>Ga0180436_10000136_pt1 | contig 76540 bp, 61 predicted proteins | sample SS_ome_2_FD_132434 | JGI IMG/M metagenome (GOLD analysis project Ga0180436, IMG submission 132434) | Hypersaline lake sediment archaeal communities from the Salton Sea, California, USA - SS_3_S_2 metaG | ecosystem: Environmental > Aquatic > Non-marine Saline and Alkaline > Hypersaline >...
CAAATAGCATAGGCAACCTCCTTGAGAGTAGAAGAATTTGGCGTTCTTCAAAAATACCATCTCTCTTGGGCGTTGCCTATCTGTTTCTCTAAAAAGTGTATGATTTGTATTTGGTCTCCACACAAAATGCAATTCCGGCAAGCGGCAATAGAGAAAACACTTGACTCTTGGAGGCGGTTTTCTTAGCTTTAAAACATAGACTCCGAGAATAAAACATGCTCGCGGGATGTCTGGTAAGTAGGGGATTTACGTACTCCGTCGGGTGAACCCGGGTTGTGAACGACGACCTATTCCGTGGTATAGGATCGGAGGGTCGAAACATGCTAGATTCCGGAATAAGAGGAGGTGTCCCATGAGAAAACTGTTCTCGTTGATTATCTTAATCTCCTTATATCTGACTACTCCGCCGGTTTCAGGTTCGGCCATCTCTAACTACTTTACCCCTTATGGATTCAGCACTCCTATGCTCGAACAGGGACAGCTAGCGCTAAGCTTCAATCCTGATTACTACAGGTACGAATTTCAACAAGATCTAACCTCGAGCGTGTTTTTGGACGACTTGCTTCAGAGTGAATCAACTCAGAAGCAGTACAGCTTCTCCTTGAACGGGATTTACGCGCTGACCGACGCTGTTATCTTTCAAACTAGCCTGGTCTTGTATCCCGGTCAGCTTCGTTCGACCTCTCGCTACGTCTGGACCTTGCCATACGGAGATGGCAACCCAGTGGAGTACGAAATCAAGGAGCACTCCGAATTCGTCGCTTCCCCCGGCGTTGGGCTCTCGTTTCGGCCTCGGACCAACGTTCAGTTCCACGCGGACTTCCGTCTTGGAAAAGAGAGAGGCTTTTCGCAGTACTTGGACCACGAATATGATGAACGCTTAATAGACTTCAAGGTGGAGGATATCTGTTCTAACCTCGGCTTCACTATTTTGGGACGCCTGTCCGGCGAGAAACTCACACAGGGTTTAGACTCCCGAATCTTCAACTTCCTCAGGCCATATGGATTCAAAGCGCCCTTGATCGATCAAGGTCAATACGTTGTGACCTTCAACTTTTTGTATGCGAGGACCGAAATGTCCGAGGACTGGGTTTCGGATCCCAACCCGTACGAGAGCACTTGGGAAAGATACTATTTCTCATTGCGTGGCCTCTACGCAATGACGGAGAGACTGCTTTTTCAAGGTACGCTGGAGGTCCATCCGGCCCAGACCCGAGAAACCAAGGAGAGAAAATCCCCGAGCGTTGTATGGGATTACGATGAGCTACACTCCGATTTCATGGTTGTTCCGTGCCTTACGGCATCTTTGAGGCCGAAGGTCAACATGGAATTCTACGGCGTTTTCCGTTTCATGCGGGAGGACTTGCGCGAAATCAGGCCGCCTGATCTGTTCGACAGCCAGGTAAGAAACGACATCTACTACCTCGAGCTGGGCTATACCATTTTGGGAAAAGGTTCTGCGCGGGCGTCTACGCCGATACCAGGGTCAGAGTTCTCGAATTTCTTTACGCCGCACGGGTTCAGAACGCCTGTGCTCAAACAGGGGCAATGCGCATTGAATGCTCATTCCCGTTACAGCAGAACCGAATCCGAGGAGCACTATCCGCAGAGCATACATCGAGAAAACGATCGATCCCTTGACAAGACCTACTACTTCTCGCTGAATGGAGTTTATGCTGTCCTTGACGAGCTAATCTTCGAATGTGATCTGGATATCTTTCCCGGCCAGACTCGTGTGACCAATCGCTACCGATGGCGTGACTACCCTGACGGCTTCCGTGAAGAAATCGATGAGCAGCATTCCCATTTCATGGTTTCTCCCCGTCTCACGATTTCGTATCGACCGCAGACAAACGTCGAGTTCTTCGGGGTTTTCTCTTTCAACAAGGAAAAAACATACGTGGAAGATCAGTTCGGTGAGCGCACTGACGATTCGAGGAACGAATATCTCCATTTTAATCTCGGATTGACGATTCTAGGAATTCCTTGGTAGACGGTTTGGAAAAGAAGAGGCTGCTTCTTCCTGTTGGAAAGGAGGCGTTCCATGAGAAAACCATTCTCGTTGATTACCTTGATCTCGTTATTTCTGACTGCGCCGATGGTTTCAGGTTCGGACATTTCCAATTTCTTCACCCCGTTCGGATTCAGGACTCCTCTGCTGGAGCGGGGGCAGTATGTACTGAATTTCAATCCGGGTTACTACAGATACGAATTTCAGCAAAACCCAACCCGGGACTTCCTGGTTGAAAGCAAATGGACTCGGAGCAGGTATGGTTTTTCCCTAAACGGTTTGTATGCAATAACCGGCAAGGTCGTCGTAGGAGCGAATCTGATCCTCTACCCGGGTCAGAAGCGTTGGGAAGATTTGGAGGTCTTCTACGATGTGTATATGAACCGGATGGAGATCGAGGTCAGAGAACACTCGCATTTCACGGCCTCACCCGGTCTCCAGCTCTCGTTCCGGCCGCGGACGAGCATTCAGTTGTACGGGGACTTTCGTTCAAGCAGAGAGAAGTCCTACTTGGAATACCGACATGAGGAACGCATTTACGATTCGAGACGGGACGATATGGGGGTCAACTTTGGGTTAACGCTGCTGGGCGAGGTCCGCCCCGAAAGGTATGCGCTGGGTTCGAATCAGGAGATTCTCGGCTTTCTGAAGCCGTATGGCTTAAGAGCGCCCTTGCTGGATCAGGGTCAATACGCTGCCAATCTCGACTTTCTGTACGAAAGAACCGAAACTTCCTTGGACTACGCCGGTAGTTCTTCAACGCCCCATGAGTGGGTCTGGAGAAGGTACTATTTGTCGCTGAGCGGTCTTTATGCGGTGACCGAGAAGTTGATCTTTCAAGCCGATTTGTACTTCTATCCCGCACAGACCCGCGAAACCCGCGAAAGAGAAAAGATGGGCACCATAGGGAGTTACGGTGAAATGCGTTGTGATTTCGCGGTCTTCCCTCGCCTGGTGGTGGCGTTAAGGCCAAAGAGCAATATGGAGTTCAGCGGGGTTTTTCTCTACAGGAAGGAGAACCTCCACAAGGGTATAAGCCCCATTTCACACAGCGACCTGACGAACGTGTCTTACTCCGCCGATCTCGGCTACACAATCCTGCTGAAGCACTCTCCGCGTGGCTCTGGCCCGATACCGGAAGCGGAGTTCTCCGATTTCTTCACCCCGTATCGATTCAGTACGCCCCTGCTAAGAAAGGGTCAATGCGCGTTGAATGCCAATCTCCATCACAGCGGAGCCGAATCGGAGGAACATTTCGACCCCGGTTCGTCTGCAGGAGACAACCGGTTTACCCTGAGGGTATACCGCTTCTCATTGGGTGGTGTTTATGCCCTCATCGACGATTTGGTCCTTGAGTGCGGTCTTGACATCTTTCCGGGCCAGACTCGTGTGACCAGACGGCTTGGGCGCCCTTCCCATCAGTATTGGTACTACTACGTGGGGGGGCAGGAAAGCGAGGAGCGTTACCACTTCACGATCTCTCCCCGTCTTGAGGTTTCATTCAGGCCCCGGGCGGGCATGGAGTTCTACGGTTCTTTCCGTTTCAACGAGGAAAAGGCTTGGCTGGAAGACCGAGACGGACAGCGTGCCAATGACTTGAAGAACGAGAGTCTTTACCTTGAATTCGGACTTACCGTTCTAAGTGGCCTTTAGTTGTTGGCCTGTTAATTCAGCGTTTTTCCGTTATGGATCTGACGTAGTCCTCAAGCCGGCACTGCGCTGACCAATCTGGGCGCGTTTCAAAGTTGTGTCAGCACCTAGTCCTGTCACAAGGTGTGCGTCAGCAGTGGCTCCTGAACCAACGGAGAATCAAATACCTCCACTCGATCACGCAGCAAAAGGAAAAGAGCTCACAACTATCAACCAATGACATCCGCTATTTGCAGAAAACCTGAAATTTCCGATTTGCGTTGACACGTCGCAGACAAAACACTTGACTCCGAAGAAAAATGGTGTAAAGTATCCCAATTGACGATTTTGATTCGGCATGACCCTGAGAAGCGAATGCAGACTGAAAAAACTGTTAGGATGACTCGCAGCAAGACCGGTGCGGTTATCTTCTGCTAAAAGGGACATTGCATGCATTTAAGATACGGTACCTGGCTGGATCTGGCCATCGTTGTGGTATACCTTGCCTTTTGTGTGCTGGTAGGCATCTACTACAAGCGCCGGGCCGAGAAGAGCTTCGAGGAGTACTTCCTGGCTGGCCGAACCATCCCCACCGTGGTCTTGACCTCCTCCATCATGGCTACTTTCATCTCCACGGTCACCATCGTCGGCATTCCGGGACTGGCCTACAAGATCGGGATCGCCGGCATGATATTCAATTCCATTGCCATGTACTTCCTCCGGTATGGCGCGGTGTTCTACGGTCCCCACGTGCGAAAGATCCTGCCCACCACCATCATGACCCTGCCGGAGATGGCGGAGTATCTTTACAATTCAAAGGCGCATCTGGCCTCGACCATATTGTCCATCATCTTCAACATCTCGCGCTTCGGGACGCAATTTCTGGCGGTGGGATTCCTGCTGAATTTCCTATTCGGAGTGAGCATCTTCTGGGGCGCGGCCATATCCGCCTTTGTGGTGTTAAGCTACACCGTGCTCTCCGGATTCATCGCCGAGGCCATCACTGACGTCTTTCAGATGCTCTTCATGCTGATCGGCGTGGGCCTGGCGACCATTATGGGACTTAAGCACTTCGGGGGTTGGGAGAACGTTGTGGCGGCGCTGCCTGCCAGTCACATGGTCTGGCACGGCAAGGAGCCATTCATGGCCCTGGTGGCTTATGCCATCATGGCTTTCTACATGTACCCCGACCCTTCCTTCTATCAGCGCTATTCCGCGGGAAGATCGCCCAAGCAGGTTCAATTCGGCATGTCGGCGATGATTCTGTTATCCTCCATGTTCGGCATCATCTGCTGCCTGAACGCCATGATGGCCAGAGCGCTCTTCCCGGAGATGACCCCGGCTTTGGCCATATACTCCTTCCTGGAGCGTTTCCTGCCGACCGGCATATTCGGGTTGTGGCTGGCGGCCTTTGTGGCAGCCGGCATGTCCACCGGTGACACCTACATGCTGATTGGCGCCACCAATATATCAAGGGACATCTATAAACGCTGGATCAAGCGGGATGCCACCGATGCCCAGACCATCCGACTCACCCGGGTGCTGATGATATTCTTGGCTGCCATCTCGACCTACGTGGTTATCCAGTTCAAGACGGTCTGGAGCATCTGGTCGTGGGGCGCCATGATGTTTGCCTCGGCCATCTTCGTGCCGCTGGTACCGGGTATCCTGTGGCGCTGGCGGAAGCATCCCGACTCCGCCTGGATCGCCATAGCCAGCGCCCTGGCCATATTCATACCGCTGTACCCGCCGCCCGGAATCGCTCCGCAGTATGTGGAGAAGCTGGCCCGGTTCATTGGAATAACGCCCTTCTCTCCGGCCCACCAGGCCTACATCTTCCTTGCTGCCTGGTTTGTGTCAACCTTGGTATATCTGTTCGTGAACCTGGGTTTCGGCGAGAAGCAGGTGAAAGAGAAGCGCAGGAAGCCGGAGGAGCGCCCAACAGAGACGCCCGATCAGGTGAGATTCTACAATCGAAATACCTTCTTATTATCGCTCTTCTTCTGGTTGCTTGCCCCGGCTGCTATCATCGTCTCGATCGTCGGCGGCAGCGCGGCCAGCTTCCTGTGGTATTTCCTGGGCGGGCTGAACGTGCTCTTCGGGTTGATCATCCTGTGGCAGGTGATCCGGGCGCGCAAAGAGCTGTTGGCCCTAAAGTGACGGCGTGTCGCCTGGTTCCTGCCAATGACGATGCCCGTTTGGAAAATCCCCACAAAGAGCATTTGCGTCGGTAGCCGCAGGCTTTAGCCTGGGTAAACTCCTTCGCACCCTGTCTGCCATAGGCAGATCCGCCTCCGGCGGAAAGGGTGCGGCTACCGGTTCTCGATAACGCGCACATTGTCTCGCACCCTACAGGGTGCGGCTACCTTTTGGAGTGAGGCTGTCTGGCTCGCTTCGCTCATGCAGATGACGATGGCCGTCTGGGGAAAGACCCACGAAGAGAAGTGGTATTGGTAGCCGCAGGCTTTAGCCTGCGTAAAGTCCTTCGCACCCTATCTGCCATAGGCAGATCCGCCTCTGGCGGAAAGGGTGCGGCTACCGGTTCTCGATAACGCGCACATTGTCTCGCACCCTACAGGGTGCGGCTACCTGGTTTACTTCCGAGGCTTGGACTTGTCCTTTAAATAGCGGTCGAACCACCGCAGAATATGCTTCAGTCTCTCGATACGGCGGTCTGTGCGGCCACCTCGGGAGAGACCGTGCGGCTCGTCCGGGAAACGCACCATTTCGGTATCAACTCCCAGCTTCTTTAGCGCCACGAAAACCTGCTCGCCCTGCTCAATGGCGCAGCGTAAGTCCTGTTCGCTGTGAATGACCAGAGTGGGAGTCTTGACGTTGCCGATGTATTTGATGGGAGACTGTCGCCAGTAGTTGGCAAGATTCTCCCAGGGGGGCTGGTCTCCCAGCTCGTATTGAAATGCCCAGTTCACATCGCTGGACCCGTACATGCTGATGAAGTTGCTGACGCTCCGCTGGGTTACCGCCGATTTGAACCGGTTGGTGTGCCCGATGATCCAATTGGTCATGTAGCCGCCGTAGCTGCCGCCGGTGACCCCCATTCTCTTTCGGTCGATGTAGGGCTTCTTCTGCACCAGATCAACCCAGGCCATCAGATCGTCGTAGTCCGCCGTGCCCCAGTTATTCCAGATGGCCTTGGAGTGCTTTTCGCCGTAACCTTTCCCGCCGCGCGGATTGCAGAAATAGACCACGTATCCATGCGCCGCCAAGTAGTAGAACTCATGCATGAAGAAATTGCCATACTGCACTCCGGGCCCACCGTGAATCTCCAGAATGGAGGGGTATTTTCTGCCTTTTCGAAATCCGGGCGGTCTCAGAATCCAGCCCTGGAGGTCGTTCCCCGCCGCACCCTTGAACCACATCTCCTCGATTTGTCCCAGGTCGAGGGCCTTCAAAAGGTTTTCGTTGACCCGGGTCAGCCGGTCTGATCGACCGGATGCCATATCATGCAGCCAGATTTCACCCGGATCCTTCATGTCCGCATGGAAGTAGGCCAATCTCGACCGGTCCCGGCTGAAATCGAACGATCCCACAACCCCCTCGTCGCCGATCACCGTCTGCAAGCTTCGCTTGTTGCCTTTCAGGCCAATCGATTTAAGAAGGGTGTTTCCGTGATGTGCCACCTGGAAGTAAATCCGACTGCTATCCTTCGACCAGGTGGGGGGCATCATGGGCGGCGAGCCGGGCAGGTCGTTAATGGTCCAGCTTGACACGTTGAAGTCAAACTTTCCGGTCAGATCCTTGGGCTTTCCTTTCCCGTCGGCAGGCACAATCCACAGAGAATCATTCTTCCACCGCTGGCCCTTACCTTCCATGCCGTAATAGGCAATCCACTTCCCGTCGGGCGAAAAATCGGGCTGTCCTTTGAAGCCCAGAGGAGTTTCGATCTTGCGGAATTTCCCCCCAGCCGCCGGTATCACAAACAGATCCACCGCATCCGGATTCAGGTCGGGGTCCTTGGCGCGGTTGGAACAGAAAACGATCTCTTTGCCGTCCGGTGACCAGCGCAGAGACCACTCGTCATAAACCTCCCCCTCGGTCAATTGCCTGGCTCTTCCGGCGCGGGCATCGACCACCCAGATGTGCCAGCGCTCTTTGGGCAGGAATCCCTTGCCGTCCTCCTTGAAGAAGATGCGGGTGATGTGGCGCGAGACCACACCCAGCTTCTTGCTTTGCTCGCTCTTCTCCCGTTCGATCACTTCCCTATCCTTTTTGCGGAACTGGCAGACGAACCTTCTGCCGTTGGGAGACCACTGATAGGCCTCAATGCTGCCTTTAAAGTCGGTCAGCTTCCGCGCTTCTCCGCCCTGAAACGGAATGATGAAGATCTGCGATTGCTTTTCATCGCCTCGATTGGAGATGAAGGCGATTTTCTTGCCATCGGGCGACCATCGGGGCTGGGTATCCGACTGATCGCCGTGAGTGAACTGCCGGGCGCTTCCGCCATCGGTGGGCACAATCCAGAGATTGGAGAATCTCTTCTCGGTCTTCTTGTTCACTCGCTGGGCCGAAAAAACCACATGGCGTCCATCCGCGAGATTCTGCAATCGGATATGAGCTGAAAACGATACAGATCTTCCGCAGTGACGCGGCGTTTTCTTAGGGTAGACATGGTTCCTCGTGAGTTGGGTTATAACAGGTACGGTTACTTTGTCTCTTCAGTTCGGTCCGATTTCTTGCGGGGAGAATCCACTCCAGCCATCGAGGGCGTTAACGAGACCAAGGCCAGTCGCTGCGTGGGTGTTTTTATTTGGCCTTATATCTATCTTTCTGGTCAAACAAGGTCAGATCCTTGTAACCTCTTTTGATCTTGGCACTGTGCGGGACGCCCTTGGGAATGGAGTACGTATCCCCTTTTCTGAGAATGTGCTTCTTGCCCTCGATGGTCAATTCGATTTCACCATCCAAAACGACGCCCCACTGTGCTTCGTGCGAATGCTCGGGGACCTCCGCATCCTTGTCAAAGCTCATGAAGACGAACTGCTGGTCCTGTCCTTGAAACAGATGGGAGCGTATCCCCTCGAAAGGGATTTCGGCTTGCGGCAACTTCGTGACTATTTCCGGGAAGAAATCTTCCTTTGTCATTTCTCAAATCCTCCTCTACTTAGGCATTCCCCCGGCGAGCCTCTCCCGCCTACCTGACCCGCCGAATCACCATGATCGACAGATCGTCTGTCTTGGGTGCCCCGGAGAGGAAGGTTCTCAGATTTTCCAAACAGAGGTCGGTCAACGCCTGGGGCGGCAGATCATGCCGCCCTTTCACCAATTGGGCCAGCCGTTCAGCGCCGTACTCATGGTTGGCTCTATCCTGTGCCTCGGTGAGTCCGTCGGTGTAAAGCAGAAGGCTGTCGCCGCGCGCCAGTTGCACCTTTTGGGTCGAGTACTCCCCGGTCTGAAATATGCCGACGGGAAGGCCGGTAGCCTCCAGGCTGGTGATCTCGTTTCCTTGCACCAGAAGAGGAGGGCAATGGCCGGCATTACAGATGTCCACCTCTCCCGACTTATCGGCTCTGCCGCAGACCAAGGTGGCGTAGTCTGCGGAAATGGTGCTCTCACAGAAGACTCGGTTGGCTCGCTCAACTAATTGGCCGGCCGAGAGACCCGCGGCTAAAAGGCTGCGAAAGGCCGCGTGCAGGTGGGACATAAGAAGCGATGCGGCTACCCCATGACCCGACACGTCCCCCAGCAGAAAGAAGAGGTCTCCCGTTTCGGCCTCAGGGGTGACCAGATCGCAATAATCACCGCTCACCGGGCCTGCCGGTTCGTAGTGGTAATATGCTTCCCAGCCGTTGAGCTTGAGATTCTTATTCGGGAGCAGTTGGGTCTGGATGCGTGAAGCCAAATCCAGGTCCTGTTCGAGCGCCCGCTGTTGGTCCGGCGTCAGGCAGCCGAGACAGTTCTGGACCAGAGGATCCGCTATGAGCCGCTCCTCTTCGATTGCCTCGTGGCAGACCTGGCACAAGCCGTAGGAATCCCCGTTCATTCGCTCCAGGGCCGAATCCACCTCTTTCAGCAGGCGCATGAGTTGCGTGGTTTCCTTGAATTCGCCCAGGGCATTTTGCAGCCTCTGGCGGCGATTAAGCAACCTCTGGCGAAGATCGATCTTTCTGACGGCATTCATCTGTTCTTCCTCCTGGGCCAAGAAAAGGACGGTGCGATCGCCGCTGCGCCCTCTTCTTAATACGATAAGAGGACGCAGAGGGTTCAGTCATTCAGTTGGATCATCCGTTCCGCGAAGATGTCATCATCTTCGCTTGTTTCCCTCTTGTGGATGATAACATCCACGAGGAGCATCAATCTCTATACTGCTATGTTTCAATTGTGAATGACAAACCCAGACTTTCTAATTTTGTTTTCGTCGGTTTGGTGGTTTTTGGGTCCCAGCCGCGTTTTTGGTAATACTCATCCAGCGTCTTGGCGAATTCAGCCCTATCCAGCACCGCACCTTCGCCGGGACCCATGGTGAGCGGCTCCTCGAAGAACCTATCGGGCAAAGTGTCGTCCTCGCGCCGGAATCCTTCCCTGAAGTTGAACATCTTCTCCAGATTGAAGACCCGCTCACCGGCTCTGGCATACTCTTCCTGCGTCCATTCGATTCCGGTCACGGCCGTCAGAAGATTCTGCAGGCCCATTTCGCCGAAACCATAGTCGGCAAACATGCAGACGCCGGTGGAATCGATCATGGCGTTTGAATTCTGCTCCTCCAAGGTCCGTCCATTCAGATGACAGGCGCCCCGGTTCGAGGAGACGTAGCCTATTCCCATGCCCGGGTCAACGTGAACGTTCCAGGCAGCCAGTTCATGTCCTTTGACATGGATGGCGAATTTGTGAGAATCCTTCCCGATCTTTTCGGCAAGTGCTTTCACCCCTTTGGAAGCCATATCCCCCACCCCATCCCTCCTGGCGATCTTATCGATCATCTTCAGGATGGCGTCCACGTTTCCCCAGGTCAGATCGATTCCATCCAGGAAGGTCTTGTCGATGTTTCCCTTTTCGTAATTCTCCATCAGGAATCCGATCACGTTGCCCGCCGAGATGATGTCGATTCCGTGGTCGTCTCCTGCGTAAATCTCCTTCAGAAGACCACCCAAATCTGATACCAGAAGGTTCGATCCGAACATGGTGCCGGTCTCGTACTCGGGACCGTCATGAACCAATCCAGGGTACGAGCCTGTCTTAACCGCTCCGCTTTTCTTGCAGGAGAGGGGGCAGCAGTAACAGGCGAAATCCCTGATCCATGCTTTCTGCCGGGCAGCTTCGTCTCCGATCTTATCGATTTCCGCAAAGGTGCCTTCCCTGTAATTCCTCACGGCCTGCGAGCCTTTGCCGCTAGACCAGGCCAGCGCCCGTGCGGTTCCGCCGTATCTCCACCCCTTGACGAAATCCGTACCTTTGAAGCCTTGCCGGGCCTGTTCAAGAAAGGTTAGAAACCCTTTGTGATCCGCCACATTCGGCATCTTGGCGCCTCTGACCGCTATGGCCTTCAGGTTCTTCGATCCCATTACGCATCCGGTGCCTCCCCTTCCGGCAGCCCTTCCTGCGGTATTGATGATGCAGGCATAGGAAACCTGGTTCTCTCCTGCCGGGCCGATATAGCAGGTTCTGAAGCGCCTGTCACCAAGTTCCTCGATGAATCTTCTGTCAAATGCATCCGTTCCCATTCCCCAGAATTCCTTAGCATCCCGTATCTCGACCTTGTCGTCATCGATCAAGACGTAAACGGGAGAGGATGCCTTTCCCGTTATGACGATGCCATCGTACCCGGCAAATCTTATCTCGGGGCCGAAGAAGCCTCCCATATTCGAGTAACTGACGGTGGAAGCATGAGGATGGTCCGAGGCGATAGCGGACGTCCGGGGGGATTTGGTTACCACGCAGGTTCGAGACGACGAGGGCACAGGGAACCCGGAGAGAGGGCCGGGCATGAACATCAATGGATTCTCAGGGGAGAGGGCATCGATTCCCGGTGTTTTCAGCCTATCCCAGAGAATCTTCATTCCCAGGCCTCTGCCGCCCACGAACTTCGCCGTGTCCTCCACAGGAACCGGCTTCTTCTCTATGTTTCCGGCGGTCAGATCTATATCAAGTATGACACCGTGATATCCATCTCCTTGCTTACTCATTTTTGCCCTCCTTCCCGTCAATGGCGTACCAGCGGCGGGTCAGTTCTTCGGCGATCAGTTCAGGAGACTTCCCGTAGAACTCGCTTCCCAGATCGAGCTTTATATAGGAGAGCGCGCCGTAGGGGCAATGCTTGACGCATTGAGGGTCTCCGTCGCACAGGGTGCACATGCGCTCCGGTTTATTGGTTTCAGGATTAGGATAGATGATTCCCACCCGCTCGGTTCTGCAGGCCTCTGCGCAGCTTCCGCAGGCAATGCAGCGCTCAAGATCGTTTCTAATGGTTCCGGTTTTCGCGTCCCGGTAGAGCGCCCTTCTGCCCGTCTCCGGATGCGGCTCGACCGGACAGGCCTGGATGCAGGGATTATCAGGGCACATGGCGCAGACTGCGGGGATGTCCAGATCGGGATTGAAGCCGTAGACCCGGATATTGGTGAGGTGAGGGTTTCCCAGGCCGTTGAGCAGCTCGCCATTGAGCTTCTGCTTGTGATTGTAGGCCGAGCAAACGGCCTCACAAGTTCTGCAGCCGGTGCACTTCTTGAGATCAACCGCGATCATCCTGTAGGTGACCGCCTGCTCCGCCATCACCGAAGATAGATGCAAGACACCGAGGTTGCCCAGGACGATGGCAGCGCCTCCCCCGGCGGCCACCTGCTTGATGAAATCCCTCCGGCTAAAGCTCACCGTGTCATTTTGCCATTCCGCTTGAATGACTTTGGCTTTGCTCACAATGCACCTCCCTGAAGGTGGTTCATGACTCAGCGAGGATGTCGTAGATGTAGCTCAAATTGATTATAGCAGATTAAGCTGATTCTAACAATGGGAATCTGCTTAATTCCTTTAATCTGCTGTGAAAGACTGCCTCGCCCAGCTTATCTTGTGGATGATAACATCCACGAGGAGCATGCAGCTATCGGTCCTACGTCATCCAAAGACTTCGGTCCAGACTCCGGTATTGTATGGCTTCGCTTATGTGCTGGGGCAAGATGTCGGGGGCGGATTCCAAGTCGGCGATGGTGCGGGAGACTTTCAGGATGCGGTCGTAGGCGCGGGCAGACAAACCCAGGCGGGTTATGGCCTGTCTCAGGAGTTCCTTGGAATCGTCGTCAATCGGACAGTATTTCCTGATCTCCTTGGACTCCATGTGAGCGTTGCAGAAGATGCTCTTCTCATCCTTGAATCTGTCCAACTGGACACCACGGGCGGCATTTACTCTTCCTCTTACAGCCTTTGACGGCTCTCCGGTTGGCTGGCCGGACAGCTCCTTAAACTTCACCGCGGGCACCTCGATGTGAATGTCTATCCGATCCAGAAGCGGGCCGGAAATTCTGGCCATGTATCTTTGAATCTGAAAAGAGGTGCAGGTGCATTCGTGCGACGGATCTCCATGATACCCGCAAGGACAGGGGTTCATGGCTCCGGCCAGCATGAACTTGGCAGGATAGGTCAAAGTCATGGCCGCGCGCGAGATGGTTACCCGGCCGTCCTCCATAGGCTGCCGTAAAACCTCCAGCACGTCCTTGCGGAATTCAGGCATTTCGTCCAAGAAAAGGACCCCGTGATGCGCCAGGCTGACCTCTCCGGGACGCGGGATTCTTCCCCCGCCGATAAGTCCGGCGTCGCTTATGGTATGATGGGGAGACCTGAACGGACGAGTAGCTATCAGAGCCGTATCCGGCGGAAGGAGCCCGGCAACCGAGTGGATCTTGGTGGTCTCCAAAGCCTCATCCAGGGTCAGGCTGGGAAGAATAGAAGGGAGCCGTCGGGCCAACATGGTCTTGCCCGATCCGGGCGGGCCGATCAGTACTATGTTGTGACCTCCTGCTGCCGCCACCTCCAAAGCCCTCTTGGCATGCTCCTGCCCCTTCACATCGGAGAAATCGATGGGGTACTCCAACGCCCGTTCGAAGACCTCCTTGACGTCGATCTCGAAAGGGTTGATGGCCACACCGTCTTCTAAGAAATCTATGGTCTGCCTCAGGGACTCCACGGGATAGATCTTAAGTCCCCTGGCCATGGCCGCCTCTTTGGCGTTCTCCCTGGGAAGTATCATCCCTTTCAGGTTATCCCGCTCCCGGGCGTGCAGGGCCATGCAGAGGGCTCCGCGAATCGGTCTTAAGCTTCCGTCCAATGAAAGCTCGCCTAAAACAACATAGTCGTCGAAATCCTCCCTTGTTGTCTGGCCGGTGGCGGCGACGATCCCGATGGCCATGGGGAGATCGAATGCGGAGCCCTCTTTTCGCACATCCGCAGGAGCTAAGTTTATGGTCACTTTCTTGTTGGGGAAGATGTAGCCGGAGTTCTTGATGGCGGACATGACTCGCTCCTTGCTCTCCTTGACCGCCTCGTTTGGCAGGCCCACCGTGGCAAAGGAGGGGAGCACAGGGGTGATGTCCGCCTCCACCTCCACAACATAGGCGTCAATGCCCAAAACCGCGCTGGATAAGACTTTGGCTAACATGGTTCGTAGGAATGATTTTAGTTTTTGTGGCCGCAGACTTTCCGCCGGAGGCGGATCTGCCCGCCTTTGTCGGGCAGGCCTGCGGCAGATAGTCTGCGCAGATTCTTTCGCACTCTAAAGAGTGCGGCTACAACTGCCACTTCTACCATTGATCGAAATCATACAATGTAGAGCCCTTGTACGGATATACTTTCCAATCCTCGACCAAGCCTTTTCTCAATGGATTCCCCAGTATATACTTCGCTTGCCTGATCAAATCTTCATCTTGTCTCAGAATGTGATCATAAAACCCCTTCTGCCATTCTTCCAAGGCATGATTTCTGGTCAATCGATATCCGCTTTTCCGTTTGAAATCGACCACACACTGCCATAGATCAGATTCCTCCGATTTTCCTTCGATTAGCAAATGACAATGGTCGGGCATGAAGAGATAAACGTGAGCATCGCAATCGGTTCTGAGCACCGCCTCCAATAAAGTGTCTTGAACAGCATGAAAGATGCGGTCTGATACAAAAAGCTTTCTTCTCTCACGCACGCAAATGGTGAAAGTACATCTCACTCTCCCCATGTATGCCTCTCTCGACAGCCGGTGCTTGCGTTCTTTGATCTTCATGGGTCCTTATCCCGCAATCTGAAAATTGAGGCCACAAAAACCTACATCAAAGAGGCCGAGTTTCTTTAGTCGCAGCATCCAGTCTGGGCAAATTCTTTCGCACTCTAAAGAGTGCGCTTACAAAACCTCAGACCGCCGAACCTGAGCTTTTGTAGCCGCAGGCTTCAGTCTGCGCAAACTTCTCGCACTCTGAAGAGTGCGGCTACAAAGTCCCACACCAAAATCCCGCACCGTCGAATGGGTTTGCTGTCGGTGCTTGCTTTAGGCTGCGCAAACTTCTCGCACTCTGAAGAGTGCGGCTACAAAGTTACACACCAAAGTCGCATGCCCAAAAATCCCCTTTTTCGCCCGGATGGGCGGCCTGCCAAATTTGTTTTCTTAAAGAGTTTTGGAACCTGGTCCTGATACCAGGTGCGCGTCAGAATTGATCTCTGACGCTACGGCGAATCTTAAAACCGCACACCCTGTCTGCCATAGGCAGATCCGCCTCCGGCGGAAAGGGTGCGGCTACCTTCCACCCCACCACGCCAAACGAGCTTCTCTCTTGACCCTTGCCTCTTGACCCCTGACCCTATATCTCAAACGCCCAGGCGCAATAATACTCTTTGGGATGTTTATCCGGCGGACAGGTTATGCAGGTGGTTTGGATGCGCGGGTCTATGGTTTTGGCAAACCCGCTGTATTCCACCAAACCCACCGGCTTGCAGGGGAAGTCCGGAAGACCCCTTTTATTGCGGGCATACTGAACCCGGCAGTTATTCATGCGAAAGACGAAGCGATTCTCGGTCTCCTCCACCACCTCCTGGACGTTGAGGCGGCTGTAAAGGCGGTAGTTAAGGGCTTTCTTCAAGCCCTCCAAGCCGGTGTTGTCAGGAATGTGGTGACGGGCCATAATGCGCTTGGCCTCGATGACGGTGAATTTATCCCAGCAGTCGCGGTCGAGCCTGATGGCGGCTTCCATGCCGAATCCCCCCTCCACCGCCTGGAACCACAGACCGTCGTGCGCCAGCCAGTTCTTGGCAAAATCGTCCAGCATGCCGATCAACTGCTCCCGCGTGAGTTCGCCTAAATCAGTCATGTCGTTGTTCTTCCTTTTGTCTTTCTGTCAGGTTAGAGACCGGGTGATGGATGAAAGCACAGGCCAGGATGAAGCAGGGTTCTCCCCTCTCGATTCTCCATCATCTCGGTGCCGGAGCGATGACGGTTCCCGACCGCTATTCCGTCACCTTATACACGCTGTCGTGATCCCGCACCGGCTCGCCCACCCTGATCCCTATCGAATCTCCCGGCTTGGCGGTCTGCACCTGCTCGTGCTCGATCTGCATGGACTCCACCTTCAGGGTGAAATCGGTGGTGTGCCCCTTGATGTGGATGGTATCCCCCACGGAAAGCTCACCATTTGTGATGTTGATGGCGGCCACGCCGATCTTGCGAAAGTAGGACTGCACCTTCCCAACCTGTTCCTCTGGCATTTTCCCCTCCTTTAAGCGAAGAGAGTTGACCGATGGTTCTTCCTGCCCAGTCCGGCCAGTTTTGTCTGTTCGTCTTTGCTTTCAATATAAGGGCGACGGGATGGTTGGCAAGCGGAAAATGGACTTTTTTGAAGGTCCTTTCGGCGCCGGAGTGACTGAATCGGACTCGAAGATTCTCGGGTGAGTATCAGTGCCAGGTTGACCCGGGCCAAGCCGGGAAATCACAGAGAAGCAGGGGATGAAATCACGGCTCGCTTGGACACATTTTTGCTTGGGGAGGCAGCTTCAATGTTTTGAACTGCGCTCAGTCAGGCGGTTGTAATCGGGAATGCCTTGGGAGGTTTGGATTCTGAATGGCAGAGGCCGGATCAGCAGAGACAAACGACGAGATCAGCAATATTCGGGTGGCTATCTTTGCCACTCGTTGACTTTGGCGGCGTACTTCTCGGCGAGCTTTTCCGCTTCGCCCGGTTTTGTGGACTCGGCGTAGATATGGAAGGAGGCCTTCTTCCGGTCGGGCATCACCTGCACCCAGGAGCTACAGTTCAATACCCGTACCCCGTCTATCAGCTCACGCTTGCAGTCCTCCGTGTACTTGGAGAGTTTCCTCATCACCTGGCCTTTCTTGCCCCAGGAGCAGGGTACGGTCTGTCTGACCATGTGGTACCGGTCCAGTTCCTTTCGCAGATCGGCCAGAGACCTGTTGCACCGGGCCGAATGTGAATTGCCGTTTTTGGAGAGGAGCTCCAATATCTTGGCCACGTTGAACATGGCATCAGCTCCCAGTTGGAATCCGGGGAATATGAAGCCTCCTTTGGTTCCCCCTACGAAGTCGACCTTCAGATTGGAAACGGCATCCATCATGGCCAGATGATCGTTTCTCACCCGAATCACCTTCACGCCGTACTCGGCCGCGATCTTCTCCACTCCCATGGAGGCCACTACCGGAACTGCCATGGTTCGGGCCGGGGTGCAGCCCAGGAAAAGGGAGGTGACGATCAAGAGCAGAAGGTCGGGCGGGATGAACTGACCCTCCTCGTCCACCACGCAGAGTTTCTCGGCTCCCGGATCGAACAGGAAGCCGACGTTGGCCTCGACCGATTTCACGATCGAGGAGAGCTGCCGAATGGATCGGTCAAGCTCCTCATCTGAACGGGAGAGTTTCTTTGCATCCGGGTAGGCATTCAGGGAGATAACCTCACAGCCCAAGGCTCCGATGATGGAGGGAAAGATTTCACAGGCTCCACCGTTGGAGTAATCGACCACCACCTTGAACTGAGCTTTTCTTATTCTTTCGGAATCAATGGATTTGAGGAAGTCCTGCCGGTAAGACTCGATGACCCGCTGGGGGAAGTCCAACTGTCCGGTTTCGTCCGGAGATGCTCTTCTGAAATCCTCCCGGAAGAAGAGTCTCTCAACCGACTTGGTCTTGGAGGTGGGGAGGTCCCGTCCTCCTCCGTTGAAGAAGACGATGTCGACTTGGCTGGGGTCCTGGGGAGATCGCCTGGTATGCACACCGCCCCGCTCTCTTCCCGATTTAAGCTCGTATCTCACCACCGGGATGGGCAGGGTTCGTAAGTCTTGCACGTTCACCCCGGCGGAGAGCAGCCCGCAAATCAAGGCCCGGTTTATCATGCGGGAGGTGGTTCCCGCATCCCTGCTGGTTACCACGGTCGAACCTCTGCCCAGCATGGCACCGTAGGCCGCTCCCAGTTTCACTGCAAACTCCGGGGTCAGTTCCAGATTTCCGACTCCCATAACCTTGGCGTCGGTGAAGAGCTCCCGGTTCCAGGTCTCTCCCCACACCAAGCTGGAGGAGAGGATGGAGCCCGCCTCCACCCGTTTTCCCGGCCAGATCCTGACGTTGGCCTTGATCTTAGCCCCTTCTTCGATGTGGCAGCTTTCACTGATGATGGCGTTCTCGAAGACAACCGTCTCCTGCTCGAGAGTGGCGTTGTTTGCCACTATCGCCTCGGTCAGGATGCTCCTCTTGCCGACCGAGGTGTCTCTCCAGATCACGCAGCGATCGAGATTGACGTCCTCTCCGATCCGGACGTTGTCGCCGATCACCGAGTTGGATATGAAGGAGTGGGAGCCAATGTGAGCATCCTGCCCTATGATCACAGTTCCCTTGAATTCGACCTTCTCCCCCACGTGAACATTTTTTCCCACCCAGATGCTGGCGTGTTCGCGATGGAGCAGGTTGCCGGGAACAATAACCTTCATTCCACCCTGAAGAATGTCCTGATGGGCCTGGGAGTACTCCTCCAGGTTGCCGACGTCCCTCCAGTAATCCGACGTGACGTAGCCGAACAGCCTCTGATCGGCTTCCAGCATATGAGGGAAGAGGTTCTTGCTGAAATCAAAGTTCTGCTTCTCCGGTATCTGCTGCAATACCTGCGGTTCCATTATGTATATGCCGGTGTTGACCGTGTCACTGAAGACCTCCCCCCAGGTCGGCTTTTCCAGGAACCGGGATATCCTGCCGTCCTCTTCGGTGAAGACCACACCGTAGGAGAGGGGGTTCTCCATCCGGGCCAGGACCATGGTCGCCTGGGCCTGGTTGGCCTGGTGAAAATCACAGGCGGCATTCAAGTCTATGTCGGTCAGCACGTCGGCCGAGATTATCAAGAATCTCTGGTCCAGGAGATGCTGGGCATTCTTCACCGCTCCGGCGGTGCCATAGTCCTCCTGCGCCTGCACGTATTCTATCTTCACCCCAAACCGGGATCCGTCCCCGAAGTAGTCTCTGATGGTGTCCGCCTGAAAATAGAGCAGAACCACCAGATCTTCAAGTCCGTGCTTCTTGAGAAGACCGACGATGTGTTCCATCATGGGCTTGTTCGCCACATATACCATGGGCTTGGGAACATTGCAGGAAAGGGGCCTCAACCGGGTCCCGAACCCTCCAGCCATGATAACCGCTTTCATCTGTCTTTCTTCTCCTTGCCGTACCCTTTTTTCAAAAGAAACCCATCAGGTGCCGGGAAGTGCGCCAAGCCTGAGCCAATTCATGCTCCGGGAGCGCCCTGGGCTTAACCCGAGGCGGGCTTCTGTGGATTCAGGATACGATCATGAAACGTTTGAATAACCTCTCCGAAATCATGAAACGGGTGATACTTGATATCTTCCTTTTCGCAGAACCTGCGCAGATCATCCTTGGCGAAGACCGAATCCGCCTCGGCCACCGCACACTTGTCCGAAAGCCCGTCACCGATGTATACGACCTTTTGGTTTGGCTTTCTCAGGTTTTCCAGATGGAATCTCTTGCAGTTTCCGCACCTTCCGCAGCCTCGATCGAAGTAGGGGAACTCGGGTTTCAGCTTCTTGCCTTCAAACTTAAGAAGGTTTGAGTAAAAGGTAAGCCTGCCTAATCCATAATTCTTTAGAATCAGTCTTATGTAGTAATCCAATCCATCGCTCAGGATAACCAGCTTTATCCTCTCCCTATTACAGAGATCGACAAAAGCGGGGAATTTGCCATCGATTTTTTGGGAGAGCGCGAATTTTCTCATCTCCGGCCTGCTGATCCGTATCAGCTCGCATTCTCTCTGTAGACATTCCTTTGAGTCGATCTCTCCCTTGATCCACAAGGAGACTATCTTTCGACTCTTCTCCCGGGAGTATGTTTTGAACAGCAGTGCGCCCACGTCGTTTTGAGCGATGGTTCCATCGAAGTCGACCAACACCAAAGGTGGTTCCAAGTTTCTCATGTTCATGCGTTGATTACGTTATCGCCAAACGCTTGATTTGGCTTACGGCATCAGAGAAGGTTGGGCAACATGGTGGCCAGCAGTATCAGCATGACCCCGAAGGCCACAAGGGCATAGGTTAAATCCTTCTCCAGAAGAAACGAGAAGGCGGCCACGACCACCCTGAGGAAAGGGGTCAACATCATCACCAAGATTCCCAGATTGATGACTGCGGTCGGCTCTCCTCTCAGAAGGGGTTCGATCGACCTAAGGAGCGAAAAGCCGCGCGATCCGGCCGGCCCATCCTGAGGTTGTGTCTGAAAAACCGACATGCCCAACCCCAGCACCAGCAATCCGGCGGCGCAAAACGAGCCGATCAGAAGGATGGCGCTCACGTACCTTAAAGTTTCTTCTCTTCTTTGTCTCATGATATCTCAGAATACCAGGCGCAGGCCCAATCCTCGGAAGAGCATCTCCAGAGACAGATATATCAAAACCAGCACGAAGGCCCTCTTCAGGTACTCCGCCCTGATCTTGGGAAGCAGACGCGATCCCAGGGTCGCTCCCAGGAAGGTTCCCAGCATGGTGGACCCGGCCACCAGCGGGTTAACCTCGCCCCGGGAGAAGTAGACGAACGCTCCGGCGCTGGCGGTCACCCCGATCATGAAATTGCTGGTGGCCAGCGCGGTCTTGAGCGGCACCTTCATTATCATGTACATTACCGGAACCTTGACCACTCCTCCACCCACACCCAGAAGCCCGGAGACGTTTCCGGCGAAGAAGGAAGCGCCCATTCCCAGAGGAAGATGAGCAACCTGGTAGGAGTTGCCTTTGTTACCGGAATTGCCCACGCTTTCCGGTTCGTCTCTCTTCCGGATCATGGACCAGGCGGTGTAGATCAGAAGAGCCGAGAAGAGGATAGATAGAGTCTGAGCGTTAAGCAATCCGGCTATCACGCCTCCCGCAACCGCGCCCAGGGTGGTGGCCAGTTCCAGGGTCATCCCCAATCGCACGTCGCACAGGCGCCGCTTTACGTACAGGCTGGCCGCGCCCGAGGAGGTGGCGATCACGCAGACCAAGGAGGCTCCTATGGCCTCCCGCATGGGGACCCCGAAGATTAGGGTGAGCATGGGAATGATGAGGATCCCGCCTCCCAACCCCAGCATCGAACCCAGCAGCCCGGCGAAGGTACCTCCTGCTACCATGAATATATACTCGGACATTTCAACTATCTCTTTCTTAGAACTGAAACCGGACTCGGTCGGGTGAAATCCACCGTACTAAGGTCGGGGTGAGGGTTCACCCTGAAGGGATTTCCCTCGATCCTGAGATCTTCGGGATCGAAGGACACCCTGAAGGGCACCTCGAACCAACCTTCGACATCCGAATCGAATCACCGCTGAAACACCCAATCATCCTGAAGTCAACAGGCTCTCATACTCCTCCGGATCAGAGAGAAGCTCAATTGCCCTCTTGATCTGCGGGTGATCTTCGAACCAAACCCCTCGGTATTTAGCGCTCTGTCCGTAGAGCTTAACCAAGATGTTTTCCTTTATCTCGGAACTGATGTACTCCCTGGACAGCTCGAAGTTCTTTTCCTTCTCGGTTTTCAGAAGCTCCTCTAAGTCCTCTATTCGTCCGGTTATTCTCTCCGACGCCTTCTCCCGGCTGACCGCTTCCCTGAGTTCCTCCAACTCCACCTCCGAGGAGGTCTGGTAGGTGAAGTCTTTGTCCTCTATGAACTGCCTGAATTCAGACAACATGGCGTCATTCACCTCAAAATCCCTCGGGAGTCTGGGATGGGCAACGGTGTAGTGGACCGCGAAATCGAAGAACGAAAGCTTGGCCAGCAGGTTATACTCCAGGGGTGAAAGCCTCTGATGGGGCACGACGAGGTCCGGCGTAATGCCGCCATCACCGTAAACCACCCGCCCGCCCTTGGTGAAGAATTTCCGCCCGCTGGTGCCGGAATCCGGAGAGGCCGGTTCCTCCTCTAAGTCGGTCTCCAAGACCGTTAAGGCAACGTGCAGGTTCTCCGGCTTCTGGATGCTTCTTCCCGAGGGGATCAGGTATTTGGCGGTGGAGAGCTTCAGGCCCGCCCCATCCTTAAGCTGGATCACGTTCTGCACCAGTCCCTTCCCGAAGGTGGTGTCGCCGATGATCACCCCCCTGTCCCAATCCTGAATCGCCCCGGCCACGATCTCCGCTCCCGAGGCCGAGCCCCCGTCCACCAGCACCGCCAGGGGCAGGTCGGGATACAGCGGCCTGCCGGATGAGCGAAACTCCTTGTTCTGGCTCTTGGCCTTTCCTTTGGTTTCCACCACCAGCCTGCCCGGCTCGAGGAAGACGCCGGCCACCGCGACGGCCTGAGTCAGAAGCCCGCCCGGATTGCCCCTCAGATCCAGGATCAGCCCCTTGATGTTTTGTCGCAGCAGGTCACTCACCGCCTCCTTGAGCTCGTCGGATGAGATCTCGGAGAAAAGATTCAGCCTGACGTAGCCGATTCCGCCCGGGGCCACGCCGAAGTAGGGAACGGCCCGAAGCGAGATGACGTCCCGCTCGATGGTGTATCCCATCGGCTCCGGGATCCCCTCCCTTTCGATGGTGATGTTGACCACGGTTCCCTTTTCGCCCCGGAGCTTGACCACGGCCTCCTCCGCGGTGATGCCCTGGGTGGAGTGCCCCTCGATCTCTATTATCCGGTCGCCCGCCTGGATTCCCATTCTCTCGGCTGGAGTGTCCTCCAGAGGCGCGATCACGGTCAGCCAGCCATCCTTGATGGTGATCTCGATTCCCAGCCCCTCGAACTGCCCGTGGGTGTCTTCCAGGAGGGCCCGGTGTCTCTTGGGATCCAGGAACTCGGAGTACGGATCGAGAGTCTCCAGCATCCCCCGAATTCCGGCTCTGATCAGGTCCTCCGAGTCGACCTCCTCCATATAATGCGAGTTGACCACCGATGCCACCTGCCCGAACTCCTCCAAGCTGGTATAGAGGTTGCCGGCCAGGGCATAAACCAGCCCGACGGTCAGAAGCGCGATTACGGCCGCCCCCACGAAAAGAGCCGATTTCTTGATTTTCACGTATTCCCCCAGCATTTTCGACCTCCAGTGATTTCGCTTATTTGATCTTCGTCAGTACCCGTTTCGGATACCGCGCCCCGTGATTTCAACTTCACGGTCAACTGAATCATTTTCCCAACTGCCAGGTTTATTCAGTAGCCCGTTTGGCAGGATCCAAGAGATTGGGCCACCCAGAGGAGAGACTCCCATAAAACTCGGGGCAGATCAAGTGTCCGCTTCCCGCTCACCTCCGGGGCCTCTTTGGGCTTCTATTTGATTTTTCCAGGAAGGACTCCACCACCTTCTTCACCTTTCGCCAGGTCCCTTCGATATCCTCTCTGCCGTCGATCACCCTGACTCTTCTTCTGTTCTGCCGGGCGATGGTCAAAAATCCTTCTCGTATCCTCTGGTGGAACTCCAATCTCTCCTTCTCCAATCGGTCTTTTTTCGTCTTTTCCTTTCTTTTCCTTGACAGGGAGATCCTGACCGGCACGTCTATGAGTATGGTCAGGTCCGGCACCAGCCCCAGGGTGGCGGTGCGGTTCAGATCCTTGACCATGGCTTTTTTCAGGCCCCTGCCGTAACCCTGATAGGCCAAGCTGGAGTCTGCATACCTGTCACACACAACGATTTTGCCCTGCCTCAGCGCTGGCCGGATAATCCTTTCGGTAAGCTGTGCCCTGGCGGCTTCATACAACAGAAGCTCGGTCAAATCGGTCATCTCGGAGTTGGTCTTGCTCAGAAGGATCCTTCGGATCTTCTCGGAGATTCTGTCTCCGCCCGGTTCCCGGGTCAGGAGCACGCCGAACCCCATCCTGCGGAGGTATGAGGCGAGCCCTCGCGCCTGGGTGGTCTTGCCGCACGAGTCTATGCCTTCGAAGGTTATGAAGAGACCCGCCATGTCCGACTCCTGAGATTTCAGAAATCCCAATAGAAAACAAAGAGGTGGCCTGCGGTTTCAACCACCTCCCCGAAATGTTTTATCTGGTTTTCAGACGTACTCTTATCTCTTGGCCGGTCTTTTATTCTTCGGCGCGACGGCCTTCTTAACCTTCCTGGCATGCCTCCTGATGAACTCCTCGGTCATGACGCGCGCCTCGTCATCGGTATACTGCTTGGGCGGTGATTTCATGAAGTAGGCAGACGGGGCGTCGATCGACCCCGAGAGCTTGTTATTCAAGGCCAACTTGCAGCATCTCACCGCATCTATCACCACGCCGGCGGAGTTGGGCGAATCCCATACCTCCAACTTGAATTCCACGTTCAAGGGGACGTCGCCGAAGGTCTGGCCCTCCATCCGGATGTAGGCCCACTTTCTGTCGGTCAGCCAGGCCACGTAGTCCGAGGGCCCGATATGCACGTTGTCGGCCCCCAGATCGTAATCCAGCTGGGAGGTGACCGCGTTGGTCTTGGATATCTTCTTGGATTCCAGCCGGGATCTCTCCAACATGTTCAGAAAGTCGGTATTGCCCCCCACGTTCAACTGCGAGGTTCTCAGCAGCTTCACCCCCCTCTCCCGGAAGAGCCGGGTTAGAACCCGGTGGGCGATGGTGGCGCCCACCTGCGACTTGATGTCGTCCCCGATCACCGGTAGACCCCGATCGACAAAGCGCTTCTGCCAGTACTTCTCGCGGGCGATGAAGACCGGGATGCAGTTGACGAAGCCGCAGCCCGCCTCTAAGACCTGTTCCACGTACCACTTGGTGGCCTCCTCGCTTCCCACCGGAAGGTAGCTGACCACCACGTCGGTCTTGGTATCCTTCAGTATCTTGACGATGTCGGCGGTGGGGCCGGGGGCCTTCTGGATTATCTCGGATAGATATTTTCCCAGGCCGTCGTGGGTCATGCCGCGGTGGACCGGAACCTTCAAGCGAGGCACCGGACAGAACTTGTAGGTGTTGTTGGGATAGGTGAAGACGGCCTCGGAGAGATCCTTTCCCACCTTTTTTTTGTCTATGTCGAAGGCGGCCGAGAACTCGATGTCTCTTATGTGATACCCCCCCAGATTGACGTGCATCAACCCGGGAACGAAGTCCTTTTCTTTGGCGTTCCGGTAATACTCGACCCCCTGCACGAAAGAGGAGGCGCAGTTACCCACGCCGATGATGGCCACTCTCACCTTGTCCATGTCTCCTCCTTTTCTTCTGTCAACCTTTCCGCGGGTTTATCGGCGCACCTTGCGCTTAAGTCTGCCGGCCCTCCAGCCTCTTCAGCTCTTTTCGAATGAAGACGATCCTCTGAATCACGGTGACGTTGGCCAAAACGGCGATGAACCAGATGGTTGCTATCACCACATATATGCCGTACTTGGGGATGGCGCCCAAAAGCGTTCCGATGGCCAGGTAGGTTATTCTTTCCTCTCTTTTCATGATCCCCACCCTGCAGGCGATCCCCAGACCTTCCGCCCTCGCCCGGATATAGCTGACCATGAACGAGCCGGCGATGGCAAAGATTATCAGGTAGACCACGTGGCTGTGTCTGTTGTAAAAGAAGATGGCCAGACCCAGAAAAAGCAGGATCTCCGAGTACCTGTCGATGGTGGAATCCATCAGGGCACCGAATTTGGTCATCTGGTTGGTCTCCCGGGCCAGCCTTCCGTCCAGGGCATCGCAGGCGCCGGCCAGCACCACCACCATCCCGGCGTAGAGGAAACTTCCCTGGCGGTAGAAGTTGAAAGCCAGAACCGACAGCACCAGTCCGGAGAAGGTGATAGCGTGCGGGTGAACCTTCAAGCTTATCAGCAGCCTGGCGATGGGCCGGATAAGCATGTCGAATCCAGCCACCCAATGCTTGTTTAAAAGCTTCAACTCTGTCATGATCATGGACTTCACCAATACCGAGCTCCAGGATTGGAGCCGGCCCGTCTCAACTCTGTATAATATCAGTCCGATCTGGCCAAGTCAAGGGAAAATTCCTTTTGGGGGATATCTTGTTTGCTGAACCTCTCTTCTCTTTTTATCACCCTGTCGCACAGCAGGATGCTGAAGGCTGCCACCAGCATTCCGGCCATCACGTCGGAGACGTAATGGAAACGGCCATAGATGGTGGAGACGGTCAGGCTGATCACCAGAGGGAGGAGCACCCAGTAGAGAGTGCGGTGATGCCTTCTGGCATATACCATTACAACAAAAGCCACGGCCACGTGCGAGCTGGGCATGGCCGCTCCCTGAATTCCCGCGATGTGTATCAAACCCTGGGCTAAAGAGGTGAAAAACCCTCCGTTCATCTCTATCTGGTGTTGAGACAGGAGCGCGAACCGGGGACCCTCCACCGGAAAGAGGACAAATCCAAGATAGGAGATGTAGTAGGCAACAGCCGAGGTAAAGAACAGACCATCAAACTCCTTGATCTTCCTCCGAAGGAAAAGGCCCAGCCCCAGCGCCGCCAGGAGAAAGTAATAGGAGGCATAGGAGAACATCATGAATTCGTTCAGACCCGGATAGATGAATTTCTGCGCCCATACCGTGGGATACATCCCGAACAGGGCCAGCTCCAGTTGGTTTATGAAAGGATCGAAAGGGTGAGGGAAGATCAGATGTATCAGATATCTGGTCTCCTCGTAGAGGAGGGTGAAGAAGAGCAGCGGATACCAGTGACGGAAGAAGAATGCAAATCCTCCCGCCCTGTTGTTGAGCGCATGGGCGATTAAGACCACCGCCAGGCAGATGCACAAGTTGAATCCCAGATAGACTGCCCAGTTGGGTAGATTGGCGTGAAAGACCAATATCAGAAGGCTCAAGGCCGCCATGTAGAGGAATGTGGCCTTATCGACCAGAAGATATCTTTCGTCGTTGCTCGTCATTCCGCGTGAAGTGTCTGAAGATAGCGCGGAGCGTCGCCTACTTGCCCACACCCTCAACCAAAACCACCAACTCCCCTCGTATCTTGCGCGCGCCCAAGGACCGTGTGATGCTCTCCGGCGTACCCCTCAGAACCTCCTCGAACTTCTTGGTCAGTTCCCTGGCCACCACCACCCGGCGTTGTCCTAATATCTCCGCCAGATCATCCATCATCCGAACCAAGCGGTGCGGAGATTCGTAAAATATAATCGTTCTTCTCTCTTCCCGCAACTCTTCAAGTCTTTTTTTCCTTTTTCCCGGCTTGGCCGGAAGGAACCCCTCGAAGACGAACCTGTCGGTGGGAAGCCCGGAGATCACCAGGGCGGAGAGGAAAGCCGACGCCCCCGGAACCGGCACGATCTTGATATTCTCCCGAATGGCCAGCCGGACCAGGTAGTAGGCCGGATCGGAGATGCCGGGCGTTCCGGCATCCGAGCAGACGGCCACCGAGCGGCTATCTTTCAAGCGTTCGATCAGAAAGGGCGCCTTCTTCTCCTTGTTAAAATCATGATAACTGGTCAGACTTTTCTTTAGCCCATAATGTTTCAGGAGCATGCCGCTATGTCGGGTATCCTCCGCCGCCACTAAGTCGACCTCCTTGAGCACCCTTAAGGCACGCAGGGTTATGTCGTCTAAGTTCCCGATGGGGGTGCTCACCAGATACAAGACGCCCGGCTCGACATAAGTGCCTTCACCAGAGCCGGAGCTTTTTGCATTATCAGGTTCGCTCATGGATTTGTAGACCTATCGAACCGGTTTACGAGATGCATACCTTCGTTCTCACCACCCCACCACGCAGTCTAAAGACTGCGGCTACCCGCGCCCGCCCCGTTGCTTCACCCAGCCTGAAGCCTGCGGCTGCCTGTACTTCGCGCCCCCCCCGCGCAGTCTGAAGACTGCGGCTACCCGCCCCTCCCCAGTCAGGCCGTCAGAGGCGGGTCGGTTACCCGCGCCGTCCCTCAGCATTATAAACATAGGCATTTCAGGCTGAGGACGCAACCGGTAAAGGGATCAAAATGTCAAGTTTGGCAGCGGTGGGCGATTCCGTAACAGCTGCGGAATTCGCGGGCGGCAACGAGGCAGATGAGAGTTAAGTTACGCGATGGACGGATTCATGCGAGGCGTCGCGCTCATCTGGTGAAGCTCTTTCGGATGTGTTTCAGAACCCATTTGTGAACCTGGAAGGACTGATAATAAGTTCTGAGTTGATAATTTGTGGTTGACAGACATTTCGGGCTGCACTTCTCCTTCAAGACCTTCAGGCGCTCCGGATCGAAGTGATAATCGAATATCGAACCCCAGTTCTGGCTGGGGTCGTACAGGCCCATGCACGGCGCCATCTCTCCGTTGATGCCGATAAAGGACGAGTTCTGTCCGGCCCGGCATTCCCAAGGCTCCATCTTCATTCGGATGAAATCCTTCATGGCTCTTAGATGATCGAGTGAATTGACCATTACGTATCCATGTCTGTTCCTCTCCATCAGCCAATCCAACAGAGCGTCGACTTTTTCCCAATCGTCCGGTGTGATCCACAGGTCGGAACCCCGATGCTTGAAATGGTCCCGGTCGATTATGTGCGGCTCGTTGGCGTGATAGTCGGTCGGAATTCCGTTGTCGTGGGCTATCTCGGTCAGCATCTTCACGTCTTTTAGATTCTTGCTGGTAATGTTGATGTTGAACCAGACGATGTAGCCGTATTTCTTCTGCTGCTTCACCAGATATCTGAACTGTGGTTCTATGCGCATCAGGTTCTTGGGAAGTCCGGGCTTCTCCGTAATGCAGTCGACGGCCACGTTGACCGCCGCGATTCCGGCATCCCCGATTCTATCGATGAACTCCTCATCCATCAGTATGCCGTTGGTCGGCAGGTAGACGAAGAAGCCGTTTTCAGCCCCATACCGCACCAGATCCAGGATGAAATCCTTGCGCACCAATGGCTCGCCTCCCATGATGCCGACCACCCGACAGCCCACCGACTTGAGGAAGTCGATGGATCGCTTAGCCGTCTCCAGGGTCATGCCCTCCTTGGTGTTATCCCAGGCCCAGCAATAATGGCAGTCTACATTGCACTTCCAGTCGGTGAAGAGGAAGGAACAGAGGGGACGGAACTCCCTGCTGTGGTATCTCGATTTCAAATAAGGTATGAACCAACACCGAATAGCCCTCCTCAGATTCTTCGTTTTGAATCGAGATTGTCGGAGTCCTGGCATTCCGTCACCTCCATGTCTTATTCAGGATCCCCTGGCATTTGCAGGCTTGCCCGGAATCCCTTGAAGACAAGACGTATGTGCATGACTTTCCCACCACAACCTGAATTACTCCAATTGTATTCATGCTCGATTTTACCGATGCCCCGAATTGGCGGAAAGACCCTCGGTCATGTCTGCCCCGAAAATCTGAGTCGTTGCTGCTGTAATCTCTCCCAGGCGACTTGGCAGGCCCTCCGCGGTGTGAGCCTAACCTTCAGTATCTTCTTAGGGCGTCATCCTTTTACCTGGTTTTGAGCTTCGAGTATGACACCCTGGCTATCTCGGGCGGTTTTCCCTTGAACTCGTTCCGCTTCATTATGCCGACGATTCTCTTGATGAAGGCCGGCTTATATCCCATCCTCTTCAGTCTTGCCGGACCAAGTTTCTTATCCACCAGATAATAGAGGAATCTGTCCATTTCTTCATAGGTAGCTCCCAGCTCGTCCTCGTCGGTCTGCCCCCGCCACAGATCGGCGCTGGGCGGCTTATCTATGATCTCCTGAGGAACTCCCAACTCCTTTGCCAGAAGACGCACCTGGGACTTGTACAGATCGCCGATGGGATTGAAGGCGTAAGCCCCGTCGCCGTGTATGGTAGAGTATCCCAGCAGAATCTCGGTCTTGTTGCCCGTGCCGATAACCAGGGCCTTCTCCCTGGCGGAAAAGTCATAAAGGACCGACATCCTCTCACGGGCGAGTTTATTCCCTTTGCGGACCCTGTCCTTATCCGGGAAACGCCGGTAGTAGGCATCCACCATGGAGGTTATGTCGATCACCTTGCTCCTTATTCCCAGACTTCTGACCACCTTGCGGGCGTCCCGGAGCGACTGGGGGTCGCTGCTCTTGTAGGGCAGAATGAGCGCCAGGACGTTTTGCCTGCCCAGCGCTCGGCAGGCAAGATAGGCCACCACGCTCGAATCCAATCCGCCGGAGAGGCCGAGCACCACCTTCTTGAAACCCGATCTCTTGCAGAAACCGCGGATGAAGGATACCAATATCTTTGAAAGCTCCCTTGCATCCAGATCCATGAAAGACATGAACACATCCTCTTGTGAAATCTGCCCGAAAAATACAACAAGGGCACCCGGTTCGCAATAGAAAAATGGGCCAATTTATAGGTTGACAAGTCTCTTTAGGGGGTTTATTATTGATGGAGGGCTCAACCCGAAATCTATATTCAAATGGAGGTGCAGCATGCGTGGAGTGAACAAGGTCATCCTGATCGGAAACCTGGGAAAGGACCCGGAGATGCGCTATCTTCCCAGCGGACAGGCAGTAACCAAGTTTTCTCTGGCCACCGGGAGCAGGTGGAAAGACAAGGATGGACAATGGCAGGATAGAACCGACTGGCACAATATCGTTGCCTTCGGGAAGACCGCCGAGATCTGCAACGAATACCTGAAGAAAGGCCGCCAGGTGTTTATCGAGGGAAGAATCCAGACCCGCTCTTATGACGATCGGGACGGCAACAAGAAGTGGATAACCGAGATAATCGCTCAGTCCATGGAGATGCTGGGGAGGAAGGGTGAGGGCGAAGAGGAGATCCCCGAGGCGGTGGAGGAGCCGCAGGGAGGGGAGACCAAGTCGGAAGACGACGACCTCCCGTTCTAGTTTGACCGGTTCTCTCTGCTGATTGCTTGAAACTGTCAAGGGTTGTGTTGCGATTGACCGGAACCTAACTTAAGTTAGGCTCTGGTTAGAATCCGCCTGAGGACCCGGTGGATCGACCCGGGAAGCTTAACGGGCGGAGATCTGCGGACCGAAGGAGACGATCGGCCTAACCCCCAAGAAACTCAAAGTAAACCTTGATATCCTTTAAGCGCAAGGCGGCGTTGGCCTGCGCATTCCTCCTGCTGATCGATCTTTTCGTCTATTTGGCCACCCGGACGCCGGTGGTGCAGTTCATAGATTCCGGTGAACTGGCGGTGGTGTGCCGGACGCTGGGAATCGCTCATCCGACCGGCTACCCCCTGTACACGCTTTTGGGCCGGCTGTTTTGCCTTCTTCCCCTGGGAGAGATCGTATCTCGGGTCACCCTGATGTCGCTTCTCTTCTCCTGCTTCTCCGGCGCCGCTTTGTTCGTCGCACTTTTGCTCATGGGGCGCGATCTATTGCAGAGAGTCAAAAGAGACTCTTGGTTGGTGATCTGGGCCGCCTGGCTTACGTCCTTGATCTTCTCGTTTACGCCCACCCTCTGGTCCCAGGCCACCTCCAATGAGGTGTATTCGTTAAATGTGCTCTTCTACAGTCTGATCGTTTTTTTGGTTCTGCTGTGGCGGACCGGCCGGGGGGCGGCAAAGGGGGAACGAGTCTTTTGCCTTCTGGTTTTCGTCTACGGCTTGAGCTTCGGTAACCACATGTCCACCGTTCTTCTCCTGCCGGCGATCCTGTACGTTTCCGCGGTCACCCTGGGCAAGAGGTTGTTCTCGACAAGGCGGCTGATTTCGATTCTGGCCCTGTTTCTTCTGGGGCTGTCCGTCTACCTTTTTCTTCCCATCAGATCGGCACAGAATCCGCTGATGGACTGGGGCAGTCCGGAGAGCTGGGCTACCTTCAAGCGGCACGTTACCGGCTGGCAATATCAGGTTTGGATGTTTGCCGGATCAGCCGGTGAGCTGGGCAGCAACCTGACAAATTTCGCCGGGCTCTTCTTCCACCAGTTTCCCATTTACCTTTTGCCCCTCTCCCTTGTGGGTATCTGGAGGGTTTTCGTCCGCTGTCGCAGGATTCTAACCTTCCTTCTGGTCGTCTTCTTAAGCAACGTTCTTTATGGCATCAACTACGGCATCCCGGATATCGATCCTTACTTTTTGGGAGCTTTTCTGGCAAACGCGGTTTTCATCGGAGCGGGACTTCTTTTCGTTTTTCAGATCATCGTGAACTCGAAGATGAAGAGAGTGTTTGTCAATATCATTCTGACGCTCTTCATTCTTCTCCCTCTGATTTTGCTCAAGAGGAATTATTCTGAGGAAGATCGCAGCAGGAATCATTTCGCCCATGATTTCGCCTGCAACATCGTGAGGTCGACGAAGAAAGATGCCATCATCCTCACCAACGTGTGGGATCATTACTCTCCCTGGCTTTACCTGAGATTCGTCGAATTCAAGAGGCCGGATGTCAGCTACCTGGATACCGAGCTTTGCCGGCGGTCGTGGTATTTCGATTACATGAATCAGAGCTGCGGTGATCTTTACCGCACATCCGAGAAGGAGATTAAAAAATTCCTCAAAGAGGTTCACCCTTTCGAGAACCGACAACCCTTCGACCCGCAAGTTATCGAAAGAGCCTACGTTGGCATGCTCAACAGCTTTTTGCACAAAAACTTCGACAGCAGGCCGCTGTATGATGACCTGATCGGGGGCCCCAAAATCGGCACAGGTTACCTTAGGATTCCGGAGGGGATGGTCCTTTCCCTCAAGGATAGCTTACGTTACTACCCCTACGACTTCCCGGACCTGGAGCTTCGGGGAGTGCTTGACAGAGATGTTTACAGGGACGACCGCACTCTTTTCAATTTGAAGAGATATCCCTTCATGATCGACCTGAGGTTGAGATATCTGTCCGAGTTCAAACGGGAAGAGGAGGCAGAAACGCTTTTCCGGCGACATGAGCCGCTTTTTGCAGAGCCGCTCCAATGACCGGAGTTTCGGCTTGGCAGCGGGTCGGATAAATCCGCCCCCTACCTTACAATGTTTGCGATTGACTGGCGGCGCAGGTTCTCATCAAGTGAACCTGCGCCGCATTTTCCTCTATCAACTCGGTGGATCACAGGGGGGTGGGCCCAGGAAGTAGAGGTAGTTTCGCAGATAGGTTACATCTCCGACGTTAACCTCACCGTCGCAGTTTACGTCTCCTGCCTCAAATGGGATGGGCTCCGGCCCCTGGCGATAAAGATAATTGGTCAAGTAAGTCATATCGCCGACGTTGACTACTCCGTCCGCGTTGCAGTCGCCGTGCAGGACCGCCGCGGTGTGCGCGTAGCCGTGCCGGACCTCAAAGCTATCACTTGCCGATATCCCGGGCGGCGTCGGCTGGCCTCCGCAGCTGATCTGAATCTTGAAGCTGTTCGATTCTGACGGTCTTCCGAATTCATCCAATACGCCGGTGACCAAAACATACTGGTTGGTGGTGAATTCGGGGACAGACAACGGGACCGTTTCGAATGTAGTTTCAGCAGGTCTCACCCGCGGAGAGGGTTGCGTCGGCTGAGGCTGTTGCTTTGGCTGAACGGATGTCACCTTTCTCTGAGGCTTTTCAACTTTCGGGATCTTCTCGGCCTGCGCCTGAACCAGGACCAATGCCAACAGCCCGAAAACCAAGGCCAGCGCAATTACAAGCTTTGCTCTGTTCATTTCATCGCTCCTTTTTGAAGTTTAGCTTTGTAGCTGAGTTGTGTGCAAGTATCTGGCGTGCCGGAGGAATTGCCGATGTTTATCTGTCCGGTTGCGCGCCAGTCTCGCTCTCTTCTTTGCTGGAGCGACATCATTGATTCTTCAGAATGCGCAGGCTGAATTTATCCCAGTCCTTGTCGTTGCCCACCTCATCGTCATCCGGCGCTCTTTTGACCTTGATCTGGGAGCTGGTGAGCCCGTACCATTCGCAGCCGTACCACTTCTCTGAGAGTGCATGGGGCGAGTTGGTGCCGTAGTTGGCCTGGTGAATGCCGCCGTTGGTGCTTTTGCCGTAAAGCAGCACAACGTACTTGGTCGGATCGCCGCCCAGGTTATGGTCCAAGGTCACGATATCATCCTCGTCTATGTCCACCCAGCTCGTGTCGTAGCTCATCTTTATCTCGCCGTCCAGGTCGAGAGCACCTTTCACCTTGACGTCTCCATCGAAGTATCCAGCCCAGTTGCCTCCCGGCAACACATCCATCGTTCCGCCGCTGCCGTCTTTAGCGTAGACCCCGATGTTGCAGTGTGAGGCCGGCGTGCAAGGCATCCCATAGCATCCTGCCCGTGTAAACACACCCACATTACTGTAGCCGCCCCCATTCGCATAAAACTCTCCGCCGGTCTTGCCGCCAGAGCTACCGTCAGCAGTAGCCTCGATAGCCTCGTCGCTGGTGACCACCACGTCAAGCTTTGCGTCAGGGTTCTCCGTGCCGATGCCGACGTCACCTGAGAAATAGCTCTTTTCGCCTTGGAAATAACCCGCGAATCCGGTGTCATCGGCAGGAACCTCTCCATAGACGCCATAAGCGGTTCCGGTTGTACAGGTGGCAATGGCATAGAGTCCATACGTTGCGTCAGAGAATTCTCCGCTGCCCCGGGCATAGACTCCATAGGTCGTGTCTGAGGACACGGCAGAGCCGTGCGCCCACACCCCATAGTTCTTCTTGGCGGACATGATAGGCTGGGTAAGAAACCAGCCGCCATAGATGTTATCCCTGCCGTTTATGCCTCCTACTGCCAGGCCTCTCACCGCGGCGGCATCTCCGCCTGCTGTGTTTCCCCCGCCCGCCGTGGCCGAGATACCATATGTCTCAGCTCCGGTGGCCAAAGCGTGAATAGCAGCAGAGGCGTCTCCATCGACTTCCACTTGCAGTCTGCGGGTGGGGATCGTTGTACCGATGCCGACATTCCCATTCATTACCGCCAGCTTGGCCAGACCCGGGTTGCTGGTTCCGATTCCCACGTTGCCTCCCAGACGATAGATGTTGCTGTCGGCGAACGACCAGTCGCCATCAGACCCATTGTTGAAGGCATACTCCGCGGTGTCTGCGCGGAAGGCGCGGTAAGCATATCCCACGCTCACAATGGGCGTTCTTGGTGTTGATTCGTCGTCGCTCTCTACCGTGATGCCCAAGTACCGAATGCTGCCATCGAAGACCGAATCCGGAATGGCGGTTTCACTGCCCAGGACGACGCTGAAGAGTCCGTTGCTGACCGGCACGTCGTAATGAGTTTCACTCCATAAGCTGGTTCCTCCTGTCGAATCTGCATAAATGTTGAACTCGATGTCCACGTTGTCGCTAACGATCAGGCCCCCATTGGCATCAGTCAATTTCGCCTGGTAGTTGATTCTGTGGGGAACTTCGGCCGTGGCTTGGCCGTAAACCAGACAGAAAAGCAGTACGATAACAAGAACCGAGAATAGCTTCCTCATCTCCTTCGCTCCTTTCATTGTTGTGTCGGGTCCCTTGTAAAGGTACCCGGTTCTTTCTTTCTCCAACAGCCCGTCGAATCCCTCGCAACCCCAATGTTGGAACCTCTTGGGTTGCGCCACCCTTTGTAGCAGTCAAGGCGGTGGCGACTACTCCTTGGGAGCCCCGTGAAGCCGGTGTGGCGCTCGCATGGGTGGTTTAATCCACTCAGGGTGGATGAGACGCGAATTCCTTTCGCATAGCACCTCCTTGGGAAGAGGGTGAATTGTGAATACACAAGCCTATGTAGGTACTCCATGTACAGCCCGAAGATGTCCTTAATGTAACAATAAACATACTATATGTCAAGATAAAAATAGTTGATAATGTGATGTTGTAGAAAGGCATATGAAAAATCCATAAGTCTATAATAGGCCGAGAGATATAAGTAGTAACGCCCTGTGTGTTTAGCCCGAGGGATCAGTATTAATCTGTACAAAGAACATATGTGACCTAATAAGCTGTTGCGGTTGGCGGGCCTTTAGGGTTGACTGGTAGGGTTAAAGCGTTGGCTGGCAATCAAATATCCTTGAGAACGAATTCCAAGGAAATAAAACAGAGAACCGTCGAAGACATGAACCGCAAGGCTTTTGCTGGAGGGGAGAGGAATGTCGCGGATTTAACCTCCCCAGCATCCGCGTAATTCGGTCCATCCGTTAGCTGGTCGTTGTTGTGCTTGAAGGCAGGAGGGTATTCGCCACGAAGGGATACAAGGCTCTGCGCTGGCCCTCTCGGAAACCAGCAGGCTTTGGCCCCGCTTCCGGGCTTCAAGGACAACTCGGACTTGGATGAGTAATTGGTTGGTTATGCTTGTGGGAGATCCTTACTCCTTGGAAAAGTAAGGGTCTGGAAGCCGGATTGAACTGCTCGAGGTTATGATCTCTTAATCGCTTTGTCTCTTCTCGGCTTTCTGTTTTTCCTGTTCTTGTTTCACGAACTCCTGGAAACTGGTTTTCTCGTAAAGATCGTCCTTTACCCAGTTCAGGATATAGAGGAACTCCTCGGCACCCACATATCCCCGGCGGGGGGCGATCCGCTCTCCGGAGGGCTTGAGAAACCAGGTGATGGGGTAGGCTCGCACGCCGTACTTGCCGGCCACCTGCTTTAAGGACATCTCCTTTCCATCCACCATCACCTTCTCGCCGGATTGGCCGTTGACCCTGATCGGCACGTAGCTTTCGTTCAGCACCTCTACGATCTCCTTGTCGCTGAAAGTGCTCTTATCCATCTTCTTGCACCAGCCGCACCACTTGGTGTAGAAATGAATCATTGGGTGCTTCTTCTCCTTCTTGGCCTTGGTCAGCCCCTCATCATACTTGTACCAGACGAGCTCGGTCTTCTTCTTTTGGGAGGAGATCTTTTCCTTATCTCCGCCTGCTGTGGGCTTGGAGCAGAAAGCGCTCTCCGCTGCCAGGGACATGGTGAACGTTAGGGCAATAAGGCAAATTAGGAGTCTTCTCATGATTTTTCCTTTCGAGGCAGCTTGCGTTTCAAAATCTGTGCTTAGAATACGCTTTGCCGCCAAGTGCCGTTTGATAAGGCACCGCGCAAGGAACCCTAAGCCCAGGTTCCAGTCTTTGGAGAGCTGTGGACGGTCGACGGCGGACCGTGGACGGTTTCTTGACTTGGGATCAGATTCCGTAGAGCTCGCCGTACTTGGCCTTGAGATAGTCCATCGAGGGGCGATGGGAAAGCGGCTGGCCGGTGACCACCTGCACCAGTTTTTCCGCCCGGTAACGCTGGCCCAGGCGGTGGATTTTCTCTTTTAACCAACCTTTCAGCTTGCCGAATTCTCCCTTGGCGAATTGTCCGTCCAGATCCCCTAGCTCTTTCTTGGCCTGACCGAAGAACTGAGACGAGTAGAGGTTCCCCAGCGCGTAGGTGGGGAAGTAGCCGATATATCCCGCGCTCCAGTGCACGTCCTGAAGACACCCCTGAGCATCGTTCGGGGGCGCGATGTCGAAGTAGCTCTTGAATTTCTCGTTCCAGGCTGCCGGGATGTCCTTGGGCGACAGATCGCCACCGAAGAAGGCCTGCTCGATCTCGAATCTGACCAAGATGTGCAGATTGTAGGTGACCTCGTCCGCCTCCACCCGGATGAAAGAAGGTTTGGACTCGTTTATGGCGAAGTAGAAATCGTCCAGCTTGACGTTACCCAGGGCCTCGGGATAAAGCTTCTGCGCCTTGGGGTAGAAATACTTCCAGAACGCTTTGCTGCGGCCCACCAGGTTTTCCCACATTCGGGATTGTGATTCGTGGATTCCCAGCGAGACCGACTCGCCGGCCGGCGTGCCGTAGCCTTCCGGGTTCAGTCCCTGCTCGTAGATGCCGTGACCGGATTCGTGCATTATGCCGAAGAAGGCCTGGCCAAAGTGATTGGGGTTGAACCGGGTGGTGATGCGGACGTCTCCCGGGCCTATGCCGGTGCAGAAGGGATGAACCGTAACGTCCAGCCTTCCCCGGTCGTAATCGTACCCGATGGCGGCGGAAGCCTCCTTGCCGAATCGCTCCTGGCGGTCAACCGGATATTCCCTTGTGAGTATGGAGGTATCGGGGCGCTTGCCTGAATGAATTATGGCCTTCACCAACCCCACCAGCTCGTCACGAAAGTCGGCAAAGACCTTGGCCACCTGTTCGATGGTCGCTCCCGGCTCGAAGTCGTCCAGAAGGGCATCGTACGGATGCTTTTCGTATCCCACCGCCTCGGCCTGCTGGTGCTTGAGCTTGATGATCTTCTCCAAGTAGGGGAAGAAGATGGAGAAATCCGACTTCTTCCGCGCATCCGCCCAAACCTCGTGGGCCACGGTAGTCACCTTGGTTATCTCCTCCACCAGGGACTGCGGAATCTTCACCAGCTTGTCGTAGGAGTGCTTTATCTCGCGGATGTTGGCGGCTTCAACGCTGTCGGCGTCGCTGGTCAGCGAACTGCCATCCAGTTGCTTCAACAGATCACCGATCTCCGGAGCGGTGGCCTTCTGATGAGTTATGCCTGAAAGAAGCGCCAGTTGGTTGCCCCGATGCTCCACGCCTCCCTTGGGAATGTAGGTCTTCTGGTCCCAGTCCAAGACGGACATGGTGGAATTCAGAAGGGACGTCTCCCGGCTCAAGGTCAGGAGCCTCTCATAAGCTTCTTTAAGATCGTCTGCCATGATGCGGTCTCTCCTTGGTTTTTAAGTTTCTCCGAATAACAGGCTAACTGCACACCATCGAAATCTGTCTTATATATAGTGAATTTTGGGGTTGATGGCAACCGGAAAAATCAGCGTCTCGCAGCCGGTTTGGGCTGTTCCTCGGGATGAATCCTCGCCTCGAACCTGAATGTTCGGGGGTTGGGGAACCCCCGAACAACCAGCCAGGCCGGCTATGAACCGGAAAGATTCTTCTGACTTCTCTTCAAATAGAGCCAGATTCCGATCTGGACCAGGAGTATCCCCAGGCAATCCGCCACAAAGTCGAGAAACTCGCAGCTTCTTCCCGGCACGAAGCTCTGGTGAATCTCATCCGACAGACCGTAGCCCATTCCAACGATGCAGGAGAGAACGATGAAGTGTTTTTTCAAAAACTCGCTTCGGGAGTGGTAAAACGCGAGGAACAGAAGGAATGAGAAGATGCCGTACTCGATGAAATGGTAGATCTTATCCTCGAGAACGAAGCCGGGCGGCGGAGCAATGGAGGGGCTGGCGGAGAGGATGAAGATCAAGGCGGCATACAGAATGGCAAGATACTTGTAGAGGGAGGTCTTTATCGGCATCTCGATTCCTCTCGAAAAGTCAAATTCGTGCTAAGATACGCGTCTGGAGAGTCTGCTGCAAGCGCTATCGGAGGAAATCGGGCGGATAGCGATCGAGCCGATCTTAGCTCTGTCTGCTCGGAATGGTTCAGGTTTTCTTGAGTTTCTCGAATTCTTTAGTGAGTCGGTCAGCGGTCTCCACGTCCCCTTTTTGCAGTGCCGCCTGGATGTCGTCCTTCAGGGTCATTATCTTGCGGTTCTTCTTGAGATTGGCCAGAGTGGTCAGGTGGTCCTCCAGTTGGAGGGGGAACTCGGCCGTACCCAGATCTATGGCTGCTATTCGGAGAATCAGGTTTTTGACCTCTTCGTCTTCCGCCTTGTCCAGAAGCATGGCCGGGGCGGTTTTCTTTTCAGCCTTGATCAGTTGAAATATCTCCTTGTGCTGTGAGTTGGAGAAATCGTCCGGGTCCAGCTTTCCGGTGGTCAGCTTGAGGAGTTTTCGATCTTCCATCAGAATCCTTAAGAGTCCCCTCTCGATCTCCTCCTCCCGGCTCGGCGGGGCCTCGCCGGGATGTCCGCCGTCCGAGGTCCTTCGACTTCGCTCAGGGCAAGTCTGCCGTCCGCCGCCAGCCGATGGCTTCTTTCTGTCCGCCAGCTTCCGCACCGGCTTCTCGTCTATCTTGAGCGTCTGGGCGATCTTCTTGATGAACAAATTCCTTCTGATCTCGTCGGTGATCTTTCCGGCGGTTTCCGCCAAGTCGGAGATCACCTTCTCTTGCTCTCTCATGGAGAGCTCTGAGAAATCCTTTCCCAGGGAGTCATACTTGAAATCCAAAAAAGGCTTGGCTTTTTCGATTTGCTCCCTTACTGCGTCTGCGCCGTGCTTTTGGACGAACGAATCCGGGTCCTCCCCCTGCTCTAAGCTGACCACGAAGACCTCCAGCCCTTCGCTGAAAAGCAAGTCCACGCTGCGGAAGGTGGCCGACTGCCCTGCGGAATCGGCGTCGAAGAAGAGGAAAACCTTCTCGGCGTAGCGGGCAAGAAGGTGGGCCTGTTTCTGGGTGAAGGCGGTGCCGCAAGGGGAGACCACGTTCTTTATTCCGGCCTGGTATAGGCTGATCACATCCACATTGCCTTCGACCAATATCGCGCTCCCTTGCTGCCTGATTTCATCCTTGGCCAGGTTCAGCCCGTAAAGAATCTTTCCCTTCTGATAGATGGGCGTCTCGGGTGAGTTCAGGTACTTGGGCTCATCCTTGTCGTCCAGGACCCGTCCACCGAAGCCGACGATCTTTCCGGAGAGATTAAAGACCGGAAAGGTTATCCTGCCTCTGAAACGATCGTAATATCCGGACGACTCCGTGCGGGGCGCAGCCAGCCCGGCCTGATTCAGCGTCTCCGGTTCGATAGCTTTGGTCCGGGCAAAGCTTATCAATCCTTCCCACTCCATGGGTGCATAGCCCAGGGAGAAGAGCTTCTGCGTCTCGGAATCGAATCCCCGTTTCTTCAGATATTGCCTGGCCCGTTTCCCCGGCTTCTCCCGGTACAGATTCTTGTGAAAGTATTCATTGGCCGTGTCGTTGGCGTAGTAGAGCCGGTCCAGTTGTTTGGCTCTCTTGGCATCGAAGCTCTTTTCGGGCAGGGGAATGCTGGCCCTCTTGGCCAGCACCTTGACCGCCTCGGGGAAGCTCAGCTTCTCGTGCTTCATCAGAAAGCTGATCACGTTGCCCCCTTCGCCGCAGCCGAAGCAGTAGAAGATCTGCTTGTCCGGGGTGACGGTAAAGGAGGGCTGCTTCTCCGAATGAAAAGGGCATAATCCCACAAAGTTCTTGCCCCTCTTCTTCAAGGGGACGTACTCCGAGATCACATCCACCACGTCGTTGGCGTCGCGGATCTGATCGAGCAGCTCTGGGGAAAAGTGATTGGTCATGTGGGAGTCGATTCCTATCGTGATGGAGTCTCAAGGAACTGGAGATCCCGAAACTCCGCGGTCCTGCTGAGATTCAGAGGCTCTCACCTTCAGACGAATACTTCAATTCTTTTTCTCTCTTGATCTTCTTGGCCAACTGATAAAGGCACTCCTCCGGGTTCTCTATGCCCTCCAAACAGAAAAGGTGCCTCTTGACGGGAGAGCTCTTGTCTGTTTTCTCTATGACGTCCAGGAGGCAGCCTTTTTCGCACATGACGCATCTCTCCGGCTGGCACTCGATCTCGGTTCCGGTGCTTCTGGCCACCAGGGCCTGACTCTGAGTCCAGGATTCCTCCTTCTCCTTGCGCGGAAACTCCACGTACCGGACCCTCTCCAACACTATCCTGCCCCGATCGGTCCTGAGCCGGGCCTGGAAGTCGACCTCATCCCCTTTGGCGAATTTCAGGTTCTGCTGGGTTCTTCTGCTTACCGTCAGGTAGACATTGTCATCGAAAAAGGTGCGATCTATATATCCTTCTCTGAAGCTTATCAGGAATCCGGGAAAACTCAGAGTCTCTTTCGATCCGTATCTCACCTTCTTGAAATGCGGCTTGACCGAGTTGACGATTCCGGAGAACTCCACCCATTTGCCCACATTCTGCTCCAGCCAGTCCTCGAACTCCTCTAAGTCGATCCGGAACTTCCTGTATGCTTCCTCATCTAACACGATCTCCGGCTGATGGACTATCTTCTCTTCGAAGTAGTTCTTGCAGGAGAAGCAGTCTCTTCCCACATGCTTATACTTCTTGGGGCAGGAGTTGCCTTTGTTCAGCAGCCTGCATTTCCACAGAAAATAGACGCAGCCTTCGGGAGAGCATTTCTTCTCCTTGAGAACGTGGTAGACAGACACGTTCTTCTCGAAGCGGAAGTGCGCAGTGTGGGAGCAGCGAAAGACGTCTTGTCTTTTGTATTGATTGATCATTGTTTGCGGCATGGTCCGAGTCCGGAAGAGTGGTTGAACACCTACCTCATTCTACGTTAAATGGGACCTTTTGTCAACTCAATTTGAAGCAGCTTCTTCTCTTGTTTTGAACGGCAGGGGAGGGTGAGCAGTCTGTGACCCGTTATGGTTGCGTCAGGAGTGCCCCTCATCGCAGGCTGACATTCGTCCTGAAGGACTCAGTCCGAAGGAAGCCTTGCGGCTACCCCGGCCTCACAATGTGCAGGGAGTTGGCGCAACAGAAGGCGCCTGGCCCTTTCATTGGTCTTCCGCTTTCCTCTCTGCTGGGATATGCGCCTGCCTCAGAGGTTCCGGGATTCTGTATTTTGGACTTGACTGAAGCACGATTCTGACTGCTGTTCGAACTGAAATCCTGTGGCCAGGTGTCACGAAAACCGGCTTCTTACCCTCCCTGGTTCTGACCACAGCCCCGATGAGCTTCTGCCCTTTTTCTTTCACAAATAGGTGCGATCCTTTCTGCGGAGATGGCTCAAGGTAAGCTCTCCAGAGAGGGGTTTTGGAGCAGGCGATAGTGGGGAGGTCGAGCAGCAGACCCAGATGGCTTGCCAGTCCCAAACCTCTCGGATGAGCGATTCCGCGGCCCGGAAATATGATCAGATCGGGCTTTTCGATCTTTTTCAATGCAGAAAGAATGGCTGGCCCCGCGCTGAATGCAAATAAGCCCGGCACGTACGGAAAGTCGATCTTCTGGTTATGGGAGGCAGTCTCTTGAATCCGCAGGTCTGGATAGGAAAGGCTGACGCAACCGACCAGGACTTCGTCCTGTTTCCTGGAAAAAACAACTCCCACGCCCGCGATTCTCTCGATCTTGTTTAAATCATCCGTGACTAAGACCTTTTCGGAAAGCCTCTGCTGGATCTGCCTGGCCTCTTCAGCAGAGACACGCCAGGAATGGGAGACTGCAGACATGGAGTTGTTCAAGGACACGGCCCATCCCTCTTCGGCTCCCCTTCTCCACAGAGAGCGTATGTCAGAATTTGGGTCTTTGTAGGCGCAGACTTCAGTCTGCGAAATCGATATATTGAAAACTGACCACCAGCGCAATCTAAAGATTGCGGCTACAACTTCAAAACATCACAATGACACACCCTCAGACGGGAGTGGGGGACAGGGGCTGAGGTAGGTTTACGGGAACCTGAGACTTCTCAACCCGTCCAGCCTTTCCAATCCTAAATCCTGAGCTATCTTCACCGCCCGGCTGAATTCCTCCCGGGTGATTCCCCTGTCCAGTGGCGGATGATCGTTCGCTTTGTAGCAGGGGCGGTACTGATCCATTATGTTCACATAGGTGTTCTTCGATATCTCCTCGGCGATGAATCTCATAGAATCCTCAGTTCCTGCCAGATCCTCGGGCAGAATCAGATGGCGGATCAGAAGCCCCCTTAGGGCTATTCCTCTCTCATCTATGATCAGATCGCCCACCTGACGATGCATCTCCTTTATGGCCTCTCTTACCTTCGAAGCATAGTCTTTGGCATTGCAGTAGCTCTGTCCGATCTTATCATCGGAGTATTTCAGGTCGGGCATGTAGATATCGAATATGCCCTCCAGAAGCTCCAGTGTAGCTAACGAATCGTATCCTCCGCTGTTGTAGACGAGCGGCACGTTCAGTCCCTGCTCTATGGCAAGGGGGAGGGCTTTGACGATCTGGGGCACCACGTGGGTGGGCGTCACGAAATTGATGTTGTGACATCCCATGTTCTGCAGGGAGAGCATGATCTGTGCGATATTCTCCTGATCCACCTGGTGGCCCTGCCCCAGATGGCTGATGTCGTAGTTCTGGCAGAAGATGCAGAGCAGATTGCAGTGGGTGAAGAATATGGTTCCTGACCCGTTTCTTCCCACCAGAGGGCTCTCCTCTCCGAAATGCGGCCCGAAGCTGGAGAGTACGGCGTTCCTGCCGGTCTTGCACTTGCCCTTCTCGTCTTCCAGCCGGTTGACCTTGCATCGATGCGGGCAGATGTCGCAGCTTTCCAGCTTTGCCCACAAAGCTGCGATTCTTCGGGAGAGCTCCCCTGTCTCCTGAAGCTTTAAGTATCCTGGTCGAAAAGAGTCGGTGCGTTTTCCGGCTCCCACGTTCTCTCCTTGTCCAGAATGTGAATCACTTGCCAGCCGTTCTTCCTCAGCTTCCGGGCGATGATGTTTCTATGACACCTCCAGGGGCACTTCTCGGCACACATAAAGGCGGTGGTCAATTCGGAGGCTATCCTCTCCAATCTCTCAATCCCTCCGAGAAACTCCGGGGTGCTGCTGTGCTGTTGGTATCCTTTCTCTCTGAATCCCCCCAGAAGGTCTCCCAGATAGAAATACTCCATTCCCCTTTTCTGAAGATGTGAGTTCAGCTTGTTCTTCCTGAAATGATCGAACTTCGAAACCGGGAATCGCCTTACATCCGCAAGGGCCTGGAGCTTAAATTCCTTGCAGAGTGATATGAATTCTTCGAGGGTGCGGTTGGAGGTTCCTATTGTGTAGATTACCTTTGACACATTCTACTTGAGGCGGACCTTGACTCTTCGTAAGCAGTTATCGCAGAACTTCTTTCCCTTACGGTCCACCTCGTAAACATCGTCGGTGAAATACATCACGCACTTGGGATTGCGACAGTCCTTGAAGCCCCAAAGGTGACCAAGTTGGTGAACCGATTCCTTGAGCAGCCGGGCATAGAGAACCTTGGTCTCGTCCAGCATCTCGTAGTTCTCGCGCCGCAGGCGGAAAAGGGAAACCAAAGCCGACCTGCCGGCCGCGTCCGCCTGGCCGATGACGTAGTTCTTGGAAGGAATGTAGAGATCCTCTTCCACCAGCCCCAGCATCTTCTCGCCCGGGGCCGATTTCATCAACTCCAGCTTGGTCAGGATGACGGTTGAGTAGTATTGCCCCCTCTGCTGGTTGAGGGCCTCCGGGGGGATCTTCACTCCCTGCAGGACGTCCACGCCCACGCTGAAATAGGAGACCAGCTTGGAAGCCAGCTTGTTCACCATGGCGTAGTCCAGCTCCCCCATGGGAACGACCACTATCTTATTCCGCAAACCCAATCTCTTTTGAGGACTCATGGATATCCCGCCCGTAAGTTTATATCAGTATACGACCATTTGCTAAAAGACACAAGAGAATTTTGGCATTCGTGTCGATTTCCGGCGGCAACAAACTGGTTTTCATTGGTCGTTTGCAGAGTAACTGGTTTCTTTTGTCACGAGCTTTAGCTCGTGGATTGGAATAGGAGAATAATCTTGGGGTTCTAACCCCTGAACCTGGTGGGCTAAAGCCCGAGGGGGTTGGGGGGCCTTTGGCTCCAAGGCCTGAAGGCCGTGGCAAGTGAAACCCCTGACGAAGCCTTGGGTGTCCTTGCCACGAGCTTTGGCTGGTGGATGGGAATCGAAGAAAGTTCCTGTGGCTTTAGCCACTCAAACTGGCGGGCTAAAGCCCGATCAGTGTGGGCGCCCAGTTACTTCCGCGACCTGAAGGTCGCGGCAATGTGTTCGTCACAGCCGCCGCAACCTTATGATCTTTAGGGCAGCGATTCGACAGACAACCGCAGTGCCGCAGTGTACTGAATAGTCGCCATGATATGTTGATGATTTCAAGCTGAGGGTTCGTTCTCCGTCATTCCACCCACAGGGATTCATTTGACAAAGGTCGGAATCGCCTCTATATTCGGCAATATGATCGAGCTTAAGGGCGTTTCCTATCGATATCAGCCGGCTGAGAGCCGCTCCGAAGGCGGGGACGAGAGCGGGTCCATACTGGCCTTAGACCATGTCAGCCTGGAGCTGAAGGAAGGAGAGTCGGTTGCCATCATCGGATCCAACGGCTCGGGTAAGACCACCCTGGTGAAGCTTCTCAACGCGCTGATCGTGCCGGATGAGGGAGAGGTGTGGGTGGATGGGTTGGATGCCCGCGACAAGAAATCCCAGAGATCGATTCGCCAGAAGGTGGGAATGGTCTTTCAGAACCCCGACAACCAGATAATCTCCACCTCGGTGGAAAGAGAGATCGCCTTTGGGTTGGAGAATCTGGCTTTGCCCTACGACGAGATGAAAGAAAGGGTGGAGTGGGCGCTGAGACGTTTCCATCTGGAGGAGTACAGGAGTCACTCTCCGCACAGACTGTCCGGTGGCGAGAAACAGAGGGTGGCTCTGGCCGCCGTCCTCGCGATGGAGCCCAAATATCTAATCCTGGATGAGCCAACATCCCTGCTCGATTCTCGAGGGAGAAAAGATGTTCTTTCCCTGATCCGGGAGCTGGCTGATCAGAGGAAGGTGACGGTGATACACATCACCCAGTTCGCCGAAGAGGCCCTCTCCGCCGACAGAGTGTTGGTGATGAATCAAGGGAAGATTCTACACGACGGCCCACCCAGAGAGATACTCAAACAGAAGGAGGAATTGGAGAAGATAGGGCTTGAGGCGCCTTTTGCGGTGAGGATTGCATCCGGCTTAAGGCAGAAGGGATGGAGCATATCCGATGAATGCTTCAGCATAGATGATCTAGCTAATGAGATCAGCAGGCTATTTCAGCAAGGTAGGATTAGGGCGAGAAGGGTGGCAGCGAACAGCCGACTTGTCCCGAGCGAAGTCGAGAGACAGCCGACAGCTGAGAGCCAACCGCCACAAATATCAATAAGGAGCGTAGACCATTTCTACGATCAGGGTCTGCCGACGGAAAGGAAGGCGCTGGATGGAATCACCCTGAAGATAAACAAGGGTGAGTTCATCGGCCTGATAGGGCCGACCGGCTCGGGCAAAAGCACACTGGTGCAGCATCTGAACGGCCTCCTTTTGCCCACTACCGGCGAGGTGGCTGTCGAGGGTGAGAACCTGAAAGACAAGAACGCTGATCTCAAGACTATCCGGCAAAAGGTAGGCCTGGTGTTTCAGTTCCCCGAGCGGCAGCTGTTCGAAGATACAGTCTACGAAGACATCGCTTTCGGTCCGAAGAACCTGGGTCTTTCCGAAGAGGAGGTAGACGTCCGGGTCAAGGAATCGATGCGGGATGTCGGGCTGGATTTCGAGTTGTTCGCCCATCGCTCCCCTTTCTTCTTAAGCGGGGGGGAACAGAGAAAAGTAGCCATAGCAGGCATCCTTGCCCTGAAGCCCGACATCCTGGTGCTGGACGAGCCAACCTGCGGTCTGGATGCCAAAAGCACCAAGGAGATCAAGAAGCTTCTCGGAGAATTGAACTCCGGCGGGACGACCATAATCTTGATCTCCCATAACATGGACTTGATAGGCGAGTTGGCACAGAAGATCATCCTACTGGATCAGGGCAGATTGCCCGCGTTTTGTGATAAAGCGGAGCTTTTCAGAGGACGCGACGGAATGGAAGCTCTGGGCCTTGACTTCCCCAAGGTATTGGAGGTTATTCGGCTGCTGGGAGAAAAAGAGATCGGGGTCGGGCGTCAAGTCTTCAGTGAAGAACACCTGCTGAACTGGCTTGGTAGTTGTTATGCGTAGCGGAGACCTTCGGGTCTCCGTCAGGTAAGTGGAAGCCTGAAGCCTTCCGCTGCATTTTGGGGATCAAGATTCGCGGCGGTCAATCCAGGGGCTTGCGGTAGGTGGTATGCCTTTTCACCGTGCGGAATCCCAGGTCTTCGTAGAGCTTCAGCGCCCCGCTGATGTTCTCCGCATCCACGGCTAAGGCGGCCTCGGTCATACCCCGTTCCTTGAGCACCTTAAAGCTGCGGGCGATCAGTGCGCGGGCCAAGCCTTTCCTGCGCCAGGGGCGACGCGTGGTGATTTCTTCGGTATATCCCCGCTTGCGGTTGTATTCCTTGTTTTCCTCTTCGCTGATGTAGTTTAGAACCGTCCCCGCAACCTCATCCCCGTCCCAGGCTATCTGAAATAGCTCAGGGTTGAAGTAGGACTTCTCCTGCCACTGCCGGAACCATTCGTCTGTCCATTCGGTCGCGCCCCAGTGATCCTGAAAAGCCTCTCCGGCGGCATCCCATATCTTCCGCAGGTGCTCCGGCCTGACCGGACGGACCTCAATACCCTCAGGCAAAGGCAGGTCGGGAATGTTCTCCAGATCGGGCCTCACCATCTCAAAGAGGTAGCGCACCGGCTGGTAACTCTCGGCACGGATCAGAGAATCCCAGTCGGTTTCGGTGTCTGCCGCCCAGGTTTCGAAGAACTGCGGATTCTCCTTCGGGTGATCTAGAGCGATTTCCCGAATCCGACGCTCAGTATGCAACAGCATGGCGCGGCGTACGCCTTTGCCTCGCCACTCGGGAATCATGAGGGCGAAATGACAATAAGTCCGGATCCCCTCTGATTTCAGAATCCACCATGCCCGGCCAAAACCGATCACTTCGCCTCGCGCCTGCGCGAAAATCATATCCTGGTATGGATCGCAGTTGACCAGATTGTTGTAGGTGGCCGCGATATCCTCAACCGATTCCGTGTGGTCGATCTGATCAGCCTTGTTGCTTTCGTTGACCACCGCAGCCATAGCCGGAAAGTCCTCCTCCCCGCGGAAGCGGCGAAAGGTCAATCCGGGAATGGCCGGCGCATCCGGCAACACGATTGTTTCCTTTTTGTGTCTGTCATCCGTCAATTGACTCTCCTTCTGAATTCAGTGATAGAACACCGCAAAAGCGAGCTTTTGCACTCCGACTTGAGCCTCTTTCGTGTTTTTCTGGAGCCCGGTTACGCTAGGCTATTTCGGACCTAATTCCATCATGTCCGTCTAAACTCGGTGATGGGAGCGATGCTCTTCCTCAATAGGATCTCGGAGTGTCCCGGAACGATGTAATCCTTCAGCTCGCCAATGGTTTCGTATCCAAGCCTTTTGTACAACTCCTGGGCCTTCTCGTTGAAGGAAGAAACACACATAAACACGTTCGGGGCCTGGCGGAATATGAGGTCCTCTGCGAACTTCAGCAACCTGCTGCCTATTCCCTTGTTCCTCCACTCGGGCACCACCCCCACCGTCTGGATGTAGCCCACCAACGCGCCTCGCATTATAAGCACGATGAAACCCACGACTTCGTCCCTGACGCGCGCAACATAGACCTCTCTTGAAGGATCTGTCAACATCCTCATTGAATTGTCGTAGTTCCTGCGCAGGGTTATCCACGGCTCGGAATTAGCCATCAGCATGGCGCACCGGCGCGCCTCGTCCGCGTGCTCGAGTTTTGTTATCTCTACCTCGGAATTCTCAGACTTGTTCGTTGTCATTCAGCTCTCCGATCACGGTTTTGCCATGCGGCAAGAAAAAGGACAGCTGAGGTACCGGCCAAATCGAACCGGCCCAGAGATCACTCTGCACCGATGCCGAATCCACCGGATACCAGCGTCGTTAGTAGAACATCTACGTATCGCCCGCCCGACATGTTTCACTACTGACTTGTGAGTTAGAAACCGGTGCGGGAACTTCTCGTCATTACTCGTGAATGCAAAAAACCGGCGCACACTTTTGACCTTCACTGAACCAGCCAGGTCAGGAGCCACATGGAGAGCATACCGCCTACGTTGAATAGGGCGTGAATGATGATGGCCGGAATCAGGCTGCCGGTCTTCTCACGGTAGTAGCCGGCAACGATGCCCAGAAACGAAGTCAGGACGATGACCGGGGGACCCATCTTGTCGATGGCTACGATGTGCATCAGTCCGAAATAGAGGCCGCTGAAGAGGACAGGCAAGCTCAGGCGCAGTTTGCGGGACAACTGGATACCGTATCGTGTTAAAGGAGAGAGATAGCTCTGCAGTAGTCCCCGGGTGAAGATCTCCTCGCAAGTGCTGGCGTAAAACCAGACGAAGATTATGCTCTGAAGCGGAGAGAGTCCAAGCCCTCCCTTCACTTCCGCTCCTCCACGCGTGGCGAAGAAACCGATCACCGAGAGAACCGCCATGGGGATGACCCACAAGAGTATTCCCGGAGTAAGCCGGAATTCTCCTTTGGTGAAACCATAGTCCCTCAGGCGTCCCCTGAGGAGTACAAGGATTACCAGAACGGACAATATCCACATGACTGAATGAGTGACAAACGCCCCCAGCCAGGGAGGTGAAGCCTCTGTTAGCTGGAAAACCCCGGGCGCTTTCAGAGAGACAATCGATATGGCCAATCCCATCAGCAAAGCTGCGGCTATTCTGAGCAGGACTTTTGGACCTTGGTCTTTCATGTCTTCCTCCTTTATGTGTTTACTTACCGGTAGGTAAGCTCGTAATCAAAAAAAAGTCTATTTCCTCAACATCTTCCAGATGTTGGCGAACATCCTGTCGCCGATGGTCTCTATGTCCACGGACTTGTCCAGATAGCTGATGAGTCCGGTTCCCTCAATGAGAGCATGGATCTGAAAGGCGAGCGTTTGGCAATCGATGTCTTTTCGAATCTCTCCGCTTCTCTGGGCTTTGACCAGTTGATCTTTGAGGAACTTGCGGGTGAGCAGGAATCCATCCTCCATCCTTTTCCGGATGCTGGGGTCCTTCCGGCTGGCAGCCAGGAAGAACTCCAGAAAGCTATAGGAGACCTTCCTCTTGCGCTCCCCCAGGAGAATGTCAGCCACCTCGTGGAATGATTTCAGCGATTGGAAGAAGGCTCTCAGCAGGTCCTTCAGGGTCTCGCAAGACTCAAACCTGGATTTGCTCCACTTCGCCATCTCTTCGAAGAATAGAGTCAGGACCTGGTGGATCAGCTCATCCTTGTTCTTGAAATAATGATAGATGGCCGGCTTGGAGATTCCGACCTCGCGGGCTATATCATTCAACGAGGTTCTCTCGTACCCCTTCTGCAAGAAGAGGGCTAGCGCAGTTTTAACGATGTTCTCTTTGGTTGTCAAAGCGCTCATGGTGTCTGTTTGCTTCCACGTATGCCGTATGATCAAGCGTTCTTCCCCGGTTAGACAAAGGCAGTTCTCTCTGAACGGATTGAGCAACCATCCGGGGAAGACGCCACCCAGCCCCCACATCCCCTTCAGGCATTCACAGCTGATGAAGCAGATTAAGCTGATTTTGACAACAGACCTGTTGAAGAAGGATCTTCATCAGCTTAATCCCGGTAATCAGCTGTGAAAGAAAGGGGTTCAGCTCTACCACCCCTTATCTTCTTGATCCAGGTAATCAGAGCGGGATCACTGCTTGAAACAGCAGTCAAACCCCAACAACCCAAAAGCCTCTTCTCCCAGTCATTCCTCCTGCCCCGCGGCATCTATCATAAAGCCTGAATCTCACCAATACTCACGACTACGGACGCATCGACGACCTCCTTACTTACCGTTCGGTAAGTCAAGATACCAAAGCCGAAGTCTTTTGTCAAGGGTTTTCTTCACGAGAAAGAAGAGCTATCGGCCCCAAAGGCAAACGTGATTTCGATCCATCCAGAAAATCTCTCGAAAAAAAGCTTGACAAGGAGGAGGTTCCGGTTAAATTACAAACGAGTATATGACCTTTTAATCTAGTTCGGCGAAACTAGAAAAGGTGAGATGAGAATACGACGGTTTGACATATCGACCCTCCCTGTGAAGATCCAAGGGAGGGTATTTTTCTGCCCGCCGCTGTAGAGTAAGGAGGAACTAATTGCCCAGAAAAAAGAAGAGCGTTGTGGTACTCGATGCCAAGACCATCCAGAGAGCGCTGGTGCGCATCGCCCATGAGATCGTGGAGAAGAACAAAGGGGCGGAGAACATGGCGATCATCGGAATTCAAAACAGGGGAGCATACCTGGCGGAGAGAGTAGCCAAGCTGATCGAGCAGATCGAAGGTGTCGAAATCCCGCTGGGCCTGATGGATATCACATTGTACCGGGACGACGTTCAGACCAAGTTAGAACAGCCTTTGGTCCAGAAGACCGACATTCTCTTCGACGTGGTGGATAAGACCATCATACTGGTTGACGACGTGCTGTACACCGGTAGAACCGTGCGGGCGGCCTTGGACCAGATCATAGACTTCGGCCGACCCAGAAGCATTCAGTTTGCGGTGCTTGTGGATCGTGGACACCGGGAGCTTCCCATCCGGGCGGATTACGTGGGTAAGAACCTGCCCACGGCAAAAGATGACCGGGTTAAAGTGAAGATAAAAGAGGTGGACGGGGAAGACAGCGTTTCGGTGGTAAGGCAGTAGCCATTGGCCAGTCGGCAGTCTGCAGTTGGCAGCGGCCAGTTATTACTTCAGGCAATCAAGCCAAAAAGCGGAGGATGGATGAAATTGAAAAGCAGGCATCTCCTCGGGCTGGAGGGGATGAGCAGACGCGAGATAAACCTGATTCTGGATACGGCGGAGAAGTTCAAAGAAATTCTGGCCCGTCCCATCAGAATCGTTCCCACCTTGAGGGGAGTCACGGTGGTGAATCTGTTCTACGAGCCCTCCACCCGCACCCGCATCTCCTTCGAGCTGGCAGAAAAGAGGCTCTCCGCAGAGGTGGTCAACTTCTCGGCCTCCATCTCCAGCGCCCGAAAGGGAGAGACCCTGAAGGACACGGTTCGCAACATCGAGGCCATGAAGACCGACATGGTGGTGGTGCGGCACCAGGCCGCAGGGGTGCCGTATTTCCTCACCCAATGCCTGAAATCCTCGATCATCAACGCAGGGGACGGGGCGCACGAGCATCCCACGCAAGCGCTGTTGGATCTTCTGACCATCAGAGAAAAGCACAAGAAGATCAAGGGCTTGAAGGTGACCATAGTGGGGGACATAAAATTCAGCCGGGTGGCCAGGTCGAACATCTGGGGATTCAAGATCATGGGAGCGGACGTGTCCCTCTGCGGCCCCTCGACCCTCATGCCTGTCGAAATCGAGAAGATGGGGGTGAAGGTGTATTCCGATCTGGACAGGGCACTGGAGGGTGCGGACGTTGTGATGGTGCTGAGGATTCAGCTGGAGAGACAGAAAGGCGGACTGGTGCCGTCTCCCCGGGAGTATACCAACAAGTTCGGAATCACCAGGGAGAGATTAGAGAGGTTGAATGAGAATTTCACCATCATGCACCCGGGGCCGATGAACCGGGGGGTGGAGATAATGCCGGACGTGGCGGACGGGCCCCACTCGGTGATCTTAGACCAGGTGACCAACGGCGTGGCCATCAGGATGGCGGTGCTTTACCTCTTAAGCGGAGGGGAGGGCAAAGTTGAATAGGTCTACAGGAGAAGGCAAGGGTTTGGAATTCGATCTGGCTATAACCGGAGGGAGGGTTGTCGATCCGGAGAGCAAGACCGACCAGATCGCGGACGTGTTCATCCGGGATGGAGCAATCAAGAAAGTGGAGAAGGCCAAAGGCACGATCGGGGCGAGGGAGATAATCGACGCCAAGGGAAAAGTGGTCGTGCCCGGCCTGATCGACATGCATACCCACCTGAGGGAACCGGGCAGAGAGTATCAGGAAACCATATACACCGGCTCGTGCGCGGCGGTGGCCGGCGGTTTTGCCTCCGTCTGCTGCATGCCCAACACCGAGCCTCCCATCGACAACCAAGGGACGGTCAAATTCGTTTACGAGAGGGCCAAACAGGCCAAGTGCAGGATATACTGCATAGGATGCATCACCAAGGGGCGGGAAGGGGAGGAGCTCACCGAGATCAATGATCTGGTGCAGGCGGGCGTGGTGGCCATCTCTGATGACGGCAATCCCGTTTCCGACTCTCGGGTCTTCAGAAACGCCCTGGAATACAGCCGAATGTTCGATCTTCCGGTCATATCGCACTGCGAGGATTTGAGTCTTTCGGCCAACGGGGTTATGCATGAAGGATTCGTGTCGACCAACCTGGGCATGTGCGGCATCCCTGCGGTGGCTGAGGAGACCATGATGGCCCGCGACATAGCTCTGGCCGAGTTTACAAAGGCAAGGCTGCACGTAGCCCATGTTTCTACGGAAGGGTCGGTGGAGTTGATCCGTCAGGCCAAGAAAAGAGGGATCAAGGTCACCTGCGAAGCCACCCCTCATCACTTTACCTTGACCGACGAGACCATCAGGACGTTCGATACCAACGCCAAGGTAAATCCGCCCTTGAGGACCAAGAAGGACGTGGAAGCAATAAAGCGGGGGTTGAAGGACGGCACCATCGACTGTATCGCCACCGATCACGCCCCTCATTCGATCGAGGAGAAGGAGGTGGAATTCGATTTCGCACCGCCCGGTTTGGTTGGCCTGGAGACCGCCCTGGGCTTAGTGATTAGCGAGTTAATCAATAAGCGGGTCCTCTCCTGGAATCAGGCCATAGCCAAGTTGAGCGTCAATCCGGCAAGGATTCTGAACCTCAGTGGCGGTCGGATCAAGAAAAACTCACCGGCCGACATCACTATCATAGATCCCAAAGCTACCTGGGTTGTCGACCCATCCAAGTTCCTATCCAAGTCCAAGAACTCTCCCTTCGGCGGCAGGAAACTGCAGGGCAAAGTCTGCCACACCATCGTGGATGGAAAGATGGTGTTTGAAGGGTAGCTCTACGATCCGAAGGTCTCCTTCGTGGCGGACAATCCGAATCTGACCGGTGATGCCACTTGGCCCCCGGGACGTCCACGGGTAGTCAACTCGGTTTGACGCTGTCGATTGTATGAAGCAGTGGCGGAAACCTCCGCGCTTACCCAGACCCTCCTCTTCTTTTTGCTTGACAAAACCGCAATCGGGGCTATAATGCTGTTGAGACTCCGATTATCTGAGGCTGTTTAGATTTCGTCGAGCAGATAGATCTGATGTGTGAGCAGCGGGCCGCGCAAGGCGTGCAAAGTCGCACTAGTGCTACCCGGGGCTGAAAACCTCTAAAGGAAGGAGGAGGGTAGATGAAAAAGCTTGTCATCTTTTCGGTTCTGTCCGGCTTTTTGATTGTGGTTTGGGGCGGCTTTGGTACCCCGGCGGCTGTGGCTGCTCCAGGAGACATAGACGGGGACGGAATGGCCTGGACGCTGGATGATTTGACTTACCTTATCAACTATCTGATCAGAAGCGGTCCGCCGCCCCCAAACCCCGCGGATGCCGACGTGGATGGTTTCCCGGGCATTAACATGGCGGATCTGCTGCATTTCGCCGATTACTTTGTTAGCGGCGACTGTTGGCCGCTACCCTATCTGGGAATTGGGGTGAGGCAGACCAGCGAAATATGGTTCTCCTCCGATTTGATTTTCTCGATGGAAACCGGGACGCTCGATACTACCTGCATCAAGATAGTCGAAAACGGGGGACCTGAATTAAACGCCATGGTAATTCCCTTAAGTTTCGCCAATAAGCCCAATGAGGTGGAAGTGACTTTAGACGACGTGAGTTTCGACGGAAGCATTGTGGAAGGCTCGGCGTCGGCCGCGATCGACAATGTCAACAAGACAGTGCTCCTGCATTCCACGGGGCTGATTCCGGTCGGGACCACGGGCGTGGTGGCCACGCTCTACTTCACCAAGACGTCAGACGGCGGCCCACTCGGCATGTCTGTCACCGAGATACCGCCATCCCACTCATTTATGCTTGTTGGGCCTGCCTGCGCCGGGAGTGCCCCGTCCAACGATCGGATATTTAACCCCAAGATCTCCCTGGCCAAAAAGGGGGACCTTAATTGTGACGGGATCATAGACATCGGAGATGCCGTCTACATCACCAACTACCTCTACAGGGGCGGTCCTCCGCCTTGCGGACTGTAGAGAGATTGTGGCATTTGAACTTCTAGTCTTTCTCTCGGGCCGGGCGGGATGAGAATCCCGCCTGGTTTGTCTTATCCCCTCGGTTCGGCCAATAGGTCATTCATCGGCCAAGAGGGCGGGATTCCGCAAAGGAGTGCTCTACAGGGGCTTGACAAAGACCGAATAAGCATTATATTACTCTAAAACCAGTTTCATCGACTCTTCAGCCGTTTCGGGAACAGCGGTCTGTTCTCTCCTGAGAGAAGAATCGATGCGACGCGTCTTTGGGGCTAAAGTCAGATAGCGGCAAGTGAATTCAAGATGAGCCTTTGGATGGCCTCACGATCATCCACGGAGGGTTTGCTCGTGTTGCATTCAAAAAGTATTTGCAGGCATGTCGTGGGAAGGTTATTGATGATCAAGAAAGGAGGCGGCATGACGGATTTTTGACTAAAGGAGGGGCCTCTGACAACCGGTTGAGTTTACGAACTTCTTCAGAAGGGAGATGAAAGGATGAAAAAACTTGCTACCTTTTCGGTCTTCTTCGGTCTGCTGGCCTTCTCTATGGGCGGCCTTTTCGCCCCTCCGGCTTCTGCCATACCCGGGGACATCGACGGGAACGGAAGCCTGGAGATGACGTTTGACCTGATGTACCTTATCCAGTACCTTTACGGCGGCGGGCCTGCGCCTCCCAATCCCATTGATGCGGACATCGACGGCTCCCCCGGAATCAACATGGGAGACCTCCTCCAATTGATAGGCTATTATTTTTCCAGTTGCAGTTTCATTCCGTATACCGGGGCCTCGGTGAGGGTGGGCAGCCAGATAAGATTCTCGTCGGACTTAATCAGCGTTGCCGACGGGAGCACCCTGGACACCACACGGATCAACATCATTGCCAACGGGGGGCCCGACCTGATGGGCATGGTGATCCCTTTGAGCTTTGCCAACCAGCCCGACGAGGTGGAAGTGGATCTTTACGACGTGAGCTTTGACGGCACCATAATTCCGCCCGACTGGGACAAGTCGTACGTGATCGACAACGTAAACAAGACGGTGCTTCTTCGCCCTTACGCGGACAACACGTCGGATACCCCTCTGCTTGACGGAACTATTGGCTTGGTGGCCACTTTGCGGTTCACCGAGTTGGCGGACGGAGACCCCCTTGCCATGACCACCACCGAGGTGCCGCCGTCGCACTCATTCAGCCTTATCAGTGCATACTGCGCCAATGGTACCTCGCCTTCCGAGAGGATATTCAGCCCCATGCTCTCTTTGGCCTTAAACGGCGATGTCAACTGTGACGGGATCGTGAACATCGGTGACGTCGTCTATACCGTGAATTATCTCTACAAAGGCGGTCCGCCCCCCTGTGGTCTATAGAGCAGGCTGCCATTCCAAACCGAGCTTATATTGCGTGCCAGGCGGGATCCGAAATCCCGCCTGGTCGCCTCGCTCAATTCGTTCACCGAGCGAACTCATTCCCGCCAGATCACGTCTTGTGATAAGTGAAATGTAAGAAGTCAGACGAAGCGGAAGCAGAGCTTTTGACGCAAGAAAGACAGCTCAAGCGGTGGTATTCAATTTGCCCACCAAGTCGGCGACTCTCTTTACTTTTTTGTCTTTTAGATATTCGTTTAATCCGCTGACGATCTTGACGGAGGTCTGCGGATCGACGAAATTGGCACATCCCACCTGGATCATGCAGGCGCCGGCCAGGATGAATTCCAGTGCGTCCTGTGTGTTGAAGATTCCCCCGATCCCGATCACGGGAATCTTTACCGCCTTCGCGACTTTCCATACCATTGCCAGGGCCACCGGCTTTATGGCCGGTCCGGAGAGCCCGCCGGTTATGTTTGCCAATACCGGCTTCCTCTCCTCCAGGTCGATGGCCATGCCCACCAGAGTGTTGATCAGGGAGACGGCATCGGCGCCGGCATCTTCCACGGCACAGGCGATCTCGGTGATGTCGGTGACGTTAGGGGAGAGCTTGGCAATGAGAGGGTAGGCGGTCTGCTGCCTGATCTGCCTTATGCATTGGCCGGCCGATTCAGGTCTGGCGCCGAAAGCCAGGCCCCCCTCCTTTACATTGGGGCAGGAGATGTTGATCTCCAGCATGTCGATCCCCTTGCAGCGGTTCAGCCTCTTGACCACGCCCACATACTCGTCGATGGTGCTCCCGGCCACGTTCACGATTACCCGAGTGCCAAGTTTTCTCAGGGAAGGAAGTTTCTCCTTGATGAACCTGTCCACTCCTGTGTTGGTCAAACCTATGGCATTCAGCATGCCCGCCGGGGTTTCCGCGGTTCGGGGAGGAGGATTCCCCTCCCTGGGCTTTAAGGTTACCGACTTGGTCACGACACCGCCCAGCTTGGAGAGGTCGATTAGGGCACCGTATTCCTCCCCGTACCCGAAAGTCCCGGATGCCACCAGCACCGGGTTGGAGAACCTCACGCCGGCTATCTTGACCGAAAGATCAGGTTTACCCTTCAAGCTCACCTCTGCAGATTCTCCGAAGGCGACGACTGGTTTCGGAGGTTGGAAGAGATCTCATTCTAGCGCGACCTCCCTGGCGTCGAACACCGGCCCGTCCACGCACACCCTCTTGTATTTCTCGTCTTTTCCTTTGACCACGCATCCCCAACAAGCCCCCACGCCGCAGGCCATGTGGGTCTCCAAAGAGACCTGGCACCAGAGATCCAAGCTTTTCGCAATCTGAGACATTCGTTTCAACATCTTATGGGGCCCGCACGAGTAAACCGCCAGCCTTTTGCTATCGCGGCCTCTTCTCTTTATCTCCCTGAGGAAGACCTCGGTAACCAGCCCCTTCCTTCCGACACTGCCATCGTCGGTGGAAAGGATCAACTCAACTGGGGCGCTCTTCAGCCTTTCGACGTAAAGAAGCTCCTTCTTGCTCTTTGCCCCCAAAAAGACGGTCATATTTTCGGAAGAGAGTCTCTTGGCAAGGCGGGTGTAAAGAAACCACAACGGAGCTATTCCCATTCCACCTGCCACCAGGATAGGCACTTTTCCCCCGGATGGATGTGAGAAGCTGTTGCCGATCGGCCCCAGAAGGTCAAGTTTCTCGCCCGGAGGTTTACCAGAGAGAATGGCTGATCCCCTCCCCACCACCTTCAGCAGAATCTCGAATCTCTTCCCGGCCCTGTCCACGCTGTGAATGCTGAAGGGTCGGCGCAGAAGCGGAGAGGCGTGCGAGTCGGAGTTGACTTTCAGGTGAACGAAATTCCCCGGCCTGGCTTTCCCGGAGATGTAGGAAGAAGAAAGGGTCAGTTTAAAGACGTCCTCGGAAAGTTCTTCTCTGGAGAGTACCGTGCAGGAAAGCTGAGCAAGCATGTGATCTCTTTCTATTGACCGGGCAGCTGCTGTCCCGGAAGGGTCTGGTCGGTATGAGGGTCTTGACCCTGTGGCGGGACCACCTCAACGGTATAGAGGAACCAGCTGCCCAAATCCTGCATGTCAATGTCCTCAACCTTGAAGACCGTGTTCAAAGCGGCTTCCTTTGCTGCCTCGTCTATCCAGGGGTTGTCCAACGAATTCACCACCTCGGCTTCACTCACGGTTCCGTCAAACTCGATTCGGATTTTGAGCACAACTCCCCCCCGTATTCCCGACATGATCTCGGTCTCCGGATACACAAACTGCCCTCGCTGAATCGGCAGCGGCGCCGTTGGAAACTCAGGACCGGAGGTGTCAGCTTGGGCCAGCATGGTGCTGTCCTGCTCTTGGGCAAGGATAGGAGTAGTCTCCCTGGCTGCAGGTATTGTCGGCTGGGCCCTGGTGGCAAGTCCCAGCTTGATCTTGGCCTCCTTGGCGTACTCCGACTCCGGATAGTCGTCTATCACGCCCTGATAGGCGAAAAAGGCCGTGCTGTCCCCCGGGTTGGCGTAATGCTCTATGGCCCAAGCCCTGGCATAGGCGGACTTGCCTGCGTACAGGCTGTTTGGAAATTCCTCGATTATCCGTTCATACAGAGTCAGGGCGGAGTCGACCTCCTGCTCCACCAGAAGCAGCCTCTCCGCTTCCAGATAGACCTCCTCCGCATTATCCCCTTCAAAGCCAAAGGACTCCGGCGACTCCCCCAGAGACTCCAGGGCGGGTCTCAAATAGTCGGATTCCGGATATTCGGAGATGATTCTCCAATGGATATCCTCAGCCCCGGTGGGGTCCTGCATAACGTTTTCCTTGATCCAGGCGGCAGCGTAGAGCGATTTGGCGGCGTACTCCGATTCGGGGAACCTGTCGGCAATAGTCAGATACTGAGCCAGAGCCGAGTCGGGCTGATCCATCTGGGTCAGGTACAATTCGCCCAAAAGGAACAGGGATTTGCCGGACTGCTCGCTCTCCTGGTCGGAGAGCGCCGCCTGATACTCGGCGATTCTGGAGATGTTGGCGTTTCTGGTCAGCGCCTCCTTGGCTATCTCCGACCGGGAAGCTTCATTGCTGCATTTCTCGAACATCTCCTTGGCCCTCTGCAGATCTACGAAAACCTCCTGATATGTCTCTCCCAGACTGAAATAGGCCCTGGCCGACTCTTCCGTCCTGGCGTACCCTTCCGTCACCTGAAGGTTTTGCTCCATGGCCAGAGAGAGCTCGTCTATGAAGTGGTAGCCCTGGGCAATCTGCAGCTTGACCGCGGCCAGCTTGGCGACGAATCTCTGGTCTTCCGACAGCTCCAGGTAGATCTCCATACCCTTCTGGTGCTCTCCCAATATGTAGAGGCACTCCCCCTCCTTGAATTTCGATTCGAAAAGGAGGTCTAAGGAGGGATCCAACTCCTTCACCTGGGCGAATGACTCCCTGGCCTTCTGGTAGTCCTTCTGCTGCCACATACACTCCCCGATGCGGAACCGGGTTATGGGAGAGAGGGTGTCGGGCTCGAACTCGTTCATGGCCTTCTCATAATAGGTCATGGCGTCGGCGAACTCTTTCCTCTCGAAGTAGATTTCGCCAACGGTGAATGAAGCATGCGCCTTCCTCTTCTTCTTGACCCGCTCGGACTCCAGCAGGCTCTTCAAGGAATTGATGGCCCCTATCTCCTCATCGGCGTAGTAGTGACACATGCTTATGTAGTAGTGGGTCTCATCCACCAGCTTGCTTTTGGGAAAACTGGTCTGGAGCTCCTCGAATTTCCTTCTGGCCTTCACGAACTCCCCCATATTGAAGTAAGCTCTTCCGATAAGAAAAAGCGCGTCGTCCGCCCACTTGCTCTTGGGATGAAAGGTCAGGACCTTGGAGGCCTTCTTGATGGCATTCTCGTAATGGTTCTTCCCCATGCTGTGCCGGGTCTGGGCTGTAGCTCTCTGCTGCGCCTTCTCCCCGTCCTTGAAACTCCTCTTGGCATTGTAGAAGGTGTTGTAGTAGGTGCATCCACCCAGAAGGAGGGCCAAGAGGATGATCAAGGCGAATCTATTCCTCAGCAGGTTGGGCCTCATGCTCAAATCCTTCCTGTATCCAACCCCGGCTCAGGCCCGAATCGTAGAAGCTCTTCAGGGCCGATTCGTACTCCTCCGGGGTGATTTTTCTGTCTATTGATACGCACTCGCTCGCCCTGAAGCTGGGGAAATATTGCCCCATCAAGCTTACCGGCACTTGGTCGGATAGCTCTTCTCTGATGAATCGGAAGGTGGACTCGCTTCCGGCCTGGTTGTTGGGCAGGATAAGATGGCGTATTATCAGCCCTCTCCTTGCCAGGCCCTGCTCATCGACTTTGAGATTTCCCACCTGCCTGTGCATCTCTATTATTGCTTTTCGGTTCACCTCCACGTAGTCTTCAACCGACGAGAGTCTCTCTGCTATCCGGTCGTCGGAGTAGCGCATGTCGGGAAGATGCACGTCGATAATGCCCTCCAGGAGCTGCAGGGATCCTATGGCATCATATCCGGAGGTATTGTAGACCAAGGGGAGATCAAAACCTCTCTCCCAAGCGAGGAGAAGGGCCTCAAGTATCTGCGGAACCACGTGGGATGGCGTCACGAAGTTGATATTGTGAGCTCCCTTTGACTTTAGATCGAGCATCATTCCGGCCAGCTTTTCGGTGGTTATCTCTTCCCCGTTTCCCATCTGGCTGATGGGGAAGTTTTGGCAGTACCTGCACCTTAGGTTACAGCCGGAAAAGAATATGGTTCCCGATCCTTTGCTGCCGGAGATGGGGGGTTCTTCTCCGGTATGCAGATTGAAGCTGGCGACCTTCGGTCTCTTGCCGATCCCGCAGAAGCCGATCTCTCCTTTTAAACGGTTAACCCCGCACTCCCGAGGACAGACGGCACACTCTTCGAGCAAGGCATGGGCCTTCTCGACCCGTTCTTTGATGTCTTCTACCCTCATGATGCTCAAGCCTGCAGTCTGCCGGTTTATGGTCGCTCCATTGATTGGGCAAGAAGCCCGATGAATCTGGAGACTACCGGACTTATCCTGACTCCCCGTCGACCGGGCAAGTTCATTTCAGGGATTTTACAAGATAGGGGAGAATCTCACCCGACTTGCCCAGGAGGGTTTCATCCACCAGATGGCTTATCTCGGTCGGTTCCAGATTGACCTCCACCACAAAAGCCCCGCTCCTCTTGGCGACCAACGGCAGCGAGGCCGCAGGATGCACGACAGCGGAGGTCCCGACGGAGAAGAAGAGATCGCAGCGCTCGGAAACGTCAAAGGCGTGCCGGATGGCATCCTGGGGCAGCATCTCTCCGAACCAGACCACGTCCGGGCGGATTTTCCCCCCGCAGGGACATTCCGGCGGTGTGCCCTCCTTGGTCCCCTCCAGGGAGTCGTATCTCTTGTCGCACCGGATGCACTTGTTCCTTCTTATGTTTCCGTGCAACTCGACCACGTCCCTTGATCCTGCCTGGTGATGCATACCGTCGACGTTTTGAGTTATCAAATGAAACTGTTCAAAATGATTCTGGAAGTCGACCAAAGCCACGTGGCCGGGATTGGGCTTTATCTCGTGTATTATCTTGCGCCGGTATTCGTACCACTCCCAGACCAATTCCGGGTTGGCCATGAAGGCATCGAAGGTGGCCAGCTCCTCCGGACGAAACTTCTTCCACAGCCCCTCCTCGCCCCGGAAGGTGGGCACACCGCTCTCTGCTGATATCCCCGCCCCGGTTAAAACCACCGCCTTTGTGTCCCTGATCAGGAGCGACTTCAACTTGTCTGAAACCTTGATCTCTGCGTCCATCTGACACCTCCTGATTGATATATACCGCATCCTCACGATCAGTCAAGAGGTTTTCGGGCGAGTTTGAAAAGCAGACCAACAAGCCCCATGAAGTGTCCGGTCCCGCCAAAGCGGGGTCTTCGACTTCAGCCGGACCGGAGTGGGAGTGGCAGTGGAATGGATGCGTTTGGTCTGCCTGAAGTCATGCGACCCGTAGGGGCAGACACTCCAAAGTTGAATATTCTTAAAAGGGAACCAGGACCTAAGTTAAGTTAGGTCCTGGTTCCAGAAAAGCTGTCTTGGTATAAAGGGGATGTCAGCCCGGCCGGTCAGACATGCTCTCTTTTCGGCCTCGGGATGATAACATCCCTCGGTGAGCGGATACTCCGGAGTGTATTAGCTTGTCGCAGCAAGGCGGAGACCCCGACTTGGCGGGGCTAATGCGGCGGAAGTAAGCTTCCGCATTCCTAACTGAACCGCCCCTCACTCCATTTTGCGCTAGGCAACTGAGATAAACCCAAAGCACTCTGCAAGTCAACAAAATGCTTGTGTTCAGACGGTTCAGCTAATATCTTTGCTGATGCTCTGATGCTGGGGATTCTCGATCTTATGAGGGTTTGCACGGAATGAAAAAGCGTTTGATGGTTTTTATCTTAGCCGCTTTTCCGATTGTTTCCTTCATCAACGGGCAGTGCTTCGGTCAGCTGCAACCTGACGCGGCTGCAGATGCCATCTCGCAGCCCGACACCACGCTGGAGACGAAATCCCCCACCGGCGCGCTCCTAAGATCGGTGGCCTTTCCGGGATGGGGACAGTTCTATAACCGGAAGTACTTCAAGAGCGCGGTGGTGTTTGGGGCGGAGACCACCTTCATCACTCTGGCGGTCATCGAATGGGGCCGGATGAACAAGCATAAGAAGAATTTCCAGAATCCGGATCATCCCGACAGATACTGGGAGTTCGAACAGTTCGAGTTCTACGAAGATCAGAGAAACCTCTACCTGTGGATCACCGCCGGCATCGTCTTCCTAAGCATGTTCGATGCCTACGTGGACGCACATCTGTATAATTTCGACAGGGAGGAGGTTAGGGATCTGTCTATAAGTCTGGTTCCTGAAGGTGGGGGGGGAAGGGACGTGCGGCTTCTGCTTTCGATCCGATTCTAAAAAGGGGGCGTGCCCCTCCGAATCACAAACCTCTAAATCTTAGTAGATATATCTGGCCACTTCCAGCTTGTAGCGATGGGGATCGATGGTTCTCAGGATGGTCCTGGTGTGTTTCCCGGTCTTCTCGTCCTTCTTGGTCAGCTTCACGGTCTCGACCTTGTCTCTTTTACCGAACCGATCAGCGATGATGGCCACCTCCGGGCGGGAGAGCTCCGCCGGGTTGGCCTCCATTACCACTCCTATCTCTCCGGTATCCAGGACCACCACCGAGCCGACCGGATATATGCCCAGCATGTTGATGAAAACCTTCAGCAGCACCGCATCGAAACTCTTACCCTGCTTCTGCAGCATCCTCCTCAGGGCCTCATCGGGAGTCAGCGGCGTCTTGGCGTAGACCCGACCCGAGGTCATGGAATCGTACACGTCCACGATGGTGACGATGCGGCTGAAAAGATCTAGGTCTCTTTCTACCCTGGTTTCGGGATATCCGGTCTGATCAAGTTTCTTGTGATGCTCGAAGGAAACCACCATGGCGCGGGTGCAGAACCTATCTATGCTGCGCCGGGCCAGAAGAGCCTTAACCCCGAATACCGGATGCTTTCTGACCTCGACCCACTCCTCCTCGGTCAGCTCTCCCGGCTTGTTGAGTATCCCGATGGGCAGCCTTACCTTGCCTACGTCGTGAAACAGGGCCGCGAAGCCCAGCTCGCTTAATTCGCGCTTGGAGAGACCCAGCCGGGTGCCCAGGGCGACCGAGAGTATGCACACGTTGACCGAGTGGGCAAAGGTGTATTCATCGAAGCTCTTTATGGAGGTCAGGCTCATCAGCTTACCCTCGTCCTTGATGAGCTGATCGATTAGGAACTGGATGGCTCTCTTGCTCTTGACCGTGTTTATGCTTCGTCTGGATTTGGCCGATTCCATGGTCTCCTGTGCCACCAGGAGGGTTTTGAAGAATCTCTTCTTGGCCTGCTTTTTCTGGCCCTCCGGTTCGGATTCGTCCGCCAGATCGGATCCGGGAGCGTACTTCTCCACTCTCAAGTGTTCGACCTTGGAGGAGACGACTTTTTTCTGCAGGCTCTCGAAGGGGTCATCTCCCTCTGCGTCTGTATGAGCCAAGATGAACACCAGCTCATCGAGTTCCTCGCCGATCAGGGGCGGGCTGAAGGTGATACACTCGAACTGGAACTTCCGGAACGTCTCCACAATGAACTTGCTGGCCACGTACCCGTCGAAGGAGAACCTCAGCCGCGTGTCGTTGAGAAACAGGTAGCCCTCCTTGGATTTGAGAAGGAACTCCCCCGTCCCTTCCAGAAGATCCTGAATCAGGCTCGCCAGACTCTCCGCTTGTCGCACGTAGACTGAGTTTGATCTCTCGTATATCTGGGCGGTGCGCATGGTGGCGCAGAGCTGGGAGACCAGATTCTTCCCCTTCTCCAGGAGTTGGCGCTTGGAAAGTTGAGCCTTGGCCGGCTCTTGCGGCTTGACAGCTTCTTGCGTAGCCAAATCTTCTCCTTCTTCAACTGAAGCCCTGGGAATCAGGGCTCTTGGGCTGATTTACCTTCTCTTATCCGCCGGGATTCGATTCGACGCAGGGCATTCTGACAGGACTGCCGCACAACCCTGTTTCTTTTCTTGGCCAGTTTATCGATTGCCTCTTCCGCCTGGGGAGAATCGATCTGGCTTAATGCTCCGATGGCAAAGATGCGGGTTTCGTTGTGTTTGTCTCTTTTCAGCCAGCCTCGTCTGCTGACCGTCTTCACCAGAAAGGAGATTCCCTCACTGCCGGCTATGTTGGCGAACGACTCCAACATGCTCTTCTTCTCTTCAGGCGAGCTGTATTTGAACTCATCGTCATTTATCATGTTTTCCAGCACCGGAAGCGCTTCCTGTTCCTTTCTTTGTGCCAACCCGCGAGAGGCCAGGATGCGAATGCCCTTGTCCTCGTCCTCCAAGAACGTGACCAGGAGGTTTCCGGCCTGATCTCCGGAGATTTTGATCAGTGACGCGACGACCTCCTTTCGCACTCTGCGATCCCGGTGTTTGGCCACCTGCTTCAGCAGCCTCACTCCGTCCTGGACCCCAATCATGCCGATGACCCTGGCCGTGTTTCGTACCACATACCAGGCCGGATCAGATATACCTTCCCCCAAGAGCTCCGGATGGTCCTTTGCCTTTTCGGCCAATACGTCGCAGACCATCCTGCGCGCGGGAAAGGTCTTGAGATCTCTTAGCATGCTGATCACCGCAGGGATGCAGCTCCAGTGCAGAGAGGAAAGATATGTGCTGGCAGGAGAAAGCTCCGTTATGTCCCTGTCGTTTAATACCTGGGACATCCGCATCAAGTTCTCCCGGTCTCCGGCCTTCTCGATCACCGCCGATGCCCTCTGTGCCTTCTCTTCTGCAAGTAGATCCTTCCGGCCCGCGCTACCACTCATGTTTATCACAAACCTGTTCAACTCCTGCACGACTTTTGAGGCGGAGTGAAAATCGGCCATGCTGATGAGAGTTGCTATGACCCGATCCAAGTTATCCATTAACTGGTCGAACTCCGCAGGATCCTCCTCGGCCAGGAGGATCTCGGCGAAGATACTTAGAAACTGGTCCAGGGAGCGGTACTGGTTGTTCAACTCCAGAGCACGCTGAATGCTCCCCACCTCTTCGGGAGAGAATTCCTTCAGTCCTTCCAACAGCTGTTTCAGCTGGTCCTCCCTGTATTTCTGGGTCAGATCGGGGTGGTCTATCTTGGGCAGGACCTCGCCCTCTTCGCCAAAGGAGACCTCCGAGTGAAAGAGATGTTCGAAATCCCAATCGTCCGGGACATCGTCGGCGGAGGGCACGTCTACGTCCAACAGATCGTCCACCACCAGATGCTTGACGTGGTTGAGGTCCTTTTCCCACAGGAGGGTAACCAGGTCCTCCTCCGAGTCGGGGGATTTGAAGCAGGTGTGCAGGACTTCCAGAAGGTCCTCGACCTCTTCGAACTCCAGTCCTTTGAGAAAGGTGAATTCCCTGACTCCGTCCTTGTGAAGGATGTAGGCGATTCCTCCTTCCTTTTCTCCGTCCTGATAGACCGGCTTTCCGGCGTAGAGGAGTTGGTGGGATTTGATCTCCAGGTTCAGCTCGTCATGGGCTTCCAGAAACTGGCTTAAGCCCTTGTAGAGCTTGGTCCTGAATTCCTTGGGAAGAGGGTTGTTGCTGGGATATATCAGCACGCTCTTCAGGGAATTGCTTAGGAGCTGAATCAGTTTCCTGGCCGAGTCCAATTCTGCTGCGTCTATCTCTTGGAATTCGGTCTCAAGGTCAAATTCAGACATACTATCTCCCACGGGAAGACTTCCTTAAAATTATCGACACCTGTAAGCGGAAAGTTAGCTTAACTTGACCGTCTGGAAGAGATAATGCAAGATGGTTCGAAGGGACGAAGTCTGGTGCAGTCGGCTAAGCCCCTCCCGAGGGCATCTCTGCAGACTGATCGATTATCGCCGGACATTGAGGCCAGGTGGGGAAGGATCAGATATGGTCCAGCATCTGGTCTGCGATCTGATCAGCCCTTTCTGCGTCCTTCTCCGGCACCAATATAATAACCGGGACCGCAGAGGTGGTGCCCTGGCTGAGAAAGGTGATGGCGATGTCATCACTTTTGATCATGGAAGGAATCCCTTGTTTTCTCAGGGCTTCCTGGAGCATCAGGGCGTACATGCGGGAGGGGAGATTCCTCAGGGGAACGAAACTGGGGCTTTCAGAGGGCGCCTCCTCGGCCAGCTGGTCAACTAAAGGGGAGCCGCAGTCGGGACATTCCTTTTTTTCCTCTTCGTACTCCTTTCGGCATTTCGGACAGTACGGCATGCGCTTTTCTCCTCTGAGGTCTTGTGTGAAGCCAGGTCGGCCAGAACCGACTTGACTCGGTCTTAAATATGATCCAGCATTTGGTCCGCTATCTCCTCGGCCCTTGCCATGTTCTTCTTCGGAACCCAGATGGTGATCTTCGAAACCGGGATGTGTGCGGTGGTGGTCCTAAGAGGTATGCCTTCATCCCCCTTTATCATGGAAAGTATCCCTTCGTTCTTCAATGCCTCCTGGAGCATCTGGGCGTAGACGCGAGAGGGGAGATTCCTTAAGGGCACGAAATTCGGCTCTTCAGGCGGTTTTTCCTCCGGCAATTGATCCACCAGGTCAGTGCCGCAATCCGGACACTTGTCCTTTCCCTCTTTGTATTCGAATCTGCAGTTGGGGCAATAAGGCATGCACCTTCCTCCTCGTTTTTTGGTTCGTCTCTAAATTAGATGTACGTCTGTTATGCGGTCAAAGATGCACGTACCCTGGACGGTGGGCGCCTATTTTCCGGAGGTGACCTCTATGGTGGCAAAAGGTGCAATGATACCCGCGCCTATGGTCCCATTTGCACCGGCTATATTGCCCGAGGGAAGCCCCGCAGGCAGTTCAAAGGCTATAGCAGGATAGTAGACAAAGCTCTTGGAATACGCGACCACGTAAACATCGTAGAATCCTTCGATCAAAACGTCCTGAACGTTCCTGAATGCCTCCGGCGGTATTGTTTCCGCCCGGTTATTCCCTTGGTCCAGCACGGAGTGTCCCTGGGAGCCGGCCGGCCCGCCCGCGCTTAGGAAATAGCCGGAGGCGTCGGCAGAAGCATCCCACTGGACCGGCACTTCATGACCGGCGACATTTAGTTGATCGTCGGCAGGCAACTCCTGGATGTAGAAGCTGGCCGGAATTACCACCGAGGTCGTCACATTCAAATCAGTTCCGCCAGCCGAGATTGAGACGGAGACGGTTTGCTGAAAACTAAAGAGAGGGGCGCCTTCCAGGTAGTAATTGCCATTGCCCTGATCCTCCAGCGTATCGGAATCCACCGAAGCTATGGCTCCGGCGAAGGGGCTGCCATTGCGCAAGACAGAGAAGTAGGCGATGTCCTTCCCCGTGTTCATATCTTTGACCAGCACCCCGTTGACCGTGAACTCGTGCTCGTCGTCAGGGGGGCGGACTACAACTTCTCCGCCGCAGGAGAAGAAGAATGTGATCAGTAAGAACAGTATCAGAGCTTTCATCGCATGTGAGGAGCATTTCATTGCCAGTCCTCCCTAAACATTTAGAGAAAGGATAGCCTGCGTTCCCTTTGCGCACCCTTAAGGGTGCGGCTACCAATTCAAAACACGTTCCCGAAGGCCTTACACAAATCACAACTGCAGAGATTTCACCCTTTCTACAGCTTCTTTTAATCTCTCCCTGTCGGCAATCAGCGAAAACCGCAGGTATCCTTCGCCATGCGCACCTAAGCCCGATCCGGGCGTGGTCACTATGCCCGCCTTTTCGATCAGCAGGCTGGCCGCCTTCTCCGAATCCATACCACCGGGCGTCCTTGCCCAGACGAAGATACTGCCTTTAGGATTATCGACCTCCCAACCCAAGTTTCTTAACCCCTGAACTAAAACGTCTCGTCTTTCTTGATAGGTCCGGCGGACTTCGTCCGTCTCCTTTTCATCCAGAGAGAGCGCTACCATTGCCGCCTTCTGCAGCACATGAAAGGTGCCGGAATGGACGCTGACCTCGATTTCTTTGAGCGCACCTATCAGATTGCTGTTGCCCACCACAAAGCCTAATCTCCATCCGGTCATGCCGTAGGTCTTGGAGAAGGAGAAGAACTCCAGGCAGTTCTCCTTCGCCCCGTCCACGGTCAGTATGCTTTCTGCCTTTGCGCCATCGAAGGTTATCTCCGAGTAGGCCATGTCGTGGCAGACAATGATCTCGTTATCCTTAGCGAAATCTACCGCTTTCTGCAGAAACTCCCGGTCCGCCAGCGCCCCTGTGGGATTGTTGGGATAATTCAAGTACAGCAACTTGGCTTTCGACAGGTTGTGCAGTCTTATCTTGCCGAAATCCGGTAGCCAGCGGTTTTCCTTCAAGAGAGGCATGGATACAGGCCGGCCGCCGGCCAGTCTCACGTTCCTTGCGTAGGGCGGGTAAGCCGGATCAGGGACTAGCGCGACGTCGTCAGCATCAATGAAAGCCCAGGTTACAAGCGACAACCCCTCCTTGGAACCGGCCAGTATCCAGACTTCTGACTCCGGATCGACGTTGAGGCCGAACCGGCGCTTCAGCCACGCGGCGGCCGCCGCTCTTAGTTCAGGAATTCCCTGGTATACCGGGTGGCGGTGATTTGCCGGAACGTCTGCCGCTTCTTTCAGCGCCTGCACGATCTTGGGATGCGGCGGCAGATCCGGATTCCCACCTCCTAGGTCGATTACGTCCTTCCCGGAGGCCAAAGCTTTCTTTTTGGCCTCGGCCACGGCGAAAAACGCGTATTCCCCCAGGTCTTTCAACCGGGAGGCTGTCTTTTTCTCTACATCCAACGCAATTATCCCTCTGTCATACCTTTAACCGGCACACAGCTGGGCACTATATTAAATAATACGAGGAGAAGCATGTGGAGTCAACGGAAAATGGGTTTGTAGGGGTTGCATTCATGCGACATGGCGTCACGGGCTGGCATCTGGGTTCCTATGCCTCGCCGGGTCATGTAGCCTAGCAGGCAGGCAAACATTCAATCCCTTGGCGCCCAAGCCGGGTGAACGGGATGCAAGGCAACTCAAAGGCACGGACATAGGTTGAGGGGATTTCCTCTGCAGTCAGAATAAGAGAATGCACCTGAGGGGACGGCAGTTCCACGTCGTAGGCTGAGCACACGGCACCAATATTCTCTTTGAGCCATTGTCCTCTTCTGGTATGTTTGAGAACCCAAGAATCCCTGCTCCCGGAATCGCCAATCAGGCGCTCGAGTTCGTTAGCTAGTTCCGAGGGGTTTCTCGCGTATTTCACGTTCTTGCACTCGATTGAAAATACCCTGTTGTTCTGTTTGTCGATACCTAGAACATCAACATCACCCAGATCGACTTCCGCACTCAGCGTCGCGCCCGGCCTAATCGGTACCTCTGAGTCAACACACCAGTCTGTGTTGTCCGAGAACCACTTTCTGACCTCCAAGACAAACTCCTTCCCCGCCTTTCCTTGAATCTGAGCCATGAGTTCCAGCATTTCTCTGGAACTGTGATCATGCGTCTTGTAGCGACCCTTAAGAACCAGAGACAGCAGATGCAACCCAGATTTCTCTGCCTGTCGTGGCCCCCAGAGAACCATTGGGTCATGTCTCGGGCCCGGACCTATTATTAGTGGTCTCCGCAGGTATGACAGGCGTCGGTTATATTTCCAAGGCCACACGTCTCGTTCATCAAAACCAGATGGAGCTCTTTCCCACTTCTCGCGAGGTCGCAGTGAAAACAAGTTTATACTATTTTCGATTTCAGTTTCAGACCAATTCAAGAATTCTGCCGCTTTTTGTTTGAACTCGGATAGTCGAAGGCAGCCGGTTGATGACCGTTGGTTAAAAGCCAAGTTAGTGAGACAAACGTGAAATTCCACGACCTGAGTCAGTGTTAAGCCAAATTCAGCTTTGAATGCAGATTCAAATTCTGGTTCTGGTTCATTGTAGTTTGTTGATTCAGAGTCAGGTTGAAAGAGTCTCTCAAAACCAGCTATTGCCGATTCGACCGATTCAAGAGATTTGGCACTAAGGAAGGGGTCCCAAACACCTTGAATTGTCTCTCGATGGACTCCTATCCTGCCGTTAGGGAGAACACTAATTCTGTGGTCGAATATGCCAAGATGAATCTCATCACTAATCGACGCCCAATTGACCAGAAGGTACATCATAGCTAGCAGGACATCAATCTCGGCTGTTCCGATTGCAGAATTACCCATAGGTGGCTCAGCTGCAACCAGTTCTACGAGTGATCTCGTAGACAAAGCAGTCTTGTCATTAGCGAGAGATTCCTTCATTACTGTAAGTACCTGCGATTCTAATCCCCCAAAGCACTCCAGAGTTGTGGGTATGGTCAGCCTCTCGGTAGATGCATGGTTTATTATGGCCTCATTGCAGGCAATCAATCGCTGAAGCAGGGATAGCCAATCGAATTTTGAGATGTAAGATCTTAGACGCTCAAGGTACACGTCAACTATATGTCCGCAAAGGTTAGTGCGGTTTTCTTTGTCCATGACCTCTCCGCGCGGTGGTGCGTTCTCACCCAAGCATTCCACCAAATTATCTAACTGTTCTTGAACATCATGATCCTGGAGCTTGCGCAACGTGGGCAGATAGCGAGGATTGAATGCCGCTTTCTTCTCCATATCCACCAAGAAGAACTTCTTTTTGTGTCCAAGGCGTGCGTGAGTTTCAACAATGAGATTACACACGCTATCGTTCAAGGTGTTCCGATGACCTGAGCCCTCAAGCATTTCACCGAAGCCTTGGAGTAAAGCCGCAAGAATCAAGCGCTCAGCTTGGTTGTGAGCCTTGTGAAGAAGAGCGTGCAGATTGTAAGGTATCTCGACGTTTAAGAAGCGTCCATGTACCTCACGACCGATTTCGGGGAAGAGCTGTCCGATATTCGTATCATTATGTATTTGCCTGAGCCACTGCCCTGCATTTTCTGCACGCACTCGGATATGTATTGGATCGCTTGATAAGCATTCTAGGTGACTGCGAAGGCTCGGAGTCATCTGCCACACCCAGTAAGCCATCATGTCGGTCAGCCCAAAGTACACTTCTTTGGCTCCCGGTCCCATCTGGTCCACCTCATCTTGGGGTTCCACCCAGATTGGCTGGGCGTATCCTTCGATGAGATGCTGCAGAGACCTACCTAGGTTGTCTTCCGGTACATAAATCGGAATTGTCTCATCCGCATCCCTTCTGCACACAGAAATGTAGTTGGGAGGGTTTCCTGTGAGTGCTGCATGGACATCTGTGCTGCGCGCGGACTCCACCCGGAGTCGCCGACCGTACCCAACATGAATACAAACGAATGAAGGTCTTTCCTCGGCACTCAAATCAAAGGAGTGGCTTCGATCAAGGTACAAAGCATAGGGATCAAGGAATGAAGGAACAACAATGGGTTCAGGAATGCGTGGGTCAGTCCGAAGATTGTCTTTTGCTCCTGCGTACTTCCACAGGGAAAGACTATCGCACTTGCGCAACTGAGCCAAGACTTGAAGGTCCTCCACGGACAGAGATAGAGATCGGTGGAAATCCCTTTGCTGCCGTCGCCCAAACCCAATCCAGCGCCCTAACCCGCCGACCACTGTGATCAAGAATAGTTGGCATGCCGCGTTGTGCCGTTTTATCTCTTCAGCGACAGCAGTTGCCCTTTTGTCCAGTTTGCTTCCCAGATCACCCGTATCCCATCTGCCGTATGGCTCATCCCGCATATAGTCCTTTGCATTGTCCACGATAAGCTGGACGTAAGCCACTTTGTCGGTGTCAATCCTGTAAATGGACTCCTCGGTGGGAAGCCTTTCTGTGGGTGCTGTCAGGGGAAACACCTCACGCTTGAAAAACATAAGTCGCAGGCATTCCCGGGTTTTCAGGAACAGTGCCTTCCGAAATCTGGAAGCAAGTTCTTCCCGTAAACCGAGGTCTTCGGCCAAAACCCAAATGAAATGACGTAGTGCAACATTCACGGAACCGGGGAGTGCAAGAACCATCGAATCCCCAATCTTGACTATCGGCTTTGTCAACAGCGGATTCTTCATTGGATCTTCGTCCATCAGTTCTTCGTCTCCGGTAGCAAGGGTGAGGGGTCTCAGAATCTTGGCATCAAGATCAAGCGAAGTGAAAAGAGACTCAACCTCCTCGCCTGTGAATTTCACGGCGTGTTCCAGCCGTTCCACCTCCTTCAACTTAGGTACCTCTATATCCTTTCTCCAGGCGTCAGGACTATCCATATAGCGCGCGTGCCCCAATCGTGCCGCCACTTCGTTGCTGAGCGTCAGAAGAGAGACCATCATCGCTGTGGCGGTCGCTGTGAACCGCCTCGGCAGCTCGGGTCCTTGGTGGAAGATAGATTCCAGAAGCGAACGCAGGATAAAAGCACCAGCTTCCGCGATCCCGGGGTATATAACGTAATTGCCACCATGGAATGTTATGTTGTCTGTGAACAAATTCTCCGGAGGGTCCTCCATCGTGCCTAACGAACTGTATGTGGGAAAGCACTCATTAAGGGTCCGTTGCAGGTGTTTCGGATCGACGAGTCTGTCTCCGCCATTGCCCATTGTGCAGGCTAGCCTTGTAGCCACTTCCAGTCGAACTAAGTGGGAATGATTAGGGGGATAGACTTGCAGGCCAGCGAGCGTACAAATCAGTCGTCCCCGGTGATGCCTCGCAAACTCCTGTTTGAATCTTTCAGGGTGTGATGGCTCGAATTTCGGGGTATGTCCGGTGCCTCTGAGCAGGCAACACTTCTTGTACTTCATTCCGCTTCCACAAGGACACGGGTCGTTTCTGCCCACACCTGTCTTACTTCCCCTTTTCTCTATCACTGGCTCAGTGCCTCTCTCCCTTGAGAATCGGAAATCCCCTTTTTCTGTCTAAGTAACATACTTGCGACAACTCTGTTTATCGTTGTCATACTAAGCTGTTTAGGTAGTGATGTCAAGCCGTTTTGAATTCGTTTGCCCGAATTCAGGCAGAGGAGCAAGACGCCGCCAGCGAGACCCTCTTAGAAAACGACAGGAGATGTGTCTTGTGCCACCGGCTTATCGTATCAGTATTGCGAGTCTTGTAAACGGAGAGGATGACAAGCATATGAGGCTGGCTTTATTCACCATAGGCTGTAAGGTCAACCAGTACGAGACTGAGGCCATCGCTGAGAAGTTGGAGACCTTGGGCTTTGAGCGGGTGGATTTCAGGGAGCAGGCGGATGTCTACGTGATCAACACCTGCACCGTGACCGGAGAGAGCGACCGCAGCTCGCGTCAGGCTATCTACCGGGCGAACAGAAGATCACCGGATGCCAAGATCGTCGTGACCGGCTGTTATGCCCAATTGGAAAAGGAATACCTGGAAAGTCTGCCGGGGGTGAGCCTGGTTGTCATGCAAGAGAACAAGGGCCGCCTCCCCTCTCTCATCGCCGGGGTCACGGGTCATGGGGCACGGGGCACGGGCACCCCCGCCGAGCCCATCCCAGGGGGCAAGGGGCAAGGGTCGAGGGGCACGGGCCGCCCCGCTACACCCAGCCCAGGGGTCATGGGGCAGGGGGCACGGGGCACGGGCAGCCCCGCCGAGCCCATCCCAAGGGGCAAGGGGCAAGGGTCACGGGGCAAGGAAGGCGGGGATGAGTTCTTTGGGTTCGGGGTTAGGGGGTTGGCGAAGCATACCCGGGCGTTGGTGAAAATCCAGGATGGGTGCGAAAAGAACTGTGCCTACTGCATCGTGCCTTTTGCCCGGGGCAGAGAGAGAAGCAGGGAGGCGGGGCAGATCATCGCAGAGATCAATGACCTGGTGGATAATGGATACAAAGAGGTGGTCTTAACCGGAGTGCACGTCGGCAGATACAACCGCGACGGCTCAGACCTGGTCGACCTCTCCGAGAAGATACTGAAAGAAACCAAGGTGGAGCGGATGAGATACAGCTCCATCGATCCGAATGAGTTCACGGATCAGTTGACAGATTTTGTTTCTGAGAACGATCGAATCTGCCGACACCTGCATATTCCTCTCCAGAGCGGGGAGGACGCTCTCCTTTCCAGAATGAGAAGGGCGTATTCGACCGACGAGTATCGCGCGCTCGCAGACAAGATTTCTGATGCTGTCCCCGATGTCTTGATTGGTGCGGATGTCATCGTCGGGTTCCCGGGCGAGACGGACGAGCAGTTTGAGAATACCTGTCAGTTCATCCGATCGTCTCCTGTCAATTACCTCCACGTTTTCAGCTACTCCGACAGAAAAGGAACCGAGGCATCCTCCATGCCGGATAAGGTCCCGCCACAGGTGATTCACAAGAGAAGCGAGATCATGCATGCTTTGGGCAAAGAGAAATGGAGGAGCTATATCCAAGGCTTTGTCGGGAAGACGCTGCGCGTCCTCGTAGAAAACCAGAGAGACAAAAAGACCGGCATGCTGACCGGGCTTGCGGATAATTACATCCGGGTTTTGTTGGATGGGGATGATTCGTTCAAAAACGAGATTATCCCAGTTCAGATCATAGATAGGCATGAACGCAGGTTGCTGGGAGAAGTTTAATTTCTTTTTCACCCTCCCTTTTATTCCCTCACACTTGTGGTGAGCTTGTGCTTCGACTTCGCTCAGCACCATGAGCATGTCGAATGGTCGAACCATCAAGGGAGGGAAAAAGACCCGCCCCGGCGCACTCTAAAGAGTGCGGCTACATAATTCGGCTATCATCTGAAGCCGAAAAGCACCTCACCCCCTGTCCCCCTCTCCGTCTTGCGGAGAGGGGTTTACCCTGAAGGGGTCCCTCGATCCTGAGATCCTCGGGATCGAAGGACACCCTGAAGGGGAACCGAAGGTCAAGTGCAAAGATTCCTGTAAAATTAGGCGAACCGAAAGGGGGAGAGGTAGGAATTCTTCGGCCGGGTTCCCCCACCCTCGCGCACTCTAAAGAGTGCGGCTACAAAATGCGGCTATCATCTGAAGCCGAAAAGCACCTCACCCCCTGTCCCCCTCCCCGGAAAACGGAGAGGGGTTCACCCTGAAGGGATGGTCAAGTGCAAAGATTCCTGTAAAATTAGGCGGCGCGATATACGCTTCTTCGTTTGCGAGTGACGGTGTCTTCATTGATTTTGGCATTTTCACCAAGGACCTCATTGCGTAACTGGATGA
>Ga0180436_10000138_pt1 | contig 76112 bp, 39 predicted proteins | sample SS_ome_2_FD_132434 | JGI IMG/M metagenome (GOLD analysis project Ga0180436, IMG submission 132434) | Hypersaline lake sediment archaeal communities from the Salton Sea, California, USA - SS_3_S_2 metaG | ecosystem: Environmental > Aquatic > Non-marine Saline and Alkaline > Hypersaline >...
CGCGGCGATGGTGCGTTTCATCGGCGGCGCGTCGTTCTGGCGTTCGTGGCATCCGATGCACGATTGAGTCTCGCCCGGCATAGCGGTGGCCCATGACCGCATGATCGCGATCGCGCGTCCGTCAGCATCCAGCGGCTGCATCGAGATCGGAGTGTTGGCCGGTATCCGGAAAAGAGCCGACCCGTCGGGTTCGACCGGAACAGTTCCCATAATGCGTTTGATGTCCCACGGCCCGTCGAGCCCCACGCGATTGTTCTGCCCGCCCATGCCGTGATAGGAATACTGGTAGGTGAAGATCCGCATCTTCCTGACCGAGCCTTTGGGCACGCCTTTCAGCCCGCGTCCGCTGTAGACGTCGGCCATGTACATCAGGGCGTCCTTGCGGGACGGGTCCACCCGAGAGGGGATCACCGGCGGGCGATCCGTCTTGCGGAACGGGATCGGCTCGAACAGGACATAGCCGGGCTCTGACTTCAGCAGGAGCATATTGTCAAACACGTCGACGAGGTAGATCCCCCACTCCGATCGGCTGGTCGGCTGCGACGATACGAGGAAGTACTTGTCGCTCAGCGGGTACGGATGCAGGAACTTGGGCCAACTGCCGCGCACCAGTCCGTCCAGGATGATCGGCTCGACCTTCTTGCGGTGTCCGGGTATCCGTTGGATGACGCCGTCGGCCTCGAACCGACCTTTTGCGGTGTCGAACAGGATCATCTCGCCCATGCGGGGCGAATCGTGATGCCCGCCGATAATGCCTGTGAATTTCGTCGAACTGCCCGGGATCGGGCGAGCGAAGAACGTGGAGTTGGGCCAGTAGGAGCTGCCCCCGTAGTACTCCTTCTGATCTGTCCCGTCGGGATTCATGTGGAACAGTATCCGAGAAACGAAGTGCGGCAGGTCGGAGTATTCCCATCGCAGGTAGAGGACCCGCCCGTTGTTCAGGACCGTCGGGCACCAGTTGTGCTCCTGGTCGAACGTCAGGCGGCGGATCTTGCCCGACGGGGTGTCGAGCAGGTACAAATTGCTAACCTTCGAGGAGCCGCCGACGCACGGGACGCCGATGAACGGCGCGGTCGAATTGAACATGACATTCCCGTCGGGAAGGTAACAGGCGTCATAGTTCATGACGTCCTTTTCCTTGATCAGCGGAAGCTCGCGCAGGGCGGAACCGTCGGACTTGATCTCGCAGACCTGCCAGCGGCCGTTGGATCCCGCACCGTTGGAAAACAGCATCCTGCCGCCGTCGAAGTGCAGGTCGACGTCGCCGACGAACCGCGAACCTTCAGGCTTGTACAGAGTCTTTATCACGCCGGCGGGCGAGACCGGCGACATCACCGCGATCTCGTTGTCGAATCCCGCACCGCGAATCGACGAATTGCCCAGCCAGTTGCTGACCAGGCCCATGTTCCTCTTGCCGCGGCGGATCAGCAGCAGTTTGTCGAAGTCGAGCAGCGGATTGGCCAGCAACGCCTCGGCCCGCAGCGCGTCGAACCGTTTGACCAACTCGGGAGTCTCACCCGATTCGTCCAGTTGTTTTTCGATAGACGCCAGCCGCTGGAGATACTCCCGCCCTTTGGGGTACTTGTCCTTGTTGCTCGCCGCCAAGTCGGCAATCGCCAGCCGCAGCGGTCCGATCGCGACCCTGGGCCGCGGAGTCTGGGCGGTCTTGGTTTTTCGCCTCGCGGCGGCCCTGAAAGGAACAGCGACAAATTGCCGGTGTCTCTTGGCGTTGCCCAGGTAACCGAGGATATTGAGGGTCAATCGCTCGATATTGCGGCGATAGCGATTGGGAGTATTGCTGTAGTTGGGCAGCGCCCAGCCCACAACGATAATCCGCCCGGAGCCTAGCTTGAACTCAACTATGGGGCTTTCAGTTCCGCCGCGGGTCTGTCCGAGGATCATGCCCTTCCGCGGGCCGCCGGATGCGTGGAAGTCCGAAAACGCCGGATGCCCGGCGTCGCTGACCATGATCATATTCTTGCTGGTCTTCAGTCCCGAAAAGATCGGGTGCCCGGTCATCACGGGGATAAATCCAAATGAGCTCCGATTGTTCCCCGGTCCCGCCATCCGCAGCTTAAGATTGTCGATCCCAAGGGTGCGAACCATCGCCAGAGCGGCTCCGGAGAGATAAAGTCCCCCGCCGCCGCTAACGTACTTCCGCAGCGCCCGACGCGTCCTGACTCCGTAGATCGGTCCGGTCTGCGAAATCGAATCGCCCTGATGACGCCAGATGACATTGAAGCTGGAAAGCGAAACCGCCCTGCCGGACGCGTCGACGAACTTGCCGTCGGCGACTGCGAGAATGACCTTGGCCGAGTACTTCGCCGTCGCCAGATCGCGTGCTGCGCGCGCCTCCCGGCCGAGCCTGGACTCCGGCGTGTTGTCGCTCAGCAGCCCAATCGACAAGGCGGCGCGGGCCTGCAGGCCGGGCGCCGCTAATACGCAAGCAAACAACAGTCCCGCTGAAAACGCCTTGTTCGGCATACAATCTCTCCAATGGCTCGCTTCGATCTGACAGCCCAAACGCCGCGTATGCAGTTATCGCTACTCGACTACAATTCTGAATCCGACGTTATAGATCTTCTGGTGCGCCTCGTACTGTCTGCGGAACGACGACGTGGCCTCCTTGGGCCTGTCGAACCACGATCCGCCGCGAACTACCCGCTTCGCAGAGCCGTCAACCGCGTTTCGCCCGTCGTCGCCCTTGTAGGGGTAGGGTTTATAGGCCGAACGCGTCCATTCGCCGACGTTCCCGTGCATATCGAACAGGCCCCAGGCGTTTGGCTTGTAAGTCCCGCCGGGGGTCGAGACGCGGTGACCGTCATCGACCGACTCGACCGACGGCTTCCACGGCGGCACGGCCCCGACCGGCAGGCCCCAACCGAGTTTATCCATCCGCCTCAGATTCTTATCGGCCAGATTCGCCAGCTTGGCGAAGTCGGTATCGATCGGTCCGTACGCCATCGGAGAGTCCGACCCGGCCCGGCAGGCGTATTCCCATTGTGCTTCGGTCGGCAGCGTGATGCTCTTGCCTGTCTTCTTTGACAGCCACTGGCAGAACTTCATCGCACTGTTCCACGACACGCGGCAGACCGGCTGATCGGGCTTGTTGACCGGATACCCGCGCTCGCGAATGCTGAACTGCAGGAAGTCTCCGTGCTCCAGGCGCGAGTTGTGCTTCGGATCGAACTTGGCGTACTGTGCGTTGTTGACTTCGATAAGACCGATCCAGAAACCCTTTTCGACAGCAACCTTGGCTCGCGGGCGTTCGTCGGGATGCCCGCTCAGGCTGCCGATCACAAATTCACCGGCGGGAATCCATGTCAGAGCCAGCTTGACCCCGCCGCCCAGATCGAGGCTCATCACGCCCTTGGCGTCCCCGGACTGCTGTAGCCTGGCCGCCTGCTCGGCTGTCATCGGCCAGCCCTTGGCGGTAACGCTGTCGGATTTCGGCGCGGGAGTCTGCTTGGGGGTAATCGTCGTGACTTTGGCCGGCTCAGGGGCGATGTTCTCCAGGTCCTCGTCGATGCTGGCGTAGAGCTTGAGCATCGCCAGACGACGAGCCTTCTGGTTGCTGACGGGCCTGTCGCCGACCACTTCCATCCAGCTTCCATGGGCCGGAGCATTCAGATCGATCCAGGTGATTATTCGATCCCATGCCTCGGCGTCGAGCTTCACGTTCTTGTGCCCCTTGTCGAGCATCTGCACCAGCGCCGTCGATGATGCGTGGAACTCGTACGGATCGAGCATGTGCATGTCGCTTTCGATCGTGGCCGCTCGCACGTACGACCGCAGCGCCATGTACGACGGCGTGAATTTCGTGCCGTTGTTGTACGCTCCGCTGGCGGCTTTGGGGTTCACCGCCGGACGGGACGTGAAGTCCGGGATAGTCTTGTTGTCTTTCCGCGGCTCACCGCTGTGGCAGCCGATGCAGTACTCGTCGAGAACGGGCTGAACTTCGCGTTTGAAGCTGAAGCCGCGAGTCGGTCCGTACCACGGTTTGATCTGCGAGGGTTTGCGTCTGGAGGCGGCGGTCGGCGTCGTTCCCGGCGCATCGTTCTGCGATTCGTGACACCCTATGCACGCCTGGGTCTCGCCGGGCATTACAGTCGCCCAGGATCGCATCAGGGCGATCGCCCTGCCGTCGGCGTCGAGCGGCTGGATCGAGATTGGAGTGTTCGCCGGCACGGTGAACAGGGCCGATCCGTCGGGTTCAACCGGAACGGCGCCCATTATGCGCTTCACGTCCCACGGTCCGTCGAGTCCGACGCGATTGATCTGACCGCCCATGCCGTGATAGGCGAACTGGTAGCCGAAGATCCGCAGTTTCTTGACTGCTCCCTTAGGCACGCCGCCGAGTCCGCGTCCGCCGTAGACATCGGTCATATACATCACGCCGTCTTTCCGCGACGTGTCGATTCGCGACGGAATCGCCGGCGGACGCACCGTCTTGCGGAACGGGATCGGCTCGAACAGGACATTGCCCGGAAGTTCGGCCAGCAGGAGCATATTGTCGAACACGTCGACCAGATATATTCCCCACAGCGATCGGCTCGTCGGCTTGGCCGATACGATGAAGTACTTCTCGCTAAGCGGGTAGGGATGCAGGAACTTGGGCCAGCTTCCCCTGACCAGTCCGTCGAGGATGATCGGCTCGACTTTCTTGCCGTGTCCGGGGATCCGCTGGATCACGCCGTCGGCCTCGAAGCGTCCCTTGAACGTGTCGAACAGGATCAGTTCGCCCATGCGATGGGTGTCGTGATGTCCGCTGATGACGCCGACGAACTTGCTGGCGTCGCCGGGGATCGGACGCGCGAAGAACGTGGAGTTGGGCCAGTACGAGTTGCTGCCGTAGTACTCCTTCTGATCGCTCCCGTCGGGGTTCATGTGGAACAGTATTCGCGATACGTAGTGCGGGATATCGCAGTACTCCCAGCGGAGATAAAGCACGCGCCCGTTGTTCAGAACAGTCGGGCACCAGTTGTGATCCTGGTCGAAAGTCAGGCGCCGGATCTTGCCCGACTTGCTTTCGAGCAGATACATGTTCGTCACATGCGACGAGCCCTTGACGCACGGAACGCCGATAAACGGCGCGGTCGACGTGAACATCACGTTCCCGTCGGGCAGGTAGCACGCGTCGTAGTTATTGACGTCCTTTTCCTTGATCAGCGGCAGCTCGCGCAGGTTCTTGCCGTCGGCGTCGATCTCGCAGACCTGCCAGCGTCCGTTCGAACCGGCTCCGTATGAAAACAGCATCTTCCCGGCGCCAAACTCCAGGTCGACGTCGCCTACGAACTGCTTGCCCTCGGGCTTGAACAGCGTAGTCAGCTTGCCGGTCGGCGACACCGGAGACAGCACGGCGATCTCGTTGTCGTAACCGGTCCCTCGCGTCGACGAATTGCTCTGCCAGTTGGCGGTCAGCCCCATGTGCCCCGCACGCCTGATCACCAGCAGTTTGTCGAAGTTCAGCAGCGGGTTGGCCAGCAGAGCCTCGGATCCGAGCGTTTCTAGCTTCTCGATCAGTTCCGGCGTTTTGCCGGCGGCGAGCTGTTTTTCGATCGCGTCCAACCGCTTGAGATATTCGGAGCCCTTTGGATACTTGGCGCCGTTGTCGGCAATAAGATCTTTGATCGCCAGACGCAGCGGCCCAATAGCGATCCGCCGAGCCGCGGCGGGCTTTCTCGCCGGCACCCTCCGTCGAGCAACCGCCTTGCCGGCCATCGGGATGATCTTCTGATGCTTCCTGGCGTCGGCGAGATAGCCGATGATGTTGACCGTCAGCTTCTCGAGATTGCCGCGGTGCGGATTGCTCTTGTTCGCATAGTGCGGCAGCCGCCAGCCCACCGCTACGATGCGTCCGGAGCCGAGCTTGTACTCGACTGTCGGATTCTCCCCGCCGGCGTGACTGCGGGCAAGCAGCATTCCCTGCACCGGCCCGCCGGATCCGTGGAAGTCCGAATACGCCGGGTGTCCGACGTTGCTGAGCATGATCGTAGAGCCGCTTGCTTTCAGACCCGCAAAGATCGGATGCTCCGTCTGCAGCGGGATCAGTCCGGCCGTGCTGCTGTCCTTGCCGGGCTGTCCGATCCGCGGACGGGCGGTCTCGACTCCCAGCGTTTGAACCATCGCCAGCGCCGCGCCCGACAGATATAAACCCTTGCCGCCACTGACGTATTTCTTCAACGCCGCCAGCGTCTTCTTACCGTGCATCGGGCCGGTCACGGACGCCGAGTCGCCCTGATGACGCCAGATGACGTCGAACGCGCCCAGCGAAACCGCCTTGCCGGCCCCGTCGACGAACTCGCCGTCAGCAGCAACGCGGATGACTTTCGCCGACAGCTTGCCGGTCGCCAACTCGCCGGCCGCCCGGGCCTCGGGCCCCAACTTGGCCGACGGAATGTTGTCGGCGAGGAATCCCACCGACACAGCAGCCTCGACGCCGCGGGTCGAGATCCCCGTCAGCACAGCCGAGACAAGACACATCCACACACACGGGCCTGTTCGTCGCAACATTAGAATTCTCCGATTCGGTCGATTCTGCTGAATTAGCGTACTCACTATAAACGCCCTGCATGCCCGGATATAACGGGCAAAACCGCAATCCGCCGCCGTGCGGCAGGCCGATGCGGATTATACACCAGCAGACGTTCTTGAAACAGATATGTTTCTTCCCCGCGATTCCCTGAAATGAGCGGATCTGCAGCTCCCGACCGTGCGATGCCGTGACTGCCGATTTGATGTTACTTGATTAATCTGGCGCCGCCGAAGTCTACGTGATCGCTTACGTCGAGTTGGTCCTTGCCGTAGCCGACTCTGATAACGAACGACTTGACGCCGGACAGCGGTATGCGGACTGACATCGGCTTGCCCTTTCCCGTGATGCGGAGGGGCGCCAGCAGCGGTTTGCCGTCGCCGAGGAAGGTCAATTCCGCGTCGCCGCCGGGGCGGACGACGTCGTCTATGCCGATCACTGCGACGAGGGCTCTGTACTGTCCGTCGAGCGAGTAGGTCAGTTGGCAGAAGCTGTGGACGCCGACGCCCAACCCGTACGTTCGCCCCGCCATCGTCAGCGGAGATCCGCTGACCGAACGGTTGATCCGCCAGGGCATGGTGGTGTCCAGCAGGCCGTGCTGCTTAACGTCAACCGGTTGGAGATCGCTGAGATTCACCACACGATCGGATACGAATTTGATCGATGAAACCGCGGCGATGGGAACGGAGTGGGCGCCTCGCTCGCCGATGCCGACTTCGAACGCGCCGGCGGCGAACGCCAGTGAGGCGAACCGCACGCTTGACCCGTCGCGGAGTGTCAGCACGCCGCTGTGCTTGTCGGCCTCGGGCTTTCCGCTGGGAGCCAGAAAAACCGCACGCACCGTCGGAAGGCTGATCTTGCGATCCGTCTCCTTCCACGAGAATGTCAGCGCCGCAGCGTCGATCGATTTCAGAACGCCCTGCACGCCGAGCCAGCCGCCGGTCTTGCGCGAAACGACAACAACGTCCTGATCGCCCCGCTCGATGTCGGTTTCCCTGCACTTGGCGGCGACTTGAGCGGCCGATCGGCCCGTGGCGGGAAGATAGATCGCCGCCACTTTCGAAAACGGCAGCGAGATCTTGCCCAGCGAGGAGTTCGTGAATACGACTTTGCCGCCGCTTACCGTCAGGCTTGCGGCTGTCACATACCCCCCCGCAGAAGTCGCCACAACAGCTCGACCCGGGCCGGAAGTCGGATCGCCGGCCGCGGCGAACGTCATTTCAGACAAGTCCGCCAGCGGGATCTTCTTCGTACCGGTCTCCGTCTTCATCACGGCTCCGGCGCTGGAAAGCGAAATCAGTCGCCCTGACGATACGCGCGCATCAAGGGTCTCGGCGCTGACGGTCAGGTCGGCCGGTTTCGTTGCTGTTTGGGCTCCGACGATCGAAACGATCAGGATACCTGCGAAAACTGCGGTCAGTATCTTTGGCATTACTTATCTGGAGTCTTCGTCAGGGCCGAGTGGTAGTCGCTTGTGATGTCCCTGTGCCGCTCGGAGATCAGTTTGCGAAGCGTTTGTCGGATCTTCTCCTGCTCCCTGGGCGGAAGGGTCGACCAGGCTCCGTCGCCTTTGCCGCCGTGCTTGCTGGCGTCGCGCGGGGGTCGGGCGGCCTTTCCGGGTACAAGAGCGCTTACCTTGGCGGGACTGGACGGATTGTTGCCGTTGGGGTTCTTGCCCTTACCTTTGCCTTTACCCTTGCCCTTGCCCTCACCTTCGCCCTGGCCCTGTTTCTGGGCTTCCTTGCACGCCTTGCAGGTTCCTTTTCCGCCGCAGGTGCATCCCTTGGGAGGAGGCGGCTGCTGGCTGGCGGACTGCTTTTCCTCTTCGGTCTTGATAAGGTCTTCGAGGAGAGCGAGAATTTCGGCCTCCTTCTTCTGGGTTTCCTTTCCGCTGTCTTCGGCGGCCAGGCGGGTCTCGACAAACCCCATCTTCTTCGAGAGGGTCGCAAACGGGTCCTTGTAGACTTCCGCGTACTGCTTGATCTTGGCGTAAATGTCTTCGGATTCCTTCTCGCTGAGAGTCAGGGCGTAGTTCTCCAGGCAGTACTTGTACATCTCCATGGCGTACTGGATGCGATTGATCTTCTCGTAGACTTCCGCCGCCTGCAGCGCCGCCGAGCAGGCGAAGCTGATCCTGTCGGGCATGTTGATCAGTATCTGGCGGTATACCTCTACGGCGTCTTCACCGCGTCGGTCTCCGGTGAGACACTGGGCGTATACGTAGAAAGTCGCGGCGCTGAGATACGTCGCGCGCTGATCGTCGACTACTTTGGCGGCCGACGCGGCGGCGGCTTTGTAATCCTTCTTGAGCATCTGGCCGTACGCCTTGCCGAAAAGGGGATCGACCTTCGCCAGGGCCTTGCATATCCGCTCGATATTGTCGGCCTGGGTGTTGGCGGCGTCGGTCTTGAGGATCTTGACCGCCGCGGCGATGTCCTTGGGATCGTAGAGCAGACCGCCTTTGATCTCAGCGGCGACCTGTGCGCGTTCCTGCTCGAGCCGCAGGACCATGGCGGCCTTCATCAACTCGGCGAGCTGCTCGGGCGTCATCGAGTTCAGCAGCGCGTCCAGTTCGTCCACCGTCAACTCGCGTTCGGCGTCGGCGGCGGGCTGGGTAGTCGCATCCTGCGCCATCAGCGGGCCGCACGCTATCGACAGCATCAGCACCGCAAGGACAGCGGCCCGGTTTTTCCTGATAATGCTAATCATTTGCTCATCTCCAATGCGTCACTGTACTTTCTTATCGCCCTGATTTGGCTTTCTTGGCCAGTTCATCGGTCATCGATTTGACCTTCGACTGCCTTCCGGCGAGCTTCTTGTGCATGTCGCCGATCTGTTTCTTCGTACCGTCCTTGCCGGGTTTGCTCTCGGCCAAGGCGAGCGTTCGCCGCTGTATCTGGCTCTGCATTCGGTAGAGCATCTTCAACTCGGCCAGGTTCGACACCAGCGGGGGCTTCTTGCCGCCTCCGCCGCCGCCACCCCCACCGCCTCCGCCGCCCCCGGCGCGACGGCGCTTTGACATCTCCTTGCGGATGGCGTCAATCATGTCCTGCAAGGCCTGTTCGATGTCGGCCTGGACCCGTTGGGTCAGCTTGCCGGGATTCTTGTCGCTCAGGCTCCGGTCGACGCCGCGGAGATCCTCACCGACCTCTTTCAGAACGGCCGGGAACACTGCGGTGGTGCCCTCGGTCAGGAGCTTCTTGCGTATCATCTCGATCTGGTCGGCCAGTTTGCCCTCGCCGCCGGCGAGCTTCGTCAGCTCGAGCTCTTCGGCGCGGGCGAACGGCTTGCCGTCAGTGCGTTTGGCGTCAACCTGCTTCGTTGCGGCCGATATCGTCTTCTGCGTGTTGAGGATCTTCTGCAGCTCGGCGTCGATCTTCACCAGCGCATCCATCTGCATGGCCTTGCGCTCCTCCTCAATCGCCTTGTCGAGGTCTTCGCGGGCCTCTTCGAGGTCCTTCAGGGCCTCCTTCTGGTCCTCGTTGGCCTGCTTGGACTGACCCTGGCTCAGGGAACCGGCAGCGGAACTCATCTTGCCCGCGGCGCTCTTGGTCGACTTCTGGCCCGGCATCGCCGGAGACTTGTCGGTCTTGTCCATCTGGTTGGCCGTATCGCTGGTCTCTTTGGCCAGTTCGGTCTGCTCGTTGGCCTGCTTGTCGGGCGGCTTCTGGGCCTTCTCCTTCGTCCGCCGCATCAGCTTGGCCAGTTCGAACTTCTTTTCCTCGAGTTCCTTCAACGCCTTCTTCATCTCAGCGGCGGCGGCTTTGGGTTTGCCCTGCGACAGATTCTTCGAGGCCTTGTCCATATGCGAGGCGCTCTTGTTGAGGTCCGTCTTGTCCGGCGGCGAGCCGGCCTCCTGAGACGCCTTTTCCATATCGTCGGCGAGCTTCCTGGCGTCATCGGCGAGTTTCTTCTGCTCCTTGGACATCTGCGAGCCCTTTTGACCGGCTTTGCCCGAAGCTTTGGACATCGCCTCGGACAGGGCCTTCTCGGCGGCTTTCAGTCCCTTCATCGCCTCAGACTGCGCCCCTTTGGCCGAGTCGGAGTTACCCTTGGCCATTTCGGCTCCGGCCTTGCTCATCTGCTTCGATGCTGCGCCGGTGCTTTCGGAGGCTTTGTCGAGCGATTTCGGATCGGCGCCCTTCTCGGCCAGCTTCTTCGACAGAGCCTTGTCGCCGGCTGCCTGCTTGATCTTCTTCTGCACTTCGGCGGCCTTTTTCGACAGGGCCTTTTGCTTGACTCCGACCATCGGCAGCTTTCGCGGAGGGGAGTTTTCGGCCTGCTGGTCGACCTTGGCCTGCTGGTCGATGAGTTTGCGAACCTGGTCCCGCAGGTCCGAGAGCTTCTTTACGTCCTTTCCGCTGTCGGGCATCTTCTCGGTCTCTTTGAGAAGCTTCTGCTGGGCGGCCTTAATGTCGGCGATAGCCTGATTGATTCTCGCCAGTTCGTTCAGGAGTTTGGAGTCCTTGAATCGTGACGACTCCTCCAACTCCTTCTGTTTCTTTATGATCGCTTCGATTTGCGCCCGGGCCTGCTCCATGTCCTCGATGCGTTTCTTCCGATCGGCCTGGCTCAACACGCCGTGCCTGAGGATATCGAGAACTTTGCGGAGTTCAGCGCCGACCGCCCCGCCGGTCTTGCTGGCCGCCGCGGCGAGACCCTTTGTCAGCAACTCGGCGACCTTGCCCATGTCCTTGGCGATGAAGGCGCGCTGGGCCTGATTAACCGCCTCGGTCAGGACTTTGGCCGTCTGCGGGTCGCTCTTTTCCAGCAGCATTGCAACCTGCGTCATTTCAGCAACGAGGTTTTCGAACTGCCCCTTGGTAAAGCGGACCTTGGGCGCCAGCGTGCCGTCTGCGAGCTTCTTGCCGCCCTCGGGCTGCGCATGCGAGACCATCGCGGCTCCGGCCAGCACAACCACAATGCACACGCACCGGATCGCCAGGGAGAGAATTCCGTTTCGTTTCATTATTGTTCTCCAATCGTCCAATCTCAATCCGAACCGACCAGTCCCGGCTTAGCGACTGTTTTTTTACAGTGAGGGCATTTGACCTTTTCGCCCGGTCCGCCGTCAGGACCAAGCGGCTTGTCGCAGTTGGAACACTTGAATCCCAAGGTGTTCTGTATGTCCCATTCGGCCCGGCTGTCGGCGGCGCGCATTACGCCGTCCCATCGCTCGATTAGACGCTCCAACTTGTAGGCAAGTTCCTGTGCTTCGGCAACTTTTATCATGCGTTCGAGCACTTTTCGCATAACTTCAAGCACAGAAAGCTGTTCGGTTCGTATTTCATCGGACTCACTCAGCAATTCCGCGGCGTCTGAAAGCCCTTCAGCGGTTTTCATCCGGGCCGTCAGCACGTCAACCCGCTCGGCGAGTTCGGCAAGAGGATTGACTATTCCATTGAGAGTCTCGGCCCGACCCTTCGCTTCAATGATCCGGTTGTAGACCATTTCTATGAGAATGTCGCCCATCGCCACCGACGTTTTGGCGCAGTCTCCGCCGACGCCGATTTCCATGCTGGCCGAATCCCTTATCCCGCGAACCGAATCGGCAGGGCTGCGGTCGTCATTCAGCATGCTGATCACCGCCTCGACCGCCGCGACGGCGTCTTCCTGTTTCCTGACGGTCTGTTCGAAGTTCGCACGAATCGCCTTCTGCCTGCGAACCATCTCCGCCAGCAGTTCGTCGCGTTTGACTATCCTGAACGACATCGCCCCCGACACGCCCTTGTTGGGTCCTTTGAGTTCCGGGGGCATCAGGTCGTCAGCCTCGACAGTAACGCTGACGGTCATCCCCGGGGCGAGCTTAAGGTCCTTGATGTCCAGTTCATAGACCGTGTCGAACTGGTCCTTGCTCTCGGGTCCGGGCTGAACGACCCAGGACTTGCGGCCGGGTTTGTCGCCGCCCCAACTCAGCACGGCCCTGATCTCCTTGAGTCCCGAATCGTCCTTGGCCTGGATAACCAGCGGCAGGATCGCCTCGGACGTCACGGCGCTCCCAACGCCTCGCCTCTTGAGGCTCAGTCTCGGGGCGGTGTCAGGTTCGGTTCGGATCTTGTATTGCGCGGCCCGGGGGTTGGCGAAGCCGTCGGTGTCCTGAAGCGATACAGTCAGCGTCCGCATCGGATTGGCCGCCTGGCCCTTGGCTGCCTCCGGCAGATTGCCGAGCTTGAACGACCCGGTCAGTCGCGTCACGGCCTGCGGGGGCGATCCGTCGGGCTTCTCGGCGGTGTCGGCTTTAAGGTTGCCGACTCGCTTGCCGTTGAGGAACATGCCGGAAGCCTGATGCGAGAAGTCGACGCCCTTGTCGGCAGTAGCACGAATGGATATCACGCTGCCTGGAGGGGCCGCCAGAACGGCCCGCGATTCGTCGAACTTGCGCAACGGGCGATTCATGTATGTCGGATACTCAACAGTGAACTGAAGCCACCCGATGCCGGGCGGGTCGATCAGGGTCACGCGGTGCCTGACGGCGCGTTTGTCCTTGTCGCATATGAAGTAGAACTCGAACGGTTCGGAGACGCTTCTGAACACCTGGGTGTAGCTGCGAGCCCCGTCTGCGTTAAGCTTGATCTCCGGCTCGGTGGTCCATCCGACCGATTCGTATCGGGCGTAGAGCGTTATGCTCTCAGGGGCCGCCAGAGGCATGGACTCGTCGCCCGGGCGAGCAGTGACGGTGATAACAAGATCGTCGCCCCGCAGCACGCGGAAATCTCCGTTTTCATCCATTCCCGGGCCGCTGACGTCCAGGTAGAGGTCCTGCGGCCAGGCGGTGTCGGCGAAAATCACGTTGCGGTTCCACCAGCGGTTCATAATCCCCGCCTGCCAGAAACAGAATCCGATCAGGAGACAAACCGCACAGACCGCCTGCGACATGCGTCTCCTCATGCCGGGCCGCTCGACGACCTTCTGGAAGTCGAGCTTCTCCGAGATCTCTCCGGCCTGGGCGATTACGAGTTCGACCATGGCGCGGCTCTGTCCGGGCGTATCCCGCCTGTCAGGCCGGCTGAACTGCAGGGCGCTTATCAGGGAGTCGTCGAGCTGTCCGTATCGTTTCTCGACAAGGAGAGCAAGTTGCTCATCATCCATCGGCGCACGCAGCGGAGCGATCAGATGTCGCCAGACAACCCAGAGCACGCCCAGGAGCATGACGGCCATTACCGCTCCGCGGACAGGACGCACGAAATTCAGGCCGTAGTCCAGTCCGAGCGTTATGAAGACCACGGCGACCAGCGAAATCGCCAGCCAACTGGCGCCTTCGCCGGCCAGTCGTCGCCGAAGATCGCTGCGCAGTTGCCGTAACTTCCGGCCAACCTTCGATTCAAGAAATTCTCGATCAGTCATCTTATTGCCGCTTTCGGGCTCCGATCCGCATCGATCAGGCCATGTTGTATTTCTTTCTCACCATCCACTCGACGGCCAGCAGAAGCACTATAAGCATCAGCGTCAGCGGGCAGTCCCACAGATTATTGGGCCGCTGGCTGGTGGTCTTCAGGCGCCCGGTCGGAATGAGCTGCGAAAGCCTCGACACCTCGTGGATATCAAGGAACCGGTCGTCTTTAGAGGCGATCGCCTGCATAGTCTCGCGATTGGCCTCCCTGCGCCGCGCTTCGGCCTTGGGCAGTTCGACGAATATCTTCTTGCTGGTCACATCGTCGGCCGAGTCGGCTCCGCTGCGGAGTGCGGTTATTTCAAAGGACCCGGTTCGCGCGGCGACGATAGTGCGTTTATACCGCCCCGGCTTGGTATTCACGTCGACCGCCGGCAGTTCGATCGTCTCGGACTTGCCGGTGGCGGTGTCGATCATCTCGACAACGAATTTCTTTTCGGTCAGGGCCTTGTACTCCTTGTCGAACGCCTTGACCTCGATCGTGATCTTCTCGCCGGCGGCGAACTGGCTTCCGCCGGTTGTGATCACGATCCGCCGCGTGCGCATCGACGCGAGATACCGCATCGCCCTGGCCCAGAATCGACGGTGGTAGTATCCGTCATGCACGTATCGCCATCGCCAGGTGCCCTCCATGCCGATATAGAGCGAGCGTCCCGAGCCGACGGTCTCGGCCACGACGAGCGGAAGGCGGTCTCCGTTGGCCATGCGCCGCATCGGGTTGGAGCTCACCGCAAGCACGCGGGCGCCCGGCTTGATCTTGAATACCGGGTGGGACCAGTACTGGCCCGGCAGTACGTCCCAAATCCTGCGCGTGTCGTCGTCGGAACCGCCGAGGCGGGTTATCGGATGCTCGATCCCGTAGCTGGTCAGCTTGATCGGCCAGGCCGCCGGGATGTCCTGGCGGATCCGCATCGCTATGTTGACAGTATTCGGAGCCAGCACGACCGGAAGCAGTTCCTCGGCCAGCGGCTTCATAACGCCCTTGCCCATGAGCGTTTCATCGGTGTGCTTGTTGCCGGCGATGTAGCACAATCCGCCGTTGTGCTCCTTGACGAACTTGGCCAGAAGTTCCACGAACTTGGAGTCGAACCCGTTCTTGGTGTGCTGCGGATCGTAGAGGACTACGACGTTGTAGCCCGGCCTGGTCTTGTCGCCGCGCACGCCTATAAGCTCCTGGAGCGTTCTTGGAAGCTTGGTCAGCTTCATGCCGCTGGAAGCCGCCTGGTTGACGTCCGGATCGGCGTTCTGCTGCCACATGCTTATGCGGTACAGGTCTCTCTGACGGACAAGGAAGTTCCGCAGGTACTGGAACTCCCAACCGGCGTCCCCGCTTATCACGAGAATGCGAATGCGGTTTTCGCTGACAGTCACGATCGACGCCGGACTGTTGTTGTCGCTTGTCTTTTCTTCGCCTTCAAGCGGATCTATCACCGCCCGATAAGAGAAATCGCCGAGTTTCTTGGGCGTGTAGATCAACGCTGCGGTCTGCAGCGAGCGGGACTGATCGCCGTCTTCCTTGCCGTTGGCCAGCACGAGGTTCTCGTTGACTCCGGTGTCGACCCATTCGTCGCTGCCGGCGGCTCTTTCCTGAAGGCGGATCGATACGCTCTGGCCGTCGAGATTGCGGTGCGTGACTGTGGCGGTGAATTCGGCCTCGGAGTCCTTGCGGACCTCCCTCGGAGCCTGCAGGGCCGCTACGGTGAGATTCTTCGGCGGTTCCGGATCACCGACAACTATGCCGTAAAGCGGCGCCTGCGACTCGGCGGCGAACTTGAGCGCCGACGACAGCCTGCCGTTTCCTCCGCCGGCGGAGGTTATCTGTCCGTCGGATATTACGACGATCCCAGCCAGGCGACGTCCGGAGACCTTCTTGATGGCGCTGCGGATTGCCGTCGAGAGATTCGTCTCAAAGCCGGATCCCGAAAGCCTGCTCAGTGCGATCCTGCGGGCCAGGGCGCCGCTTTGGACCATGCCCCTGAGCGTCGAAGCGAGCCTGGCGATCTCGGCGTTGTCGGACACCGCGCCGAGTCGGGCGATCAGCTTGTCGGCCCCGCCGGCCAGGTCGGCGAGAATCGCCAGTTTCCCGTCGACGTCATCGTCGGGCAGTTCCCTGAACTTCTCAAGCAGCATCTCCCGGTCGTCCGACGCCGGTCGGCTGGCCGGAGCAGTCGTCGTCGCCCCCGGCTTGGAGATAATCTCCAGCGCACCGGCCAGTGCCGCCGGGTCAATCGAAATATCAATATCCGGCTCGATCGCCGCGCCGTCGTCGGACTCGCCGGCCACCGGCGAATCCAGAAGCTTGTTGGTGTAGGGCTGACCCGGATCGGAAGTCGAGAACCGCACCAGCACCAGCGGATGGTCCTTGGCCAGATCGGCCAGCGGGCCGCCGCGTTTGACCAGCAGGCGCCGGACGATGTCCTTCCTCGATATCGTTTCGAGTTCTCCGATCGTCAAGCCAAGCTCGTCGGCAAGCGCTTTTCGTCTCGCCGAGGACAACGCCAGGCGTTTCTGGTACTCAGCGTCAGGCTCGTCGCTCCGCCGCGTCGGGGAAAGGTACTTGTCGTTGAACGACATCGACAGGCTGTCGTCCACCAAGACGACAACGGAACTGTAAAGCGTATTGGTGAATCGAAGCACCAGCGACGGTCTGAACAGGATCACAAACAGTATTGCTATAACGGCGATTCTAAGCGCCGCCAGGAAGCCCTTGGCGAATTTCGGCGCATCGCCCTCCCTGAGGTAACTTCGTATCACCAGGAAGACCAGGCCCGCAAAGAGCAGCGCCATTCCGAGAATCGCCCCGCCGCTATAGTCGGCCATGAAACTGAATTCAGAACCGTCGCCGCCGGAGAATTTGCCGGTGTCGGCGCCAAGCAGCCATTGCCATATATCGTTCAGCATCAGTTAGAACTCATAAGAGGTTATCGTTAAGTTAATTAATCGACATTCGCGGGCGGGATCGTCCGGTGGAGTAGTGCCCGAACCGCTGAGCAAGGTGAGTTTCCAGGGCCAGTATTGAGATCAAGGCGATCAGCAGCACGAGCCAGTATTCCTTCTGCTCTTTGGTCTGCACGTCGGCGGTCGAACCGGCGGCCAGTCGCGAAACGTATTTGAAGTCCTCCGAGCCCAGGGCGCGTGTTATGAGCTTGCGTCCGCCGGGGGCCAGGTTTCCTTCAATCGGATCGATATTCCGCGCGAAGAACAGATCGGTCTGCGATGCGTCGGGCATAGTCAGAGACAGCGTGTAGCATCCGGCGTGACGCGGGTTGTCATGTCTGACAATTCGCCCGTCCCTCGTGTCGGACTCTTCGTTCGCCGGAGCCAGCGTGATCACGTCGTCGGCGGGGTACTTTGGCGTGTGGAGCGTGGCCGAAGCATCTCGCAGTTCGCGGTCTATCGTGTGAACAACCGGGTCGCCAACGGCGCCGGTGTAAAGGCCGGCGTGCGACTTGGCCAGGTGCATCATCATGTCGATCATCGGGGCGCTGTAGGCCGATTCCGGCTCGTCGTCGGCCCAGTCGTTCCAGCGGGTCGAAGCGGTGCTGTACATCATCATCGCAGTGCCCTTTCCGTACTGCCGGACGACAATCGCCGGAGGACCGTCGCCGCCGTCGGGCGACGTGAATTTCGCCACGATCCGAGGGGGCTTGATCTCGCCGGAAGGAGCCGAGGCCGTCAGCGGATCAGACGGAGTGTATGCGTAGAAACGGACCATCGCACAGCGAATGGCTCCGCCTTCGCCGCGCAGCGAGCGGAGGAATCCGTCGCCGGCGATCGACCTGGCGTCGATGCGGCGATACTTCTCACGGGCCGCGGCGTCTCCGCGGGGCGGGCTGATGACCAGCGGAGACAGTCCAAGTCCTTCGGCGTACATCGGTCCGTTGTAGAAAGCCAGATTCAGGTTGCCGCCGGTGAAGATCGCCAGGCCCCCGCCGTCCTTGACGTACTGCTCCAGGGCCATCAGCAGCGGATAGACAACCTTGCCTTCGGGGTCAAGCATCGAAGGCAGCTTGGCGATGTCGAGGAGGATCACCAGATCGTAGTCTCTGAAGTTCCGGGCCCCCACCGCTTCGGCGGTCACGACGGTGACCTTGTTTCCGTGACTGGCGTTCTTCTGCGGGTCCAGCAGCAGCGCAAGTCTGTAGGACTCGTTCATCGCCGGATCGGTCATGTCGCGGTGTCCGTCGACTATCAGCACGTTGAGGTTCTTTCGGACCTCCAGTGCAAGGTATCCCTTGTTGTCGCCGGCGAGATGATCGGAGGGCAGTTCGGCGGTCAGCGCAGCGGATCCGGCCTTGGGCAGCGTAACGGTGAACTCGATGCGGACCGAAGAATCAGCGGCGATAGACGGGAGGGATTCGGCGGGGAAGACCGCGGTTTCGTCTGCGTTGTCCGCTCGCCAGCGGGCCGACATCGACACAGGGACATTCTCCAGGCGGACCGACCCGTTGTTGCGAACCGTCACGCCGATACGCGCCGGAACTCCGGCAAGCGCCCACTTGTCGACCAGCTCGATCTTCTCGACCGTCAGGTTGGAGCTGACGTCTCGCCCGTAGTCCAGCGTGACGACGTTGACGCCCTGGTCCTTCAGTTCATTGAACTGGGCCTGGTATTGACCGGCCTTCCCGCGCCCCAGATCCGCGGCGCGGAAATCGCTGTAGATGAAGACATTCTTCGGCTTGTCGGCCGCCGCCAGCAGCTTGCCGGCAGTCGCCAGAGCCTCCCCGAGCCTGGCGGGCGAATCGCCGGGCCGCACAGCTTTGGTCCGGGCGATCAACTGCTCGATCTCTTCGCCTCCAACCACAGGCATGATGTCCTGAAACACATCCTCGCCGTCGTGCATTGACGTCAGGACAACGGCCACACTGTCGGACTTGGCGCTCTCGGAAAGACGTTTGATATGGCTCGTCAGATCCTTGGTCGCGTTTTCCAGGATCGTCGGCCCGCCGATCTTCTGGTCCATCGAGAAGCTGTCGTCCAGTACGAAGACAGTCGTCTCAGGCGCCTGATCGGCTCCGGGCAGCAGATCGCTGTCGCCGCACCCGGTGAACCTCGCGATGGCCATCGCCAGCAGAAACAGCACGCCGCATCGCAGCGCCATGAGGATCAACTCCTCTATCCTCAGCCGTCTTCGGTTTCGCCTCAGCGAATCGAGCAGAAACTGCATAGCCGCCCACTGGCGAACGCGAAACCGCCTGCGATTCAGCAGGTGGATTATGATCGGAACGGCAACAGTCCCAAGACCAATCCAAAATATCATCGGTGATACGAATGACATCTATTCTATTCCAATTTCTATCGTTTGGATCCGGCTTTGCGGTTCGCCGCCGCTCGAGCGGACAGAAACGCGAGCAACGCCGCATCCAGGTGGTCGGCGGTGGATATTCGCTTGTAGTCTATTCGCGACGAAACGCATCGCCGCTGGACATCGCGGCAGAAACGCTCCATCGATTCGAGGTAGCCTTTCCGAAGCGCCCGGGGCTCGATCAGCAGGCGCCCGGTGTCCTCAAGGCCCTGGAACATCGTGTTGCCCTGGAACGGGAAGGTCAACTCATCCTCGTCCATAATGTGCATCACCATCACTTCATGACCGTAGTGCCTGAAGTGCTCCAGGCCGCGCATCAGACCGTCCATGTCGGTCAGCAGATCGCTGACGAGGCAGACCATGCCGCGCCTCGATATCTTCTCAGCCAGCGAGTGACAGATCAGCTCGATCGACGTCTTGGCCTGCGGCTTGTTGATCGCCAGGGCGTGAACGAAGTTCTTGATCTGGTTGGGATGGCCCGACGACGGGATGTACGTCCGCAACTGCTCGTCGAAAACGCCCAGCCCGACGGCGTCCTGCTGCTGCAGCAGCAGAAACGCCAGAGACGCAGCGGCGGCAGCGGCGTAGCGGTACTTGCTTAGCCTCTCGTCCTTGCCGGTCCCGCGATAGTGCATCGATTCGCTGGCGTCGACGAGGAAGGTCGCCTTGAGGTTCGTCTCCTCTTCGTACTGTTTGATGTAGTAGCGATCAGTCTTGGCCTGGACCTTCCAGTCAATATGCTTGATGTCGTCGCCGGGCACGTATTCCCGGTGCGAGGCGAACTCGACGGAGAACCCGTTAAACGGGCTGCGGTGCATGCCGGATACGAATCCCTCGACGACCAGGCGGGCCTGGAGGTCCAGACGCGTTATCTTGGCCAGCACTTTCGGGTCGAGATAGTCTGTAAGTTCGTTGCTCATGTCAGTGATTTTGTCCGATACGCTTGTGTGCCGCGACTGGTCAGCCGGCTCTACGCCATGGCGTCGTCGGACCTGATGTCGACAACAACTTCCGATTCGCCGGCGGCGTCAACGGCCTTCGCGGTGGCGGGATTCGACGCTATCTTCGAGTCCTTGGCCGGCACAATCTCCAAAAGCCGATCGACGATCTTGTCGGAGTCGAACCCTTCGGCGTCGGCGTTGAAGTTGGTCACGATGCGGTGCCGCAGTACGGGCTTTGCGACAGCCTTTATGTCGTCGGTCGACACGTGATATCGACCGTAGAGCACGGCGCGGACCTTGGCGCCCAGCACGAGGTACTGGCAGGCTCGCGGACCGGCGCCCCACGAGACGTAGTCATTGACGATCTCCGGCACGTCGCCGGCCAGCACTCGCGTTGCACGAACCAGGCGCATCGCATATTGGATCACGTGATCGGCGACGGGAACGCGGCGGATAATGTCCTGCAGCGCGATGATCTCGTCGCCCTGGAGAATGCTCGAAAGCTCAGTCTGCTGAACCGCGGTGGTCAGCCGGACGATGTCGAACTCCTCGTCCCACGTCGGGTAGTCGACGAAAATCTTGAACATGAACCTGTCGAGCTGCGCCTCGGGCAGCGGGTAGGTGCCTTCCTGCTCGATCGGGTTCTGGGTCGCCAGCACGAAGAACGGGTCCTTCATCGCCATGGCGTTTCCGCCGATCGAAACCTGCCGCTCCTGCATAGCCTCAAGCAGCGCCGCCTGGGTCTTGGGAGGAGTACGGTTGATTTCGTCGGCGAGGATAATGTTGGCGAAGATCGGTCCGCTGAGGAACTTGAACTCACGCTGCCCGGTGGCCTTGTCCTCCTGGATGACCTCGGTGCCGGTGATGTCCGAAGGCATGAGGTCCGGGGTGAACTGGATTCTGGCGAAGTCCAGGTCGAGGCAGTCGGCCAGGGACGAGACCATGAGCGTCTTGGCCAGTCCGGGTACGCCTTCGAGTATCGCGTGTCCTCGTGCGAAGATGCACATAAGCAGTTCTTCGAGCACCTGGGCCTGTCCGACAATGGCCTTGCCCATCTCCCCGCGTATGGTCTGGTAGGCCTGGGTCAGTCTCTCGGCGGCCTGGATCTCATCGGATGTAAGTTCACCGGCTGCTGGATTGGGGTTGTCAGTCACCGTATTCTCCTGTTCTCTTGTTCCTTGTCGCGAGCTCTCGGGCTCCGCGGCGCGGGTTATCTCTGTACGATCGGCAGGTATCCGTAAGGCAATTGCAGGATCATCGTCGCAATCGCCGTCCCGTACGTCGTCCCGACACTGTCGCCGTTCCAACTGCCGTCAGGGTTCTGCATCTGAATAAGTCGCTGGCTCATGGTCGGATAGTACATCTTCCAGGACTTCTTGCCCTGCTGGTACTTGACCTGCGCGAGGTAAAACTGGGTGTAGAACCAGTGTCCCCCGCCGCTGGAGCCCGAGCCTACGGCCCCGTCGACGTAGCGGATGAGTTTTTCGACCATTTCGGCTTCGGTGCCTTTTCCGCCTGTGGTCCTGTCGTATACCCCGGCGGCGTAGAAGCACGCGATCGCGGCGGCCGATATCGGCGGACGCGACGAACCGCGACTGGAGGCCGAGTAGCAGATGCCTCCGTCGCCCATCTGGCAGTGGCGAAGATACTCAACAGCCTTGTCAATGCAGTCCTTCGGCACTTTAATGCCGACATTGCGGCAGGCTCGCAGCGCCTGGAGCTGCGTTACGGTCACCGATCCCTCGTCGCTGCTGGACCCGGGCGTGTAGTACCATCCGCCGCACGGCTTGCCGAATTTTGAGGTCTTCTTCGACTGGCTCTTGACGATAAGCTGCACGCCTTCGGTCAGCACCTTCTTGAGTTTGGCTTCGGTGGCGCTGTTAAGCTCCATCCCGTAGCACTGGGCCAGGAACAGCATCGCAAAGCCGTGTCCGTACATGCTGCGGTACTCGGCTCCCGGTCCTGCGATGAGCCCGTCTGTGTGCGTCGCGGCCACTCGCAGCAGATAGTTCATCGCCTTCGATACGTTCTTTGCGTGTGGGCCGGTCTCAGGCGTCGATCCGCCGGCCATCAGCGCCAGGCCCGACAGACCGGTCATGACCGCCGGATACATCCCGTATCCGCCCTGGTTGAGCCAACTGCCGTCGCGGCGCTGGGTGTCGACGAGGTATCGCAGTCCGCGATCGATCGACTTGAGGGTCCTGCGGTTGACAAGTTCCGGCATAACCGGGCTTGGAGGGGCCGCGGCGGCCGGTTGCGGACCGGGCAACGCGCACATAACGCACATCGCGGCCGCCAGCAGCACGCAGATGCTCTTGTGTACGCCTATATCACGATTCTTTCGGTTCATTTCTCTCAGGCCTCCGTCATGCGCAGGCTTCTCTGGACCGTGCGAGGGTGTCGCCCGGCGTCATTTCTGTTTGTAAACGCTCACCGAGTCGAAGGTCTCCAGGACCAGGCGCCCGCCGATCAGGATCGGCTGCAGCATCGACGAGACCCTGACCCTGTCGCCCTGCTTCATCACTCCCGCCGGTCCCTTGTACACTTCAACCTTCTGGACGGACTTTCCGCTTTCAGCGTCCAGCAGGTGAACGTATCTGGCCAGGGTCTGCTGGGTGTCCTTGCAGGCCACCACCACAGTACCGCCGGCGACAATCGTCGGCAGGCTGTAGTAGTAATAGTTCACGGCGCCCGGCTCGCTTCGCCAGGCGACCTTTCCGTCGGCGAGATCGATCTTCTGGACGCCCAGGCCTTTGACCATACTCTGGGTTCCGTAGTAGTTGTTGCGATTGCCCGAGATTTGCGACCCGTAAGCAACGTAAAGGCTAGCCCCTCGCGCCGATGCCGAAACAATGGAGGTGTTGGTCGATCCTGAGAATTCATCAGCCTTGACTCGAGCCAGAGTGATCCCGTCGCTCATAGACACCGCATCTATCCATGGACTGTGGGCTCCCTCTGAGACGAACAATCTTCCGCCATCGCTGCAAAGCAGCATCGGCTTGAGCGCCGCGTTGTACTTTCGAGCCCAGAGAGGCCGATCGATCATGGCCGGATCGTGCAGCGAGACCACCCCGTCGACCATTACGATTACAAGTCCGTCATCGGTTACGAACCCGTCGGCCGATGTTCCGCCGGCCCATTTCCACAGGACTCGCCCGCCGTCAACATTGAAGCACGTCAGAGTCTTGTAGGCGTTGCTGCGGACCATAACGGCTCGGCGCGATATTCGCGGCGGACAGACCGGAGCCCTCGATCCGCCGACAAGCTTGCTTACCCAGCCAATGGCGCCGTCTTTCAGCGAAATGCACACAACCTTGCCTGTCGAATCGGTAAGGACTCCCACCCCCTCGGCGCACGCCATGTAGCTGATCGACGACAGGCCCAACTTGGCGAAGCTCTCGCGCCAGACAACCTTCCCCGTCGCTACGTCGATGCCGGAGGCGTTTCGCGACCCCCTGTCGGCCAGCGCAACAATTTTCCCGTCGCTGCTGAGCCCGGCGATCAGTCCGTATCCCGGCGCGGTCATGTAGTTTCGTATCTGGTCCATCGGAGCCAGGACCGCCCCCGATCGCCAGACTACCGCCTCGGCGTCGGATTCAGCGGCCGTGTTGAACCAGACGGCCTTGCCGTCATTGAGCAACAGGATATTCGAGCCCTTGCGGATCGGGCGATATTCCTGATCGCGTACGATGATGGTCTCCGCACCTTTCAGGGCGACGGTCCTGTTCACCGGCCCAACCAGAGATTCATCGGGGTCCGACTCCACTTTCAGCGGCTTGTCGCCTTCGCATTTGCGCAGGATCTCGATTATCGGGCGTTCGGCTCCCGCGAATTCGATAGTCTCGTTGAGCGTTATTCCCTTGGCCCGGCAGAGCTTTCTCATGTCGCGGCAGACGCCGCGGGCGTAGTTTGTCATGCCCATGTCGTGATAGATCGTCGCCCTCCCGGCCAAGGAGGCCGCCGCCAGCATCTCGTCGCCTTTGGCCGCGGCGCGGGCCATCCATCCGGCGGCTTTCGACATCGCCTTGTAGTCGGTCTGATCCCCGGCGTCGCGGGTCTTGACGTAAAGACTCACGCCAGCCTCGTACATCGCCTGCGGAGCCCAGAGGCTGTTGGGCCAGCGGGTTGAGACCTCCAGCATCATATCAGTGTCATTGTCGGCGATCGCCTTTTGAAGCATGTCGCCGGCCTGCGCGTCGAACGATCCGTAGCACTTCCGCCCGTGATCGCGGATGATCCGCGGGATGAATCTCTCCTGGGCCCATACCCCAGCCAGCATCAGCGGCGTGTTCTCGGTGTCGCGAACGGAGTTGTCGGCTCCGGCGCCTATGCTTATGTCAGGCACTTTCAGTTCGGCGTGGGTCTCGGCTATCTTGCGTGCGAACTTCACCGCTTCGGCGAGCACATCCTGCCGCCTGGCCTCCAATTTGGCGGCCGCCGGCTTGTCGCCGGCGGCGAGTTTCTCCGCCGCGGCGGCCTGGTGCTCTCCCGCGGTCAATTCCATGACTCTGGCCAGACGCATCATGCATCGCAACACGTACTGGTCCCTGCTGTCTCCCGACATCGACTCGGCTGTGCGGCGGGCCAATTCGAAATGCTTCCGCATGTCGCCGGCGTTCTTGGCTGCGTTGCCCATCGCCACGTGCGTGCGATACAGCCAGTGCGACAACTGAACGCGGATCGCAGTCGATCCGCCCTGTTCGGCCAGCACTGCCGCAGATTTGAAATCGGTCAGCGCGCGATCGAATCTCTGCGAATTGAAAGACAACTGCCCGCGATCGAAAATGAGCCTGGCCTTTTGGGACCCTTTGAGTTTTTCGATGCGTCTGCTCAGGCCGGCGAAGGAGTCTTCGTAACAGAGGTACACGCACACTCCGACACTGTTTGAGGCGATTAACTTCCCGTCAACGCACAGCAGGTTGCCCAGGAGACAATCGCCGTTGGTGAACACTCGCGTCGAGCGGGTGTAGTCGTTCAGATCCAGGCGAACCAGCCGCCCCTGCCCGCTGGCCAGAACAGCGTCGGCGGAAACAGCCGGACGCCCGACGATGCCGACACCCGAGGTCCTGTGGAGTTCCTTGCCGGTGGAGGTTGAAAGGACAACCATATCCGGTCCGCTCAGCAGGACGCGATCGGCGTCTATCGCACTGAGATCGCTGCACTGGCGCCTGTCCGGCGGTGAGATGACCGGCTTGCCGTCCATCGCCGAGAGCATCAGAACCCTTTTGCTGTCGGCCGGAAGCGCTATAACCCTGCCCCGTGCGACGATAATCGGATTGACCGACGGCTGACCGGTTATCTGTATCACAGAACCGTATCGACTGCTCATGGCCTTGTTCACGTCGCTGTCGTACTGGTAGGCCCACACCGCGGCGCCCGATTCGGCTTCGAAAGCCGCCACGACGCCGGCGTTGGTGGCGACGAAGGCCATCCCCTCAGCCACCGCCACCGGACTGCCTCGCTCCAGCAGGTGCTGGTTGTATCTCTGGTAGTTCTGCCCCATAGCCGGTATCTGCGATATCGACACGCGCCAGATAACTTTGCCGGTGTCGGCGGCCATGCAGACCAGGTGATACATCTCCCGGAAAGCCACCAGGCTGTAGAGCCGTCCGTTGCAGACTGTCGGAACTGAGATGAACTTGCCGCCGAGAACCGCTTCGTCGCTGTTGAGCGTTTCGTAATCGCTCTGCCACACCAGCCGCCCGCCGCGGCTTATGGAAACGGCCTGCAGAACCGATGTGTTGGATTTCGTCGTGACCGCAGGTCCGCGAATGCTTCTGCTCCACTGCCTTGGAATGAACTTCGCCAGCAGATAGAGCATATCGCCGTCAACAGTCATGGCGTATCGCCCGCTGTCGGCGACCTGCCTGGCTACGCCGCTATAGTACCTGGGGGTGGCGGCTGCGCCTTTCTTTCGCATCGGCGAAAATCGAGTCGCCCAAACCGGCTCGCCCTCAGCATCGGGCCCGGTGTGCATGTTGTACGCGGCAACTCCGTCATCGAGCCGGCAGAGAACAAGATCGCCCGCGACCACAGGCTGCACGCCGGCGGGCATGAAGAATCCGGCGCCCTTTGCGCCCGGAATGGATCTGTGGCTTGGCGATCTCCTGCTGCTGGTTACGTAGACGTGACCTTTTCGCGGCTTGGGGGTCAGGGTGTAACTGCTGGAATGGGACGTCAGTTCCGAGCGCATGGCGATCATCTTGCCGCGGACGTCGACCGGTCCGATCGGAACGTCGTCGGGAGCCCGCCAACTCGGAGCCAGGACGACGTCGCTGTCGCCCATGATCGCCATTCCGTCAGGGAAAGAGCCCAGCCCGCTCCACTCCTTGCCGGCCTGTCGGCGTCGATCGGAAATACTGGGGACCGGTATCTTCCTGATCATCGCAACGAATTCGACCAGGTTCCGCTTCTGTCCGCCCATTACGCCTTCGGCGCCGGAGTGTTTCTTCTTCAATTCCGCCGCGGCGCTGTCTCCTCCGACCGAGTCCCCGGCCAGATGGAGCGCCGAGGCGATCTTCGCCAGGAGAACCGGCGCGTCGCCGGATGCGGCTTTGAGCCTGGCGGCCCTTCGCCAGTACATCGCCGATCTCGCGAAGTGTCCGCGATCGAAATGAATGTCGCCGAGCATGCACAGCGCCCTGTATCCGAACGCCGTATGGAGAAACTGCTGGGTCAGGCGCCGCAGCGCCGAGGTGTCCTGTGCGCCGCCGGCCTGCTGGAAGAGTTCTTCGGCCTGCGGGTCGTACAGACGCCTGTAAAGCTCCAAACCCTCGGGACCCATCGCCGCCAGGGCCTCGTTGGCCTTGTGCCACAGGGCAACATACTGCCTTCCGCCCTCGTCGGACACAAAGCCGCTGTCGGGCTTCTCGATCAGGGCCTGGAGAACTTCTATCGCCCGATCGTAATTCCCATCCTTTATGTTCTTGCGAGCCCCGGTCAGGTAACTGGCCAGTTCGTCATCGGCGGCCACAAGCGCCGGAGGCTTTCCGCCAGTCGAGGGTGTCGAGATACTCGGCGCCAGGCGCAAGGCTTCTGAGACGCGCATGAAAAAAGCAACGGCGACAACCATCGCCATCGCACCGAGGAAACGGTACATAGCTGATCTGCGCTGTGCTGTCATGATGTTTTCCATCTTCAAGGCGGGCGGGCCTGAGGCACGCCGCCTCAGACCGAACCAGTCTGGGGAATACACTGTATCCCATATGCATACGGCATACAAGGCGATTAAAACTTAACCTTTAGACGCACTAAGTATCTGAAAGTTCTGGATATTGTAAAATTCCTCCATCATTTTATCACCCTTGCAACCGGACATACGATATAATATATATAGGCGGGCTTGCAAGACGTTCCTACAACAGGAACTTACCGCACTCATTGTTGATTTTTATCGGTCGAATGCAGGCGGCAGTCGCGGCGTTTCGGGGCCTACGCTGTTGTTCGGCTGTGTTGTTTTAGAACCCGCGGTTCGTGGGAAAGGCTTAGAATGGCGCCATCAGCCGACAGCGAAAGACCTGACGGACAAACCAACTCCGGGCAGGTTCCAGCCGCGGTGAAAAAGGCGGTTGAATCATTTGCATCGGCCGCAGAGTCTCGGCGCATTGAGAACATCTGCAAGGCGTACGAAACCCTCAAGGCCTCGGCCAACGGTCTGGGGATTCACAACGTAATCCCTCTGGCCGACAAGTTGATCGGGAAATCAGCCCTGTCACTGGTGGTTTCCGCATATTCGCACGAGAAGTGCTTCATGTGCCAAGGCGGATCGATTCCTTGCGAGGCCTGCGGCGACGATGACAGCGGGACGCGCACGGAGTGTTCGCACTGCAACTCGACGGGACTGGCGCCGTGCGAGTTCTGCGAGGGAACCGGATGGGTCGGAAACGACGTGATCCCGCATGAACTGCTCAAGGCCGTGTGGAGGCATCGCCTCAAGAGCACCCACAAGGTCCTCGAGAAATACGCCAGGCTTTACGACAAGGTCTTTCTCGACGCCCTGTCAAGACGTCCGCTGGACGATCCGCAGAGGCGCATGGCGATAGCTGAGACTATCCGACTGGCCGCCAAACTTCGCGTGCTGGCTAATTCCTGCGCCGTGTCCGACCCGGCGCACGTCAAACATCTGATGGCCGCCGAACAGAAAGTCAGAATCTGCCTGACGATGCTCGCGTGGCAATAGCCCCTCAACCCCGGGCGTTCCTTCGACGTCTCTTTCTCAGCACGCCGCCGATCAAGCCGGCTGTATGCAACGCCAATGTCGAAGGTTCGGGTATCAGTTCGATTCTCGCGATGTTCGCCTGAACCGACGCCCTCTCGGTGTCGTCGCCGAAGAATATGAAATTCGGCGTCTGGTAGGGACCCATAGGCGTTCCCCTGGCCGTTTGGTCGAACGCCGAGTAGTCCTTCAACTCACCTCATCAAGCGCGTCAGGTATTATGCCTACATCTGGGGGATTTTGCCGGCAAACAACTCTTTTGTTCACCAAGAGGACCCGTTTCGCTACAATGTCGACCGATCGCCGTACTGAAAGGAATATCGCGTGCCCGACTCACAACGCCTGCTGGTCATAACTCGACGCATCGACAACCCTTCGTTCCGTCAACGGATCGAGCCCTATATCAAGCATCTGGCCGATCGCGGAATCGACTGCGAAGTCCAGGAACTCGAAAAAGGAAGCGGTCGCCGAGCGCAAATAAAGGCGGCCCGAGATTACCTGGGCGTATGGCTGCACAAGAAGACTCTGACCGTGATGGACGCATTTCGCCTGAGACGAAATGCAAGGAAGGTGATCTACGAATTCGATGACGCGATCGTTTTCCGCTCGGGGTCCGAATCGCCCGATCCGCACCCGCTGAGACTCAAGAGATTCCGCAGGACAATCCGCTGCGCTGATCTCGTGATCGCGGGCAACGAAGTGCTGGCCGATCTGGCTCGCGACTGCCGAGCCGCCGATATCGAGATCATCCCGACAGGGCTCGACACCTCGCGTTACACCCCAAAGGTCCACGAGCACGAGACCGACCAGATCCGTATGGTTTGGATCGGTTCGTCCAGCACGCTGAAGCAACTTCGCCTGTTCACCGAAATCCTCGACTCGATCTCCTGGGAACTGCCCGACGTCATGCTGCGAGTGATCGCCGACGATGAACTGGAGACCGAGACCCTGCCGGTCGAAAACCTCCCATGGTCTCGCCAAGAAGAAGCCCGAATGCTCAACGAGTGCGACATTGGAATCGCACCGCTGCCCGACACCCCGTTCGCACGAGGCAAGTGCGCGTTCAAGGTCCTGCAGTACATGGCCAGCGGTCTTCCCGTCGTATCCAGCCCAGTCGGAGCCAATGCCGATTACGTTTGCGATTACGAAAACGGGCTGATCGCATACGACGATCGCCAGTGGGTCGACAATATCGCCCAACTGGTCTACGACCCCGAACTCCGCACCACCCAGGGAGCCGAAGGCAGGCGCCGAGCCTGCGAGGAGTTCGACTTCAAAGTTCTCGCCCCCAGAGTATGCGATGCGATAATCGGCGTTCTGGAATCGTCGGATTCCGACTAATCCAGCACTGTCGAAACCGCCGCCGGCAGACGCACGTGAATGCCGCTGTCGCACGCCAGGACCAGACCCTCAAGCGGACTTATGTCGACTGCGCGTCCAATGTGTTCGACGCCGGCGCTGAATATCCGCACCCGCTGGTTCAACATACTGCACCGAGCGATCCATGCCTCCCGCAGATCATCAAGGCGGTCGGCGACGATCTCGCCCCGCCAGTAGTCCAAACGCCGCAGGATCTCCCGCAGCAGTTCTATCCGCCCGGGCGATCGGCAATGGGCCGACACGCACGTAGCCTCCCTGGCGACCTGATCAGAAGGCGGATTGTCCGATACGTTGACGCCGACCCCGACAGCAGTGGCCCGAACGTCGCCCGCCCATTTGCTCTCGATCAGCACGCCGGCGACTTTCAGCCCGTCGATCCGCACGTCGTTGGGCCACTTCAGGTCACAGCGAACCGATGCGGCGGATTCCATCCCCTCGGCGACGGCAAGACCCGCTGCGATGGTGACCGCCTCGTGATCCAGCAAATCCGGACCATCGGTCAGCAGCACGGAAAACAGCAGCCCCGATCCCGACTTACTGATCCAGCGCCTCCCCCGCCGTCCGCGCCCCATACGTTGCGATTCGGCGGTGACGACAAGCCCGCCTGAACCGGGATGGGACGCCGACCCCATAGCGACGTCGTTTGTCGAATCCACACGATCGAAGCAGACCACGCTCCTGCCGATGAGTTTCGCGCCCAGGCCACGTTCCACAAGATATGCGTCCAAACGAATCGGATCGCCTAATCGCACCCCGCGGTCAGGTTGACGATCGAGGCGATGCCCTCGTCGATTCAACTCATCCAATGCCGCCTCCAGGCGCCGCGGATCGTCGAGCGATGCGCCCAGTTCGTGAATCGACATGAAATCCCGGCGATCGTAGAGTTGTCCCAGGATTAGATTCGCATCATCCATTTGATTAGTCCGGCGGCGCTCTTACGCTCCGATCTCAATATCCAGGGCGATGTCGACCGCCCGGGCCGAATGCGTCACCGCGCCCAGTGCGATTCGCTCGACACCGCTGTCGGCGGCATGACGCACGTTCTCAAGCGTTATCCCGCCGGAGGCCTCAAGCAGGACCTTGCCCGCCAGACCCGCCTGATCCCGCCGAACAACCGCATGCCGCATCAACTCTGGCGACATGTTGTCCAGCATTATCACGTCGGCGCCGAGCCCCAGGGCGGTGTCAAACTGCTCCAGCGTGTCGACCTCAACTTCTATGAATCCGCTGTCAGTATCGAGGGAGGCGCGGATTTCCGGGAACTTCGCGGCCAGGAAACCTATCGGCTCGCTCACGCCGGAAACCGACAGCGCCGCCAGGTGGTTGTCCTTGATCAAAACTGCATCATAGAGACCTATTCGATGATTGGCGCCCCCGCCGCATCGCACTGCGTACTTCTCCAGAACACGCCAACCGGGAGTCGTTTTGCGAGTGTCGAGGATCCTCGCGGCTGTGCCTTCGATCGCACTTACATACTTGCCGGTCATCGTCGCGACGCCCGAAAGCCTCTGCAGGAAGTTCAGCGCGACGCGTTCGGCGGCCATCACGCTGCAAGCCGGTCCGACGATTCGTGCAATCGCGGCTCCTGCGCCGAGGCCGGCGGCCTCCGCGGCTTGAAGTTCGACGGTTATGGATTCATCGTAGGCGTCGCATATTTCAGCAAGAAACGCCCCGCCGCAAAGGACCAGCGGCTCGCGGGCGACGATCGCTCCCGAAGCGGTTACGTCGCCAGGAAGCATCGCGGCGGTAATGTCGCCGGAGCCGAAATCCTCATCTTTCGCCATCGCCAGCAGCGCCCGCAAGTTCATCAGTTCAGGTTGTCCGGGTTCACAAGTCATGTCCGCAAGGATACCGAATAGGCCCGCGTCTGAGAAGCATCCGTTTGAATCCGGCGATAACTTTTGCCCCCGCCAGGTCCGCGCGTTATCATGACGCCTACGCGTGTACTTGCAGGGACTTTTTCCATCAGCGGGAGGTTGGCAATGCCGTCATCTATAGTCCGGACCTGGGGCGCCGGCGGGGCCTTCGGGCGGGAGTTTGGACTCAACGCACTACAGCGCGACGCCCGACAGCGACGCGGACATGCGTCGGCGTCGCTGATCGTCGGAGACAGGAATATCGTTATCGACGCCGGGGCACAGTGCGCCGAGATGATGATCGACAACGATGCGCCGTTGCCGGAAATCGTGTTCCTGACCCACGAACACACCGATCATTACGGGGGGCTCGACCAACTGGTCCACAGCCGCAAACGAAGCCTGATTCTCGCCGGCGGTCAGCCAACGCCGCTTACCGTTGTCGCGACCGAAGCGTGTCTCCGCCAAGCGCCGAGAGGAGTCGCCCTGCAATTGCCCCATCTCGACGAACTTGTCCGCTGGATCAGCATCCCGAAGATGAACGTGTGGTGTCTTGTGGACGGCGCCTCGGACGGACTGACGCCGTCTGCTGCGATCGATCGGCCAAGTGTCCAGACGCTGGTGGAGTTCAAGGCCATGCGCGTGTTTCACACCGAAGCGGCGCCCGGAGCCTGCATGTATCTGTTCCGCATCACCGAGCCGGACGGAGGCGTCAAGCGGGTCGTATTCTCAGGCGACTTTTCTTCGATGGACGAAAGCGTGCTGACCGATCCCGATCTTCAGAATGTCGACATGGCGGTCATGGAGACCAACACGCTGGAAACACCCGGCCGCGGACATTCGACCCTTGCCCGCAACCTGGAGATTCTCAGACAGTGGCGCTGCAACGATGACGCCGCCACCGCAATAATGACGCATATCAGCGGATACGAAGACTGCGCCGACGGGTCGTACGATCACGTGCCGAATGACAACGACTGGCTGGCGGCGATTGACGACGCAAGAATCCGCGGCGAGATTCCCCGCGGCCTGAAAGTGGAAATAGCCCGAGACGGCGGGAGCTACCCGGTTTGAACTGCTCCGAGCCGCTACGATTTCCTTGAATTATCACTGGGTCGCAGATTACAACTTACCCAGACGGACTAACTCAAATCATGGGAGCGTCAGTATGGTTTCACAGAACGACAGGAACGTCATTCGGGGATTGGCCGCCAAGTGGTTGGAATTTGCGTCCCTGCCTGTAATGGATGAACGCAAGCGATTGTGGAAGGCGGTTCACGATCTCAAGGCCAAGCGGCCGGTGATTCTCGTAGAGACCGCGTGGATCGAGGATTTCGTATCGCAGTCGGAACTGCTTTGCGAAGACCCGTTCCTGAGAGTCGTCGAACAGAACATGCGCATCACGCTTCGCCAGGCCCAAGAACTCGAAGACGACATCGTCATAGAACCGTATTACAGGCTCGGCTGGCGGATGCTCTTTTCGGACTACGGTGTGCCGGTGGAGATCCAGTCGTCGGTTCGGCATCCGGAATCCATCGCGTACCGCTTCAGTTTTCCCATACAGACCCCCGAAGAAGTCGCAAAACTGGCCAGGCGAACCTTCGACGCAGATCGCGAGAAGACCAGAGTCATGACGCAGACGCTCCAGGACGTGATGGGCGACATACTGCCGATCGAGCCCGGCAACTACGATCCGTTCGCCTACGAATTCGACGTAGGCGAGTTCGGCGACCTGGGCTTCAACGGAACGTTCTTCTTCGGACTTACCTGGCAGTTGTACCGGTTCATCGGAAACGACAACCTTTTCCGCTGGGTCTACGACGCCCCCGAAGCACTGCACGACATAATGAAGTACATGCTCGACGACAGGATCGCCCTGTTCGAGTACTTCGAGAACAACGGCCTGCTGGCCCTGAACACCGACAACCAGATGGCCGGCCCGCGCAGCTACGGATACGTCTCGGACCTGCCCGAGCCGGATTCGACAGACGACGTCAAGCTGAAAGACCTGTGGGGATGGGCCGAATCGCAGGAGTCGCAGGGCATCTCGCCGAAGATGTACGGGGAGTTTGTCTTGCCGTACCTGGCCAAGCTCAGCGAGAGGTTCGGCCTGATCTACTACGGATGCTGCGAAGCGGTCGACAACAAGCTCGAAATGATCATGGAGGCGATACCCAACCTGAGATCGGTCTCGATCTCCGGCTGGTCGGACTTCGCCAAGTGCGCCGAGATGATCGGAAAGAACTACGTATTCTCGCGCAAACCGATCCCGGCCCACATAAGCGGACCGACGCCCCACTGGGATCTCCTGGAAGCGGACATGAAGGACACCTATGCGGCGGCTCAAGACTGCAACGTGGAGATCCTCTACCGCGACGTCTACACGGTCAACGGAGACAGGGCGCGTCTGAAAAAATGGGTCGATATGACCAAATCCATTTTCAAGATGTAACCGGACTCACCGGACAACGGGAGACGACACCGCAAAAGCGCCGCTTGCCGTTGCCCGGTGAGCAGGAATGCTCGTCGGCCTTGTGTCTTCGTAGCCTAGCGTTTCTTCTTCGGCGGCATTTTCCAGTCCGGGGTCCATTCCTCCCACGGATTGTCGGTGCTCAGGGCCTGTTTTAGCGTCGGGGTGGGCCTGTAGTTCGGATGGTCCTTGTGCGGCGGGACCAGCCGTCCGAAGTACGAACCGCTGTAGACTCCGTTGGTGTCGATCCATGTGGCTATTCGCACGAACTCGGCCTTTGACATTTTGGTCTTGTTGCCCGGACAGCCCTTCTTGATCTGCTTCATCAGCTTGCTGACGCCCGAGCCTATCGTCTTGGCCGGCGAATACTCGGTGCCCTCGAAGTCCTTGCCTTCGCGGAAGCCGGGTACATAGCCCATTCGGATCAGGTTGACGAACGAAGTGTTCGACAGCCACCAGTGCTCGCCGGTCAGCCTCAGGCCGGCGGCGGGGTCCTTCTCACCGTGGCAGCTTACGCACTGCTTGTCGAAGATCGGCTGGACGTCCTTTGCGTAGTGCAGCGGGCGGGCGGCCTGGGCGTCGCCGGGCTGCGGCAGAGGCATAACCGGCGGCTTGCTGGTCGCGATACGCTTGGTCAGCAGCCGCGGAGCGTCGTTGGGCGTCTCGTGGCAGCCGATGCAGGCGCGGGTCTCGCCGGGGCGGTAGTTCACGTAAGTCCGCTCACGCTGCAGTTCGAGGTAATCCTCATTCAGCGCCTGGAAGTAGATGTTCCGATCGGCCGGCACGTAGAAGTGCGCCGATCCGTCTTTTTCGACCGGCACGACGCCGCGCAGGAGCTTCACGCTCAGCGGTCCGCCGCCGCCGGGCGGCTGGGTGTGTCCGCACGCCGGGGTCCATCGCCGCCTAGCCGACCAGGGTCGGGGCAACTGCTCCATGATGCGGATCCACTTGACCTCGCCGCGCCTGGTGTTCTCCATGCCGTGATAGATGTCGAGCACCGAGCAGACCGCCAGGCCCTTCTTGGCCAGTTCTTCATTTCGCGGCATTATGCTCACCGGCGGTTTCTTCCGCGGCCGCAGCGGCTGGGCGCACCAGACGGAGGTCTCCGGATCGCGGTAGATGCGTTTGTGATGCGCCTTGAGGTCCAGCGAATACAGCCCGTAGGCCTTGGCGTCCTTGGCGTCTTTGGTGCGGTCCTCATTGTGCGACACGATGTACAGTTCCTTGCTCAACGGAAACGGATCGCGATACAGCGGGCCCTTGCCGCTGCGGGTCCAGAGCTTGGTCTCGAAGTTGTACTGGTTGTATCCCGGCTCCTGCATGACTTTGACGTAAGGCGTTATGTAGCTCATCGGCTCCAGCGTTCGGATCGGCTTGTTGGTGTCGATCATTATCACAGTGCCGGTGCCGCTGTGGGGCCAGTGCGGAGATCCGATCGCAACGAACAGATTGGCGTGTCCGGGGATCTGCCTGCCCTGGATCATCGTCGGCGGGAAACGAACGTTGTTTCCGTAGACCTCCCGCGAGGCGGTGCCGTCGGCGTTCATCGACCAGAGGCACTTGACGCCGATCTGGCCCTTGTCGACGTACTCCCAGCGCGTGTAGACGATGCGCCCGTCTTCGCACATCGCGGGGGTGAATTCGCTGACGGCCGAGTTGGTGAGCTTCTCCATCTTGCCGCCGTCGATCTCGACGCGGTAAATCTGCGTTCCGGCCAGTTGATCGTCGGAGTTGCACAGCGTGCCTGTCTCGCATCGCGACGAGGCGAACATTATCCCGCCGTCGGGCAGGTAGCACGGGTGCATGTCGTCGGTCTGGTGATGGTAGATCTTCGCGAATCTCAGATAGGTCGACTGATCGTACTTCTTGATCCGCAGCGCCTCATCCTTGGGCGGATGGGTGATCTGGTGCAGTCCTGTTCCGTCGATGTTGGATTCGAAGATCCTGAAGCCCTTCCACTCCGACTCTTTCCATCCGAAAACTATCTTCCTGGCGTCGAACGACAGGTCAACGCGTCCGAAAATGCCCTTGGTCATCTTGCCCTTGAAGATGTCGGTGACCTTGCCGGTCGACAGGTCCAGGATGCAGATGTTGCTTCCGAATCGGCTGCAGCCGTCGATGAAGTCGCTGTAGAAGTGGCTCGAATGGTACGTGTCCCGTTTGACGAACAGGAGCTTGTCGAATCCCAGCTCCTTGACCAGGGCCGGGCCGTATTTAGCGTCGGTGTAAGTCGGTTCGATTATGTCCGGCAGCTTCGAGGTGATGATTCGTCCGGTCTTGCCGACCGCCCGGTCGGTCAGCGGCAGCCAGAGTGCTCCGGCTCCGTTGAACTCGGCGGCCGACGCGCCGTTGCGCCCTGGGGTGTACTTGACCTTGCCGACGGTTCGAAGGTGCGATGAGCCGACTGCGTCTTTGGCGCTGTTGTTCAGGGGCCAGTGGGCCAGGAGCTTCGCTGATCCGAATTCGGTCTGACCTTCGAAGAGCTTTGCGATCTCCTCCTCCTTGAGAACGCGGTCGTAGAGCCGCACGTCGGCTATCTGCCCGATGAACTGGCGCCTGGTGTCGTTGGGGAAATCCTCGGCGCCCTGCCCGAACTTCATCACGCAGCCGGGTCCGGTGAGAATCGGGCTGCGCTTCGTTCCCCGGTCCGGCACACCGTCCTGAATGTGCATCAGCCCGCGCTTGCCGTCGATGTACATGCGCCACGAGTGGTAGCTCGGCAGGACAACCTGATGCCACTTGCCGTCGTTGATCTTCGGACCTCCGGCGTCCTGGCCCGCGCCGGCCGAGCGGAGGTTGACCCGCCCTTTCTCGCCCATATAGATGCACTTGTCGCCGGTGTTCCACTTGCCGTTAAGCGCCGTGACGGTGAACATGGGACCGCCGGTCTTGGACGTGGTCCGGACCCAGAACGAAAGCGTGTATCGGTCTTCACCGAAATTCACCAGCGGCTTGTCGGCCTGAACCGACCCGGCCGCCGACAACGCGAGGACGGCAACGATGACTGTACGGGAGAGATTGGCCATAGTCTTACGCGGCTCCTGTGTTGTGCGGATTTTCACTCGCACAGTAGTTTGAAATTCGGCATATCGGCGCGGGGCCTTGCCCGCAGCAGTTCGTGTATGGGTTCGAACGTCTTGAAGATCTTCTGATAGTCCGGATCGTCTGTGGACGCGAATATCGCCTTGCCGCACTTCTCGGTTCCGCCTGCGGACTCAGCCAGCGGAGCCAGGAGGAAGTTGTTGTTCTGCGGCTTCATCACGCGAGTGTAGAATTTGCGGGGCATCTTGCCCTTGTGGCAGGAGTCGCAGCGACGCCGAGCGACTTCCTTCAGGGTCGATTCCAGCGCCTGGGGCATCATTCGTCTGCTGCCGAGTCGCGCCTTGTGGTTCGACGACGAAGTCCCGTAATACGGAACATTCAGGTCGATCCAGAGGTAGACCTTCCTGCTGTCGGCCGACGGCACGTCAACTCGCTTCTTGCCTTTCTTGTCCGGGTGTCCGGTGCGGATGATGTCGGCCAGTTTGCTGGCGGGGCTGCCCCAGCGCATCGGCTTGATCTCCAGGACATTCTCGCCGGCGCCGTTGATCGTCCAGATCCATTCGGTGTACGGGCTCATCCCGCGAAGCTTGTCGTATCTGGCGCCGGAGGGGCTCCCGTGCCGGCCCCAGTTCCGCTCGGACTGCGTGCCGGTCCGGGCGAGAATATCGTACGACACGTTGAAGAAGTCGGTCATGTCGCCGGTCAGGTCGACGTTCTTGGGCTGCTTGCGCTCGTTGTGGCACTTTATGCAGTGCTTGTCTAAGACCGGCTGGACGACCTCCCGGTAGCTGAAGCCCTTTACGCCCCATACGGGGGCTTTGAGATCCTGCGGCTTGCGGCGGACCGCGGCGGCCATGATCTTCGGTCCGCTCGAGGTCACCGAGTTGCGGTCGGCGTGGCAGCCGACGCAGCCCTGGACCTCGCCCGGCATCAGATGGGTGAACGAACGCATCCGCTGAAGAGCACGCCCTTCGGCGTCGAGGGCCAGGAAGTAGATCGGAACCTCCGATGGGACCTTGAACGCGGCGCTTCCGTCGGGCTGCACGTCGGCGAAGCCCCAGACCTTCTTGGGCGCATACGTCGCTCCGTACGAGACCAGCGGGAACTGAAAGCCGAAGACCGCGATGTTCCTCATGCCGTGTCCGTCGAGTCGCTTGTTGTTCTGCGGAGAGTGCGTGGACTTCTCGATCTCCTGGATAACGGCTACCTGCTTGATCTGTCCGCGTTTGACGTGCGGCTCAAGACCGTTGTAGACGTCCTGCATGTAGATCGTGGCCCAGGAGCCCGAGACGCTTCCGTCCTGGGGCAGTTTGGCGATGGTTCCGAACAGCAGCGGCGGCCGCTTGACCTTGCGGACCGGCATCGGACTGTACCAACCCATTCCGCCTTCGGGCTCGATCACGGATACTGCATTGGCGTCAAAATCGCGAAGCTGGATCGTTCCGCCCTTGGAGACCAGGAACCGATTGCTGTCAATTGCGATCGGCTTTTCGTACTGTCCGCGGACTCGCATGTCGAGCATCCCGTTGCCCCAGGGCCCCCCCCCGACGCGGTGAGCGTAGATATTGATCTCCGGGGTGAGGTTGCGGACCGCCGCCTTTGAGTTAACGCCCTTGGACGGGTCGATTGCGACGATCCCGCCGCGACACGATCCGTTGTGGTTTGTCGCCGTGGCGATCACCTGATTCGTGCCGGGTATCGGCTGGGCGTCCATGAATGTTCCGGGCGATATCACTCTATTGCCGTAGAACACGCTCAATCCCGTTCCGTCGGGCTTGATCGCCCAGAGGCTCTGTATCGGACACGCCGGGCGGTCGACGTACTCCCATCGCGTGTAGATGATCCGCCCGTCGTTGAGAACCGACGGGGTGAAGTCCATCAGGTAGTTGGCACTCAGGCGTATCTGCTTCGAGCCGTCGGCCTCCATGCGGTAGAGCACTGGCGAGGTCACCACGTAGCAGTAGGCGTACGCCGGCTTGCGATCGGAGATGAATCCAATCCCGCCGTCGGCCAGCCAGCACGGATCGAGGTTGTTGTGCTCGCCTTTGGTGAGCTGCTTGAGTCCCTTGCCGTCGATGCCGATGGTGAATATCTGGTAGTTGCTCTTCTCGTCGGGATAGAACGAGATGTCCTCGATGTGCGCCACGGGATTGGAGCCGACGTGTCCGCCCCGTCGCCAGGCGAACACGACCTGCTTGCCGTCGTACGACAGATCTGCAGTCGTGATCATGCCCTTGCCGGCGTCGAAGATGCATTTGGTCTCGCCGCTGCCGACGGAGTAGACATACAACCCTCCGCCCGGGCGGAAACCCTCAACGTGATAAACGTACACGTGCGAGATATTCAGCGGCTTGCGCTTGACCAGCAGGATATCCTTGAAACCGAGCTTGCCGTTGCGCAACTCCTTCCGCATCGCCTTGGCTTCCGGCGTTCGCTCGTTGGCCGGTATCAGCATCTCGGTTAGCTGAGCCTTCGATATCTGGTCGGAGTACACTCCTATTTCAGCGGCTCCGGGATTGGGAGAGTTCGGATGCGCCGAGAGGAATTTTATGCGAAGCTTTTTTATCGTCTGCTTCTTGAAGTTGATAATCTGGGGCCCGCGTCGGTGCTCGAGGGTCCCCTTCGTCGCGGGGGTTTTCGAGCCATCCAGATAGACTTCGTAATCCTTGAAGCATTCGAGCAGCGAGCTGGTGGTTCGAGCCCAGTAGACGACCTGGGCGGCTGGAACAGGCTTTCCCCAACGGATCTCAATCCATCCGTCTTGTGTTCCCTTTGTCGCCCAATCCGTACCGGCGACCAATCCGTCTATCGCCCTTACGGGATGATACTCGCGGCTGAAGATGCTGCTGGACCAGGCCCTGGCGCCAAGGGCGACGTTCCTGGGCGTCGCTTGGGTCCGATCGGCTCCGAACGATACGGACGTAAGGACTGCGACGAGAAGCGTCGTACAGCATATCGTAGTGCATTTTCGCATTTTTGCTCCTTGGCGGCAGGCTGAGTCCGCTATTTGCTCATCAGCATGAAATTCTTCATGTCGGCCCGCGGGACGCTGTCCAGCAGCTTGTGTATGGGATCGAACGCCTTTATGATCTTCCGATAATCGTCGTCGTCGGTCGACTTGAAGATGATCTCGCCGCACTGTTCGGTTCCGCCGGCGGACTTGGCCAGCGGAGCCAGAAGGAAGCTGTTGTTCTTGGGATTCTCGAATCGCGTATAGAACTTGCGGGGGATCTTGCCCTTGTGGCACGAGTCGCAGCGGCGCTTGGCGACCTCGGCCAGCGTCGAATCGAGATTCGGCGGATACATCCGCCGGCTGCCGATTCGCGCCTTGTGGTTCGACGACGCCGTACCGTAATACGGCACGTTCAGGTCCATCCAGAGATAGACGCGTTTGCGGTCGGCCAGCGGCATGTCGATTCGCTTCTTGCCCTTCTTGTCGGGATGGCCCGAGCCGATGATCTTGCCGAGTTTGCTCGCCGGGCTGCCCCAGCGATACGGGGCGATCTCAAGGGTGTTGTGCCCGGCGCCGTTGATCGACCAGATCCATTCGACGTACGGACTCATGCCGCGGTACGAATCGTTCTTGGGACCCATCGGCGTACCGTGAATCCGCCACTTCCACATGCCCATCGTACCGGTCCGCGCGAGTATGTCGTACGAAACGTTGAAGAAGTCTGTCTTGTCGCCGCTGAGGTCGACGCCATTTGGCTGCTTGAGATGGTTGTGGCACTTGCTGCAGTGCTTGTCGAGCACCGGCTGGACGACCTCGGCGAAGTTGAAGCCCTTGACTCCCCACGCGGGCTCGATCAGCTTCTGCGGCGAGGTGGTGATGCGCTTCGACGAACGGCGAGGCGCCACGGAGTTCCTGTCGGCGTGGCAGCCGACGCAGCCCTGGATCTCGCCGGGCATGAAGTGCGTGAAAGACCTCATGCGCTGCACCGCGCGCCCTTCGGCGTCGAGAGCGAGGAAGTAGATCGGAACTTCAGAGGGGACCTGGAAGGCGGCCTTGCCGTCCTTGTCGACGTTGGCGAATCCCCAGACCTTCTTGGCCGCATACGTCGCCCCGCACGAGACCAGCGGGAACTGGAATCCGAACGCGGCGATCTTCCGCTTTCGGCCGGTGTACGGATCGAAGTTGTCCTGCGGCGTGTGGGTCGCCTTCTCGAGTTCCTGAACCACCGCTATCTGCGTGATCTCGCCGCGTTTGACCGCCGGTTCAAGCCCGTTGTAGACATCCTGCATGAATACGCTGGCCCAGGCCCCGGTCACGCTGCCGTCTTTCGGCAAGTCGATATTGCGGTCCATTGGCGTGCCGGCGATCAGCGGCGGTCTCTTGGTTTCGACAATCGGCTGGGGCGAGTAATAGCCCATCGAATCGCTCGGTCGGATCAGCGGAACGATGTTGCACTTGAAGTCCCGCAACTCGACAACGCCGTTGTTGGAGACCAGGAACTTCTCGCCCCCGATCGGCATCGGCTTTTCGTAGGGGCCGCGAAGCCCGTTGCCATAAACTCCCCTCGCACGGAAAATGTCGATTTCCGGCGTCAGGTTCGTTATCGCCTTGAGGTTGTTGGCGCCCTTGGTCGGATCGATCAGCACGATCCCGCCGCGACACGGCCCGTTGTGATTGGTCGCCGTTGCGATAAACGTCTTTTCGCCGGGGATCGGCTGGGCGTCCATGAACGTGCCGGGCGAAAGAACGCGGTTTCCGTACAGGCCCGCGAGCCCGGTCCCGTCCGGATTCATCGTCCAGAGGCTCTGGATCGGGCACGCCGCCCGGTCGACGTATTCCCAGCGGGTATAGACGATCCGCCCGTCATTCGAAACCGACGGCGTGAAGTCCATCAGATAGTTGGCGCTAAGGCGTTTTTGATTCTTGCCGTCGCGGTCCATGCGGTACACCACCGGCGAGGTTACAACGTAGCAGTAGGCGTACGCCGGCTTGCGGTCGGAGATGAACGCAATCCCGCCGTCAGGCAGCCAGCACGGGTCGAGATTGTTGCTCTTTCCCTTAGTCAACTGCTTGAGGCCCGAGCCGTCGATATTGATCCGCCATATCTGATAGTTGTTCTCGGGCTTGTCGCGGGGAATGTCGAACGCATGGGCGATCGGGCGGCAGCGAACCATCCCGCCGAGCTTCAGCGCGAATACGATCTCCTTGCCGTCGTACGACAGGTCGGCGGTGGTTATCATCCCCTCCTTGGCGTCGTAGATGCATTTCAGTTCGCCGCCGTCTTCGCCCGGGGTAAGTATGTACAGCCCGCCGCCGGGAATGTATCCCTCGACGTGATACACGTAAACGTGCGAGATGTTCAGCGGGTGGCGCTTGACCAGGAGGATGTCCTTGAATCCGAGCTTGCCGTCGATCAGGTCCTTTCGCATCGCCTCGGCGACCTCGGGGTCGCCCTTGAGCGGCGGAAATCCTGCGGACGGCGAGCCCAACTGCTTGACGGTGACCGGCGAAGCGTAAACGCCGATCTCCGCGGCGCCGGGATTGGGGCTGTCCGGATGCGACGAGAGGAACTTGATGTGGATCTTCGCGAACTTCTGCTTCTTAAAGCCGATCAACTGCGCTCCGCGGCGCCTCTGGAGCGATCCCTTCGCTGCCGGGGTCTTCGCGTCGTTGAGGTAGATCTCGTAATCCTTGAAGCACTCCATCTTCTGGCTGTTCATGCGAGCCCAGTAAACGACCTGCGCCGCCTCGATCGGTGTTTTCCACTCCAGGGTGTAGTGCCCGCTCTGGGCGCCTTTCGTCGCCCAGTCGCTGTCGACGAAGTTCCCGTCATTAGCCAGTTTCGGGCTGTACGCTCCGCTGTAGCAACTGCTGGCCGAAGCCTTGGCTTTGACAGCCAGATTCTCCGGCGCCTTGGCCAGGGCGTCCTGCACGCCAAGAGCGGCTAAGAGAGCGATTGTCAACAGCGACGCACGGATCGTATTGCGATTCAGCATCGTATTCTCCTTGGAGGCCAATCGGAATTAACGCAGTTCGTACTGCAAAGGTGATTGTAGCCTGTCGTTCGGTCGGGGAAAAGGGTTTCTCACCGGGCGGACTCTATGTACTCGTTGATATTGCGAAGATCGATCTGTCTGGCCTGGCGATTCAGTTCGATACGCTTCTTCGCCCGCCTCATGGCCTCGGCGCTCCATGCGTTGGCCTCAACGTAGTCGCCGCAGTACGGTACGACAAGATCGATCCAGGCCGCCAGCATGTCCAGTTCCTTGCGCGACAGCTTTATCTTAGCCGGACACGGAGACTTATCCGGATCGTTCAGCAGCATCAGTTTGCTTCTCGTCGATCCCCCGTGACGCGGCGGGATCATTGTCGGCTCTGAAGAGTTGTTGATCCAGTTGACGATCTCGTTGGGTCGGCCGCGTTCTTCGTGAAGCTCGCGCCGCCGGTCGGGCGTTCCGGTGAGCGTCAGGTACGAACGGGCCCAGTTTCGCTGCGATCGCTTGTATAGGACCTTTTCGCTCGTCAGCGGATACTTAGCGGCCTTGCCGCCGGACTTATGGCACTTTATGCAATGCTTGTCGAGAATCGGCTGAATTCGCTTGGGGAAGCTGAACCCCTGAGGCGGACCGTAGAACGGCTTGAGCTTCTCCGGGCCGGCCTTCATAGCCAGGCTCACTTTGTCGGACGGTTTCGGCGCTTCGTTCTTGTCCTCGTGGCAGCCGGCGCACGAGAACGTCTCGCCGGGCATCAGGGTCGACCATGACCGCATCGTCTGGACCATCCGGTTCTCTGAGTCCAGGGCCTGGAAGTAAACCGGCGTGCGGGCCGGAACTTCGAACATAGCCGAACCGTCGGCGCGGACTGTGGCGTCGCCGAGGATCACCTTCACGTCCCAACTCCCGGTCCCAACGGCGATTGGAGTAACGACCCCCGCACTGCCGCCGACTCCGCTGGTTCCGTTGGCGCCTACGTACATCTCGCGGAACCGCAACTCGACAACGCGGAGCTTCTTGATCGTTCCGCGCTTGACTCCCTTGAGGCCCGGCCCGTGATAGACATCCTGCAGGAAATAGACGCCGGTCTTCTTGCGATAGTCGACCACCGAAGGGCGAACGTTCGGGACCTTGCGCGCCATGACCGGGATCGGCTTGAGCGACGATATGCGATGATCGGCCGCCAGTATCTCGCGGCGCCCGTCGATCGTCATGTAGTACAAGTGGAACCGCACGTAGTTCTTCACATCGTCCGGCATGCGGGTTCCGTCCTTCTTTCTGCGATGGTAGGCCAGGGGATCGTAACTGACCAGCAGCGACTTGTCGTCCAGCGGGAACGGATAGCAGAAGTGCCCGCCTTGCTTGGCGTACATGTCGGTTCGCTCGTACGGAGGCTTGCGTCCGAACGGCAGTTCGGTCAAGCCGTCTGTGCCCTGGCGCCCTTTTGACGGATCAACGATAGCGAGTTTCCCGCTCTGCGGAGTGTGGTGACCGCCGATGAGGCACATGATCTTCGCCGTGCCGGGAATGCCCCGCGGATGGAAGAAGTTCGTCGGCTCGAACGTGTTGTTGCCGTAGTATTCGGTCTGCGCAGTCCCGTCGGGATTCATCTGGAAGATCGCCTGGGTGTAGACCTGGCTGCGATCGTTGTAGTCCCATCGCATGTAGACCACGCGCCCGTCGTCCATGACAGTCGGAGCCAGGGTGTGGACCTGGTCGAATCCGATTCGCCGGGCGTACTTGCCGTCTTTGTCGCATATGTGCAGGTTGCTCACGTCCGGGCCGGCGCAGTCGACTGTTTGAACGATCCGCGACGAGTTGAACATTATGTTCCCGTCGGGCAGGTAGATCGGCTCGTAGCTGGCTCCGTAGGTGTCGTCTCCGGTGATGTGGCGGGTCTTGCCGGTTGCGAGTTCGATCTCGTAAACGCTGTAGTTGTGTCGATCGTCGGCGTCCTTCCGCCAGGCCAGCAGCAGGCGTTTGGCGTCGTAGGACAGCGCCGGATCGCGAATCGCGCCGCCTTTGTCGGTCTTGATCAGCGGCGTGATCGTCTCGCTGTCCAAGTCCAACTGAAACAGCCCGCCGTATTTGTTGCCCGACCAGCGGGTGTACTCGGTGTAGGCGAAGTTCATGTCGCCCATATTCTGATGGCGTACGAATATCACCTTCCGCGCTTTGGCCCGCAAGGCCTTCAGCCTTTCGGCCCGGCGGATCAGGCACGCCCTGTCGTACAGATCGAGCCACCGCTGATCGTCCGGTCCGGCCGAGGCTTTGACCAGCGCCTGGAGTTCGCTCGTGAGCTTGCCGCCCGACGAGCCGCATTCGGCAATTACCTTTTCGATGAGTTTTCGCTCCAGCGATGCATCGCGATCGGTCTTGAGATAATTCGCAAGATCGCGTTTGCCGTCGAGCCCGCCTGCCCACTTCTCCGGATCGCCGGGGCTGTCCTGCATGAGCCAGTCGGTGCGAATTGGAAAGTCGCGCCAGAATCTGCGTGCGTACGCCGACCCCAACGTCAGATCGACTTCATTGCCGGCCTTGCGGACTTTCGCCCGTGCGTCGAGCATCGTCGCACGCCAGGTGGCATGCCTGGCGTACGGAATCTCCGCAGGCTCGACGATCCGAGGAGTCTTGTCGTGGTGATCAGCCGCCGCGATGCTGCAAAGCCAAACGCACCCGATCAGCGAAATAAGTATGTTCGTGTTTCGCTTCAGATGTTCAATTCCGGAAGAGCCTTGTTGTCTTGGGAAGCTTGGAGTCAATCAGCGATTCGGCCAGCCCCCACCCGATCAGGCAATAATTCGCAGCCGAACCGTTGTAGTGGCAGAACCAGTGCTGACCGAGCCTGAGGAATTCATCGTTCAACTCCTTCGTCGGAAGATGGTTCTCATCGGTGTCCTTGATGTTGGCCAGCGCCTCTTTGACCTCGGCGACCATCTTGCGGTAATACTCGCCGACCTTCCGGGTGTCGCCTTCTTTCCGTTTGTGAGCAAAATACTTCGCCTCGGCGCCAGCCGGCTTTCCAGCGCTCGGCGAGCGGAAGTCGCAACTGACGTCCTTACCGCCCCAGGCTGTCTTGATCAGCAACACGTGCGAGTCGTACTTGTCGCCCATGATCGTGCCGAACATCAATTCCGGTCCGAGTTCGTGCTTCTGGCCGCCCCAGCCGACGGTGAGCGGACCGCTGCGCTTCTTGCGCTGCGGCGCCTTGTACGAAATCGTAACGTCGTCGCGAACGGCCCATTTTCCGCCGGGACCCTTGAGCTTCTTGAGCAGATGTCCGTACTTGGGATGATTGCCCAGATGCGGGAGGCTGCTGACCTGCCCGTGGCCCTCCATGTTCGACTGTCCGGCGAGGATAAAGACCTTGACCTTCTTCTCGGCGGCGCTGGCGGGATTCAAGAATCCAAACAGACCCAAAGCCGCGAGAAACACAAACGCCATTCGATGATTCACCATTATTCTGCTCTCCTATTTCCTGAGCAGCATACACGCAACTTCTCCGTCCACTGTAGACATATACAGCAGTCCGGACGCCGATATCATCCCGTCAAACACGGGAAGAAACTGCAACTTTGTTTTGGCGATGACCTGACCGGTTTTCGCTGAAACCGCATAGAGCAGGCTCCCGTCGCTTCCGGCGAACAGTTCGGCCTGTTTCTTGATCGCCGCCAGTTGACCCGGCGGGCGTTGCTGGGCCTTGTGTTCGTCTACAATATCCTCCGGCCCGCAGACGAAAACCGTGTCGCCTGCTTTCACCATCGCACGGGCCATTATGGGAATCTCGACGCTCCACCGGGGCGTAAATGCAGGTGCTCGACGGCGTCGCCTCTTGGGCGGCGGAGGCTTCTGCTGGACGGCGGAGGCCTTGCGGGCGACCGAAAACAGACGGTATTCCAACGGCACGGTCCATCGCCAGTAATTCTGGCGCCGCCCGAAAATGTACATATTGTCGTCGTCCAGCACCATTATTTTGCCCGACGGGGCCTTGTGGCCGGTGCCGCCGTAACCCGGCCCGCCCAGCACGCTTCGCCCGTAAACCCAGAACGAACGATGCCAGTAATTGTCGTCGAGGAAACCGTTGGGCACGAACAAGTGAGCGTCGTCGCCTTTCTGCTGCGAAACGTCAACGTGCTTCACGCGGATTCGATTGCCCCTCAGGTCCAGCGGCATCGACCTCATGAACACGTATTTCCCCTCGGTGCTGAGGATGTCGTTGGACGCGACAGGCATGTTCAGCATCCGCACGTGGGTGTGAAGGTCCTTGCCGGTATTCGGGTCGTTCTGATCCATCTGCGTCTGTGAGAGGATTTCGCCCGTGGCCGCGTTGAGACGATACAGCGTAAGCCCGCCATCGAGGAACATCGAGCGTCCGGCGATGACGTAGGCGATATCGTTGCGAACAAGAACCGCTCCATGCACCGGCCAGAGAGACTCCAACTGCTCGTAGACCATCAACCGCCTGTCGCGCGGGGCGGCGGCAAAACGCCATACCAACTCGCCGTCGGAAGCTCGCAGGCAGTAGACGTATCCGTCAGCGCCGCCGAAGATGACGGACCCTTTGTAATACGTAGGCGGGGAGTCAACTCGTCCGCCGGCGGTGAATCTCCACTCAAGCTTGCCCGTTGTTCTCTCTATCGCGTAGACCGTATGGGCGTCAACGGCCGCAACATAGATTCTTCCACCGGCGACTATCGGCTGGCTCAAGCGACCGCCGATCTTGTGAGTCCACATTGTTGCGGCTCTGGAGCCCCGCGAAGGGGCCGTCGAACCGTTGCGGGCGGGGTCACGGCGGAATGTGGGCCAGTCGTTCGGACCGGCGTCGGGGCCGTCAACTTTGTCGAACGCCGGGCCCTTCAGCAGACGATCTTCGTCCTTAATCGGTTTGGCGCCGCATTTGCGAGGGCCTGACAACGCATTGAAGCCGCTGAGTTTGGCTTCAGGATAGCAGGCGCACGGATGCGGTGGTCCGTAGATCAAACCGTTTGCGGGCATAATGCCGTATACGCAGGCACCGCGAACCCAGTGGTGCAGAGACCACTTGCCGGTGTTGATGTCGATCATCTCTATCCCGGTCCGCGAAGTCAGGAAGAAGTTCCTGGTGGCCTTGGCGCGGTGGCAGCGGTGGTGGAACCAGTAGCAGTCGGCGCCGCGGGGGATTGTCCTGCCCGGCTTGCCTGTCTCCAGATCGTACGAAATGAACTCGCCGGTGCTCGGGGAGACTTCCGGATATCGCCTGTCAAACTCGCCGGGCTTGGAGTTCAGGCTCCCGCACCAGACGCTGTCTCCGATAACGAAAACATCCTGCGGCGACTGGTAGCCCGAGGGCAGGTGAGGCTGCTGCCATTTGATCTTACCCGTCGCTGAATCCAGACAAGTCATCTTGCCTTTCGATCCGGCGTGCTCGCGCCAGTTTTCCCCGCCGACATATAAGACGTTCTTCCCGGCCGCAACCAGCGTCGGGGCGAAATACGTCGGCATCCGCTTCTCACGCCAGGGCAGTTTCTCGGATTTCCACAGCTCCCTGCCCGCCTCGACATCGAACGCGACAATCTGCGGACCGGTGCAGAGATAGACTTTCCTGTCACCAACAGTAAGCGTCACAGGAGCGATCCATGGAAGCTCATGTCGCCACAGGATCTTCCCGTCGGATTCATTGACCGCCATTGCGATCTTGGGCTTCCTGGCCCAAACCCCGCCCCGCTTGCCGGCGTCTATCGCAGGATTGACAACCAGATACAGCACGCCGTCTGCGACGATAATCTCTTCGGTGTTATCTGTCCCCTTGTAGACCTTGAGCGTCTTGCCTGTAACGGCGTCGAGCTTGCTGACCGGAGCCTTCAGGCCCAGCGTTGCGTAGACCGCGCCGCCGACGGCGACCAGTCGCCGGGGCGTATTCGAAGGTCCGCTCTTCAGCGGCCAGAGCTGGTCGGTCCACTGATCGATCTCCCGCTTCCAGAGTATCACGCCGTTGTAAGCGTCGCGTGAGACGAGCTTCCAGTCCGAATCCCAAAGGACCGACGCACACGGCCCTTCGTCCACGATATAGAACAGTCGCCCGCCGGTGGTCACAACCGCGTGCACGCTGGACGACTTGTCGTGGTGTCGGGAGTATCTCGGGCCGCCCTTCCACTGGAGGCTCCTGATCGGAGCGGCGATCGCGGTGTCTTTGCTCACTGCATTATTGTCCGCAGAACGCAGGTAGTGCGTCCAGTCGTCCAGCTTGTCGGACACAGGCTTGACCGTCTTCGTCCGTCCGCTCGGGGTCGGGGTCACCACAACGCCGCCAGGCGCCAGAACGCGAAACAGCTCGGCGCGAGTGACCTGGAACCGAGACGTGACAACCAGAAGGTTGACCATGTTGTCGACATATGGGAGGTTCTCGCCGTCGAAAACGGCGGCCGACACCGTTCCGCCCAGTTTGGCGTCCAGAAAACGCTTGCGAGCCTGCGACACTATCCCGCGATCGGTGTCAAGTCCATGCACGATGAACGCATCGCCAGCCTTCAGGGCGGCGGTTAACTTCCCGTCGGCGCACCCGAGATGAACGACAAATCCGCCCTTAACGCCGGCGTCGTTGAGTATCTCACTTGCCGAGTCGCAGTGTCCCACTTCCGCCGGCGTCAGAACAAGAATGCTCGCCACTATTCCAAGAAGGGTCTTTTTCATCGTGAAGCTCCATTCGTTCGGGCAGGTCGGATCCTTCGCCGCCTGCGAAAGCTAATCAACCGGGACTAATCGGCGGACCTCTCCAGTTTCACCGCATCAAGTACACCTTACTTGAATCTCCGCCAGGCGCCCTCGGTTCACGTAAACCTCCTCAATGGTAAGGAGCGGGCGGAGTGTTATCAACGCTCATAAAGCCGTTCGCAGACGCGGCCTTGCCATGAGTCATTGATACCATCGAGTTCATCCCAGATCGGATCGCAAGCTCCCTGGCGATAGGCCGATTCCCTGAATACCGGGTATTCCTTCCTGTAGATATTCAGCAATCGCCGGTTGTCTTCAGCAAGACAGCATCTCATGTTGGCCAGACGATCGGCGGCCTTGACGACCAGCGCCAACTCGGTCGGCCCGGAAACCGCCGCCATCTTCGCGTACGTCTTTGACTTGCGCTGCTCCCTGTTCTCGCCGGGCTCATCGGTCAGAATCGAGACGCAATCAGCGATCAGTTTACCAAACTCAGCCTCCACATCGCCGACACTTGCGTCGGTATCCTCGACAACATCATGCAAATACGCAATTGCAGCGGCGACATCGCCATACTCTTTCGCAATCTCGGCCACCGCGTCAAGGTGCACTGAGTACGTAAGATCACCGTATTTCTGGTCTCCGTGACGCATGACAGCGAACTCACGCGCCTTCTCGATCATTGTGCAATGCTGATTACTCATACGGATGCTTGCCGGATACGGGCCGTTAGTTGAACAGATCGCTGTGAGAGCCGGTGCGTTCAAGACGCAGGGAATTCTTGTCGGACGCATAAATCAACACCCAGTCCGGTTCGACGTGACAGTCTCTGGAGTTCTTCCATGGACCAATCAGGGGATGATCACGATGCCTGGGAGCAAGGGTCTGTCCTTCCGCCAGTGCTCTGACAAGGACCTTGAGCTTGTCAAAATCCTTGCCCATCTTCTTCATCCGCTTGAGATCCCTGGCGAACTGGGTCGATTGCGAGACTTTCTTCATCTATCCCAACTCTCGAACATCTCATCAAGGGTGTCGAATGCTTCGACATCCCGGCCCTTGACGCTCTTGTCCAGGGTCTTCTTCGTCTGTTCGTTAGGGATAACGACGGGAAAGGGAAGACCGTTCCGGAGGCAAATCTGCCTGTAAAACAGGCGAATCGCCTCTGTGGGGCTCATCCCCAGTTTCCTTAATACGCTTTCGGCCTTCTTCTTCGTTGCAGGTTCTACTCTGGCGTGAATTACCGCTGTCTTATTCATGCCGCTCATCGTGTCACAATCGCCACACATTGTCAACTGATTCTGTCGTCTTCAAGAGCCCTGAGTAGTCAGCAGCTATTGCTCGCACGGACACCACCCCTCAAAAAGCGGCGGGCCGATTTCTCGACCCGCCGCCTGGGGTTCTGCAACCGGTGAACTCGCCACCGGATATGTTCGCGATATGTCTTACATCATTCCGCCCATTCCGCCGCCGGGAGGCATCGCCGGGCCGGCGCCTTCGGGTTCGGGAATGTCCGATACGATCGCATCGGTCGTCAGCAGCAGGCCGGCAACCGAGGCGGCGTTCTGCAGTGCGGTGCGCTCGACCTTCGTCGGCACGATCACGCCGTCCTTGACCAGGTCGGTGTACTTGCCGGTCATGGCGTTGTAGCCGAAGTTCGCATCGTCGGCCTCCATGACCTTGGCGGCCACGATGGCGCCTTCCAGGCCGGAGTTCAGCGCGATCTGCTTGATCGGAGCGACCAGGGCGCGGCGGACGATGTCCACGCCGGTCTTCTCGTCGCCGGTGGCCTTGACCTTGTCCAGGGCGCCAAGGGCGCGGAGAACCGCCGTTCCGCCGCCGGGCAGGATGCCTTCTTCGACCGCGGCGCGGCAGGCGTGCAGTGCGTCTTCAACGCGGGCCTTCTTTTCCTTCATCTCGACTTCAGTCGCCGCGCCAACGTTGATCTGGGCTACGCCGCCCGACAGCTTGGCCAGACGCTCTTCGAGCTTCTCGCGGTCGTAGTCGCTGTCGGTGTTGTCGATCTGGGCCTTGATCTGTTCGATGCGGGCCTGGATATCGCCGGTCGCTCCGGCGCCTTCGATGATCGTGGTGTTGTCCTTGTCGATGCGGATGCGCTTGGCCGATCCCAGGTCGGTCAACTCGACCGCATCCAGCGCGATGCCCATGTCCTCCATGATCGCCTTGCCGCCGGTGAGGATCGCGATGTCGCGCAGCATCTCTTTGCGGCGATCGCCGAAGCCCGGCGCCTTGACCGCGACGACCTGCAGCGTTCCGCGGAGTTTGTTGATAACCAGCGTAGCCAAGGCCTCTCCGTCGACGTCTTCAGCGACGATAACCAGCGGTCGGCCGGACTTGCTGGCGGCCTCCAGGAGCGGGACGAGATCCTTGATGTTGCTGATCTTCTTTTCGTGGATCAGGATCAAAGGCTTGTCCATGTCGCATTCCATCGTCTCGACCTTGTTGACGAAGTGAGGCGAGATGTAGCCGCGATCGAACTGCATGCCTTCGACGAGATCGACCGTCGTATCGATTCCCTGGCCTTCTTCAACTGTGATCACGCCGTCTTTGCCGACTTTGTCCATCGCGTCCGCGATTTTCTTGCCGATCTCGGCGTCCTGGTTGGCCGCACACGTGCCGACCTGGGCGATCTCCTTAGACGAGGTCACCGGGTTGGAGTTCTTCTCCAACTCGGCCACGATCGCCGACACGGCCTTGTCGATACCGCGCTTAAGCTGCATCGCCTTGGCGCCGGCGGTTACGTTCTTCAGACCTTCTTCAAAGATCGCCTCGGCGTAGATCGTCGCGGTTGTCGTTCCGTCGCCGGCGACGTTCGACGTCTTGGAGGCGACTTCCTTGACCATCTGGGCGCCGATGTTCTCGTTGGCGTCCTCCAGTTCGATTTCCTTGGCGACCGACACGCCGTCTTTGGTGACAGTCGGCGAACCGTAGCTCTTTTCCAGGACAACCACGCGTCCTGTCGGACCGAGGGTCACCTTGACCGCACGGGCCAACTGCTTAACGCCGCGGCGAATGCTCTCGCGCGCTTCGGTGTCGAATGAGATATTCTTCTTTGCCATCTGTGTTGCTCCGAGTTCTTTTCTGTTTTATCTGCGTGTAACTGTTAGATTATGAGGTTCGGCCCGCCAGTTAGCTCAGGATCGCCAGAATGTCGCTTTCGTCCATCAGCATGTACTCTTCGCCGTCGACCTTGATCTCGGTTCCGCCGTAGCTGGAGAACAGCACCACGTCGCCGGCCTTGACCTGGAAGTCGGCGCGGGTTCCGTCATCGAGGACTTTTCCGTCGCCGATTGCCAGGACCGTCCCGCGACGGGGCTTTTCCTTGGCGCTGTCGGGCAGCACGATTCCGCCGGCTGTCATCGCTTCGGCTTCGAGTCGCTTGATGAGGACTTTTTCGCCCAGGGGACGAATCTTCGGTGTCTTCTTGGCCATTTTCAGTTGCTCCTTAGCTTTCTTTTGACCTTCTTGATTTTCGACAGAGTTTATCGTTACGGGTTTATCCAACGCATCCGGCGACCTGCCAGAAAGTCTGCACGTCGTCCGCAACGTGTTTGCAACCCCGGCGCCATAAACTCCATCTCCTTGCTTTTGCAAGAGTTAAATGATTTCGACAACTGCTGGTCTGCACCAGGAACCTGCCGATAGCGTTGCACAGGATTACCCCGCCTGCAATAATGACAGTCACCCGAGTAAGGCCTCAAGGCCCGAAAACCGCCGTTTGCCCCCGCACGCGAACTGTTTCTTGCCAAAGGCCGTCAGAAATAACTTGACTCAAGTCCGGCAAGTAACTAAACTTTCCGGACTTTGTGTAACCAGCTCGGTGCTCGTAGCCCCAAGCAGCGTTAAATGTTACACGCATATGATCCTTGAAATTCAATGCCCATGGACCGGATGTTACGGATCAATCCGGAACGCTCCAGGGCGGAGGCAGTACTGTGGCGACTAATGAACTTGTAAAGCAGCTCATCGACGCGGGCATCCACTTCGGACACAGAGTAGGCAGATGGAATCCGAAGATGAAGCCCTACATCTTCGGCAAACGCAATCTCATTCACATTATCAACGTCAAGGAAACGGTTCGCGGGATACTCGCGGCCAGGAAGTTCCTTACGAAGGTGGTATCCAGCGGAAAAGACGTCGTATTCGTAGGCACCAAGCGTCAGGCTCGCAAGGCCGTGCAGGACGGAGCCGACGAAGTCGGGATGCACTGGGTCATCGATCGCTGGCTCGGCGGGACGCTGACGAACTTCCGCGAGATACGACGCCGAGTGACCCGTCTGGACGAACTCGAACAGATGGAAGCCGACGGACTGATGGACGCCTACTCCAAGAAGCAAGGCTCCAAGCTCCGTCGCGAACAGAGAAAGATCACCCGCAACCTCGGCGGAATCAGGAAGATGACTTCCGTTCCCGGCGCCATGGTCGTTGTCGACCAGCGGCGCGAGATTATCGCCATCAAGGAAGCCAGGAAGCTCCACATCCCGGTTATCGCACTGATCGACACCGACAGCGATCCGGATCTCGTCGACATTCCGATCCCCGGAAACGACGACGCGATGAAGGCGATTTCTCTGGTTATCGGGACGCTCACAGAATCCGTCCAGGCCGGCCTGGCCGGACGCACCGCCAAGACCGACAAGGCCGCCGAACCGCAGCGCCGACGAAGCCGACGCGCAACAACGGCCCGCGCCGACGACAGCCCCGCCGCGGCTGCGGTCGCCGAGGCGCCCGCGCCCGTCGAGCCGACCCCGGCGCCTGAAACGCCCGCCGCAGCGACCCCGACTCCTGTCGAACCGGCGCCCGCACCCGAAGCGCCCGCCGCAGCGGCCCCGACTCCTGTCGAACCGGCGCCCGCACCCGAAGCGCCCGCCTCAGCGGCCCCGACTCCTGTCGAACCGGCGCCCGCACCCGAAGCGCCCGCCTCAGCGGCCCCGACTCCTGTCGAACCGGCGCCCGCGCCCGAAGCACCCGCCGCAGTCGAGGCCCCGGCAGCCGAACCTGCGCCGCCGGCCGAGGCGCCCGCCGACGACGACATTCCGGTAGCCGAAATCGTAACTGACGTCGAGCTCACCGACACAACGGACGACAAGCCCGCACAGGCGTAATCACCGCATAAGTAACTACTCCGCGGCGTACGAATCCAAACGCCGCGGACCTCCGATCTTCAGAAGATCATCCGGGAGAATAACATAATGGCTGACATAACTGCTGCAATGGTAAAAGCCCTCAGAGACGAGACCGGGCTTGGTATGATGGAGTGCAAGAAGGCCCTGACCGAGCATGACGGCGACGTCGAAAAGGCCAAGGACGCACTGCGAGCCAAGGGGCTGGCGACCGCCGAGAAGCGATCCGCACGCGACACCAAGGAAGGCGTTGTCCTTATCGAGTCGTCCGACGGACAGGCCACTATGGTCGAAGTCGTCTGCGAAACCGACTTCTGCGCAAGGAACGAGGAGTTTCAGGCGATGGCCAAAGACGTCCTGGCGATAGCCGCCAAGGGCGACGAGGGCGAAGTGGCGGCGACCGACGAAATCAATGACCGCGTCCAGACTACCCTGGCGATGATCGGCGAGAACATGTCGTTCTCCCGCGGCGTAAAGATCTGCGCTGAAACCATCGGAACTTACGCACACCATAACGGCAAGGTCGGAGTGCTCGTCGGAGTTAACGGACAGCTCGACGAAGAGACCCTCAGCGGATTGTGCATGCACATCGCATTCGCCGATCCGATCGGCATTACCGGCGACGACGTGCCCGAAGATCTGGTGGCCAAGGAAAAGCAGATCGCGTTGGCCCAGGCCATCGAGTCAGGCAAGAACGAAGAGATCGCCGAGAAGATGGTCGTCGGAAAGATGCGGAAGTTCATCGCCTCGAAGGCCCTCGTCGAGCAGGCCTACGTCCGTGACGACAAGAAGCAGGTCAAGGAAATCCTCGGCGACGCCACGATCAAGGCTTTCGCCAGATTCGCAATATAGTTGACCGACCGCCGAACAGTTGAGAACTGAAACGATGGCCGACCCGGCTTACAAGAGAATACTGCTGAAGGTTTCCGGAGAGAGCATGTGCCTCCCGGAGAGTTTTGGCGTGGACTCGCCGGCAGTAGAGGCCCTCGTAGACGAAATCGCCCCGCTGGTCGAACTCGGCGTCCAGATCGTGCTGGTTGTCGGCGGAGGCAACCTGATCCGCGGAAGGCATCTGACCGAGGATCCGAACATCCGCCGGACGACCGCCGACCAGATGGGCATGCTCGGCACGGTGATCAACGGGCTGGCCCTGTGCGACGCCATGAACGGGCGCGGACTGCCCACTCGGGCGCTCAGCGCAGTGGCGATGCCGACGATTTGCCAGACATACACGATTCGCGAAGCGCTCAAGCAGCTCGACAAGGGCCGCGTAGTGATATCGGCCGGCGGAACGGGAAACCCGTTCTTCACCACCGACACGTGCGCGTCGCTGCGGGCCAGCGAACTCGGCGTCGACGCGATGGTCAAAGCCACCAAGGTCGACGGCGTATTCGATTCGGACCCGATGCTGAACTCCCAGGCCAAACGATACGACAAGCTCACTTACGCCAAGGTCCTTGAGGACCGGCTCGGCGTGATGGACCTTTCGGCGATATCGATGTGCATGGAAAACGACATCAAGATACTCGTACTGCAGATTTCCAAGCCCGGCAATCTCCTCAACGCGATTTGCGGCCAGGAGGTTGGGACTATCGTCACGCAATGACACGGGAGTTGAATTATGCCTATCGATGACATCATTCTGATGGTTGAAGACGAGATGGAGTCGGCGGTGAACTACCTTCGCTCCGAATTCGGCGGAATCCGCACCGGCAGAGCGTCATCCGGGCTGGTCGACCACCTGAAGGTCGAATACTACGGCTCGCCGACCGATCTGCGGCAGTTGGCGTCAATCGCCACGCCCGAGGCCAACCTGATTGTCATCAAGCCGTTCGACCCGACCGGCATAAAGGACATCGAAAAGGCGATCAAGGCCTCGGACCTGGGCATCAACCCGATGATGGACGGCAAGATCATCAGACTGCAGGTGCCCCCGCTGTCGATCGAGCGGAGGCAGCAGTTAATCGGCCAGTTGAAGAAGATGGCCGAAGCCTGCCGGGTGACTATACGCAACGCCCGCCGCGACGGGAACAAGACCGCCGACAAGGAACAGAAGGATTCGGCGATGACCGAAGACGAATGCAAGAACTGCAAAGATCTCATCCAGGATCTGACCAAGAAGTTCGAAGCCCAGATCAATGACGCCCTGGCGGCCAAGACTGTCGAGATCCAGGAGACTTGACGTTAAAATAGAACACTTAGCCGTACGGGAGAGTAGCTCAATTGGTAGAGCAACGCCCTTTTAAGGCGTAGGTCCTGGGTTCGAGTCCCAGCTCTCTCATTAAAAACCCCTGTAGTCAATGCAGGGGTCTTTTTGTGGATGTTTCGCGGGCAGGTCCCGCGTAATGGCGATCTACAGCGGCATCGCCAGCATTGACTCGGCCAGTATGTCCGTCAGCAGATCGGCTTCGTCAGCCGGGGCTTCGTCGCTCAGCGGCCGCAAATCATGTTCCATGGCAACCGTACGATAGCGAATTTCCGCTCTCGACCGGCCTGATGTCGCCGGAGGCGCGGAGAGGCAGTCCGCTCGCAACGGCAATTCCGTGCCCAGAGCGGCAGTTGGCGTCGACGCCATGGCGGAGGTTAGTCCGATCTGCACGGCTTTCAGAACATCTGCTCCAGCGTCGTCGTACGCGCGATAGTCGGTCCCCGTCGCACTCCCAGGCCGCTTCACTGAGAGCGACAGATCAACCGGCGCGGCGTCCCCTTCGGACACTGAAACAGTCGCATCGGGATCAGCAACGTCACTCGCCGCGCCCAGCGTGTCTCCGAAGCAGCCTCGCAGGATACAGAAATCCATAAGGTCCACCCGTCCGTTGTAGTCCAAGTCCGCCCGCAGATCACTTCCGATCAATCCAAACTGATCGACAAATATCTCGTAGTCACCATCATCAACCGCTCCGTTTTCATCGGCGTCACCGGGCAGTCCGCCTAACTGAGCGTATTCAATCGAGCCTATATCCACATGAGTGCCGCTGATTCGCGGATTCCCCACCTGGTCGCCAGTTAGCGGATCGCCATGGTGATCCACTGCGAGCGTGTCGTCTCCCTTGTTGATCAGCGGACTGCCGGGCTGCGGGAAGTAGTAGAGAACCGTTCCGTCAACATCAGTAACTGCAGCCCACATCGGAACGCCCCCAATGAAATTGTGAGAGCTTTCCTGCGAAAGAACTCCATGCACATCCGGCGACTCGCCGGCTGTGTTTCCAGCCACCGCGGTATTCCTGAGCGTAAGGACGCCGCCGTTCCATATTCCGCCTCCGGAATCAGACTCATTGTCCGAAACCGTCGAGTTGGTTAGCGTACCGACACCTAAACTGTCATTGTATATTCCGCCGCCACAATTGGCGGAGTTGCCCGACACTGTTGCATTAATCAGCGTACACCTTGACTGATTCGATATCCCACCGCCGTAAGACCCCGCCTGGTTGCCAGAGACAACCGTATTCGTCAGCGTCACAAGCCCGCTGTTCTCTATTCCGCCTCCTTCATCGGCCCAGTTGCCCAAGACTACTGAGTTCGTCAACTCAACTGCACCAGGACCCTCGTTGTATATCCCGCTGTCGGAATTGGCTGAGATCGTCGAGTCAGTCAGGACTACCGCACCAACATTGAATATCCCGCTTCCGATATTATCCGAGAACATGGTGTCCGTTGCTGCTAATGTACAATCGGAGAAATTGAACACCCCGCCGCCATTAGCACCCGAATTGTCCAGGATCATCGAATCCGTCAGCGTCACCGAGCCCTGCTCGACATTGAATATCCCGCCGCCCCAGTCAGCCGAGTTGCCCGTGACGGTAATGTCCGTCAACGTAATAAAACCGCCCCAGTTGGCTACCCCGCCGCCGAGATCAGCCGCCCCCCCCTCTATCGTAAGACCAGTAATACCAACCGTCACATCATCCTCGACGTAGAATACGCTGCCGCCGCCATTAGCATCAACTGCAAGCTGATCGGAGCCCAGGCCTTGGATCTCAAGATCATCGATAATCCTCAACTCTTTGCCGCCCAGCGCGATCGTTTCCCCCGTCAGCGACGGTGCGAAGGTGATGACGTCGACACTCATGTCACTTCCGGCGATGGCTTCATTGACGTCCAGATTCGTATTGGCCGCCTCAATCGCTTCGCGCAACGTCAACCATCCATCAAGCGCCACAGCATCCAGAATACTGTTCACCACATACGTTTGGCCTTCATCACCGGCGTTAGTCACAATCTCGCCGGCGACGACCGCCCGCCCGGTCGATATATTACCCGGCGTATCTGAAACGACGCCGCTCAGCAGCAGTCTGGCCTCGAGTTGTTCCAGGATTGGAGATCGCAGATCTCGCCTTGAGCGAAGTATTCCTTCGTCGATATGACAGCCTCTTATTAGCATGTTAGATCCCATTTCACGTTGTCCCATTCTCAAGAAATGCCAAACTCCCTGACTGCACTTGGACACAACGTCGATACGACACATGGCCAATAGACATCTGCAGCCTAGAGAATATGATATAATTATACCACCGATTCCGGTATATCCAAGCGTTTTTTGAGAGCCGTTTATGTGAATGTCAGTTGCGGATCAACATTGTCGCCCAACTCCCCTGCAAGAAATCCCTGCAAGTCATTGCAGGGATTCTCTTTAGTGCTTGCGTGGCGTGATGCGGATCAATCTCCGCATCACGCCGTATTTACTACAGCGGCATCGCCAGCATCGACTCGGCCAGTATGTCCGTCAGCAGATCGGCTTCGTCAGCCGGGGCTTCGTCGCTCAGCGGCCTGAGTTCGGCTTCATCAGTCGCCGCCAGAACAACAGGCTCGCCGGCGCCGGAGGCCGGCGACTGCAGTTCGACAAACAAGTCAACCGACAGTTGCGGCGCCTCGAAGTCAAACGAATCGCCGATCACGGACGCACCGCCGGCATCCGGCGCCGGTGAAGCAACAGCCTCGATCGGAGCCGCGGCAGCAGGCGGGGCCAACGCCGGAGGCGTCGGAGCCAGGACGCCCTGTCGGCCGAACCGACTGCGAACTGCCGCAAAATCCTTCAGGCCGACGCGTCCGTCCTGGTCAACGTCGGCGGCCAGAGTTCCCTGGGCGCCGCGAAGTCCGAACTGGCTGACAAGAGTGCTGTAGTCGCTGTCGTCGACCGCCCCGTCCCCGTCGATGTCGCCGGCGGCGTTGCCGAAGTAGAACACATCAGCCGACCCCAGACCGGTGACGCCAGTGGCGAGAACAGTAACCTCGATCCACTGGTCCACGATCTCACCGTCGGCCCAGGTAATCGTCACGCGATCGGATCCGCTGACACCCGCTCCTGTCGTGCGGGTGATGCTCGCCGGGGCCGGAGCCGGAGCCCACGTGTCGGGCGTTGCGGCCTGGTTGACGTTGAACGTGAAATCGCCGGCCGTCGGATCGGCGGTCAGCGTGTCGATATCGACCATGATTCCGTTAATTCCGCGACTGTAGCCGGTGTAGTTGGCGGCAGTCGCAACCCCGCCGGGCAGCAGCGGAGTCTTGCTCGGATCGATCGCATCATCGTCGGACGAACCGTCCCACGCTGAATTATTGTAGAACACGTGCCGCGCGACAACCCCGCCCTGGGTCGCTATGTCTATGAACAGTTCGTCGGTCGTGGCGTCGACTCCGACGTTTCCGACGACACTGTCGATCGCCGAAACCGAGACGTCGTGGAGACCTCCGGCCAGCGGCGTGGTAATCGTGTTGTCAGGCAGAGTCCAGACGCCGGCGACGACAGGCACGACATAGTCCGTTCCGTCGACGGTGACGGTGACCTCGGCAGGCGGATGAACGTCCGTGGCGGAGCCGGTGATTTCCGGGGTCTGATCGTCTGTCGTCAGCGAATCGATCGTTATCGTCGGACCGCCTGAGGCGCCCCAGTAGACCGGATCGTTTCCGTATTGATCGAGCGAGCCCTGCAGCTTGCTCAGCGCCGGGCCATCGCCGTCAGGAGCCTCGGGCCAGGGCAGGGAATCGTTGTACTTGACGATCTCTGTCGGGATGTAAGGCGTAAACGCCACCGGGACAGTCTCGGGGTTTCCGGGCCGGCTTACGGTGATGGTGTCGCCGCCGTTGCTCAGGGCGCCCAGATCAAACGGTCCGAGCACTTCAACACCGGCTCCAACCGTGTGCGACGCCAGATAAGTTGCCGCGTCGACGCTGGTGATCAGCACAAACTCGCCGGGCTGGACGGTGACGCCTTGCGGGAAGACAAAATCCACTCCGCCGCTGATTCGCCAGGTACTGGTCGGATTGGCCGGATCGAACAGATTGACCGCCGAACCGGAGATGTTCTTCATCAGGATATACTCGGTTCCGCCGGGGCCTTCGGGGTTGTACATGATCTCTTCGATGATCATCGGACCGACGAGCGGGGCGGAGTTGGCGCCCTCGTAAGTCGGCGTCTCCATCGCGACGAAGTCCACTTCGCCGGTGCTGAGAGTGTGCCTGCCGAGCGTAACGCCGTTTTCGGTGGCGTCGAAGCTCACAAAAGCGCGATACGTGCTCAACTCGCCGGCAACGTCGCAGGACGACAGCACAATGTCGTCGCCGTGTTCGCTCAGCGCGAACAGCCCGGTGAAATCGTTGAGTTCGTTGAAGGCGACGTATCCGCCGGCCGGCAGGATCGTATTGCCCGGCTCGAACGGCGTGCTCGGATCGCCGGGTATGACGAATTTCTCGAGGCTCGCCGGATCGTCGCTGAGGAACCACCCGCTGATGTCGATGTCGTCGCCGGTGGTGTTGTGCAGTTCGATCCAGTCTTCCACGCCGCCGTCGCTGTGGGCCAGCATTTCGTTTACGACAACCGCCCCAATCGGCAGGTCGGGGGTCGGATCGATCACACCCGGCGATCCGCCGGTGACGCTGCTGGGCATCCATCCTTCGGCGGGGTCCCAGTCGCCGCGCCGACCGAGCGGATCGACGATCACAAGCGAGGCTCCGTCGCCGTCGGTGGCGGGATACCAATTGTCGTTGTAGTCGAATCGCAGGATCGCCGCTTCATACGGATCGGGCATCTGCAGCAGGATATCCTCGCCGGCGTTGCTCAGCGAACCGACGTAGTCGCCGATCACGTTGATTGACGGATCGTTGTAGAAGTCATTGAATTCGATCAGGTTGCCGGCGACGACGACGTATTGGCCCGGATCGAGCGTCATCGCCGGGAAGACAAAATCCACCCCGTCAGTGATTCGCACGCCTTCGAGGTTCAGAACGGAACTCCCGGTGTTCTGGAATTCGATGAACTCCTTGTCGTCCGAGCCGGACGGATTGTACATGATCTCGGTTATCCGCAGATCGTTGTGCACCGCCAGGAGATTAGCGAACGGACCTGACGCCGTGCCGCTGAGTTGGGCCGAGATCAGAAAATCGCTGCTGCTGTTGCTCTCGTTCAGTCCGTGAATGGCCAGAACGTTCGCCCCGGCGTTCAGCAGCCCTTTGTGGGCCGTGATGTCGATGCTGACAAGTCCCAGAGCCAGCGCATCGTCATGAATGTCGTTGGCGAATGAATCCCACGCCGGAACGGCTCCGGCGTCGAACGTCTCTCGGCGGATTTCCTGACCGTTAAGGTATGCGATGAATCCGTCGTCGTAACGAATATCCAGCGACAGGCTCGTCAACTCGTTCGGGTTTCCGGCGTAGTTGAACGGATAGGCGATGTAGCACGAGGAGTTGACGTCGTCCATTGCGATAACGTCAACACCGATCAAAGGCGTGTAGGCCCCGTCGCCGGAATCGAACCCCACGCCGTAGGGCGAACCGTCCCAATACGTCCATCCGATCGTGTCGAATCCGACGCCGGGCCAGGTCGCGAAATCAACCGCCGGCCAGGTGGTCGTCGTCCCGACGTCCGGAATGAGCGCATACCTGGCGTTGCTTTCGGCCATTACGATCTCATCAATGCCCATGGCGACATTGCCGACACCAGGGGTCGGAAGCGTGAAGTAGTCGGTGTTGGCGCCGCCGTCGGGAGTGTGTCCATGGCTAACGTCCTCGGTCTGCGGACCGAAGTAAACCCGGTCCATCTGGTTCACATCGGCGTCGAACAGACCGAGGATCTCCATGTTCGCCCGGAGCGCGAAGTCCACGTGCCCGGCGTCGTTCCTGTTGTCGGCCGTCAGAGCGACAAAGCCCTCGGCGCCGATGAAACTCAGCGGCGCGATCTGGTGCTTGGTCTTCTGGTTGGCCGGGTTGTCGGTTACGTGAAGTCCGCTGAGATCCGCCGGGAGCGTATCGGGATTGTGCAGTTCGATGAAGTCATCGATGAGCACTTCGTCTCCGTTGGCGAACCATTCGTTGATCAGGACCATGTCGGGATCGGCCGTCGGCTGAGCGATGTTGGCGCCGCCGATGCTCGGCTGGTTCAGCGTCCACTGCCGATCGGGGCCGGTCCGCCCTATCGACAAGTCGGGGATCTGCAGGCCGTATTCGATCGAATCGACGAGCGTCTGGGTCTGATCGTACAGGTACAGGTCGTCGCCGTCGCCGTCGAGCTGGAAGCCGAGGTACGTTCCGGTCGCTCCAACATCGGCGATCGCTGCGTACAGAACCAGATAGCTGTCAGGCGCTATCGTCGTGCCCGGTCCGAATACGTACTTCGTCGGCAGGTCCGCATTGTCGCTGATCGACCACCCCGAAATATCGATCGTCGCGCTCTCGGAATCGTTGTACAGCTCAATAACGTCCGGCGTACGCAGATCGTGCGGATGGACAGTGCGGTTGGTCGCCAGCACTTCGTTTATCAACACGCGGGACAGCGTGGCGTCGACCATCCAGAGCCTGGCCGCCGCATCGGCTTCATCCTGCCAGACGCCGGCGAAGTTCTGGGATATCACTTCGAGAAGCTGCGGGCCGTCAGTCAGCCCGGTAAGCGAAATCTGAGTACCCGGCGTCTGCTCGGCGCTCCATGCGCCGCCGTTGAGGCGATACTTGTAGGCCAGGAACGGCGCGTGACGATAATCGGCGTCGCCCGAGACGTCGAACGTGGCGCTAGTCAAGTGAGTCAGTCCCAGCGGGACCGGAGAAACCGCGGCTCCTGCGGGAACGTCGGCGCCCATGTCGATGCCGACAGGTCCCGAGCCGATTGCCGGCGAACCGGGCTTCAACGAGAAGTCTCCCCCTGCCGGATCGGCCAGGCGTGCGTCGGCGTCGATATTCCCGACGCCCCCGTGATGCTCGGCGGTCGGAAGGATCGAACGATTGACCGTCAGATCGGTAATTCCGCCGCGAGTATCGAGATTGCTGAACACCACAGGCGTGTCGACGAAAATGTTGCCGTCCAGATATGCGCCCTCGCCGGCCGAATCAACCTGTCCCGCCAGGTCGAAGAACAGTGCGCCCGGCAGGGCCGCATACTGACCCTGCGAAACGCCCACCACTGTGTTGTTGGTGAACGTCATGAACGAACCTTCCTTGATTATCGCAACGTGGTCGGCGTCGTAGAAAGTATTGCCCGTCACTACGTAGTGGTGCCCGTCGTCGGGGCTGTCGCCGGCGGATATCACGTTCGACTCGCCGCCGTCGACGGCGTCGTGCCATGCATCCTTGCGGTAGTGCATGAACGTATTGCCCTGAACGTAGAAATCGCCTTCGATGTCCAGCGCGTCGTCGCCGCCGCCGGTGAACACGTTGTTGATGACCTGCGGGACCGGATCGCCGTCCAGGCGGTGTCCGGCGTCGAAGTCGACCGCGTCGTTGTGCCCCGGAGTCGCGCCGAACACGTTGCCTTCGAGGATAAGCTCGCCGCCGGGCATTACGTTACGGCCCCAGAGGTGTTCGAGAACGTTATTCGCGGGCGTTCCGGAGAATTCAAAATCGGCGAACGTCGAGTTGCGAACGACCAGCGAGGAGTCTGTCGCGGTGATTCGCCTTCTGCCGGCGTCCTCGAATACCGAATCCTCGATCGTCAGCCTGGAGTTGTCCACATCGATCATGCCGTCGGTTCGTGTCGAGCCCCGGATAACCGCGTGCGTAATGCGATTGTCGGCGGTGGTGTTTACGAAGTGAACGCCTTCCCAGCCGGTCGCCGTTGAAGCCGGGGCGAAATGAATATTGGCTTCGGGCAGCCCTTCGGCCACCAGCCTGCCCTCGACGATGAGTTGTGCGCCCTGCCCGAAGAACACCGTTGTTCCGGGCATGATCGTAAGGGTGTAGGCCGCCGGAACGGTCAAGTTGCCGGCTATCCGATATTGCCCGTCCTCGGGGCGCCAGATCGTATCGCCGGAAAGCTCTCCGTCAGGCGGAATCACCGGGCCGGCGTCGCCGTAGTAGCCAAGGTCCTTGCCGTCGGCGCCCGCCAGCAGCGCCGGCGAACCGGCCTGGAGGTGATAGCTTCCGGTCGCGGGCGACGCGAACAGCGGATCGGCGTTCTGGTTGCTCGTCCCGGGCCAGACCTCCCCGGTGTGCGGTTCGTCAGGAACGCCTCGATAACCGCCGTCGGATATCCAGTTGGGTCCGACAATGCTGTAGTCTATGATTATCGGATCCAGCGCGTAGTCGCTGCGAACGGCCCATTCGGAGTTCCCGTAGATGATCGAGTTTGTGATGAAGTACTCGATCACGCCGTTGTCCATGCCGCCGCCCTTGTTCTCGGCCTGGATGCCCCAGGTGTTGCCCGTGATCGTGGCGTGGTCAATGTGCACTTCAGCGTGAGATCCGTCCTTGGCGGAGATGCCGATGTCATTGTTCGCCGAAATTATCCCGTCAAACGTGACATTGCCGCCAAAGACGCTGGAGCCCTTGTCGAACATGTCGCGGAAGATGTAGTCCTCGACAACCACAGTGGCGTGCAGCGTGTCGAGTCCGTCGTCGTCGGTGTCGGCTATCACTCCGCGCCGCAGCGTAACGTTCTGACCGGCGGCCTGTCCGTGGATGTAGATGCCGTCATCGTCGTCAGTCGTTCCGTCCTCACGGTATACGCCCCACATCTGCGTTATGAAGGTGTCCTCCATCAGCAGTGCGGTGTTGTCGATTTCAGGTCCGGAGACCGACCTGGCCATCACGCTGTCGAGGAATGTTATATCCGACCCGCCGCTGGACTGCATGACCTTTCCGCGGTTGTCAGAGATCGTCACGTAATCGAAGACGATCGTCGAATCCGCCGGACGGAATACCGGACCGTGGCCGGTGTGTCCGCCGCCGGGCGAGTGGCCGCCCTGGGTGATGTGGGTGTAATGATACAGCGACGGCGAGGCGTTGTCGTGGTGGAACTCGCCCCAGGGAGCTCCGTCGACAAATGCGGTGAACGACACCGGCTGATCTTCGGAGCCCAGGGAGTTTATCGTGCCCTGAACGTCGATATCGACTCCGACCGTGCTTCGCGGCGTCGGGTCGCCATCGAGCAAGACGAGCGTACCGGCGTCAATATTCAGCGTATGGCCCGTCGGCACCAGCACGTCGCCGGTAACGTGTATTATACCGCTCCAGGTGTCCGTGCCCGAAACGTCGCTGAGCGTACCGGAAACGATCGTTACCGCGTCACCAGTCATATCTCGAAGGTCGTCAGTGTCCTGCAGGGCGCCCACGGTAGCCGTCAGATTGAAGTCGCCCGTCCCGCCCGTAAACGTAATCAGCGCGGTTCCCAGACCGTTGTACATCGTGATCGCGCTGACGTCCATCTGCACGCCATTGTCCGCCGACAGAATCGCCGTGGCGTCCCACAGATCGCGGCAGATATCCCCGCTCGCATCGAGGGCTTCGACGCGCACCAATACGGGCACTCCGGGCAGATAACTGTCCCGAACGGTCAGGTGCGTGCTGACCGGCGCTGTCACCCCGCCGCCGCCACCGGTCGCCTGCGGATAAATATTTGTCGGCCCGGTGTCGTACCACACGTCGATGTACGTGCTGTCGAGCACATGACCCGTGCCTGCCGGACCGTCAAAGGCCTCGACAACCAGACGGTTGAGTCCGGGAGCCAGCGATGCGCCGCCGGTTTCCGGGTCGCCGCCGCTGTCGTCAATAGTAATTATCAGCTCCGGCCGATTGCCCGTGCTGGCGGCCTCGCTGGATTCGATGTCCGTACCGTTAGAGTCGGTGGACAGAAACGCCCAGCCATAGTTCGTTTCGGCACCGGCCTGCCAGGCCAGGATCGCCTGGGTCACATCAACAACTCGATCGCCGCTATTGCCGAAGTCGGGCGTCGCGTCGACCGCAACAGCGGCCTCTGTTCCATTTGCGTCAACGCCGTCTCCGAACGTATTCCAGTTATCGGTCTCGGCCCAGGGCATGACCATACGATGCATAGTCGTCAGCCCGCCGGTATTGGTCACGTTGAGCGTAAGAGTCGCATTAAGGATCGTGGCGCCGGGAGCTATCCGCCCCGGCCCGCTGCCGAAGATGTCGTCGAACCGAAGCAGGGCCTGGACACTACCGCCACTATCGACGCCGTCAATGTTGATGGAATCAGCCCCACTAAGATCGCCCGTGGGATTACTTGTCCGAATTTCAGTATCCACCGTACCGGTGTAGCCGTTGACGCCGTTCTGGAACGATATCGTTCCGCCAGCGCTTCCGCCGCTTCCGATTCCCCACACGCCCGTCTCCAGATCCCAATCGGCCGCTTCGCCGTTAACCAGAACCGATTTCACGTATGCCCCGCTGGCCGTGCCGGACAGGACGGCGGTGTCGATGCTCGAACGCGCATACCCGCCGACGACCGGCAGGGTGCTCTGGACCGACAACTGAGCATTGGCGACCTGCCCGCGGACGTTGGCCACGCGAGCGGCCGCGAACTGCTTGATGTCGTCGACCTCGGCCGACGAGACCCACCCGCCAAGCACCTCATCGATCAACGGATGAAGCTGCTCGGGCGAAAACACGGTATCACACAGTTCCAGAAGCGTCGCGTAGTACATCTGGATCGCTTCGGGCTGGCTCAGCAGACGATTCAGACCGTGGAGGCCCGGGTCGCGGTAGTCCCATATGTCGTCGTCGATCCGACTCTGGCTTCCGGTGCCTAACACAGTGTCAAGATCGTACGGCACAAGGGTGAATCTCGGATCGATCACGCCCTGGTACATCGCATAGTCGTCGCCGCGTCCGCTTGTCAGTCCGCCCTCGCCGTTGGCCAGCAGCGTGTCGACCGCCAGGAATCGAATCCACTGCTCGATGTCGACCACTTCGGCCACATCCTGCATGTACGTTTCGACCGGTGCGTTGTTCAGCACGTCGAGCATATGGATCAGGCCGGAGTAATCGCCGGTGGCCACGTTGGTCTGCTTGACGTACGCCACGTTGTAGTTATCGGGATCCTCGCCGCTGTAGTCGAAGTCGCCGCCGTCGCCGTCGCCGTTGGAGTCGTTGTTCTTGTACAGATGTCCCGAAGGATCATCGGGCCAGTGGTTGGCCGCCATGTCGCTGTCGAGGGCCTCCAGCCAGTTGTACATGTGATACATTCCGCCGGTGGCGTAGTTAACGCCGTTAATCCTGAATTCGATCGGCGTGGTGTCTATCGCGGGTATGTCGGCGAATCGGAAGACAGCGCTTCCGATCGACTGGGATTGCGGCACTCGAGCGTTTATCGTGACGGCCTGGACGCCCTGCCAGGGAGTATCGTGGGGGATGTTGATCCGCTGATTGTGCGGATCGGTGCTCCGGCTTCCGTTTCCCCGGTTGCGCATACCGGTCTGGTAGCGAACGTCCACCCCGGTTCCGTCTATGGCGATCCAGGTGGCGTTTCTCTGGGCGTTTGACCTTCGTGTGGTTGAAGTGTCTTCGATGAGGTCCAGTTCAGCCCATTCCTGGGCCGTCAGGATCACTCGCCATTGCGGCTGGTCCCCGGGCGTCCAATCCCCTGTGAAGGTGTCGTCCACCTGATACAGAAGGTTTGCGGTCTGGCCCTTGTCGGTCACCGGCGCCGGCCAGTTGCGCGTGTTGGCGTTCGCGTCGGTCGCCTGGATGTAGAATTCGACAATCGTCCCGTCGGAGCGAGCCGGCAGTTGAGTTGCGTAAATCCCGTCGCCGGGATCTTCGTCGTCGTGAAGACCGTCATCGTACATAACGGCGGTGTTGAAAGCCGGATCACCGTCGTCTCGATACCGCACGACAACAGTCAGACCCGTTGTAAGCTCATCCTGGACCTTGGCGATAACGGTGACTTCATCGCCGGCGGTGGGGATGATCGGATAGTGTTCGACGTTGCGGATCATCGGGGCGATGTCAGTGGAAAAAACGCTGTTGACGGCGCCGGGAGTTCCGCCGAGTGTCAGGCTGGCCGACCAGTTATGCCCGCTGTTGTTCGTCAGCGCCGGATTGATCAACTCCAGCGAGTACCCGCCTCCGTCATGGAAATTGGACCAGGCGTAACCGAAGGTTGAGGCGATGTCGGGGACCCACTGGCGGACGGCCCAGTCGCCCTCGTCGGCGTAGGCGACCTGGTCGACCGTGACGCCAAGAGAATCTACGATCTCGATAGTTTCGCCGGAGTTGCTCAGGCGCCCGGTCCATCCGGCGTCGATGAAGTTGGTCACACCGGGGTGCTTGGTCGCAAAAACCGCTGGGTTCGCGGGAACGATCAGGTACTCCCCGGCGCCTAGAGTAACGTCGGGAAACACGAAATCCACGCCGTTGGCGATCTCCCAGTCCAACAGGTCGGCCGGAGCGTCGCCGCGGTTGTACAGTTCAATGAATTCCTCGCCGGGATCTTCAGGCAGACCGATCTCTATGTCAGTGAGGTCCTGGTACATGATCTCGCTGATGACCACGTCGGCGGCCAGAAGCAATCGGGGTTCAAGCTGCTCAATGAACGCACCGCAACCGTCCCCCGCCATTTGACGTCTGTCCATGTTCGGGACTCCTGCTGGTTCGAGCTTCCACTCGAACGGAAGAAATATGCACCTACTCCTGGAACTCGAAGAACATCGAAAGCGCGGAAACTCTCCTCCGAAATCCTGCAAGTCACTCGAGCCGCCGCCGACCTATCTTCACCGGGACTTAATCCATCATTAACATGATACCACGGACCCCCTGTAAATCAAGCTTTTTCCTATATGTCAAGTAGTGTATAGAGGGAAGATAAGCAGTCAGGTGACGTTGCGAACATCCGACTGTAACCCAAGTTCAATCAAGATCTAAAGGCCATTTCCCCAAGATGTCTTGGGAGCCGTCATGCTTCCTGGAAGTATCTCTATTAACGATATTCCCTGATAAAACTCAGATTTCGATTTTTTTGGCTCAAAAATGAGATTTAATCTTGCCTGTTTTGCGGAATTCGGTATACTACTTCGCCTGGTTAACCCACCTGCCGGTCCTTTTCCGGCTGGGAGCTGCACTACTTAGCGGCCCCATCATCTAGTGGCCTAGGATTCCGGCTTTTCATGCCGGCAACCGGGGTTCGAGTCCCCGTGGGGTCATCCAGTCCAGCCCCCCGCGATTACGATTGCGGGGGGCTGGTTCTTTTTGCGTATCCGCAAAACGCATTCATCGAGGCGGATGCTTCGTGCGTTTGGAATCAGGCCTACTTCTTGAGGGCAATTGCTGTCTCGGCGACCCGGCGTCCGAGCTTCCTGGCCTCGCCGAGTCCGTCCTTGTCGCCGGCGGCGCCGCCTTTGGACCAGACAGCCGCCCCGAATCGCCGGCCCGTGCCGGCCAGGATCATGTCAAAGCAGAACAGGGAGTCCTGCACGGATCGAATGGTGACTTCCTGCCCGCCGTTTCGCGCCCCGCCAACGGCCAGCACGCCGGCGACCTTGCCCACGAGCCCTTTGTTTTTGTAGAACACCATCAGCCTCTCGATAAACGCCTTGCACAGCGACGTCATGCTGCTGAAGTAGACCGGCGTGCCGATTATGATCCCGCCGAGATTCGGGTCGGAAAGCGCTTTGGCGACGGGTGGAAAATCGTCCTTGCGACCCGCCGGCAGAGCTATCCCCGCAGCGAGCGAGCCGTCGATATCCAGGCCGCCCAGTTCGATCAATTCGGTTTGGACACCTTTGACTTCTTTCGCCCCGGCGAGACACTCGGTCAGCGCCGTGGCGGTGTTCTTGCCCTTTCTCGGGCTGCATGAAATGGCGATGATCTTAGTTGATCCGCCCTTGCCTGAGTCCTTGTCAGCAGCGGCCGCGGTCACCGCTGTCGCTGCAAGAGCAGCCGGAGCCGCCCCAAGGAACACCCGTCTGGTTACGTTGTCAGCCATTTGCATTCTCCTTAGTTATCGTGTAGTTTGAAGATCAACGTCGCATAGCCCCGTCAACTCGCCCCGAGAGGCTCGGATATGCGTCGCCCGAACAGCATCCGCCGGTGTCGGTCATGATGCTCGCCTGTCCTGCCCCGAACGCCTGTCTCGCGCCGAACGTCTGTCCGGGCCGTCGTAGGGCAAGTCCGCTTTCCGCCTGTCGCCTCGCCGTCTGTCGACGCCGCTTCGTCGTTCATTTAAGCTTTCGGACTCTGAGTTGTTCTCCATGCCGGACCTCTGTATCCGTCGGTTTCTGTTCCGCCTGTGCGGTTCGATCAACCGCAAGTGAATACTAGAAAGTATTTCGGTTCGCACTGCAAGCGCACATTAGGCCGCATCTCCGGAATTCCACCGGATCGGGGCCGTGTGTAATCGCACCGTTTGACGGTGCATTACTCCAGCCGGGGGGTGACACGAGCCCCGCAAGAGTCTACAATGGTATTGGAATGGACACGAACCCTGGTTACAGGACCCCCGCCGTGAACGATTCACTGAACAGGAATCTCGAACAGTTGACCAACGACATACTGGCCAGCTACACGACTCTCGACGCCACCGGGCGTATCGGCGAGACGTTTCTGCCCTCGCGATCCCGCATCGTCGAGGTCCTCAATGACATGCGCCAACTCCTGTTTCCCGGGTTCTTCGGGCACAAGGAGTTGACGCCCGAGAACATCCGATATCACGTCGGCAACTTGCTGATCCACGCGGGGTCGGAACTGACCAGGCAGATCTCCTACTGCATGTGCGCCGATCGCCAATGCGAAACATGCGGCGACCCCGAAGCCTGCCACACCGAGGCGGGAAACATCGCAAGCGCCTTCCTGGGACGCATCCCGATAATGCGGCGCGCACTGTCGCTGGACATGCAGGCCGCCTTCGACGGCGACCCGGCCGCCAGGAGCACAGACGAGATCATCTACTGCTATCCCGGATTCTACGCGGTCATGGTCTATCGCATAGCCCATGAACTGCTCGATCTGGACGTGCCGCTGATGCCGAGGATGATGAGCGAACACGCCCACAGCAGCACCGGCACGGACATTCACCCCGGCGCTGACATAGGCGAAAGCTTCTTCATCGATCACGCCACCGGCGTGGTCATAGGCGAAACTACGCGGATTGGAGACAACGTCAAGATATACCAGGGCGTCACGCTCGGGGCCAAGAGCTTCCCAAAGGACGAACGAGGGCGAGTCATCAAGGGCCTCAAGCGGCATCCAACCATCGAAGACAATGTCACGATATACCCCAACGCCACCATCCTCGGCGGACAGACCGTAATCGGGGCCGGGGCCACGATCGGCGGAAACTCATACATTACCGAGTCGGTCAAGCCCGGACACCTGGTTGTTCACGAGGATCGTAAGCTGAAGATGTTCGACAAAACCAAGGACTGAATCCAAAACACCCAGGCGCGCATGCGCCCCGGCGAGGTCAAATACAAGATGTTCGATTTTTCAACCGCGGCCGACGACTTTTTCGTCAATCTGAATCTCCAGACGAATCTGGCGCTGCCGACAAACAGAGAGACTCTCCTGCAGTTCTACGAGGCCATTCAGCGGGAGTTCCCGTCGATGACGCTGCTGTACCAGCGCGACGCCGGCGAATCGGTGCTCGAAGCCAGCCGCGAGGAAGGCAGCTATCTCTGGATGGAGATGTGCAATAACCGGCTCACCGCGGGCAGTTTCAATCCCGAGGCGACAGACGACGTCTACCGTCTGCACCGCTGGCTGCTGGAGCACAGCGTATACTTCCTCGGAATAGGCGGACTGGATGTCGAACTAATGGATGTCATGTTCGGCTTCAATCTCGACTACAAGGGCAATCGCGATCAGATAGTCGCCGACTCGCTCATGGGCGATTCGGCGATCGGGGCGCTGACGGGAGAATCGCCGACCGGCTGCCTGGAATGCGAACCAAGCATGGTTGTCGCCCTGGACGAAGACTGCTACCTCCAGGCCAGGGTATCACTTGAAACCCGGTCCAACGACTACCAGGTCAGAACCGGACGTTACGACAGCGAACCGATCAGCGTCTACTTCACCATCCGGCGAATGCCGACGCCCGGCAGGATCATGAACATGAGCGAAGCCTTTGCCGAGCAGTGCGAGATATGCGAAGACATCTGCCGCAGAATCGTAATCCCGAAAATCGTCAGGCCGATAGCAGTCGCGATAGCCTCTTCGCCTTGATCGGAGCAACTGAACCCAGGCACGGGCCGCGCAAAAAAATCGGCGGGCCCGTCGCGGGGGGGGACGACAGGCACCGCCTTTTCCGGACCGACCGGGGAGGATCGGCCCGAATGGGGATCAGTTTGGAGATAGCGGCAGAATCCCGCTAAAAACCACTCCCAAGACTACGCTATTATATGCTCCGTCCGAAGCGCGCACAAGAAAAAAATGAGGCATATACCTTACATGACAACTCATCTCCCCGGCGTCCCCATCGGCGTATTGAGCCTCTTTTGCAGACAGGAGTTATGTCAATTGAACGGATCTAGAGACCAAAACACGCGACTGACTTTCAGATTTTTTCTGAAAATCAGGGAATGAGAAACGCATCATTTATCGCCCCTCGCTTGCCCTGGGCGTCGCTGCCGCCGTCCGATCGATAGATGTCGTCAGGCGCGCCGTTGAACAGCGGATTGGTGCCGGGTATCGTCGTCGTACTGAACCAGTCGGCGTTGCCGCCGAGGAACGCCACGTTCTGTCCGGCGCGATTGTGGTTCCGGGAATTCCTGCCGTTCTCCTCGCTGCTTAGACTCTGCCGCCCTACTCTGCTCCGCGGGTTGGAGTCGGCGACTATCGCAAGCTCAGAGGCCTTCAAGCCCGGATTCATGCTGCTGGTTATCACGACATTCGTGTTTCCGTTTGCGACCGCTTCGGAAGTGTTGTCTGTAAACTCCACCTGGGACAGGTAGCTGTACGAAAGCGTGTTGCTGGAAAACTCGTCGGCATTGGCGGTCGGAGCGCGGAAGTCCCTGTTGATCTCCGCCGAAGGGCAGAGGAACGCATCGCGACCGATGAGGTTGTACTTGACCAGAAGCCACAGCGATGCGGGATTGCCCGAAACGCCGCTGGCCCAGTTAGACGTCGTGACCTCCGGATCGAACTCACGGGGAATGCCGGGGCCGGCGTTCGACTTGCGGTGCCACCTCGGCGTGTTCATGTATATAGCGCACGCCTCGGCGATGTTCTTCGCGTTCGATTTGCATTTCGTTCGCCTGGCGAGCTCTTGAGCGTAGTTCACTCCGGGCATTATCAGCATAGCCAGGATTGCGATGATCGATATGACCACCAGCAGCTCCACGAGAGTAAAACCGGATCGGACCGTTACTGATCTGTGTGAATTCTTCATACGTTTATTCTAGCACAGCCGGGCGCCGCTTGGCAAATCAAACGTGCGGACTTGAAAGAAACTCCCGGTAAGGCGATAATCGTCTCAAATGGCGAAAGAAGCGGAAAACTCGGGTCCCGAAGACATCAACTCCAGGATTCTCCTGATGATACTCGACGAGTTGCGGGACATCCGCAAGCGGCTGGACGCCGCGACGGGCTCCGGCGTCAACCCGACAGCCCCCTCACCGACCCAGACGCCGGGACTCCCTGAAGTCAAGGAGGACCTCTGGAAGGCGGAGATCATCGAAACGGAAACTCCCACGGAAGCCGAGCCCGATCCGTCCAAATCGAAGAATAAAGCCAGGAAGACCAAGCCTCCGGAACAGGCCGCCGAGCCGAAAGAAGCCAAGCCCAAGGCAGAGACGCCGCCGGCGCATGCAGCGGCGACTGAATCGCAGAAATCTGAAGAATTCGGCCTCCAGACGCCCACGTCGCCCCAGGAGGAGGCCGAACTGTTCTCCGCGCAGAAGCAGCGAGTGGAGAACATGATGGCCGTCGCGCAGTTCGCCCGCGCCGAGAAGCTCGCCCAGGCACTGCTTGCGGTGATGCCCGACAGCGGCGACGCCGAGGCGATGCTGGAAACCGTCCGCCGAGAATCCACGGCCTTCAGATCCGAACAGCAGACAAGACTGTTCGCCGAATTTCAGAGATGGACCGAATCGCGTCAGTGGATCAAGGCCCGGACGATCGGCGAGCAGTTGATCGCCAAGTATCCCGCCAGCGAGGAAGGTCAGACCGTCGCGGCCTCCATGGGCACCGTCCGCAGCAACGCGCACTTCGAGGAGGCCAGAACGCTGCGGGACCGAATCGGCGACTTGATCAAGCGCAAACGGTACTCCGAGGCGATCGACATTGCAGAAGACCTCATGCGGCGCTTCCCCACCACACAGGTCGCCAAGCAGCTCAAGTCGCTGCTCCCGGATCTAAAGAGGCGCCACGCTCAATTCGGATAATCGCCGCGGCGGCGTGGACATCGCCGCGGGTTGCAGGTATAACTTCCCGCTGCAAAATCCGGCCCGCACGTTCCGTATTGAATCGGGAGAATTGAGAAATGAGCAACCTGAGACACATCACGCTTCCCAAGGGCTTTCAAGCCGCCGGCGTCGCCTGCGGAATCAAGGCCAGCGGGAATAGAGACATGGCGATCATCGCATGCGACCGCCAGGCGTCCGCGGCGATCGTGACCACGCGAAACCAGATCGTCGGCGCGCCGATAACCTGGTGCCGACAGATCCTGCCGAGAGGATTCGGCAAGGCCCGCGGTATGGTCATAAACGCCGGCGTATCGAACGTATGCACGGGCAAACGCGGCCTGGTCGACGCTCGAACAATGGCCGGCGAGACAGCCAAACGAATCGGAGCCGAGCCCCAGCAGATCCTGGTGGCGTCCACAGGCGTGATCGGACATCCCCTTCCGATGGGCAAGGTCAAGCGCGGGATCGCCGCGGCCGCCAAAGCGCTTGGACGGCGCCGCGACGCAGACGTCGCCGAGGCGATCATGACCACTGACACGCGCCGAAAGTCGGCCGTGGTGTTCACCAGTATCGGCGGCAAGAAGGTGACCGTCGCCGGAATCGCCAAGGGCTCGGGGATGATCGCCCCGTCCATGGCCACGATGATAAGCGC
>Ga0180436_10000140_pt1 | contig 75810 bp, 62 predicted proteins | sample SS_ome_2_FD_132434 | JGI IMG/M metagenome (GOLD analysis project Ga0180436, IMG submission 132434) | Hypersaline lake sediment archaeal communities from the Salton Sea, California, USA - SS_3_S_2 metaG | ecosystem: Environmental > Aquatic > Non-marine Saline and Alkaline > Hypersaline >...
GTGGTTGATTTATCTTAGGTCCAAATTTTATAAGCATGGGAAAGCTTGATCTGAACCGTCGCCAGTTTCTGGGCGCCCTATCCCTGGGTACTGCCCACCTGATGTTTAACAATCCATTGTATGGAGCTTCCGGGAGGTTTAGCTCAGTGGATCCCCTGCAAAGGGTTGCGCTGGGGAAAACAGGGATTAAACCCACTATGCTTGGTGTGGGTACCGGCATCGTTGGCGGAAGCCGAAGCTCCTATCTGACACGGCAGGATCATGCCAAGAGTATTGCCATGCTTCGACATGCCTACGATCGTGGCATCCGGATGTTTGATTGTGCCGACACCTATGGCACTCATGGCCTGGTGGCAGAGGCCATGAAAGGCATGGATAGGGAGGAGATTGTACTTACTTCAAAGATTTGGACCAGGGAAGGAGGCATTCCCGAACCTGAACGCCCTGATGCCGATATTGTAGTGGATCGTTTTCGCAAGGAGCTGAACACAGACTATATTGACATAGTACAACTCCACTGCATGGTTGATGCGAAATGGACCGAAGGTGAGCGGAGACAGATGGATATCCTGGAAGATCTGAAGGCAAAGGGAGTTATCAGGGCTCATGGAACATCGGTACATTCCCTGGAGGCTATGATTGCCGGCGTAAACGATCCCTGGGTGGATGTGCTTCATGCACGAATCAATCCCTTTGGTATGGCCATGGATAAGCCTGATCCGGCAGAGGTAGTTGAAGTGATTCACCAGATGCACAGTTCAGGCAGGGGGGTGATCGGGATGAAGCTGGTTGGAGATGGCAAGTTACGTGATGAAAGTGAGAAGATAGACCAGGCTCTCAGGTTTGTCCTGGGGCTGGGCAGTGTAGATATGATGATCGTTGGATTTGAGACGGAGGTTCAAATCGACAACTACCTCGACCGGATGAAAGTGGCTCTGCAGGAGCTTGCTTAGTGGCTTGTCCTAAAACTTTCGGAGCAGGTCCATGGCACACATGTAACCGCTGAATATGGCACCGGAAAAACCCCCTCCAAATTTGCCCCAGGCCGAAGCAATATGGACATTTTCCGGGAGGGCTGAAAGGTAGTCGGTGGATTTTCCCGGATTCTGGGCAAAGCCATATACGGCTCCTTCCGGATTCAGGGTAAATCTTTTTACACTAAGCGAGGTGGCGACCTCGGCATATTCCACAGCTGCACGAAAACCGGGGATGATTTTTTCGCAACGGCTGGTAATGATATCGGCCACATCGGCTTTCATCCGGTTGTACTCGTCCCGCTCCAGATTCTCCCAGTCTTCCGGATAATCCACTGCACATACTGCTCCAACACTCTTCCCGGCAGGAGCCAGATTTGAATCAAGCTGACTGTAATCCACAAAGGTGAAACTGCGGGTGGAAAAATCGCTGTGATTGTTTGGCAGAATATCCCTCTGGGATTTTACCGAATTGTCATATATAAAGGTGGAATAGTGCTTGTTGCCCAGTTCATTCAAGGGTTTATTAAATCCAAAATAGACTGTAAGCAGGGAAGCGCCAATGGCATTTTCTGCGATGGTTTCTGCCAGCTTTTTTCCATCCTGTTTGGAAAGCAAGGTATCCGCCAGATTGGGGACAGCTGCATTAACAATAATATGGGGGGCAGTGGCGGAGCCAGGCCCCTTATCCTTGCCCCTTATCTTTTCATAGCTTACACCCGCCGGCTTCCCACCAGCATAATCAATGGATGTAACCAGGTGATTTAAGAGGACGCTGCCTCCGTTTTCACTAATGATATCGCTCAGAGCATTGGAAAGCTGCTGGGAGCCTCCCTTAATAAAGTTTGCCCGGCCGCCATAATAGCTACCCTGAGCAGTCAGGTAGTAAATCCAGGAGAGGGAATAGGGATCATCATGAAAATATCCAAGGTTCCCCAGCAGAATCAGTTTCAGATCCTCGTCGGAAATGATTTCATCCAGAAAAAAACCAAGGCTTTTATCCGGATTGTTCCGGTTTGCCACCATGACCCTTTTCGCATTAAGAACATGGTAGAAATAGTCATCAATACCCTTCTCCTGATCCGGGAAATGACTTTTCAGGATCGCCTTGGCCTCTTCGGGCTTGTGGGGTATGACCAGGTCGTAACGGTCGTTGATAAAACGGTAGAATTCAGGAACGGGAAGAAATTCAACCCTGTCTGAAACCCCGAGGTCTGCAAATACCCGGTTCTTCATATCACCCGGATGGAGTCCATCCATTTCATGAAGTCCGACCTCCATTGTAAAATCACGCCGTTTAAAAGTGGTGGCACACCCCCCCGGCCGGTCGTGCTGTTCCAGCAATAGCACACGTTTACCTTCTTTGGCCAGCTTGGCCCCTGCGGTTAATCCACCCAGTCCGGCTCCTATGATAATTACATCGTAATGCATATTTCAGACTTTTTTAATACTACTCCTTGTCCGGAATGGGATACCTTTTGAATTCAGCCCTCCGGTCAAACAGGTAACGGTAGGTAATATAGTGTTTCACGGATTTACATCCAACGGACATAAATATCTTTCGCATCTTGGGATTAAAATCGCCCACCCAGGAGAATTCAATTTCCTTGTAGTGTGGTTTCTTTTCGAAGACCCTGACCAGGTTCAGGATGATGCCTGCTTCAATGCCACGGCTCTGGAAAGCAGGGATCACCCCCATAAGTACCCCACGTGCCCGGTTCATGGTCTTTCTCTTTTTCAGGTAGAGGAACTTCAACATGGCAGGCGGGGTGAGCCTGCCATTGAGATGTTTCAGGATCAGGTTCACATCGGGATACATCAGGTAGATGGCAATGGGTTTGCCCCTGCTGTAGGCAATCCAGATAAACTCCTCATCGATGATGGCCTTCGCTTTTTTCAGTGTTTTTTTGATGTATGATACTTCCAGGGGTTCGAAATTTTCTTTGAAGGAGTCCCATGCCTCGTTAAATACGGTGACGAAATCCAGTATATATTTATCCGCTTCAGCCCACCTGAAATGTTTGAATTCGTATTCGGGATTTGAAGCGACCCGCTCGGCGATGCGTTCAAACCTGGAGGGCAGCGGCTCCCTCACATCCAGGTGGAAACCTTCCTGCCTGAAGTAGGTTTGAAAGCCATAGTTTTCAAAGAGTTCCTGGTAGTAGGGGTGATTGTATGCGATCTCGTAGGAGGGATGCGTAAAGCCATTTACCAGCAGGCCCCAGTATTTATCAGTCTCACCAAAATTAACCGGTCCGTCCATGGCCTCCATCCCCCGCGCTCTCAGCCATTCCCTGGCAGAATCGAAGAGCAAATTGGCCGCCTCCTGCATGTGGATGCATTCGAAAAAACCCATGCCTCCTGTAGGCTGATCGTGCTTTTCACAGCTGTTACGGTCGATAAAGGCAGCCACCCGGCCTATCAACTGCTGCCGGTCATCATAAAGCACCCATCGGATGGCCTCACCATGTTCGAAGTAGACATTTTTTCCGGGATCGAAAATGGATTTGATTTCTTTATCAAAGGGACGAACCCAGATTGGGTCGTCCCGGTAGATGAGCACAGGAACTTTAAGAAATGCCTTTTGCAGCTCCCGGTTGGTAACTTCCTTGATTTTCATTAAATGTAGATCGATTCAAGAAGTTTTTCATATCTGGATGCTACTACTTTTCGTTTCAGTTTCAGGCTGGCTGAGAGTTCGCCGGTAGCGGGCGACCAGTCGTCGGGCACAATGCGAACCCGTTTGAGCCTTTCCCAGTCATTGAGCGCCCGGTTGATTCGTGCTATTTCATCATTGAATACAGCGACCACCTCAGGAAGGGCAATCAGCTCTTTACGCTCCCTGCCATTGGGTATTTTTTGTTCGGAGCACCATTCATTCAGGTATTTGAAATCTGGAACCAGTAAGGCACTGGCAAACTTTTGATGCTCACCTACCACCATAACCTGATCAATAAAAGCCGACTCCTTGACCAGGTTTTCAATGGGCTGCGGAGCGATGAACTTGCCACTGGACAGCTTGAATATTTCCTTCTTCCGGTCTGTAATCATCAGGAATTTTCCATCCTCCAGGTGCCCCACATCACCCGTATGGAACCAGCCTTCTTTGTCAAATACACTCTGGGTCTGCTGCTCGTCTTTGTAGTAACCCAGCATAACACAGTCGCCCTTACAAAGCACTTCTCCGTCTTCTGCAATCTTCAGCTCAACTCCATCAATGACTGTCCCCACCGATCCCAGTTTACACTCACCTTTTTCCATGCGGTTGATGGTGATAATGGGTGAAGTCTCCGTCAGACCGTACATATTAATGATCTTCAGGCCGCTGGCCCAGAAGATTCTTTCAAGCCTGTACTGCAGGGCTGCGCCGCCGCAACCCACTATTCGGGCATGCCCTCCCAGGGCTTCCCTCCATTTACTGAAAATCATCTTATCGGCAAACTTCAGTTTCTGCTCGTAGAACCATCCTTTTTCCCCATGGGGCAGGTATTTCAGTCCCAGTTCCACGGCCCAGAAGAAAATCTTCTTCTTCATGCCATCCAGGCTGCGTCCTTTGGAGATTACATTGTCGTAAATCTTTTCAAGGATCCTCGGAACGGCATCGAAACCGGTGGCCCTGATCTCTTTCAGGTTGGCTGCAATGGATCCCATGCTTTCGGCATAATAGATGCATGCGCCTGAATACTGGGTCTGGTAATTGCCCAGTCTCCCGCCCACATGACAGACCGGAATGATGGCCAGGTAGCGGTCCTCCGAAGTGAGTTGGAATACTTTTGATGCTGCCAGAAAATTACTAACCAGGTTTTTGTGGGAGAGCATAACCCCTTTAGCCTGGCCGGTAGTCCCCGAGGTATAAATGATGGAAACCAGATCTTCCGGCACCACTTCAGTCTTGGTGGTTTCCAGTTTTTGTCTGATCTCTTCGCTGGCGGTCTTGCCCAGCTCAACTACTTCACTCCAGTGGGCTGCACCGTCGATCTGGTCAAAGGTGTAAATATGTTTTGCTTTCTTCTGTTTCCTGAATTCGGGAAGGATTAGATTGTAGAGTTTCTGATCCGAGATGATAAGCATACTGGAATCGGAATGATCCATGACATATCCGTATTCCTGATCGTTCAGGGAGGTATATACCGGAACATGCACCACGCCTGCCAGGGCCATTCCCATATCCACAAAATTCCACTGTGGACGGTTGTTGGTCACGGTCATGATTTTATCACCCTTTGAGAAACCCATCTTCAGGAGACCCAGAGCAAAATTGTGTGCGATCTCACTGTATTGTTCTGAAGTATAGAAGGTCCACTTTCCGCCCTTTTTTTCGGAAAGAACATTGTTGCCCGGATATACTGTGGTAAATCGCTCCAGGAGATCGAAATTTCGAGTAGGTATCATGATTAATGAAGTTTGGGTAGGTGCAAGATACGGAAACTAATCGAGATGGTCTGACAGTGAATTCTTACTATATTGGTCTAAAATTACTTAGATGAAACGACGATCTTTTCTCGAAAAAACGGCATTATTGACTCTGGTTTCGGCTTTGTTTACCAGGAAAGCCATTGCGAAAGGTGTTGACATGAAAGTTGGCAAGCTGAAAGACGGAGAAATCCAGCACATGGTTATTTTTAATCTTCCATATCCCGAAGGATCTGCAGAAGCACTTACCTTCCTGAAGGACGGAACCCGTATCTTATCAGCAATACCGGTGGTGAAGGATTTTCAGGCTTTTAAGCAGGTGAGCCCAAAGAATGATTTCCAGTATGGCTTTTCCATGGTGTTTTCAAGCCAGGCGGATTACACCACTTACAATGAGCACCCTGATCATGTGGCATTTGTTCAGGATCGATGGATGAAGGAAGTATCAGACTTTCTGGAGATTGACTTTAAGAAGCCCTTCTAGTAGTAGCTGCTTCCGTCCCAGCAATGGGTACAAAGCTTCTCCTTGGGAAGCCCGATGGCATCAATCAGATCGTCCAGGTCCTGGTACATCAGTGAATCGATTCCCAGGTTCTTTGCGATCTGCTCCACCATTTGCTTGTATTTTTCAGTGCTGGGATCGGCATATTCCTCCAGATTAGCATCTTCACCTTCCAGTTGCTTAATAGCTTTCCTGGTTGCCAGCTCCATGGGGGTTCGGGATTGGGAGAAGTTCAGGTAGTTACATGGAAAGGTCAGGGGCGGACATGCAATTCGCATATGTACCTCCCTGGCTCCGGCCTGTCTGAGATCGGCCGTATTGTCCTTCAACTGGGTTCCCCTGACTATGGAGTCATCCAGGAAGACCATGCATTTGTCCTCGATCATGGCTTTATTTGGGATGAGCTTCATCTTGGCCACCAGGTCGCGCATATCCTGGTGCTGGGGCATGAAACTCCGGGGCCAGGTGGGGGTATATTTAGAGTAGGCCCGTTTATAGGGTACTCCATTAAAGTTTCCGTAGCCAATGGCGTGACCCACACCCGAATCGGGTACCCCACAAACAAAGTCGGGTTTGACCGGATCTCTTTTTGCAAGGGCGGCCCCGCAGCGATAGCGGACTTCATCCACATTGATCCCCTCATAGTAAGATGGGGGATAGCCATAGTATACCCAGAGGAAGGAGCAGACCTGCATCTTTTCACCTGCGGGTTTCAGGGTCCGGTATCCCTCGGCAGTGATTTCCACCACTTCACCCGGTCCCAGGTAATACTCGATTTCATAGCCGTTGTTAGGAAAGGCGCAGGTTTCCGATGCCACCGCGTAGGCTCCATCCTTTTTTCCAATGATGGCCGTGGTCCGGCCCAGCTTGTCGCGGGCAACAATAAGACTTTCTGGGGTGAGGATCATCAGGGTGCACGAACCCTTAACTCTATTGTGGACATTTTCGATTCCTGCGACGAAGTCGTTCTCTTCACACACCAGATTGGCCACCACTTCAGTGGGATTCACATTGCCCTGGAAGTTTTCTGTAAAGTGTCCTTTTTTATTCAGGAAATGTGTTTCAAGCTCATTTATATTAACCAGGCGGCTTACTGTGGCAATGGCAAAGCGACCCATATGGGAGTTGAACATGATGGGTTGCGGATCGGTGTCGCTGATGATACCGATGCCTTTATTTCCATTGAATTTTGGCAGGTCGGGTTCAAATTTGGTTCTGAAGTAACCATCCTCCAGGCTATGGATCGATCTTCTGAAGCCTTCTTTTTCGTTGTAAAATACCATTCCGGCTCTTTTGGTACCCAGGTGGGAGTGGTAGTCCGTTCCATAATAAACATCGTAAACGCAATTTTGCCTGGCAATAGCTCCGAAAAAGCCGCTCATCTTGGAAATAGTTTTAGGTTAGTAGTCAGGCTAAAACTAGGAAGAAAAACCGTGAATCCAAACTAATTTCATGTACTGCTTATTTAGCTGCAAGGATAAGCCAGCCTGCGCTAAACTTTTACCCGTTTCTTGCGATCTTACAAGAGGATGTGTTGATTCTCTTTATTACGCCAGCCCGCCTGCGACTTGTATTTAACAATATAGATCTTCAGGTCGGCCTGGCTCTCGTAGTCCACGAAAAACACTTTTTTATCGGCCTGGCTCTCGTAGTCCACAAAAAACCACAGGCCGTCTTCTTTGGCCTGGGAATCGTAGTCCACAAAAAAGACCTTCAGGTCGCACTGTGATTCGTACTCCACCACGTAAACCTTTATGTCGGCCTGACTCTCGTATTCAACCTTGTAGACCTTTTGTGCCTCAAGCGATACAGTAAGAGAGAGGATGGATATCAGCAATATATAAGATGTTTTCATGGTTCAGCTTATTTAATACCAGATAGAACAGTTCAAAAACTGATCCAAAAAAAACAGCCGCCTTACCACCAGACCTCCATCTGCAGACCCAGGGATAGTCCGTGATCCTGATCCGCAAAGGATCCTGTGGCAACCTGACCAATAAAAGAATCGGACCAGGCCGCATAGGTGAAATAGGCCCTGATGGCCGGCCGGCTCATGATTTTATTCTGGGGAGATATCTGTGGGGCGATGGTGGCCTTGAACAGGACTCCGCTATCCATGTCCTTCTGCTCAGTATAATCCATGCCAAATTCCCCCACCAGTGAAAAATACCTGCTGAAGTGATAGGACGGCCTGATGCCGGCAGAGAACCAGTTGAGGATATTGCCCTCGGCTTGCTTATTCTCCAATAGCTGGTAAGAAAGCAGGCCCTGCATGGAGAAGGAAGGACTCAGATCCAGGAGCAGATCATTGATTACCCGGAATCTCCTGAACCCACCCACATCAATCTCCTCTCCCGGAACGGGTACTATTCCCATGGGTTGAGAGATTATTGCCCTGTAATTTTCAGCGGCCCCCCTTCCATAGAACAGGTTAATCAGGTTTCGTCCTTCCGGGAATGGGATTTCATAAAACAGTCCGGCTGACCACCCGACATCACTGCTTACATAATAGGTGTCCTCCTCCAGGACGGCAGAATCACCTTTAAAATTTGATACATCAAATGTGAAGCCCAGCTTCCCGGAACCAAGAGCGATATCATAAATGGTAAGATCCAGGCTTGTTTTATTTAAGAAAAACTGGTTGCTGGGTTGCACATTCCCATTGGAGGTCAGTTGATCGATGGATCCCCCCAGGTAGGCAAGGGATAGCCGGAACGAATTCCAGAGCACGAGGTCCTCAAACCCGCCTCCAAATCCGCTCATGTCCCGGTAGAAATAATCTGTCATGTGGACATCATACCTGTCATAGAAGCGCTGTCCTGCCCAGAAAGCCATCAGGGGCTGGTCCCGGACAATACCGCGACTACGAACAAAGGCTTCCCTGACCGAGGTGGTTGTTACGAAATCGTTGCTTTTACTGGTGGGAGTAACAAATGCAAGCCTCAGGTTGGTTTCGAAAAGGGCCTTGTTTTCATCTACAAAAGCATAGCCAAGCACAGCTTCCACATAGGTTTCTGCTTCATTTCCTAACCTGTACTTCGATTCCGCATTGGGGGCCCTGAATACATCCATTGCCTTGCCATTGCCATCTATCCCAAATCCTGCGCGCATATAGCCTCCGAAAATAATATGTGTGGTATCCTGTGCTGTAATATTTGCTGTTGCAGACCAGGTTATTAAAAAAATCAGGAACACCTGCCATGATAGGAGGAGATGGAGTTTTCTCATTTTTCTTTCGATCTGGATACGTTCAAGAGGAAAGATAAAACATAAAAAGTCTTCCGGCAAGAGGATCCGCTATAGAGGGAACATGCTACTTGTTTAAATATGGATTAGATGCTCCCTATCTCCCGTTTTACAATAAATATCCTTGCTGAACATAAACAGATTTGCTGGCTTTTTTGAAGCACCTGTCTTTTTTTCTTCCAGAGAGATAATATATGTTTTACTGAGGGCTTTTTTTCGGAAGTTTCTGTTATCGATATCAATATCAAGTACCGCCTCATAGGCCGCTTGAAGCTCATTCAGCGTGAATTTATCGGGAAGAAGCTCAAAAATAATTGGTTCGCTTACAAGCTTTTCTTTGAGTTGCCGTATAGCTGTATCAATTATTTCCCTGTGATCAAAAGCCAAAGGGGGCAGGGCTTTGACAGGGAACCACCTTGTATTTTTTGTCAGTCTGTCCAAGCCCTGAGTGGGGAGAAGAAAATAATATGCAACTGACATGGTATAGGGGTTGATTTCTTTGCTTTTGACCCAGAGCAGATCTTTATCGTTCTTGATCCTCTTGGGATTGCCAAAAGTCCTGAATTGCTTTTTATAAGCCTCATCCTGACCTGTTAGCTTTTTTAAAATCCTTTGTGCTGACTGATCCAGGGTTTCACTTTTAAAAACATGTTTGCCCGGCAGCATCCAGTCGTCAATCGCCGGATACCTATCATCGTACATGTTCAGATTGCGCCTGCTCAGAAGGATGTTGATTTGGGCCAGGTCAAAACCGAAAACAACACAATCGACCGATATGTTAGGTATTTCCCTTAAATCCATTAGAAAAACGTGTAATATACGTTTTATACTAATTATGCTTGTGCAAATATACCTAAAATGAAGTATTAATACTCTTTTAATGACAAATATAATGTAATAAATAAAGGGATTAGTTGTTATTTCATATATTTTTATTTTACATTTGTAAGCAAACGTATAAAATACGTTTAATAAAGATACTTTCAAATGAATGACCAGGCGAACCGAAACTTTGCAGCACTTGATGAAGAACAACTTCCCATAGCGCAGAACAAACTACATGGCGGGAAACATTTTGCAGGCCTCTACGCCGGAGAGCATGTGGCTGCCACTGAATTTGTCATTGGCGCCACTTTTGTCTCCCTGGGGGCCAGTACCCGGGATATTTTATTCGGCTTGCTTATTGGTAATGCGCTTGCCGTGCTTAGCTGGACTTTTTTAACTTCTCCCATTGCTGTTCAGACCAGGCTTAGCCTCTATACTTACCTGAATAAGATTGCGGGCGATACCATGACCAAGCTTTACAACTGGGCCAATGCTATTATTTTTACGGTCATCTCGGCAGCCATGATAACCGTATCCGCATCTGCGGTTCGTTTGTTGTTTGGTATTCCGGCACAATTGAACTGGTACTCCACCAATGTCAGTTTCATCCTGGTTGTGATTGGAGTAGGCATTGTGGTGGTCTTTGTGGCCATTTATGGATTTTCCACAGTGGCCAGTTTTTCAGGCATCTGTGCACCCTGGCTCTTCACCCTGTTTTTTGCCGGAGCACTTGCGCTGCTTCCTGCACTTTCCCATTCGGTTGTGGGTTCAACCTCCATTGCCAGTATGAAGGAATTCATCCTGATCGGCGACCATTCCATATGGAAAGGGGTAACCAATACCGGGGAAGCGGGCATCGGACTATTTGAAGTGATTGGATTTGCCTGGGCTGCCAATACCATTACTCATGTGGGCTTGATTGATATGGCCATCTTTCGTTATGCAAAGAAGGCCAGCTATGGGCTGTATTCGGGCTTTGGAATGTTTTTGGGCCATTATCTGGCCTGGATCGCGGCAGGCATTATGGGGGCCGGAGCAGGAGTTCTGCTTCAGAAACCCGTGGTTGCCCTGGATCCCGGCGATGTGGCCTTTTATGCCCTGGGAGCCTCTGGTTTTGTAATTGTCATTATTGCCGGCTGGACCACGGCCAATGCCAACCTGTACCGGGCGGGACTGGCTGCTCAGGCCATCTTTAAAAAGCATTCCCGAAAAAGAAGCACCCTGGTGGTGGGTGTTTTTACGGTGATCATTGCCTGTTTCCCCTTTGTTTTTTCAAAGATGCTTCCCATGCTCACCTATGCGGGATTGCTGGTGGTCCCGGTGGGGGCCATTGTATTCACAGAGCATTTTATTTTCCCCAGAATCGGACTCACCAGGTACTGGGCCTATTATAAGAACCTGCTCACAAGTAAACCGGCTATCATTGCCTGGATGGGAGGGCTTTTACTGGGCTTCGGGCTGAATGCCCTGCATGTGATGTCCTTTTATTACCTGTTCATCCCTGCCTGGTTCTTTACAGCCATTATCTACACCCTGATGGCAAGAACCAGCGGAGCCAGAGAAGACTTTACAAAAGAAATCAAGGAAGAAGAGCAGCTTCAAAAGGACATAAAGGAGTACCAGGAGGAGAAAGCTCTCTCAGAAAAAGTGCAATACAAGGATAGATCTACGGGTACGAAGATCCTGACCATATTATCTGTGATCTGCCTGGCGATCATTCTTACCCTGGCTTCAATCACTATGTTTGCCAGTCCCGATCTGGAGCTGTACAATATCAACAAAGCAATTTTCCATAAATATGCATTTATCTGTACCATCGGGTACTTTGTATTTGCTTACTGGGGACTTCAAAGAAAAAAGTCATTTATTAAATAGGATAAAACCATGAAAAATGCAATTCTGCTGAATCAGAAAAATCTGAACTCCTTGCCTCCTGATGTAATCGTACCCTCCTATAACAGGGATGAAGTAACTACCAGCATTGTACATATTGGGGTGGGTAATTTTCACCGCTCACATGAGGCCTATTATACCAATGAATTAATGCAGGATCACGGGGTGCTGGACTGTGGCATTTGTGGGGTGGGACTTTTGGATTATGACAGGAGGATTTACAACATCCTGAAGGATCAGGATGGTTTATATACGCTTGTTACAAAGGAGCTGGACGGATCGCTCAGTCCGCGTGTTATCGGCTCCATCGTAGAATATATATTTGCTCCTGAAAATCCCATAGCCGTGATCGAAAAAATGGCCGATCCCGATATAAAAATCATTTCCCTTACCATCACCGAGGGAGGTTATAATTTAAACGAGGCTACCGGAGAGTTCGACTTCAGCAATCCGGTCATCGTGGAAGACATGAAAAATCCCATGTCGCCCAAAACGGTTTTCGGCTACCTGGCACAGGCCTTGAAACTCAGGATGCAACGGGGTACGGCTGGCTGTACGATCCAATCTTGCGATAACATTCAGGGGAATGGAAATGTGGCCCGGAAGGCCCTGATTAATTACGTGGAAAAGGCTGAACCTGAATTATTGTCCTGGATTGAGAAGCATGTTTCATTTCCCAATGCCATGGTGGACAGGATCACTCCCGTGACTGTTGCCGGGGACATTGAAAAGCTAAAAGAAGAGTTTCAGGTGGAGGACCAGTGGCCTGTTGTCTGCGAGCCCTTTATCCAGTGGGTTGTGGAAGACGATTTTGCAGAAGGCAGACCGCAATGGGAAAAAGTGGGAGTTCAATTTGTCGAAAACGTGGTGCCTTTTGAAAACATGAAGTTGCGCCTGCTGAATGCCGGCCATTCCCTTCTGGGTATGCTGGGGGCACTGCATGCTTACACTACCATCGACGAAGCAGCCCGTGATGAAGAATTCTCGAAGTTCCTGGAATCCTTTATGGATGAAGAGGTCAGTCCAACCCTGGGAGATCTGGGTGGTATTGACCTGGCTGCCTATAAGAAGAGCCTGCTTGAACGTTTCCGGAATATCCATATTAAAGATTTGATTTCCCGAATCTGCCTGGAGAGTTCGGCCAAGATTCCTATCTTCTTATTGCCCACCGTCAAAGCCCAGCTTCAGGGCAATGGAAATATTAAAAGAGCAGCTTTTGTAGTTGCAGCCTGGTGCAAGTACAACGATGGAGTGGATGAGAACGGTATGCCTTACGACATTGAGGATGCCATGAGCGATGAATTGATCCGGGCCGCAGCCTTATCCCACCAGGAGCCCATTCGTTTCCTGGAAATTGAACCGGTTTTTGGGGACCTGGTTCAAAATGAAAGTTTTGTGAATTCATTTTTAGAGTCTCTGGCCATGCTTCGCAGCAAAAAGGTCAGGGAATGTGTAAGAGAGATGAATTCATATCTTTAAAGAAACTGGGGATTATGAAATCAATTATTTGTTTTGGCGAAGTGTTATGGGATATGCTTCCTGCGGGTAAAAAGCTGGGAGGCGCACCGTTGAATGTGGCGCTCAGGGCACAATCGCTGGGTCATAATGCTTCTATGATCAGCAGCATAGGCAACGACGACATTGGTGCTGAGCTGGCCGAGGAAATTTTGAATCATGGCGGCACCCTTGCGCATATCCAGGTGAACAAAGACTTTGCCACCAGTGAGGTCCTGGTAGCACTGGATGAACATGGTACGGCAAGCTATGAAATCAGGATGCCCTGTGCCTGGGACAATATTGCGCTTCTGGAGCAGGATCTGGAAGCGGTAAAGAAGGCGGATGCCCTGATTTATGGCAGTCTGGTTACCAGAAGTGATGTTTCAAGAAAGACTCTCTTTGCCCTCCTGGACCAGGCCACATATAGTGTATTTGATGTGAACCTGCGTCCCCCTCACTATTCGCCGGAGCGGATTTTAAGCTTGATGAAAGCAGCCGATTTTGTGAAATTCAATGATGAGGAACTCCATGAGATTTGTATGCACCTTGGATTTCATGATAAATCGCTGGAGGCATGCATCCGTTTTATATCAGAGCAAACGGACACGGACCAGATTTGCGTGACCCTGGGGAAGGACGGAGCGGTTCTTTTTTACAATAAGGACTTTTATTACAACCCGGGTTACAAAGTTACAGTGGCTGATACAGTTGGTGCGGGCGATTCCTTCCTGGCTTCCATCATCAGCAAGTTGCTGGATGGTGTGGATCCCCAGGGTGCCATTGACTTTGCGTGTGCGGTGGGTTCCATCGTTGCATCTAAGAACGGTGCCAATCCTGAGCTCAGTGATGAGGAGATCCTTCGCATGATCGGAACCCGTTAGGGATAGGGGCCAGGGCCGTTCTATGGATTGGGTTTGGCCGGCAGGTTTGATTTCATTCTTCTCCGGAAAGATGAGGGGATCAGGTTGAATCCCCTGATGCCAAAGCGCCGGGCCAGTAATTCAAGGCCCAGAAGAGAAACCACTCCCCCGGGTAGGATGACCAGGGTGGTGAATATGGAAAAGCGACCCACATCTTTCAACTGTTCGATGGCTGCTTTTACCTCCTCTTCTGAAGGAGCTTCTTTTCGTCCGCTCAGGTCCAGTTTTGCCTCAAGTAATTTAAAAAAAGAACGGGCCATCTGTTCGGTTTCCCCGGCCTCTTCTCCGACGATATCAACCCCTTCATCAATCAGTTTCTTGGTTTTTGAAGCGTACTTCCTTGCAAAGAGGTAGCTCCTGTGATTTTTCACAGGCAGGTTCCAGGCAGCCTCCTTCAGAGCTTTGAGTTTATTAATAAGGACCGATTCCCTGTGCATAACACTGTTTATACCGTAAGGCCTTTGGTTTTATATATTAACCCCATTTTCAAAAGTAAGTTCAATTTTCGTGTGAATGATGATCAGTGTCTGAGACCGATAGTTTTTTCATATAACTCAGGGTAAGAATCGTTCCCGCCACGCCAATGATGCTCCAGAGAATAATTAAGAAATAGTCCGGGTCCAAATCCTGAATGTACAGGCTCAATGCCATCGCCATCAATGCAAACCCAAGCGTGCTGGTTTTTGTAAGAATAATGCCCCCCAGGATATATCCAAGGGTCTTATTTTTCGCCATTAAAACTGCAGATGCCAGCATAAGCGGGATGATAAGGGCCAGGTCCAGGGAGTAGATGATAAGGGGTGCCTTGCCATCGGGTGTATCAGACAGGTGATTGGGGTCAGCCAGATGAGAAACAAGATCCTTGATCCACAGGGATGCAATCAGGATGGAGATGAGTAACAAGTAGGCAATGATTGTGATTTTTAAGCCCCTTCCCTTAAATGAACAGACCCTATCATGCTTAAAAATTTCTATCAAAGAAATGACCATGCCAATTACTGCCAGCCCAAAAATGGGCACTTGAAGTAAATACAGAAAGCTTAGTTCTGCTGCAAACATGTAAAAGGAATAGGTGTATGTGAAATATAGCAGGATTCCACTATGGACCAGCGTCCATTTCCAATTGCTGTTTTGCACTCCTCTGGAAAGGCTGATCAGCAAAAAGGGCAAGGCAAGCAGGAGAGTCACCATATCCTGTCCCAGCCATTGGGCATTTGCCCATGCACCATCCTGGTAGATACCATTGTTGATGATGCTGATTGAACATGATACAAGTGTTAATACAGCAATCAGAATGCTAAATGTCAGTAATGTTCTTTTTGCCATGAAGGGAGTATTTGATTATCTGTCAGGGAAGTAGAGCGGGTGATTTGCGTTATATTTACGGATGAATTCCACCATTTTCTCTTTCTTTTCTCGTTTGCGCAGAGACTCATACTGGGAGCTCAGTACCGAATCTCTTTCCAGGATAACACCCAATGAATAGATATCATATTCACTTAGTGCATTTGATTCAAAATCAAAAAGAGAAATCTCCCCTTCTGCAGAGACCATGGAATAATTGTAATTTTTGTAGAAGGAGCGAAAGAGATCTGTGGTTGTAGTATACCGGGTGCCGGTATCCCTTGGCGAATAACTGGTTTTTTCATGGGTTGTTGCAGAAGCGATAAAGAGGGAAATAGGTCCTTGAATGAGGATCTTTTGAAACCTTCCACCAAGCATCATGTACAGGCTATTCTCAAGGGCATATCCCCAGACCTCTTTTGTTCTAATGGAGGCTCTTACACCCGACTCATCATAGAGGACAATCTCTTCGTTGAGGACCAATTCATCGAAGAAGTTTTTGTTATCCGTATTCAAATCGGTGACAATCCTGGCAAAGGGAATGGGATCGTTTGCTTTCAGGTCTTCGATATTCAGGTATAAGCCTTCTTTGAATTTATATTCGGGAGAATAAGGGACCATTTTATATTTCTGAGGCTCCCGGGCCCATTCGATGGCCTGTTTCAGTAAACGCCGGTAATCCGGATTTTCATATGCATGATGGTCATGGCCCGGTTGTATATAGACTATTCGAGATTTTCCATAATAATTTGTCCAGCCGATAATTTTTCCGCTTTCAGGATGTGAGGTTTCAAGTATTGGATGTACTTCCGGCCCGACCCTGAAATTTCCATACACTTCATCGTGAATTACAAAGTCGTTTATTCCTTCGGTAATAGGGTGATTTTCATCCCTTACCCGGACAGTAAATTCCACCTTATGTTGATAAGTGGATGCTTCCGGATCTGTGCCAGATTCAATATAACGTCCCCCGATGATCTTTTCAAACTCATCCCATTCCTGATAATTCACAAGGGAGTGGTGCAGAAATACCATTCCTTTGCCTTTCTCCAATAACTTGATGAAGGCATCTTTTTGCACCTCATCAATCTTCTGGTACATGTCGTAAAAGAGCAGAACATCAAATTGATCCATAAGAGAGGATTTATATAGTCCGTTGGCCCCCGGATGGATTACCTCCTGGTAAACAATTCCCGGCATTTCCCTGAACATATCGAAAAAGGGTTCTCTTTCGAATTCATGCCCGCCTGTAATGATCATGATTCGCTTTACTGCTTGGGCTGAACATTCATTATTAAGCACAATATTTGTGGCTGCTATGGATAGGAATATTATGAGCCATGTCCGGGAGTATAGTCTAACTCTGCTCATGCTATTATGCAGTTAATAATCCATGATCACTTCCCGGGAACCATATCCAGTCTAAGATTGCCATAGTGTTCCAGTACCTCGCTCAGTTGCTGATATACTGCCTTTGTTTCAGCATCAAGTGTGGAAATCTCAAGAGGGTATTGTTCCCCGTAATCCACCGGGACTTCATAAAACTCCCCGGTATCATATAATTTGTAGCGGTGGGTTCGTGCAAAAACACGGGCTTTCTCCACCTCCCCGTTTCTTGAATACCAGCTGTAGATCCACTCCCTGGGATTCCCCTTTTCTCCATGCAGTTGAGGAAAAAAACTTCGACCATCCATCTCTATGGAATCCATGGGGATGCTGGCTACCTCCCCCAGGGTGGGTAAGAAATCGCTGAAATCAATCAGGTCTGAATTGACCGTGTTGGCTTCGATGACATCCGGCCATTGTACGATGAGCGGAACCCGGGTCCCGGCATCCGTGGATTTTCCCTTTGCCCCGGCGACCTCCCGCCCGTTCAGCATGGAAACCACAGGTACATCTGTGCCATTATCCCCGGTAAACAGCACCAGGGTATTGTTTTGAATGCCCAGTTCTTCCAGTCTGAGGTTTATCTCACCAACAATATGGTCCATATGAGCGACCATATCTTCAAAATAGTGTGGCTCTCCCTTATAGGTCATCGTGCTTGTATCTCCCCGGTTCCATTCCGGGGAGCCGGGTGCTGGACTAAAGGGGCAGTGGGTCAGGATCATGGGGTAGTACAACAAAAAGGGAGTTCCGTCTTCATGGCACTTTTCAATAAACTCGATTCCATACTGACTTACAATGTCGGGGCCATAGTCGGTCTCCGCATAGGTGATAAGCTTCCCGTCCACCTCAAGCACAGGCTTGGAAAAACGGGTATCCCGACCGGTGGAATCTATCCGTCCGCCACCCACCTGCCACAAGCAGTGCCGGTCAAATCCGGCGTGCTGTGGACTGGCCGGATCCTTGCCCAGCTGCCATTTCCCCACCACACAGGTCGCATATCCTGCCTCCTGAAAAAGATGTCCAAAGGTAATCTGACTTTCTTCCAGCAAGCCAAAATGTACGTAGTTCCTCACATTATATAGTCCTGTCATTATCTGAACACGACTGGGCGTGCATAAGGGTTGTGCATAACAGTGCTCAAACCGCATGCCATTGGAGGCCAGTTGATCAATTTCGGGTGTTTTGTATGAGCTGCCTCCGTTGGCCCCGATGGTTTCATAACCCAGGTCGTCGGCCATGATCAGGATGACATTGGGCCTTTCATCAGGGCTTCCCGGGGAAGAGCCGGCTGTACAGGATACTAATAGTACTGAAAGCAGGACCAATGAGATCACACCTGAAGTTTTCATAGGCTATATTTTCTCGAATTCATAATCTCTTTCCACCCTGGCGATCCGGGCTTTAAAATGGCTGTACCAGACTTCCCGGCCTTTTTGCCTTGCAATCGCGTGTTCGGCATGCTCTTTCCATTTCTTTATGGACTTCAGGTCTCTCCAGTACGAAATGGTAATGCCAAGCACCTCTCTTGCATCTTCCACTCCCAGGAATCCATCCTGCTTTTGTGCCAGGTCAATCATACGAGCCGACATAAGTGCATATCCCTTGTCCCCTTCAGTTCTCTGAGAACTGAAGATTACTGCATAGTAGGGAGGGCTTGGAGTTTTGGCAATCATCTTTACCGGTTTTATCAGCTTTGCTTTCATGGCTGCTTTTTCTTCTCCAGGAGTGAGATAACGATGACTACGACCAGCAGAATCATTGCCAGAATACCCAGATAACTCCCGGAATTATTTGACCAGCTTAAATCCCCGAAATCTATGATAGATACGTTGCCAATAATCAGAACTGCAGCCACCCCGATAAGTATGAATTTTGCATTTCTCATAGTAAAAAAAAGGCTTTTAAACCCAGTAATTTAGTGATAAATTACAAATTGAAGCTTTCATTAACGTATATTTCGTAATGTATCTCAACACTCAGAAGAATGAAAGAAAAGCTTAGTCTGCTCTCCGAGCTCATCAAACTTGCCCGCTGTGATAATGAAGTAAGAGAACAAGAGTATTTATTTCTCATGTCCATAGCCCGGTCACTCCATGTGAGTCAGGAGGATTTTGATTCCCTTTTTGAAACCTACATCGAATTCACACCACCCGAATCTGAATTTGATCGAATATTGCAATTCCATCGCCTGGTTCTGCTGATGAATGTGGATCAGGAAACCAGTGATCAGGAACTTGCATTTTTAAAGGATATCGGTATACGGATCGGACTTAATTCCCTGGCGACGGACCGGGTACTTGCAGAAATGCACAAGTATCCCAACAAACTTATTCCCCCCGACAAGCTGATAGAGATTTTTAAAGAGAACTATAATTAAACTATCTTTGTGCCCTGAAAAAACAGTATACGATATGAGTACGAAGAAGACGCTTCTGATGATCCTGGATGGATGGGGAATTGGAAAAGGAGATAACGCTGATGTAATCAGCCAGGTAGCTACTCCGAATATGGACAGGCTGGAGAAAGAGTACCCCTCTTCACAGCTTCATGCTTCGGGTGAGAATGTGGGATTGCCCGACGGACAAATGGGTAATTCCGAGGTGGGGCACCTTAACATTGGTGCGGGTCGTGTGGTTTACCAGGACCTGGTGAAGATTAATATGGCCGTAAAGGATGGTTCCATTGGCGAGAATCCTGCACTGCTTGAGGCCTTCACTTATGCACGCGACAAAGAGAAGCAGGTGCATTTTATGGGACTGCTCTCCGACGGGGGTGTTCATTCGCTTGATAAGCACTTGTACAAGCTGTGTGATATAACAGGCGAGTACGGCATTAAGAATGTATTTATTCACGCTTTCGGAGATGGACGGGATACCGACCCACAGAGCGGGAAGGGGTATATGGAGAACCTGGAGAAGCATCTTGAAACTTCAAACGGAAAAGTAGCTTCCTTTATCGGCCGCTATTATGCAATGGACCGTGATAAGAGGTGGGAGCGTGTCAAAGAAGCTTACGATCTGCTGGTGCATGGCAAGGGAAGAGCGGCTGGAAATGTGGTAAAGGCCCTGCAGGAATCATATGATAAAGGAGTGACCGACGAGTTTGTGAAGCCCATTGTAATTGTGGATGAGGAGAACAAAGCCCTGGGGACTATCCAGGAGGGCGATGTGATTGTATTCTTTAATTTCAGGAACGACAGGGCTAAAGAGCTTACCATTGTCCTGACCCAGAAGGACATGCCCGAGTTTGGGATGCATACCATTCCTCTGCACTACTGTACCATGACCCCCTATGATGCCACTTTCGAAGGTCTGCATGTGATTTACGACAAGGATAATGTCACCAATACCATTGGAGAGGTAGTTTCAAATGCAGGATTGAGCCAGCTTCGTATTGCAGAGACTGAAAAATATGCTCACGTAACTTTCTTCTTTTCGGGAGGAAGGGAAGAAGTATTTAAGAATGAGAACAGAATCCTGGTGCCCTCCCCCAAGGTAGCGACCTACGATCTGCAGCCCGAGATGAGTGCATTCGAGGTGAAAGATGCTGTGATAGGTGATATCAGGGAGAACGGTCCCGATTTTATCTGTCTAAATTTTGCCAATGGCGATATGGTTGGTCATACCGGCATTTATGCATCCATTGAAAAAGCAGTGACCACTGTGGATCAGTGTGTGGGTGAAGTGGTGGAAGTGGCCAGGGAGAATGGCTACGATGTGATGATTATTGCCGACCATGGAAATGCCGACAACGCAGTGAATGCCGATGGTTCACCCAATACGGCGCATTCCCTGAATCCGGTGCCCTGCATCATGGTAACAGACGACTACACCACTGTGGGAGAAGGTATACTGGCGGATGTAGCTCCGACTCTTCTGCATATCATGGGTGTGGATCAGCCGGAGGAAATGACAGGTAAGGTGCTGGTTTCTTAGCGATTAATCATTGGGAGGATATCCTCTCGTAGTTGCAGAATGATCCTGCATATTTCTTCCAGGGATTCAGGTTCATAGCTGATATTTGCAACCTTCGCATGAAAAGCCTGTTCATTTTCGTCCATTTCAAACCCTTTTGTTTCGTAATGGATTACTACGTTTTCGTAAACTTCTTTTAGCTTGTTTACGGTGTGCATGTAGCGTCTTACCATCAGGGACTCCTGTTGATTGGCGAGGATTGCGGACAGGCTGTTCAGGGAGAATTTCTGCTGAAGAATCCGGTCGCCCATTTCAAGTACAGATTTGTCCTGATAAATTTTCACTCCAATATACATGGTCTCCAACCAGCCTCCCAGGAGGGAAAGAGATGCAAGTGATAACTGGTCACTTTCATCGAAATGATTGTCCATCTCAGTATATATTTCGTAGATCTGCTTTTTAAGAGAATCAGGATTTTCCAGGTTGGATCTCTGTTCCCCGGGGTTTTCTTCAAAAATTTCACGGGGGAGTTCCAGTTTGTCAGAGAGTAATTCAATATGGTGATAGTAATCAGCAGCTTCATTCGCTCTTTCAAACAAGGTACAATAGCTCAGATCGACTCCCAGTACACCAAGTAAGAGTGCAATATGTTCCGGGTTGTCATACAGGGGGATCTTTTCGAGAGGACAGGGAATTTCAGGATCAAAGCCGGTTCCGGTCTCTTCAAAAAAGCCAACAATATCGGTTGGAATTTTAAGGGCATATACAATTTCTCCATTATTGGAAAAAGCAGAAGGCTGATAAGAATTTCCAAGAAAATCGGTATCCCCGGACTGGGAGCCTGAAGGGTTGCAGGCATAAAGAAAAAAACTCAGGATAATGGTTCGGAATGCATGTCGAAACATAGGATGGTTTATGAGTTAATTAGGGTAAAAATAACAAATCTTTCATATCATGGATCGGGATCTCATGGCTCCGATAATGATATCTATTAACTCATTAGGCTCTAATGTCATACAGTTTAATTTAATGTCAAAACGGGTATAGTCATTTCCTTTTCCCTGAAAGAAATCCCTGAAGCTCGATCTCTTTTTATCGATATTCTGTGCGTAAGTGCGGGCCTGATCAATGGAGTAATTGAGTTTGTCGGCTACCCGCAGGGCCCTCCACTCCAGGGGAGCCTCCAGGTAAACATGAAGTGATTTGGGAATGTCTCTTGTAATAGCCACCCCACCCCGGCCTACTATAATTGCATTCCCGGCATTTGCAAAGTTTCTGATCACTTTGGCAATGGTGGTCCGGATTTTCATGTCCGATTTGTAATAATCCTTGGATTGGGCCAGCAACAGATCTTCAAGAACGCCCCGGCTCTTGTAATCAAAAACGTGTTGAATCTGGCTGGAGTCCACATGCAATTCTTTGGCCGATTCCATCATGATTTCTTTGCTGATCCATCTCCAGGGACCTTCTTTGGCATGTTCCTTTTTTATGGAATTCAGGCGTTCGGAAAGTTCAGCTGCCAATTTTTTGGCCGGGCACCCCACCTCTCTGGACAGCGTTACCACCGGCCCGGGGAAGATATTTTTGGCTGGGTCCTCTTTGTACCAGTTGTCCAGGTATTTTGACAGGTCGATTTTCATGATCATGGAAAAAAGAGGGTTCCTGCTCAATTTACCATTTTTAAAACCGAAAGTCAAGGGCTGGGAGCCCCGGATGCTAAATAACAACAGGCAGATAGAGGTTATAAGCCCATGGATGATTATATTTGGAGTCCTGACCTAAATAAAACCTTAACCTATGAACAAAATTACAGTAATTGGGGCTGGTAATGTGGGCGCCACCTGTGCCAATGTGATTGCCCACAAAGACCTGGCCAACGAAGTGGTTCTTCTTGATGTTAAAGAAGGACTTGCCGAAGGAAAGGCGCTGGATATCTGGCAGACCTCTTCAATTAACCATTTTAACACCCGGGTTACCGGGTCTACCAATGATTACCTTAAAACCAAGGGATCGGGGATCATTGTGATCACCTCCGGGATTCCAAGGAAACCAGGAATGTCACGTGACGATCTGATCAAAACCAATGCAAATATTGTGAAGGAGGTTACCGAGAAGGCTATCAAGTACTCTCCCGATGCCATCGTCATAGTGGTTTCGAATCCACTTGACGTGATGACCTATGCAGCCTTTCTGGCAGCCAACAAAGATCCGCATAAAGTATTCGGAATGGCGGGCATCCTGGATACAGGACGTTACAAAGCTTTCCTGGCCAGTGCCCTGGAAGTATCCCCGGTCGATATTCATGCCATGTTACTCGGTGGCCATGGCGATACCATGGTTCCGCTTCCCAGGTATACCTCTGTTAGCGGAATACCGGTAACCGAATTGCTGGGCCCCTCGGTCATAGAAAAAATTGTGGAACGGACCAGGAAAGGAGGAGGCGAGCTGGTGAGCCTGATGGGTACTTCGGCCTGGTATGCGCCGGGAGCAGCAGTATCACAGATGGTGGAGGCCATTGTGGATGACCAGAAAAGAATATTCCCCGTTTGTGCCTACCTGGATGGGGAGTACGGACAGAAAAAGCTGTACCTGGGAGTTCCGGTAAAACTGGGCAAAGGTGGAGTAGAAGAGATCATTGAGATCAGTCTGAACACCGACGAGAAGAAATTGCTAACCAGCTCAGTTGAAAGCGTGAAAAAGGTAATGAAAGTTCTGGATGATATGAAACTCTTTGAGGAGTAGTTCTAAGCATCACGTTCTCAAAGAAATAAGTTTTTGGAATTGCGTAATTAACCCGCGTGTTGATTACGCAATTTTTTTGTGGCTTCGTCCCGAAGTGCAAAAAAATAGTGCTATATTTGCGGCCTATTCGAAAAAGACAATCAAGTAACTATTAATAAACAAGTTAAAAATGCAAAATAAAGGTGCTATCAGGTTTTTTACGATTGTTCTGGCTCTGGTTAGCGTTTACCAGCTTTTGTTCACAGTGTTTACACAGAAGGTGGAGCGTGATGCCAGGGAGTTAGCCAATGGTGATGTCCGTATTGAACGATCCTACCTGGATTCTATGAAAGGGGAAGTGGTATATAATGTCTTGTTCAAGAAATATACCTACCAGGAATGTAAAGAGAGAGAGGTCAACCTTGGCCTGGACCTGAAGGGTGGAATGAACGTCATTCTTGAAATTGCAGTAGAGGATATTATTCGCTCGCTGGTTGCAAATCAATTTCTTACAGATCCGGTCTTTACAGAGACCATGGCACTTGCTCATGAGAAGAAAAAGGACAGTCAGAGCGATTTTGTGGATCTGTTTGCCGATGCCTTTGAGGAATTAAATCCCGGAGCGCAGCTGGCTCAGTTCTTTATGACCCCGGAGACTCGTGGCGAGATAGATTTCAATACCACCAATGATGAAGTGGTATCATTTTTAAAGGTTGAAGCCGAAGACGCCATTGACAATTCTTACAATGTATTGCGGAACAGGATTGACCGCTTTGGGGTTGTCCAGTTGAAGATTCAGAAGCTGGAGCGTCAGGGCAGGATCCTGGTGGAGCTACCCGGTGTAAAGGAGCCTGAAAGGGTGTCCAAATTGCTCACCGGAACTGCCAACCTGGAGTTCTGGACCACCTACCAGGCTGCCGAAGTGTGGAACTACCTCGATCAGGCCAACCGGACTCTGGCCGATATTATAAGGGCAGAAGGAGCAACTGAAGAACTTGTTGATGTAGAATCAGGAGAAGCCACTGTTGAAGAGGATGCGCAGCTTGAAGAGGACCTGCTGGCAGCTGAAGATGATCTTCTGCTGGATACCGCCGGACTGGACCTCTTAACCGACCTGGATAGCACCCAGGTCTTTGATGACCAGGAGGCCCAATTCTATGCTGAGAATCCATTGATTGCTGTGCTGACTCCCTATCTGGATAATCAGCGGAATTTTATTCCCGGATCCACAGTTGGTGTGGTTCTTTTAAAGGATACAGCCAAGGTGAATGCCTACCTGGCCATTCCTCAGATCAGGCAGCTTTTCCCATCCGATTTAAAATTTGCATGGCACTTTCAGCCCCAGGGCGAAGAGCAACAGTTTATCAGGCTGCATGCCCTGAAGGCCACCCGGAACAATCAGCCGGTGATGGAAGGAAAATATGTGACCGATGCCAGGGTGGGTACCGATCCTTACACCGGAGAGTTCAATGTAAGCATGAACATGAACTCGGAAGGAGCTAAGAAATGGGCCAATGTAACCCGGGAGAATGTGAACCAGGCCATTGCCATTGTGCTGGACGGTCTTGTATATTCTGCCCCCAATGTATCGGAAGAGATCAAGGGTGGAAGCTCTTCCATTTCCGGTGATTTTTCCCAGACCGATGCAGATGACCTGGCCAATATCCTGAAATCAGGTAAAATGCCTGCCCGTGCCCGCATCGAGTCCAGTGAAGTGATTGGACCCTCACTGGGAGCCAAGTCCGTAAAGGACGGACTGAATTCATTTATGATTGCCTTTGTGGTGGTTCTGGCCTATATGTTATTTTACTATAGCCGCAGGGCCGGTATGGTGGCAGATATTGCTTTGATAGCCAACATGTTCTTTCTGATGGGTGTTCTTGCCTCCCTGCAGGCAGTGCTCACCCTGCCGGGTATCGCCGGTATCGTGCTTACCATTGGTATGTCGGTGGATGCGAACGTGCTGATCTATGAACGGATCCGTGAAGAGCTGTCAGCAGGGAAAAACCTGAAGACCGCCATCAAGGATGGTTACAGGAATGCCTATTCAGCCATTTTCGATGCGCAGATCACCACCTTTTTGACCGGCTTGATCCTCTTCTTCTTTGGAACAGGCCCCATCAAAGGTTTTGCCACAACCCTGGTTATTGGTATCCTGACTTCACTGTTCTCTGCCATTATCCTAACCAGGCTGATGTATGAGCGCATGCTGGATAAGAGTGGAAACATTACCTTCGATACCAAGATTTCAAGAGGTGCATTCAAGAACACCAAGATTGATTTCCTTGGTAAGCGTAAGATTTTCTATATAATCTCAGGCCTGATTATTTTGGGTGGAGTTGCTTCTCTGGCTACCAAAGGCCTGAACCTGGGTGTTGATTTTTCAGGTGGACGCAACTACGTGATTACCTTAAACCAGGATGTGGAAACCACAGAGGTGCAGAATAACCTGGAGGAAGCCTTTGGGCTCACTCCTACGGTGATTACCTACGGGACAAAGAACACCGTACGCGTCACAACCAAATACCTGATTGATGACGATCGTCCCGAAGTGGATTCCATTATCAAGGCGGAGATGTTCGAAGGACTGCAGCCTTACATTGACGATGATACGACCCTCGATGAGTTTATTAACGGTCAGGATTATATCATCTCTTCCCACAGTGTAGGCCCGACCATTGCTGATGACATCACACGTACGGCGGTGATTGTGATCTTTGCTTCTCTGCTGATTATCTTCCTTTACATCCTGGCCAGGTTCCGTAACTGGCAGTTTGGACTGGGTGCGCTTGCAGCCCTGGTTCATGATGTGATGATTGTGCTTGGTCTTTTCTCCCTTCTGGATGGCATCATGCCATTCTCACTGGAACTTGACCAATCCTTTATTGCGGCCATACTAACGGTTGTGGGTTACTCCATTAACGATACCGTAGTTGTGTTTGACCGGATCAGGGAATACGTGGGCCTGCAGAAGAAAAGGGAGCGTAAGGAAATCTTTAATACGGCCCTGAACAGTACATTGAGCCGTACCTTCAGTACCTCTATGAGTACCTTCTTTGTATTGCTGGCCATCTTTATTTTTGGTGGCGATGTGATCAGAGGATTTACCTTCGCGCTCTTACTGGGTGTCATTGTGGGTACCTACTCCTCCCTGTTCATTGCTACACCGGTGGTATATGACACCATCAAAGGAGATGAGACAACCCGTGTACTGAAGGGTTCTGTAAGGAAATAGAATATTCAGCTAACTCTGTTAAGGGGTGTGGGGATTAATCTTTAAGATGAAACCCACTCCCCTTTTTGTTTCCAGTGAAACAGAAGGTTCGGCCTGAATGTATTTTCTCAGTCTTGAAATAAAAACATCCATGGAGCGCCCCAGGAAATAATCATTTTGGCCCCAGAGCTCTTCCAGGATATCCTCTCTTTTTACTACGATGTTTTTGTTTTCGACCAGGTATTTCAATAGTTCCGACTCTCTGGGAGTCAGGTTAAATCTGTGAGTTCCATCTTCTATCAGGAGCTCACCGTATTTAATATTAAGGCAGCCAATCCTGGAGGTGCTGGGATCTTCCTTGCCTGCTCTTTTCAGGATATTATTTAACCTGAGCACCAGCTCTTCCGCTTCAAAAGGTTTGGTAATGTAATCGTCTGCTCCGATTGACAGACCTTTCAGGCGGTCCTCCTTCTGGTTTTTTGCAGTCAGGAAAACCACCGGCATCGCCGGATCCAGCTTCCGGATCTCACCAGCCAGGGTAAACCCGTCCATGACCGGCATCATCACGTCCAGGATACAGAGGTCCACATGATTCTCCTGGAAAACCTTCAGGGCATGCTTTCCATGGTTGGCTGTAAATACTTTAAATCCTGAGAGCTCCAGGTACTGTGCCAGCACCTTCTGGAGATCAATATCATCTTCAACCAGCAGTAAGTCCATTTTTAACAGGTATTTTGATTATAAATGTGCTGCCCTTTCCAGGGGTGCTGCTTACAGAAACAGTACCGTGATGGGCTTCCACGATCTGTTTTACATAATAGAGCCCAAGCCCCAATCCCCGGATCACCCGCTGCTTGGATTCCTCTCCACGATAGAACTTCTCGAAAAGATGGCGCAGTTCCTCTTTCCTGATCCCTGGCCCGTTGTCTCTTACTTCCATAAGTAACTCTTCCGGATCATCCTTAATCTTTATCCAGATCCGACAAGGTTTGTTTCCATATTTTACCGCATTGGAAAGGAGGTTGTTCACAACGGTAGCCATATGTATTTCGTCCAGCAAATGTGTTGGGAACTGCAGCTCAGTTTCAAGTTCAATTGAAGAACAGGCTTCTCCCTGGTTTATCTTGAAAACTTTAACCAGCTCTCTGATCCATTCTTCCACCGGGATATGTTCAGGCCGCAGCCTGACCTGGTCCCGCTCCCAGATATTGATATCCAGGATACGGTCGATCAGTTCAGACAGATGCTTGTTCTGCCTCTTGATCATGGCGGAAAGCTCCGTTACTCTCTCTGTCTCATTAAATATGACCGGATTCCCCAGGGCGCTGGAAGCCACCGAAATGGTGGAGAGAGGGGTTTTTAATTCGTGGGTCATGTTGTTAATGAAGTCTGTTTTCATTTCGGACAGGCGTTTCTGTCGGAGCATGTTCCTGAATGTCAGGATAAATACAAGAAACACAAAAGAAAGAGTAATGAGATCCAAAAAAATAATCAGCCACATCCCTTTCAGGATCAACTTGGAGCGATTTACAAAATCAATGTGGATCCCGTAGGATATTTTAAAGAAGTTGCGTTCATGAGCAAAACTTCCGGCCAGCAGGGAATGACGTGGAGCCCTGGGAAGACTTACCGTGTCGGGATAAACCTGCTTTTCAAATCCGATGTCCACCAGGAACAACTCCTCGATCTGAACATGGTAGGTGAATTTGAGATCTTTCCCGGCTTTATGGATGTAGTCTCTGATGAAGATCTCAGGCTCCCGGTACTGGTTCAGAACCTCATGGAATACCTCTCCCGGAGTTCGGTTAAATGAGTCAGGCTGGGAAAACATAAACTCCAGGGCCTTGTTTTCCAGGAGGAATAGCACAGAGTCAAAATCAAATTTGAAATCCAGGCTGTTAAATTTAAGCATTCCTTCTTTGACCAGGTCTCCGAATTCACTATCAAACTGCTTTTGCTTGGTGTGGTAGGTATCGGTAATAAATATGTATTGTACAAAGAGGAGTACAAACAGCGCGACAGATGATAATACTATAAGTTGACGGCTCTTCATTTCGATGATATCCTTAGCTAAGATAGTCTCTTTCTTTCTACGTTAACCAATCATTAACACTGCATTAACCAAGATGCACGCCCATGCAGCTTATTTTTGTAAGAGATAGAAACAGAAAACTCACAATCATGAAAAATAGAAAAACTCTCAGGATTTTAACAGCAGTAACAACATTGCTGATATTTGGATTTACCGTACATGCTCAAACCAGCCAGGAAGCGCAGAAACAGAAACAGGAGCAGCTGGAGCAGGAGAAACAGGTGCGGGAACTGGAGATGCAGATGAAAAAGCAAAAGCTGGAGCAGGAGAAGAAACTGAAAGAACTGGAAAGGGTCTATGAAGCGCAGGCCAGGGAAGCTTCCAGGGAAAGGAGCTCCGCCAGGGTGTACTCACGCAGCAGTGGCTTCGCAGATGAACCTTCGTATTTTATATATTCAGGAGGGCAGGAAAATCAATCCCAGCTGACCATCCGGAATAGTTTTGATGGAGAAAGCGATTCGGCAGAAGGTGAATTTGATGTGGATGAGAGTACCACACACATCAGGTGTACAATCAACGGAAAGGCAAATGCGGGTAAAATCAGCATCAAAATCATGTATCCCGGAGGCAAGGTATTTAAGGACCTTTCCATTAGTTCGTCGGCCCAGATCTCTTTCTCTCAGTCCTTAACCATCAAGGAAGAAGAGAAGAAAAAGTATGTGGGAGCATGGACTTACAAAGTAACAGCTGATAAAGCGGAGGGAAGTTATACCCTGTCCTTTATGACTCACTAAGGAGAAGCAATTCCATATTTCCAATTACGTCCAGGGCCATACTGATCTATTTCAGTATGGCTTTTTTTTATGAAGAAGCCTAAGCGGGTACGAAGTATCCGGTTCAGCGAGGAGTTTAATAATCGGGAATTGCTATATTTGCGTAAATCGAAATCAAGGATGTTTGGTACTATATTGTTTATTAGCGGGCAGGAGATCATTTTTGCAGTATTGATCGCGTTGTTGTTGTTTGGATCCAAAGAGATTCCAAAGCTGGCAAGGACCTTTGGCAAGGGGATGAAAGAGTTTAGAAAAGCTACCGATGATATCAAGAGGGAATTTGAAAGCAGCACTCCTGAGGTAGTGGAAGATTTTAAGGAGATCAAAAATAACCTGACCAAAGAAGTCAATGATATTAAGGAAAATCTGACCAGAGACACCAGTCAGATTTCTAAGAATCTTACTAAAGATGCCAACGAGATTAGTAAGAATCTCACCAAAGATGCAAATAAGGTTGCTAAGGATGTAAAGAAAAACCTGGATATCGGTTAGCACCATTCCCATGCCCATGGCACAAGTTTACCTCTTACTGTTTGCGGGACTTGCACTCCTTTTTGTGAGCGGAAAATTCCTTGTGGACAGTAGTGTAGCCATCTCCCGTAGATTAAGGATCCCCAGGATGATCATCGGGCTTACGGTTGTGGCTTTCGGGACCTCGGCTCCCGAACTGCTTGTGAGTCTTCAGGCTGCATTTTCGGGCTATCCGGAAATAGCCATGGGAAACGTGGTGGGAAGCAATATTTCCAACATTCTTTTAGTACTGGCCATCACCGCTCTGATTTTTCCTATTCCGGCACCTGCTTCTTCGGTAAAACGTGATTGGCCGATTATGATGGGAGTTTCCCTGCTTCTTTTTGTTTTTTCCCTGGATGGCCAGATCTCCAGGCTGGAAGGGGCCATATTCATCAGCCTGCTTGCCGGGTATATTCTCTATTCAGTACTTCGTTCCAGGGGCACTGTCCCCGGGGCGGATCAAGAAGGTGAACAGGCTCAAATGAAGTGGTGGGTAGCTGTTCTTATCTTTGTTGCTTCCTCTGTGGGGCTTGCTTTTGGGGCCGATTTACTGGTAGATAATGTGGCTCTCATTGCCGAGGAAATCGGAATCTCCAAACGGGTGGTCTCCATCACCATGGTGGCAGTGGGAACAAGCATTCCGGAGGTAGCTACCAGTGTGATTGCAGCACTGAAAAAGGAAACAGATATTTCTGTGGGAAACATCATCGGCTCCAATATTATGAATATCCTGTCGGTCTTGGGTTTTACAAGTCTGGTAAGTCCTATAAGTGTTAGTACAGAGATCGCCCGCTTTGATATTCCCTGGATGTTAGGTATTTCCCTGTTGATGTTGTTTTTGATGCTGCCTGCTGCCCGATCACGCATCACCCGCTGGGAGGGCGGTTTTATGATTCTTATCTATCTGTTGTATATTTACTTCTTATTTTAAAAAGATGATCAGCGCCAACGAAATCACCAAATCATTTGGGAACCTACAGGTATTAAAGGGGATCAGTTTAGACATTGCAGCAGGAGAGGTGGTTTCTGTGGTAGGTGCATCGGGCGCTGGTAAAACTACCTTGCTACAGATCCTTGGAACCCTGAGCAGGCAGGATGCAGGAGATATCACCATGAATGGGATACGCACTGATCAGCTCTCAGGGAACAAGCTGGCACGTTTCAGGAACCTCCATATCGGCTTTGTGTTCCAGTTTCATCAGCTTTTGCCGGAATTCAATGCCCATGAGAATGTGTGTATTCCGGGCTTCATAGCCAACAGACCCCGGAGGGAAGTTGAGGAACGCGCAAATGAGCTGCTCGCATTTCTTGGTCTGGGTGACCGGCTCGATCACAAGCCTTCGGAACTATCCGGAGGGGAGCAGCAACGGGTAGCAGTGGCTCGTGCTCTGATCAATGACCCGGAAGTAATTCTTGCCGATGAGCCATCAGGAAACCTGGATACAGAAAACAAACAGGAATTGCATAAATTATTTATGACCTTGCGAGACCGGTTTCAGAAAACCCTGGTAATTGTAACCCATGATCATGGGCTGGCGAAGATGGCCGACCGGATCATTACAATGAAAGATGGCCGGATCATTTAGTCCTGCTGGAGTATTCAGAGTATCGGGTCTATCTCCGAAACGATTACCTCCTCCTCCACAAAACTGATCCCATATTCATTTAACTCATTCAGCACCGGGTTGTAAATCTCCGGCTGAATGGGAAGTTGAACCCCCTTCTCCTTGTAGTCTCCCTCAAGTATCCTTCTGGCTACCATGGCCAGGGGCAATCCAACGGTCATCGACATGGCAGTATGTAAGGTGTTTTCACCGATACAAACCATGGTGGAGTACCTTTTTTTCCAGGAGCCTTCCTGTTCAAAATCGAACTGGTGCTGCATCAGGATCATATCTTTGTCATTGGGTTCCAGCTGCCATTTCTCCTCCAGGATCTTTTGAAGAATTTTGGCGGGAGTAAGACCAGATATTCCAATCCTTGTATCATCAAAGATCCCCAACCACCTGAGCCTCTCCATCATGTCCGAATCCCTTTCAAGCCCCAGGTAGTTCAACAATTTCTGCTCCACCGGGATATCGGTCCTGTAGGCCATAAAACTGTTGATAAAATCCCGGTAGCTCATCTCCTCGGTGTGTTCCATGATATAAGAGTCATCGGTGGCACCCAGCTGCACAAATATATCCCATGCCTCACAGAATCCCGGACGACGGATGGTCCCCCGGAACATGGTTTTCAGATTATGCAATCCATAGGTTTCCCTGTAGGTCAGCGAATCTCTGTTTCCATAGACCTCAAACTCACCCAACTCCGGAACCTTAATGGTTTCAATACGACTGAATACCTTGTGATAGGGTATGTATTTAAACTTGCCGTTGTGCAGAAAGCGGGCACCATCATTTCCTGCCAATACCACATTTCTTGGGTTCCAGGTGAATTTATAACGCCACGGGTTGTTCTCATAACCCGGGGCTACCAGTCCGCCCGTACTGGATTCAAATGCTTTCAGTTCGATACCTTCTTCCCTTATCCTGTTGATCATTTGCATGGCAGACATATGATCAATTCCGGGATCCACCCCACACTCATTCATCAGCACAATTCCCTTTTTCCTGGCCTCCTTGTCCAGGGCCTTAATTGCAGTGGAGAGATAGGAAGCAGTTACCATATCTTTTCCCAGTTCCACACAGCATTCGGCAACCAGGTGATGCATCCTGGCCGGAAGCATGCTGATTACGATACTTGCCTGCCCTACCTCTTTACGGCGCTGGACAGGATCATGCACATCAAAACGGAAAGCCTCTCCATTGGGGTGGCTATTCACCCGGGCGACAGCATTTTCAAGATGGATATCTCCCACCCGGATCTTCCATTTGTGCTGCGAGTGATCCAGGAAGTATTTAATTAGTGTGGTAGAGGAGAGTCCTGCGCCCAGGATAAGTACTGTTTGCATATCTATCTTTTTAACTGAGCCTTCAGGATCCTGGCAATGTATTTACCAATGATGTCGAATTCAATATTAACCACCGTCCCTACTTTAAACTGGTGAAAGTTGGTCATCTCGTATGTGAATGGGATGATGGCTACCTGAAAACTGCTTTCCTGTGAGTTAACCACGGTGAGGCTCACTCCGTTCACCGATACAGAACCTTTCTCTACGGTGATATGCTCATCTCCCTGCGGTTCATAGGAAAAGGTGTAGTACCAGCTTCCTTCCGCCTCTTTCACCTCCGTGCAGGTGGCGGTCAGGTCCACATGACCCTGCACCATATGTCCATCCAGCCTGGAGTCCAGTCGTGTGCTGCGCTCCAGGTTTACTTTGTCACCCGTCTGAAGCAGGCCCAGGTTAGATTTCTGCAAGGTTTCCCGGATGGCGGTAACCGTATAAGTGTCACCTTCTATACGGACCACGGTCAGACAGACTCCGTTGTGTGAAATGCTCTGGTCAATTTTTAACTCATCAGTGAAGGAGCACTTCATGGTGATATGCAGATTCTCCTGCTCTTTTTCAAGAGTAAGCACAGTGGCGGCCTCTTCAACGATCCCTGAAAACATATTCTTAGCTTGTTAGAAAGACTAAAGCTATATACAATATTTCAATGAAAAGAAACCTGCCTATATGTTTAAGAAACGTTGAATGCTTTCTTGAATGTATCTACATAGTCCAGCTTTTCCCAGGTAAAGAGTTCCACTTCGATGGTTTTTGATTCCCAGTACTGTGACTCGAAAGTTTTCTTGACAATTTGTGGGGTACGGCCCATGTGCCCGTAAGAAGCCGTTTCCAGGTACATGGGATTGCGAAGCTTCAAAAGCTGTTCAATGGCTGCGGGCCTCAGGTCATATACCTCTTCAATCTTGCTGGCAATTTCACCATCTGTCAGATCAAGATTGGCTTTCCCAAAAGTGTTTACGAAAACTCCGATGGGTTCAACCACGCCGATGGCATAAGAGAGCTGTACCAGAATTTCATCTGCAATGCCTGCAGCTACAATGTTTTTGGCAATGTGACGGGCAGCATAAGCCGCAGAACGGTCAACCTTTGAAGGATCTTTACCCGAGAAGGCTCCACCACCATGGGCTCCTTTTCCTCCATAAGTATCCACAATAATCTTGCGGCCGGTTAAACCCGTATCTCCATGGGGACCTCCAATCACGAATTTTCCAGTAGGGTTTACATGAAGAATAAACTGATCATCGAACAGTGCCTGGAGGCGTTCCGGAAGCTGCTTGACCACTCTGGGGATCAGGATCTCTCGTACATCGGTCTTGATCTTCTCCAGCATTCGTACGTCGTCCTTGTCGAATTCATCGTGTTGTGTGGAAATCACAATGGTATGAACCCGGATGGGCGTATCATCGTCACCATATTCAATTGTTACCTGAGATTTAGAATCAGGCCTGAGGTAGGTCATTACCTTTTCCTCCCTTCTGATATTGGCCATTTCAATCAACAGCTTGTGGCTCAGATCAAGCGGGAGAGGCATGTAGTTGTCCGTTTCTTTGGTGGCGTAACCAAACATCATGCCCTGGTCGCCGGCACCCTGCTCCATGGGATCTTCCCTGTCCACACCACGGTTGATGTCGTGACTCTGTTCATGGATCAGGGTAACCACCCCGCAGGAGTTATATTCAAACTGGTAATCGCTCTTTGTATATCCTATTTTCTTGATGGTTTCCCGGGCTACCTTTTGAACATCAATATAGGTTGAAGTACGGACTTCCCCGGCCAGCACAACCTGCCCTGTGGTTACCAGCGTTTCACATGCCACTTTGGATTGTGGATCAAATGCAAGGAATTCATCCAGCAGTGCATCCGATATCTGATCGGAGACTTTATCGGGATGACCTTCAGAAACTGACTCGGAAGTAAATAGATATGCCATAATACGCTTATATTTAAATGTAATTCATTAAAGGGGAGGAAGATGACCGATCGTCGCTGAAAGCCTGTTTTAGCATTTTTTTTTCGTGGTTGCAATCAGTCAAATCTCTCCACACAGATCGAACAAAGGAAACAATTTTCAGGTAGGTGGCAAAAAAAAGCAGCGCTATTAACGCTGCTTTAAGAGTATTATTTGACCAAAGTTTAGTTACACCCGACGGATTCTATTTTTTTCTCTGCTCTGGTAAGGAAGGGTTCTTCAGTCACCTTCTGCAAAGCTTCGCAGGCATCGTCATACGCTTTGTTACCCTGATAGGCAGATCCCAGCTCATAGTTGATGGCAGAGAGCCAGACGGCCTCTGTTTCATATTGCGCGGCTTTCTGAGCATATCCAATGGCCTGATCGTATTGTGAGGATTTATTAGCCACAATAGCCAGGTGATAGAGTGCGCGGGGATTGTTGGGATTGGCAGCAAGTGCATTTTCGCAGGCCTCCACCACATAGGTATAGTCATTCTCCTCCGGATCGACCATTTCCATTTCTTCGGTGATAAACTTATTGTAGTAAGAATCGATGGTCCCATTAATCCTTTCAATGGTTTTGGTGTCATTCTTCGCCTGGGCACCTTCTTTTGCCCTGTTGAAGCATTCCATCATCAAATCGGTTTCGTCCTGCTCAAGGTAAACCATACCCTTACCCTGGCAAGCCTGGTAGATATTTGGATTCAGCGCCAGTGCCTTGTCAAAATATTCGATGGAAGCATCATATTCTTTGTTCTTCCATTCCTGGTTCCCTTGCCTCACATAGAGTTGCGGCAAATAACCACTGGCTTTTTTACTGATTTCCGCATTGTTGTCATACATTGTTGCAGTTGCAACCGTATTCTCAAGATAAGGAATGGCGTTATCGTATTGCTTCCTTTTCATGAAGGTTGTAGCCTGCCTGTAATAGGTTGATGGAATCTGCTTCTGTGCCTGCGCCTTCATATCGTCAGCTTCAGCACCAACCACTTCGGCCATGGTCAAAACCTGGTTAAAGTTTTCAAGTGCTGCATCGTACTCCTGGGCATTGAGCTTTTCAACACCTGTATTGAATTCATTAATCACATCTGTGAGGGTCTGGGCGGTCAGGGTACCCGCCATTAAAACTCCTACAAGAATTGCCGTTACTCTAAATTTCATGCTGTAATCGTTTGGTTAACAAAATGAATCGGTAAAAATATAAAAATATTAAACAAATACAATGCCATTTTGTATATGATGCAACAATTTGAATAACAGGTGTTTAATGATTCGTCAGTTCCCGGAAGACCTCTTCAAGGCTTTTTTCTTTGAGGGAAAGGGAAAGAATAGTAAGTCCCTGACTGACAGCAAAATTAAAAATATCACCCCGTATATCGCGTGTTTCGTGGGTTTCCAGTAGAAACTGCTTGCTTTCCACTGCTTTCACATGATCAATAAATTGCAGCTTCTTCCAGATGTCCGGGTTGACATCCTCATCCAGTTCAATATGAATGGTCTGTGTTTGTCCTTCGCCCTTCTCTTTCAGGCGCTGGGCATTCTCATCAGCAACGATTCCGCCATTGTTAATGATTATTACCCGGTCACAGATCGCCTCAACCTCCTGCAGGATATGGGTGGAGAGCAGCACGGTTTTTTCCTTTCCTATGGTGGAGACCAGGTTCCGGATCTCTACCAGCTGGTTGGGATCAAGTCCTGATGTGGGCTCGTCCAGAATCAGGATCTCGGGGTCATGGATCAGGGCCTGGGCCAGACCTACCCGCTGCCTGTAACCTTTTGAGAGATTTCCTATCTTTTTGCCAACTTCACGGGAAAGGGCTGTCATTTCTATGACGGTGGAGATCCGTTCACTGGCTTTTTTCCCACTAAGCCCGTATACACCGGCCACATATTGCAGGTATTCGCGAATATACATTTCGGGGTAGAGGGGATTATTTTCAGGCAGGTATCCGATGATGCCCCGGATCTCCTTCTGATGCTCCAGCGCGGGCAGATCATTGACCAGCACTAAGCCACTGTCGGGTGAAAGGGTTCCGGTTATCATCTTCATGGTGGTGGATTTCCCTGCGCCGTTTGGACCAATAAAGCCTACAATTTCCCCCGTATTTACTTCAAAGGAGACCTTGTTCACTGCCAGTTGGGAACCGTATTGTTTAGAAACCTCTTTTACTGCAATGGACATAAGGGGAAAGTTAGTGGCTTAGTAAATAATAAGTTCGTGGGCTTGCAGCTCAATGGATACGGGTTTTTAACCGTACATGAACTGTCCCACCTTGGCAAAGTTGGATTTCGGATTAACGCACATGACCGGGATCTTCTCATTGTTGGAGAGGAGGTACTGTTCCTTTGCCCCGAAGATATAGTCGATCTTGGTGATGTGTTTGGTAGTGGTGATCAGAATCAAATCGGCATTGATCTTTTTGCAGAAAGCAAGCAGCTCCTTCTGATACTTGCCGCCGGATTTTGCCGAAGTGTGAATTTCATATTCAATGTTGTTCTGAATCAGAAAGCGGATGGCAAAATTCAGGTTGATATTTACCTTTTTCTGAAGGTTCTTGTCTAAAATGGGGGCTTTATACAAATGTATTTTTGAATTCAGGTATTTCCCCAGGAAGATGGCCCACTGAAGCTTTTCTTTGTTTTCTGATTTGAAATCAATGGGAAATACAATGTCTGTATACCTGTCTTTATCCCGGGGCGGGTCCTGAACCACAATAAACGGAACGGCCGATCCGGCAACGACTTTCAGGGCCCAGCTGCCAAAGAGCTTTTGCCCTCCTTTCATGCCGTGGGTTCCCATCACCACAAAGTTGACATTGTTCTCCTCTTTGGAGGCAAAATCGGCGATCTCCTTAAAGATCTTACCATGGTTGACAAAATACCCTACTTCTTCGCCAAGATCCTTTTTAATCTCCACCACTGCCTCTTCCAATTTCTTTTTTGCACCATCTTCTTCAGTCGGATCATTCACAATATGGAACAGTATGATGTTGTTTTTGAGAATGTGAGCAAGCTTAATGGCATGCTTAAGTGCATTGTAGGACACAGCAGAAAAATCCCAGGTAACCATAATGGATTTCCTCTCTTGCTCCATGGATAAATTCGTTTTGAGTGAACCTAAATTTAGTTGATTCTTTTTAGATTATAAAGTTAACGACTGGAATTTGATAAAATTGTACTTTTGTAGCTTGATTAAACAAAAGCAGATGAAGAGATCGACCGTTAAGGAGTTGCTGGGAGCAACAGAAAAAAATAAGCAAGTATTGCTGAAGGGCTGGGTTCGGACCAGAAGGGGAAACAACCAGGTAGCCTTTATCGCAGTGAATGATGGAACCATCATTCACAACATCCAGGTTGTTGCCGATCTGAGTCAGTTCCCTGAAGAGGAAATGAAAAGGATTACCACCGGCTCCAGCATCAGTGTCAGCGGAACACTGGTCGAATCCATGGGAAAGGGACAGAACGTGGAGATTCAGGCCAGTGAGATCGAAGTGCTGGGGGACTCCGATCCCGAACTTTATCCCTTGCAAAAAAAGGGACACTCCTTTGAGTTTTTGCGGGAGATTGCCCATTTGAGGTTCCGTACCAACACTTTTGGAGCGGTCTTCAGAATCAGACATGCCCTGGCTTTTGCCATCCATAAATACTACAATGACAAAGGCTTTTACTATTTACATACGCCCATTATTACAGCTTCAGATGCGGAGGGGGCAGGAGCCATGTTTAAGGTGACCACGCTGGATCTGAAAAATACACCGGAAACAGAGGATGGAGAAATCGATTTTAACCAGGATTTTTTCGCCCGTCCCACAAACCTTACGGTTTCAGGTCAGCTGGAGGGTGAACTGGGAGCCCTGGCACTCTCATCCATTTATACCTTCGGGCCCACTTTCCGTGCGGAGAATTCCAATACCCCACGCCATGTGGCCGAGTTCTGGATGATTGAGCCCGAAATGGCATTTTACGATATCCATGATAACATGGATCTGGCAGAGGACTTTCTGAAGTACCTGATAAAGTATACCCTGGATCATTGCATGGATGACCTGGAGTTTTTAAATAAAATGATCGACAAGGGTTTGCTAGAACGACTGAAGTTTGTGCAGGGAAAGCCCTTTGTGAGAAAGACTTATACCGAAGCGGTGGAAATTCTGATGAAGGCTGATAAAAAGTTTGAATTCCCCGTGGACTGGGGACTGGATCTGCAGTCGGAGCATGAGAGGTACCTGGTAGAAGAGCATTTTAAAAGCCCGGTGATACTGACCGATTATCCCAGGGATATCAAAGCCTTTTACATGAAACAAAATGACGATGGACGCACCGTAAGGGCCATGGATGTACTTTTCCCGCAGATTGGTGAAATCATTGGAGGTTCACAGAGAGAGGAGGAACTGGATAAACTGCAAAACAGGATGAAAGAGATGAATATTCCTGAAGATGAATTGTGGTGGTATCTGGAAACTCGTAAATTTGGGACAGTGGAACACAGTGGTTTTGGATTAGGATTTGAACGCTTAATTATGTTTATTACAGGGATGAGTAATATCAGGGATGTGATTCCCTTCCCCCGTACCCCAAGAAGTGCGGAGTTTTAAACAAAAACAATGCTTAAACAGAGACTTCAGCAGAAATTACTGCAAAAATTATCGCCGCAGCAGATCCAGATGATTAAACTGCTGGAGATTCCTGCTATTCAGCTGGAGCAAAGAATTAAAAAGGAACTGGAGGAGAATCCTGTCTTGGAAGAGGGAAACGATGAAGGGGATTTTAGTGAGCAGGAGGAAGTAAAAGAAGAACAGGCGAGTGATCAACTTGAAGAGTTTTCACTTGAGGATTATATGCAGGATGATGATATTCCCAGCTACAGGCTGAATGCACAAAACTATTCAGCTGATGAAAAAAGGGAGGAGATTCCTTTTTCACTGGGCAATACCTTCCGGGAGCAGTTGAAGAGTCAGCTCGGACTTAGAAAACTCTCAGATGAACAGGAGGTCCTGGCTGAATATATACTGGGAAATATTGACGATGACGGGTATTTGCGCAGGGAGCTGGAGGCCATTGCAGACGACCTGGCGTTCTCTTCTGGTATGGAGGCTTCCTATGAATCACTGCATGAGGTGCTGATGATTATTCAGGAATTTGATCCTGCCGGGGTGGGGGCCAGAAGCCTGCAGGAGTGTCTGCTGCTCCAGATTGAGAGAAAAGACCTGGAACATCCGGCAACCGCAATGGCACAGGCCATTTTAAAAAGCCATTTCGAGGAGTTTACCAATAAGCACTACGATAAGATTATCCAGCGCATGAATATTTCCGAAGAGGAATTAAAACTTGCCCTGGAAGAGATTTTGCGGCTCAATCCAAAACCGGGAGGAGCCATGGGCGATTCCCAGACAAAATCCTTTCATCAGATAGTGCCCGATTTTATCCTGGAAGAGAATGAAGGCAACCTGCAGCTTTACCTGAATTCTAACAATGTACCCGAACTCAGGTTGAGCAGGACCTACTCGGATATGTTTGAAAGTTATAATGCCAATAAATCTTCAGCCAGTAAGGAGGAGAAAGATGCCATCACTTTTGTAAAACAAAAGCTGGATTCGGCACGATGGTTTATCGACGCCATCAGACAACGGCAAAATACCATGTTGTTGACCATGAATGCCATCCTGGAGTATCAGAAAGAATATTTCTACGAGGGAGATGAAACCAGGATGCGTCCCATGATCCTGAAGGACATTGCAGATATGACCGGGCTTGATATTTCAACCATATCAAGGGTAGTGAACAGCAAATACATACAGACGCATTTCGGGATTTTTGCATTGAAATATTTTTTCTCTGAGGGCATGCAAACCGATAGCGGTGAAGAAGTATCCACACGGGAGATAAAGAAGATCCTTCAGGATTGTATCGATAAAGAGGATAAGCGTAAACCACTTACCGACGACCGTTTGATGGGAATTCTGAATGATAAAGGTTATCAGATTGCACGCCGGACCGTAGCCAAATACAGGGAGCAGCTTGGCTTGCCTGTGGCCCGTTTGAGAAAGGAACTATAGCATTGGATATGAAGAAAGCAGCCCTGTTCATCTCCTACCTCTTTCATCCTTTAATTATGCCCTCCCTGGGATTGCTCATCATCCTGAATTCGGGCACCTATCTTTCACTGCTTGATCCTGCTGCAAAGCGTGCCATTGTATTTGTTATGGCTCTGGGAACCCTGATCTTCCCGTTAATGATTTTGCCGGTTCTTCAATACAGGAACCTGGTTTTGAAAAATGACCAGGCGATGACACGCGGGGAAAAGCTGGTTCCACAGGTCATTATACTGATATTGTACATCATCACATTCGTTTATTTCAGAAAGTTACCGCTGAGTCAGGACATCCATGCCTATATCCTGTCAGTGACCGGGACCCTGTTTCTGGTCCTGGTGTTAAACCTGAGGTTCAGGATTTCTGCACATGCTGCAGCCCTGGGCGGACTTTCCGGATTGATTATTGCACTGATTTATCTTTATCAAACTCCCCTGGAAGGATTGCTTATGTTCACCCTGCTTGCCGCAGGCCTGAGCGGCAGTTCCAGGTTGGCCCAGGGAGATCACTGGGGAAGTGTATTATCCGGATTTTTCCTGGGTTTTGGAGTAGTTCTGATCACTATTCTTGTGTACTGACCTCCTCCTCTTTGCTGTGTTCATCCAGCATCACATTCAGTTTGATCAATACCTCGTTATAAACAGCATCCAGTAATTCGGGAGTCCGTGAGTACACGTACAGGGTGGTATCAAACATGTGTCGGGTGGTCTCGTATTTCTCCAGGATAGGGCTTAAGACATCAATGCTGTCCACATCAAGTTTTCTATCGAATTTCCTGTCCTGGGTCACAGCATCCATCAGGTGAATATCCACAAGGATATCGATAAATACCTCACGTTCGATAAACTCTTTTCCTTTGATTTCTTTGTTATTCTGGCATGCCGTAAAGGTAAATGCCAGCAGTAAAATCAGGAGGACCGGGAATCGGAGACCTTGATACATTATTTTATATCATTAAAACGATAACCAATCATAAGCTCGTGTGACCCGGAATTATAATTTCTGAGATCACTGATGCCTATGTCGTAGGAGTATCCGAAGAAGAGGGTTTCATCAAAACTATATCCAAGCATGATTGCAACAGCGTCGCTGTAGCGGTAGGAAATACCTCCCCAAAGCCTCTTCTGCCATTCAACTCTTGCGGTAATGTCAAAGCTAATTTCTTTTGGGGCAGTTCCTTTAACCATTAGGGATGGCTCGAAAAGCCAGTCATCACTGATCCAGAGACGGTATGCTCCTATCAGGTTAATATGTGTTTTCAGTCTGTTCAGGCCATCCTTATTGTCAAAGATCTTTATGTTATTATTCAAAAGCTGGGCAGCAGACAGGCCCACATAGAACTTATCGGAATAGAGGTAGAGGCCAAGACCGGCATCAGGCATGTAGGAGGTGCTGACCATGTAGAGGATGGCCGGATCGGAAACATCTGCCGGGTTGAGCTGGGTTCCATCGATGCGATATTGCATGATGCTGGCAGAGAGGCCCATGGAAAGGCGGATATCACCAGTTACAGCAATATTGTAGGCATAGGAACCGGTGAACCCGGTCCTGCTGGTGGGACCGGTTACATCGTTGTAAACATAGCCACCGTATCCCATTGGCAATTTTGAATGCGGTCCATAAAAGCCGATTGAATTTGTCATTGGAGGATCCATGAGTCCCACCCACTGAAACCTGTGATTGGTTCGAATCTGAAAGTAATCATATACACCGGCAATAGCCGGGTTGACTACGAAATCATTGAACATGTACTGCGTATACTGAGGCATCTGCTGTGCCTGAAGTCCGCTTGAACCAGCTAGGATAATAAATAATATGATATATGTAACCCTTCTCATGCTACCTGATTATTGTTACGTTCCCGGTAATAGGTTTGGCCCCGGAGTAAGGAACAATGATATAATAGTAAGTACCTACCGGAGCTTCTTTCCCACGGGTTGTTCCATCCCACTGACTTCCACTGTCATATCCAACGGTCGAAAATAGTTTTTCGCCCCATCTGCTGTATACTTCAACCAGCATCTCCGGGAAACGATCGGAATTAGTTATTTCAAAATATTCATTGATCCCATCTCCATTGGGTGAGAATACATTGTAGGCCTGGATATCTTCCAGGACCTCAATAAATACTGAATCCACCTCCTCACAGCCATACTCATTCAGCCCAAAGACATAATACCTGGTGGTAACAAGCGGAGTTGCCGTCGGATCAGCTATAGTCGGATTGTCCAGTCCGGTCTCCGGCTCCCACCTGTACTGAACGAAAGGTCCGCCCGAGGCAATTAGCTGCATGGAATGTCCCTCAATCACAAAGGTGTCCAGTCCTGCATCCAGGCCCAGTTCGGGATAGGGATTTACCCATACGGTATCCTTATTGTAACACCCGTAAATGCTGGCTGTTTCTGTAATGGTCAGCACAAAATCAGTGGCTTCGGTCATCCCTGCTGCCACCGGATCCAGAATGGTTTCATCAGAAAGGAAAGGAGATGGATCCCAGACAGGAGTTCCAATACCACTGCCCTGTAACTGTACGCTTTCTCCGGGACAAATACTGACATCGGCCCCGGCATTTACGTTCACTGTTATCTCGCTGCCTACCGTTACAGATTCAGCTTTTGCACAATTGTTGGCATCTAGAATAAGCAAAGCATATATACCCGCCGGCAGGTTGGCGCGGTCTTCAGCCGTACTGCCATCGGACCACAGGTAAGTAAATGAACCTGCTCCTCCTGTTACAGTAATATCAACGGCTCCGGTGGCACTGAAAGCATTACAGTGTGCATCACTTACCAGGGCACTGAAAAGGATCTCGGCCGGCTCCGTGAGGATGACTGCGCCCGTAAAAAGTTTTCCGGCCTCATCAAGAGCCACAAGCTGGTAAGTGGTATTGCCCGGTAAATTCTCAAATATCGGATCAGACACAAAGTCAACCCCGTTATTGATGGAATACTGGACGGCTCCTTCGGCATCCTGTGGGACAAATTCTATGATTCCGTCATCGGAACCAAAACAGGATACATGTGTGACATTGACTACCACATCGAGGGGGGGTACATCCAGAATCTGAACCATCTCTTCATATAAACACCCATTCACATCCCGGACCACCACATGGTAGGAGGCAGGGGCAAGATCTGCATATGCAGTTGTACTGGTAAAAGGCCCCGCCATACCATTGATGGAATATTCATATGGGGCTGTTCCGCCGCTGACATTTGAAATAGTAATGGTCCCCAGATTTCCATAAGTGGCATCGGTTTTTACAACAAGTGCATCCACCGGAGCAGGTTCATTGATGGTGGCCGGGGCAGTGACCGTACATCCGTTGGCATCCCGGATCCAGACTGTGTAATCGCCGGCAGCCAGGTCAATGAAGGTGCCCGTTGGCTGGTAGCTTACATTGTCCAGGGAGAATTCCCTGGTACCTGTTCCTCCCGAACCTGTTGCTGTCAGGGCTCCATTGGTGTTTCCGCCACAACCACTTACATCCGTGATGTTAATATTGTCAATGGAAAGCACCGGAGGCGTAAGTATTTCGACCGTAGTATCCAGGGAACATCCATTGTTATCTATCAGACTGACTATATAAGTACCCCCTGTCAGATTCTGGAAGTCGCCCGATGACAGCGGTGGAGCTCCATTTAATGAATAGCTGTAGGCGGGAGTTCCCCCTGTGGCACTGATTTGTATTCTGCCATCTGAATTGTCAAAGCAGACGGTAACATCATCCTGGCTATAGGATGCAATCTGCAGTTGAGAAGGCTCCACCAGCACATTCAGATTGCCATTGATAATACATCCACTGGCATCCCTGACCACCGTCTGGTAAGAACCGGGAGCCAGTCCGGTGAAAAGACTTGTGCTGTAGAAGTCTGTTCCCCCGTTAATTGAATATTCATAGGGACCGACTCCTCCGGAAACTCCGTTGATGGAAATTTCCCCCTGAAGGTTGCCATGGCACAGGTAAGTTGCAGTTTCACTCTGAATCAGTATTTCTGCGGGCTCCAGGATGGTAATGGTATCGCTTACCACACACAGATTGGCATCCCTGGTCCAGATGGTATAAAACCCAGGTGTCAATGGTCCGAAGCTAGATCCGGACTGGTAGGAGCTGCCATCGCTGGAGAACTCATAAGGTCCGGTTCCGCCGGTAGCAGCAACGGTGATGGTCCCATTTCCATCCCCAAAACAGCTTACATCCGTCTTACTCAGACTGGCGCTTAGAACGGTGGGTTCTGCGATGGTGGCCAGATCCGGAAAGTTGAAAGTGCAGCCATTTGCATCCATAATGGCAAGCGAGTAGGTATCGGCAGGAAGGCCAACAGGATCTTCTATGTCGGAGACATTGGTTCCGCCGCTGTTGGTCCATGAATATACATAGGGCGACACACCGCCGCTAACATCAATATCGATGGAACCGTTGGCTTCTCCATTGCACCGGACATCCTGGGGAGTAACATTGCTAACCACCACAGAAGAGGGTTCAATAATGATTTCCTGGTCTGCAAAGAGGACCGCACAAAGGGTGGCATCGGTGACAGTGACACTATAATTACCTGCTGCCAGCCCGCTAATATCCTCAGTTACGGCTGTAAACCCGGAGGGACCTGTCCATGCATAGGTATAGGGACCCACACCGCCTGTTACTGTAAGATCAATGCTTCCGTCGGTGAGACCGCCGCAGGAAATATCTGTTTTCACAGAGCTGGCCAGGATTTCAGGTGGTTCTGTGATAGTTGCTATGCTGGCAAATGGCACTGAGCAGCTGCCGGAATAGGAGATTGTAACACTGTAGGCTCCGGCTTCCAATGCACTGATGTCTTCTGTGCTAGCCGTAAATCCGGAGGGGCCGGTCCATGCATAGGTATAGGGAGCGGTACCTCCTCCTACGGTCAGATCAATGGAGCCATTTGCATCTCCGAAGCAGCTTATGTCCACCTGGGTGGCGGTGGCGGTTAATGGAGGAGGAGAACCCACCAACTCCGCAGCAAATGCTTCCACACAGCCAGCGTTATCAGTTACTTCCAATATATAGGAACCAGGTTCCAGTCCTGTTAAATCTTCGCTTGGGGAAGAGAAACCGTTAGGGCCGGTCCAATTATAGATATAGGGTGAAGAACCTCCTGAGACAGTGACTTCAATGGTGCCGTCGTTACTGGGATTAGGCAAACCACAGGTCAGGTCTGTGCTTATAAAGACAGCAGTGATTGGCGCACTTTCAGTGATGCTTATTGCAGGAAAAACAATGCTGCAGTCATTGGCATCTGTGATGGTCAGCGTATAGTCTCCCACAGCAAGCCCACTTATATCCTGGGACGTTGAGGAGAATCCTCCGGGGCTCGTCCACAGGTAGGTGTAATTTGGTGTCCCGCCAGTCGGAGTAATTTCGATGGATCCGGTGGACTCGCCGTTACATATCACATTTGTCACCTGATCGATGGTCCTGTCTATGAGTGGAGGATTAATTATGGTGATGGGCGCACTTACATCGCTGGAAAGGCAGGTGCCTCCGTCATTGGCCGTAACCGTATAGGTCCCACCCGGCAGATTGGTAAAGACTCCTGTTGTATTGGTTGCGGTAACCGGACCGTTCAGGTTATAAACCGGGCTTCCCGATTCTCCGGTGGCTGTTACCGTGATGCTTCCGTCGTTGTCATTGTTACAGGTAATATTAACGGACTCCAGGCCAATTATTTGCATGGGTTCCGGACCATCCACGCTTGTAGTCACTGTGATGGAGGTTCCAATAGCATCCTTTACTCCAATTCTGTACTCAGACAGTTTTCTTCGTCCCACTGAAGTAATGGACGTACTGGTGGTGGGACCACCGAAATCAATCGGTATGCCGATTCCCTCATAAATGAACCATTCGTAGGGAGAAGTACCTCCTGAGATGTCGAATGAAATGGTTCCATTGGTTCCATCGGAACAGCTTGTTGGGGTGGTTGTAACATTAATAATGGTCAGTTCCTGTGCCGAAAGTGAAACAAAGGAGAATACAAGTAATAGGCCCAGAAATATGTTATACCTGTTTGCTTTCATAGAGACTCAAATTCGTGCTATTCCAACATAATACCGGAATAGCCTGTCATTGGTTGCAAACATTAAGCTTTAATGTTCGCAGATCGTCATAAAATTAGAGGTTCTGAGCATAAGAGGGAGGCAAAGTTTTAAACAATGCTTCCCTTTTCAATACCGGCCAGGTATTTTTTTGAGATCTGCTGCACCGGGTAGCGGGCAGCAATCAATCCGATAAACAACACTGTTACCCAGATCAGGATGATATCAACTATCTCAATTTGAACGGGATAGGCATCAATTATAAAGGAACCGCTTCCGGTAAGTTTTATGAGCCCAAAGCGTTGCTGGATCCAGCTGATGGCCGTCCCCAGAAACAGTCCGCTGATGCTTCCAACAACGGATATAAGCCATCCTTCCACCAGGAAGATCCGTTTAATAAGGCTGTTCCCGGCACCCATGTTGCGCAGGGTCAGAATATCCTTTTTCTTGTCGATGATCAGCATGGACAGCGAGCCTACGATATTAAAAGAGGCGATGATCAGGATAAAGGTGAGAATCAGAAAAATAGCCCACTTCTCTGATCTCATCACACGGTAGAACATTTCATTTTGCTGCTCCCTGTTCTTCACATGGAATCCTTCTCCCAAGAGGGACATAATCTCATTTTGTATCTCTTCCGCGGGAAGAAGTGGATCAAGCTTCACCTCCAGGTGGGTGACTTCCTCCGGGTACAGGAGCAGCTCTCTTACATAGTCAATGGGGCAGATAATGTACCTGGTATCGTAATCCTGCTCGATGGCAAATATACCCGAGGGATAGATGAAATTTCTCCGGATCGATTCTTCGGGTTGTGACATGTTGATCCGGGCCGTCCGGTCTATGGTATAGATAAACAATGGATCAATGAAGTTGAGCCCGATTCCCAGACTATAGGCAACACCTTGTCCAACCACGGCATAGGCCCTGTTACGATCCTTGAGTTTCATTTCGCCATCATAAATCATGGAGTCCAGACCTGATACATTTGTAAAAGCTTCATCAACCCCTTTGACGGTAGCAATATGCTGCCTTTCGTTATACAGCAAGAGAACATTTTCCTCCAGCACCTCCGAAACAGCAGATACTCCCGGAATGGAACGAATATCTTGTAAGGTCGACGGGCCGGGAGAAAACGTTTTCCCCTCCACCGAAGAGATCTGGATATCCGGATCAAAGGTGTTGTAAAGGGATTTAACGAGGGAATCAAATCCATTGAAAACTGAAAGCACAATGACCAGTGCCATGGTTCCCGTGGTGATGCCCAGAGCCGAAATTCCTGAGATGATATTAATGGCATTCTGGGATTTTTTTCCCAGCAGGTATCGTTTTGCTATATAGTAGGGAAGGTTCACTTTTTACACTTCACGATGAGTCCTGTTCCGGTGGCATGGCTAGCTCTCACATCGGCCCTGTTCAGCAGATAGCAGAAGGGATAGACAAGCAGATAGTACAAGGGCAGCACCAGCAGGAACAGTTTGCTGATATTGGCCAGTAAAATGGGATATTTCATGGAGAGTTTCCAGGAGATTTTGCCCGGGCGCCCATAGGAGTATTTGACCTGAATATCAGAAAATCCAGCTTCTCTTAGTTTTTCATCTATCTCCTCGACGCCGTATCCATCCCTGACATGTTCATCAATAAAGGACTCATCGTGTTCATGGTGAACATCCGAGCCTCCCTGGTCTGAAGGGGTGGAAATCAGCAGGACCCCCCCGGGCTTTAATCCCCTGTAAAGATGTTTGAAAACGCTACGATCATCTTCAATATGCTCCATCACATCCACAGAAAGTACCAGGTCCCATTTCTCATTCACCTCCAGTTTTGTCAGATCGGCATATTGGAAGCTTACCAACCTGTCTCTTTTGATGCGGGTGAAAAATTGATTGCAATCATCTACCTGTTCCTGTTTAATATCCAGACCGGTAATTTTTGCTTTGGGGTAGGGTTTCGACAGGTAGTAGACATATTGACCGAATCCGGAGCCTGCATCGGCAATCTCTTCGGGACTGAAACCTTCCCGGTTCAGCTCTTTTAATTCCCTGCGAATATGCCAGGAGCGCAGCAGGAGCAGATCCAGCAGGCGGTAGAACAAGCGTCTTAAAAAGGGCGTGCTGTTAAATACTTTACCCAGGCTATGCTTTATGGGGTCGTACTGCATTATTGATCATTTAGAAGATCCTCGATCCGGTCAATGTAATCGAGGGAGTCATCGAGATAAAAAGTGAATTCAGGGATATGTCTTAACTGGTTGCGGAGCTTTTTACCCAGTTCGCTCCGGACCAGTCCTGCTTTTTCGGAGATAGCATCAACGGCCTCTTTTGCATTTTCACCGGGAAAGACACTCAGATATACCCTGGCTATGCCCAGATCAGGACTGATTCGGACAACGGTTACCGTAATCATCTTTCCCCCGGTAAGTGCAGAACCCTGCCTCTGAAAATAATCGCCAAGCTCCTTTTGGAGCAACCTGGACACTTTATGTTGACGGGTTGTGGTCATTAGGGCAAAAGTACGTTTTTTCAAGAACATTTTATAGTTTTGCACGATGGATACAGTATTAAGCGGAATCAGGTCAACCGGGAATCTTCACCTGGGGAATTATTTTGGAGCGGTAAAGAATTTTGTGAAGATGCAGCACGAAAACAAGTGTTACTTTTTCGTGGCGGATTACCATGCCCTGACCACCCATCCCAAACCGGAGAACTTGCATAACAACATCCGGAAAGTATTATCAGAGTACCTGGCCTGCGGACTGGATCCGGAAGTGGCTACTCTTTATATTCAGAGCGATGTTCCTGAGATTATTGAACTCTACCTTCTGCTCAACATGAATGCCTATGTGGGGGAACTTGAGCGTACCACCACCTTTAAGGAAAAAGTGCGAAAGCAGCCTGAAAATGTCAATGCCGGGCTGCTTACCTACCCCGTTTTGATGGCTTCAGACATCCTGATTCACAATTCTGATAAGGTCCCGGTGGGGAAGGACCAGGAGCAGAATCTGGAGATGGCGCGGAAATTTGCCAAGCGCTTCAACCACATGTACGGAGTGGAGTATTTTAAACTGCCCGAACCTTATAATTTCGGGGAAGAGCTAATCAAGGTTCCCGGACTTGATGGTACCGGAAAAATGGGAAAAAGCGAAGGCAACGGACTTTACCTTTCTGACGAACCAGCTGCCATCCGGAAGAAGGTGATGCGCGCAGTTACAGATGCAGGTCCCCAGGAACCCAACTCCCCCATGACTGAGCCCATAGCCAACCTGTTCTACCTGCTCGAGCTCCTGTCCACTCCCGATACAGTCAAACATTTCAGAGACAGCTACAACAACTGCAGCATTCGTTACGGAGACCTGAAAAAGCAATTGGCTGAAGATATTATTGCTTTCACTACTCCCATACGTGAGCGAATCAATGATATTTACAATGATTCAGATTACCTGAGCAAGGTTGTGAATATGGGTGCCGAGAAAGCCCGGGAAAGCGCATCGAAAACCGTTCGTGAGGTTCGCGAGATTCTTGGCTACAGGCCCTTCTAAGCAGGAAGCATATAGGAGAAATATGCTTCAAGGTTGATTCATCTGCAACTAGTTGGTATATTGTGGTCTTCTAAAATCTCAACCATATGACCACGCTACGCCCGTCCCGTTTTATCGCTCTTTCGCTTTACCTTTTGATCTTCATTTCTTTCATTTCCTGTTCTTCATCGACCATCCAGATCGTCAAGAATGGAGAGAGCAATTACGAAATTGTGATCCCCGCTGAAGCCGATCCCCTGATCCTTCAGGCGGCGGAGGAATTAAAGTCTTATGTCCGGCAAAGTTCGGGTGTGGATATCCCGGTGACTGCCGGAGAGGCTCATGAACCGGATTTAAATGCTATTAAAGTGGGGTTTGAATCAGGTGAGGGGGAGCTTAGCCCTCATACCATCACCTATTATCTGGATGGAGAAGATCTGTATATCTCCGGAGGATCAGCCAGGAGCACCTTGTATGCTGTTTACCGCTTTCTCGAACAGGAGCTGGGATGCATGTGGTTAAGTCCGGATGCTGATCTGGTGCCAGAATTGGAAAACATCAGGATCGAAGGTGGAACAAACTATTTGTATACCCCGGATATTACAACCCGGACTGTGCATTCCAGGCTCTTTTATGAGCATCATGATTTCGCAGACAAGCTGGGGGTGACCTACGAAGGATTTCCCGGATATGTGCCCGGTTACGGGGTACATACCTTTCATCGCTTCATGCCGGAGGATTCATTTTATGAAGCTCATCCGGAGTATTATGCACTGCGTGGAGGCAGGCGCCTCACTACCCAGCTGTGCCTTTCCAACGAGGATGTACTCCGAATTGTGATCGATTCAGTGAGGACCCTTTTTGAAAGACATCCTGATTCTGATATCATGTCAGTGAGTCAGGATGACAACACCTTGTATTGTCAATGTGAGCATTGTGCTGCCATCGATGAGGAGGAGGGTTCGCCCAGTGGATCCATGATACGTTTTGTAAATGCGGTGGCAGAACATTTTCCCGATAAGACCATTTCTACCCTGGCCTATCAGTATACCCGAAAACCCTGCCAGACCAGACCAAAGTCCAATGTGCTGGTGACCCTCTGTTCCATTGAGTGCGACCGGAGCAAGCCCATCGAGGAAGGTTGTTCAGATTTTGCCAATGATCTCAAAGGATGGAAGCTGCTTACCGAAAACATCAGAATCTGGGATTATACCACCCAGTTCACCAATTTTCTGGCCCCCTTCCCCAACCTTCATACCCTCAGTCCCAACATCCATCTGTTCAGAGACAACCATGCCAGGTGGATCTTTGAACAACACAGTCACCAGCCCAGTGAGCTTTTTGAATTAAGATCCTACCTGACTGCGCAGTTATTATGGAATCCGGACCAGGATCCGCATCAGGTCATGCAAAGTTTCAGTGAGGCCTATTACCAGGAAGCAGCACCATTCATTTTAGACTATATTCATACAATTCATGAAGAGATTCAGAAGGTGCCGGAATTCTTTCTCTTTCTATACGGAGACCCTTCACAGGGCTTTGATTCCTTTCTGCGACCTGAATTACTTGATACATATGATCAACTCTTCAGTCGGGCAGAAGATGCTGTAAGCCAAAAACCGGAAGTGCTTGAAAGGGTAAAAAGGGCAAGGCTCAGTACCCATTATGCCATACTGGAAGCCTCCAGGAAAGGATTGACTGAGGAGTACAGCCTGTCGCCCAAGGTTCGGACCAGGCTAGAAGAGTTTCAATCCATTTGTGAGTCCGGAGATATCTCCATGATGAACGAGATGAGGTATTCCGTAGATGAGTATATACTTTCCTATGATAAGACCCTGGAAAGAGCTACACTACCCAATAAGGCAGCAAGCAAGTCTGTAGTCCTGTTAACCCGGCCCAAGAAATATGCTGGAGAAGATCCGCAGGTATTAACAGACGGGAGCCTGGGAGGAAACAGCTTCTATTCCAACTGGCTTGGTTTTGAAGGAAATGACATGGAAGCAGTCATCGATCTGGGCCAGAACGAAAGCATAAGCCAGGTGCACACCGCCTTTCTGAAAGTCACCAACCATGTGGTTTTCTTCCCGGAGGAGGTAGAAGTTTCTTACTCCACGGACAATACAAATTTCCAGAAAATCGCTGCAAAAAAGACTACCCTTCCACTGAAGAAAGGAGACAAGGTGAATGATGTGGAGTACTTTGACTTTCAGTTCACACCTGTTGAGGCCAGATATATTAAAGTAAAGGCGGAGAGTATGAAAGTAGCGCCACCTTGGCATCATGCCTCCGGCAACCCGGCCTGGATCTTCTGCGACGAGGTCATTATAAACTAGGTTCACCCCCTCCTCAATTTTATCGTCCGGGATCTTCATTCCAATCGATGCATATATCGAAAGGGTATTTGGTGAGCAAGCCTAGAAAACGGCCCTTTTGCCGTTTTTAAGCTGCGAGACGAATACCCTGAAGATATGTAGAGTTGGGATGCAATGCCGGGGGTATAAAAAATAAAAGTCCGCCTGTGGAGACGGACCTGGCCCTGTATTGTCAGGGATATGATGGATGAACTGTCGCTTAGTATAAAACAAATTGCGTGCCAAAAGCACTAGAGCGTCCAGTCAATCCCTGTTTTTCCCTGCTTTTCGAGGTAATCATTGCTTAGGGAGAAGTGCCGGCAGCCAAAGAATCCATTGTAGGCAGATAAGGGGGAAGGGTGGGCCGCCTTTAAAATGAGGTGTTTATTCCCATCAATTAGAGCCTCCTTGGCTTGTGCAAAGCGACCCCAGAGTAGAAAAACAATACCGCTTTTTTCCTGTGATACCACCTCAATCACACGGTTGGTAAAGGTTTCCCAGCCCTGTTTTTGATGTGATCCTGCCTGGCTTTCACGTACTGTCAGGGTGGCATTGATCAGTAAAACACCCTGGTCGGCCCATTTCTCCAGATTTCCATGTGCCGGAACCGGAATGCCAAGGTCCGACTTCAACTCCTTAAAAATATTTACCAGCGAAGGTGGCTGAGGGATGCCAGGTGGAACGGAAAAACAAAGTCCATGGGCCTGACCCTTGCCGTGGTATGGATCCTGCCCCAGGATAACCACTTTTACCCGGTCAAAAGGAGTGCGCTGGAAGGCATTAAAAATAAGTCTGCCTGGCGGATAGAGGGTATATTTTTTTCTTTCCTCCAACAGGAACTCCTTGAGTGTACTGAAATAGGGCGACTGAAACTGATCCATCAGGACCGACTTCCACCCCTCTTCTATGACCGGATCGATTGCTTGCATAGGGATGAAAGTAATTAAAGTGGAGGAGTAAGACAATTAATTAAAAGGTAAACCTGGCAGAGAGAATGAAGTTTCGTCCGGGGGCACTTATCCCGGAAGCATAGGGTTTGTAGAACTGATCCAGCAGGTTCTCTGCGGCCAGCATTAAATCCACATATTGACCGGCCTTATAAGCAACTTTAAAATTGGCTGTCCACCAGGATGGAAATCCGTCTTCCATGGCCTCCCCATCATTGTCCTCCCCGAAAGGTGAAAAATCAGATGCATGCTTCCAGCCCTGGTAAATAAAATACATATCTGCAAAAAAGCGTTTTTCCCGGTAGTTAATTGAGACTCGGCCGAATATGGGAGGGATATGTCCAAGGGGTACATCATCACTCAGGTTATGACCTTTGGTATAGTTAAAGGTACCTTTCATACCTAAATGATTGTTCAGGTTGAAGGTCATACCTATGGAGGCCCCGTATATATAGGCCTTGCCTGCATTGTAATTGGCTGTGATTTTATACAAATCACCATCGTAGGAAAGGGAGTCTTCCCCAAGCAGCTGGTAGTCGGTCCTGACGATGGCATCATCCAGATAGGTATAGAAGCCCACCACCTGGATTTTCATAAAGTCTACGATAAACCTGCTGATTCCGATCTCCGCATTATAGGTGTACTCCGGCGATAGATCGGGATTAGGAACAGTTACGTAGTCATCTTTTGCCCTCACTTTACCATAGTCATCCACATTTGGATTTCTAAACCCAGTGGAAAGAATGCTGTTCAACTGCCAGCGATCCGAGGGAGAATATACGATTCCAACACTACCGGAGAGCGCGCCATTGTACATACTGATCTGCTCATAAGGGAGCAGCGGATTGCTAAACTCAGAGTACATTGATCCCCAGTTATACCTGGAGCCCAGGTTTACCGCCAGTTTCTTATTCATGACCCATTTGTAACTGAGGTAGGCTGAGGCATTCCATGTATGACTTCCTCCCTCAGGATATCTTGTCTGTGCCGGCTGCCGGTCTCCTGTATCGATGTTTTCATACCAGGCCTCTGATTCTACCTGGTTATGGTTTAATTCTCCGCCATAATGAAGTTTATGCCTGGCTCCCCAGATTTTAACCAGGTCGAGATTCAGACTGAATACCATTACATCTTCCTGTTGGGTAAGAAGCTCATCATTCCTGAATTTTCTCGAATAACGATCCTCATCAATTCGCTGGAAAGCCGCCAGAGTAGTCATATTGGTGAAGATCGGGTTCGCTTTCTTCAGGACGTTTTTCAGGGAGGCCAGGACCCGGTTCTGCGGGCCATAATAGTATTCGGCATATTTCAGATTCTCTCCGCTGTAATCATTCAGTTTGTCAATCCGGGAGATATCTGAAGAGCTGGAGTACTGCAAATTCAAAATCCAGTCCACATACTGTGAAGGTGTATAGCGGATTTTCTGTAGTATATCCATCTGGCTGTACCCACTGTTTAGTTGAATCAATGGATTTTCGTTGCTGAGGGTTGAATCCATTCCATTCACCTGGTCCACGTAATGCAACATTTCTCCCCAGGTCCCAAGTTCAGAATCCCTTCTGCCTCCGGTCCTGATATCCCCCAGCTTTTTGTAGGTAAAGCTGGTAAGGGAGGCCCAGCGTTTCTTACCGATGGAAAAATCGAGATGACCAGTTGTTCCCTTGGAGGCCGAGGCATATTGCACATAAGCCTGGGCATTTACCCGGGCCGAACTGTCTGTCCCCATCTGGGGATCCCTGGTGTAGTAGTGGATCACACCACCAAGGGCATCACTTCCATACATGATAGATGTGGGCCCGAAGATAATCTCAGTCCGCTCAAGAATGGAAGGATCAATTGTAATGGAGTTCTGAAGATGCCCGTTCCTGTAAATGGCATTGTTCAACCTGACGCCATCGACAACAAGCAGAATCTTATTGGCTTCAAATCCCCGCAGGATGGGGCTTCCTCCTCCTCCCTGGGTACGCTGTACCATTATGTTTCCAGTCTCTTCCAGGATATCAGCCGAAGAAAACCCGGTGGACTCCATAAGCACATTGTCTTTAAGCACATCAACCATGTAAGGTATTATCAGGCTGCTTTCCCTGTATTTGGATGCAGAAATAACATATTCGTCAATCAGAATACGTTTTCGCTTTAACTGGATTTGCATCTTTGCGGATAGGTCTGAGCATCTGTATTTTTCCGTCTGATAAGAAGGGTGCTGAAAAACAATGGTATCACCGGCAGGGAAAATGGATATATCAATCATACCCAGGGAGTCGGTAATGGCTGCCCTTTCCTGCGAGACATTAAATACCGCAACACTCTCTATGGGTCTGTGATCGGAGGAGTTTATTACCTGAATATGCTGACCCAAGGATATGGCTGGCGAAACTAATATACTAATAATGAAGAGAATACGATATAACATGCCCTGTGAAAATACGCATTATAATTACAAAAACTATACCAATCTTCAGTGTTGGTAATTTTCCCATCATCTTGCCTGTGAAATTCATATTTTTGGTTCAAACAGAAACTATATGGCAAAACGCATCATATACGGTGGCCTATTTGCGGTAGTATGTCTGACATTTATCACCTTATTCATTGTTAAAAAGCTTGATAATGCAGAGCCGGTGGAGGTCCACAGCGCAGTTCCCGGTAGCGCCATTCTGTTCGCTGAGGATATTGATTTTGAATACCTCACAGAATCATTTTTGCCGGAAAGCCGGATCTGGATAGACTTTGTGAATATCATAGAAAGGGGGGAACTGGACTCCATAATGAATATGGGGCTTGGACAGATTCGTTCCTCAGAGGCCCTGATCAAACTGTTATTAGATGAAGGTGTGAATCTCTCCCTTCACAAGGTGGGGAGAGATCAGTTAAACCCGCTTTTTTACCTGGAGTATTCCTCTTCCCATAGTGATAACGAATTCAAACACCTGATGCTGGCCCTGCTTGAGAAAAGAGCCATGGTCAATGAACGTAAGTATGAGGCTGAGGAAGTGTATGATGTTTCAGGCGGACCAGGATTTATGGCTGGAACTTTCACTTTTGCCTGCCTGGAGGGCTTGTGCCTGATCAGCTCATCCTCCATGCTTGTGGAGGAGGCTATCAGGACCATCCATGCCGATACCAATCTGGGTGGAGTGGCCGGACTTCAGAAGGTAATGAAAACAGAAGGCAGGTATGTTCATGCGAATCTATATATCAACTACCAAAGGCTGGCTGAGCTTTTTCACCCTTTTCTGAAAGAGAGCCAATGGGGAAAACTTGATATCCTGTCCACACTTTCCAGCTGGGGGGAACTGGACCTGGATGTGAAAAAGGAAGCTGTGACTCTTAATGGCATGAGCTATGCCGATCCCGAGCTTCCTTTATTCCTGGGAGCCTTCAGGGAGCAATCTCCGGTAAAGATGGAGTTGCATGAGATTTTACCATCCGGGATGAGCTATTTTTTACATCTGGGTATTAGCGACAGGGCAAAGTTTAAGGAACAGGCCATTTCCTATCTGAAAGAAAGCGGTCAGGGAACGGATATCGAGGCAGAGTCTGAGAGGCTGGATCAGTTATATGGAATAGATCCGCTGGACGATCTCTCACAAATAGTTGCTGACGAGATGGCCTGGTTTGCCATTGAAGGTGTAACAAAGAAACCGGAGGATGAATTTCTGGTTGTGGAGACCCGAAGCCGCAGTGAAACTGTGGATGTGGTGATGCGATGGGTGAATCAATATCTCCAGGAGAATGCCTTTGATATGCAATCGGTCCGTAAGGTCTACCGGCTGGATAATCAGACAAGCTTTAATATATACAGTCTGCCCGACCAGTTTTTCAAAGGAAGTTCCGCAAGCCGTCTGTTTAACAGCCACTTTACCCTGTATGAAAACTACCTTATTTTTGGGCCCTCTGTGGAAGCTCTGTCCAGGGTAATTTATCAGAATGTACTTCATAAAACATTTGTCAGCGATCCCGTATACAAGGAGATCTCAGATTATCTGTCCAACCGCAGCAACCTTACCCTTTTTATCAGGCCTTATGCATATCTGGAATATAGAAAACAGGTGCTGAATGATAAGATGGCCGATCAGCTGGATGGGATGGAGCTCTTCTTTCGGCGGATTCCCGGCGTGGTTATACAGTATAGCAGGGAAGGGGACCTTTTTTATCAGAGCATCAGTAGCAAATACACAACACAGATTAAAGACAAGGCCCTCACTGTCTGGGAAAGCCTGATGGATACAGCTGTCCAAATCAAACCGGTATTGCTTAAGAACCACAACACATCGGAGAAGGAAATTTTTGTCCAGGATCTGGCAAATAAGGTATACCTGATCAACAGTACAGGAAGAATTCTGTGGAAGCAGCCTGTTGATGGCCCCATTCTGGGGGATGTGCAGCAGGTGGACTTCTATAAGAATGGCAAACTGCAGTACCTGTTCAATACAGTCGGAAAGATCCATTTAATCGACAGGAACGGAAATTACGTGGAACGCTATCCCATTTCCTTGCGGTCTGATGCAACCAATCCCCTTGCTGTTTTTGACTATGATAAGAGCCGGGACTATCGCCTTTTTGTGGCTACAGCGGACAGGAAAATCTATGTCTATGATATAGAGGGGAATATGGTTACCGGATGGAAATTTGGGAAAACAGAATCCATGGTTAGCGGAAAAATACAGCATTTCAGGGTCCACGACAAGGACTATATTGTAGCAGTGGATCAAAACCGGGCCTATTTTCTGGACCGCAGGGGCAGGGAGCGAATCAGGCTGAAGGAACGACTGGCATTGTCTGCACAAAACCCGCTCATGCTTGATATGAATATCAGGGAAGAGAGCCCCAGGTGGATTAGCACGGATACTTCCGGGAGTGTTGTAGCCATCTACCAGGACGGATCAGTTTCTACCCTCTTATCAAAATCGATGTCATCGGATCACTATTTCACGATGGTGGATATGACCAGGGATGGAATTGCCGAATTTCTCTTTGCCGACGGGGACGAATTGGATGTGGTCAAGCAGGATGGCAAGCGCTTATTCAGTTTCAAGGTAAGGGAGCATATTAGTGACATGCCTGATATCTATAAGTTCTCGGCTTCGGAGGTAAAAATCGGAATTACCGATCGATCCAGGAACAGAATTTATCTGATTAATTCGGATGGTTCCCTTTACAATGGATTTCCACTGGAGGGTTCTACACGTTTCAGTATCGGGTATTTCAAAGGTTCTGACAGCAGATTTAACCTGATTGTGGGAAGTGAAAACAATTTCCTTTACAATTATTCAATTGAATAGCCATGAGGAAGACCATATTCTATTGCACGATGTTCATAATGGCTGGTGGCCTGTTTTTACGCTCCTGTCAAAAAGAGCAATTTCAGCTGGAGAATCTGTCTGATGAGATTGAAATCCAAACGGACCTTGTGGCTCCCCTGATTCACGGATCCATCGGCATGGGCGAGCTTGTGGCAGAATTTGATTCAAGCGGATATGTAGGTGAATTTGAAGACGGTCTTATTTATCTGACCTATGCGGATACCCTTGTGGATGTATTGGTGGATACCCTCGATCTGGTCATTGATGGTCTGTATAATGAAATATATTTTGACACTGATGTTAGCGAGGATCCGGATTTTATTACCAGTATTCCCGGAGATACCATTCACTTTCTGAAAAGCAAGTACTTTGGTTTTGAGACTAAGGGTGGCAATCGATTGGATAGTATTGTAATAAAAGGGGGAGCATTGTTGACCGAGATAGAGAGTACCTTTGAGCACACCGGATTCCTAAGCATCAGCAGTATGAATATTCTGGACGATCAGGGGAATCCATATAGCTATACGGTCCAGATCAGTAGTTCCGGGGGGGATTTTGTATGGTCAGAGCAACTGGATCTGGACGGCTATTCCCTTGGAACTGAACAGCAAGGCGATTCCAGCGTATTCAGGATGGATTATGACCTGGCATTGATAAACAGTGGCAATCCAGTTAATCCGGGAGATTTTTGTGACATTAACTCCAGTTTCCTGGATATGGGATTTTACAAATTATTTGGCCTGGTAGATCCCAGTGAAGTTGTTACTGAAAGTGGAGAGTTGGATATTCCCATTTATTCGGATTTTCCGGAGCTGTCACATCTGAAGCTTGCCGATCCGAGGATCAGCATATTTACCGAGAGTTCGCTGGGGATTCCCTTTGAACTGACCCTTGAAAGTGTCATAGCCACTGCGGAGGATGGCTCCACTGAAACACTTGAACTATACGAAGGGCATCCCTTCATTATTCCGGCACCTACAATTGACATGATAGGTGAAACGGCGTATGGAGAGTTTTATATCAACAACCAGACATCCAATATTCAGGATTTACTGAACATTGCCCCCCATACGCTCTCGTATACAGCGATCGGGGACATCGGTTCACAGAGTCAGAACCACTTTCTTCTGGATACCAACCGATTTTTGACTGAGATGGAATTTCTCTTGCCTCTTGACCTGGCATTTACGGAGTATGCTCTTGCAGATACCCTGGAGTTTACCATGGGGGAAGATGGTATCGATACCTCCCTGATAAAAGATGTGGTGATTAATCTCTCTATTCTGAATGAGCTGCCTATAGAACTGGGCTTCCAGGTGTATTTTTTGGATCCTTCGTATACTGTACTTGATTCTCTTTTAAATGGAGATCCTGTTTTTCTGGTTTCATCGGAAGTGGATAGTGAAGGGAAACTTTTACATGCAGGTGAAACAAGCCAGAGCATAGACTTACCTGCAGAGAAACTGGGAATCTTAGAACAGACAGAATATTTATGGATTGAAGCACGTTTGCTTACCGCTGAATCAGGCATTCCCTTTGTTAAATTCTACTCTGATTATACACTGGATTTTGAGATTTCCTTTTTTGCTGAACTAAGAATAAATAACAGGGAATTATGAGATCACTCTACAAGATCATATTTAGTCTGGCATTGCTCACAGGAACAGCTCTGCTGACATGGGCTCAGACCCAGAATTCCCTGTATTTTATGAAGGGGATTCCCCAATCGAACAGGGTGAATCCTGCGCGGAGTCCCGATTGCGGTTTTTATATTGGGATACCCATCCTGTCTCCCATAGGTACACAAATCATTTCAGAACCCCTTTCGTATGATGATGTTATATATCCTCATCCCACGGAGGATTCCCTGATCACCTTCCTGCATCCATTGGGTGACCAGGATGCCTTTTTGAGTAAACTGAAGCCTTTAAATGTAATTCTTGCTGATACGAGAACTTCCGTTTTTTCTCTTGGTTTTGGAACCACGGCAGGATTTTTCTCCCTGGATCTGACCACCAGGGCAGAAGTGGGGTTATATTTTCCAGGCGACCTGGCCAGGCTGGTGCTGGAAGGTGCCGACGAAGGAGGAGTTTATAATATGGATGGTATGGGGCCAGATATATCCGGCTTTGATGAGATTGCCATCGGATGGTCAAAAGCTTTTGGAAACAAGTGGAAGGTCGGTATCAGGGGGAAGGCTTTGTTTGGTTTCGGGAACATGAGCACCACTCGTTCAGAACTTGAAATACGCACCTCGGAGGAGCTCTGGAATATTCAGGCAGATATGGAATTTATGGCTTCACTGCCCTTTGCCGAGGTCGTATATGATGAAGACGGGAATATTGAGGATATTATCGTCGACGAGGGCCTAAGCTCCACACGACCCGGGGCCATTTTCAAGGAGGCGTTTAATACGAAGAATTTTGGACTTGGTGTGGACCTGGGTGTCGATTTCAGGCCTTCAGATCGCTGGTTGTTAAGCGCCAGCGTCCTTGATATCGGATATATTCACTGGACTGATGAGGTTCACAAAATGAGCTTTAAGGCCGACTATGATTATACCGGTTTGGAAGTGAATCCCCTGGATTTTACAGGAGACCTCTCTTTCGGGGATTATGTGGACAGTTCTTTCTCTGCAATGGGCGATTCCCTGGCAGAGGGACTTGAATTTACCCCGGGGGGTGTCTACAACAGCCATTTGAATCCGAAACTGTATGTGGGAGCCTCCTGGTGGGCAAGTCCGGGTATAAATTTTGGATTGCTCTCACGGACCGATTTTCTCAGAGAGACCATTCTTGAACAGCTCACTGCCTCTGCAAATTTTGCTGCCGGCCGCGTTCTTAATTTTACCCTGAGTTATACGTATATGACAGGGAATTGGAAGAATTTAGGCGCCGGGATCTCTCTCAATGCGGGACCAGTAAATATTTATGCGATCTCAGATAACACTCTGAACATGATATTCTGGACTAACGAAGCTCAGTCGGTAAATTTCTGGTTTGGGATGAATCTTGTTTTCGGATATAAGAAATGTCAGAAACTGGATGCGGACAGGCCCCTGATTTATTAATGTTTGCCTAAGCTTAAGAATTCTTGATTTGCTTGGCCATATTGGTTGCAAAAACAAAATTATTGAGGGCATCATTATCAGTTTGAAGAATATCCTCCCTGGAACCTTCCCAACAAAGACAGCCCTGGTAGATGAATATGACCTTATCGCCGATCTCCAGGACCGAATTCATATCGTGCGAATTCACAATTGTGGTCATCTGGAACTCTTCGGTCAATTCTTTGATCAGGTTATCAATGACGATACCTGTCTCGGGATCCAGTCCGGAATTGGGTTCATCACAAAGCAGGTATCTTGGATTCAGAGCGATAGCCCTGGCAATGGCAACTCTTTTTTTCATCCCTCCGCTTAACTCCGCTGGGTATAATTTATTGGTGCCTTCCACCCTTACCCGTTCCAGGCAAAAGTTAGCCCGATCCAGTTTTTCCTTCCGGGACTGGCCGGTAAACATATCAAGGGGAAACAGAACATTTTCTTCCACTGAAAGTGAATCAAAAAGGGCAGCTCCCTGGAAAAGAACACCCATTTCTTTCCGTATTTGTTGCTTGCCGATTGTATCCAGGTGACTGAATTTCTGGTCATCATACCAGATCTCGCCTTCATCAGCATCGATAAGGCCAGCGATAGATTTAAGAAGAACTGTTTTTCCTGATCCGCTTCGCCCGATAATCAGGTTGCATTTCCCCTGTTCAAATCTGGCGCTAACATCATTGAGCACAAACTCCCCATCATAGCTTTTGAATATGTTTTTGACTTCTATCATCCCAGGATGGTTCTAGTAAGGATCAGGTTAGCAAGCAGGATGATAATACTGCTCTGCACTACGGCCTTGGTACTGGACTGTCCCACTTCCACTGCCCCTCCCTTCACATTGTAGCCGAAATAGGAAGATACAGAGGTGATGATAAGGGCATAAAACACTGTTTTAGTCAGGGCATAACTTATGTAATAGGGATAAAAGGCATACTGAATCCCTTCGATATATTCAGAGGGGGGGATGACATTGCCCAGTACACAAGCGAGATAGCCCCCGAACAACCCAACCATTATGCTGAGAAGGCAGAGAATGGGAAAGAACACCACTGCTGCAATTATTTTAGGTAGAATCAGATAGGAAGCTGAATTAATCCCCATGACTTCCAGGGCATCAATTTGCTCGGTGATACGCATCATACCCAGCTCAGAAGCGATACTCGATCCCACCTTGCCAGCCAGGATCAGGGCCATCATGGTTGAGGAAAATTCCAGGAGCAATGAATCCCTTACAGTTAGTCCCACAAGGTAGGCGGGAAGAAGTGGATTTTCGATGTTGAAATTGACCTGGATGGTGATGACGGCCCCCACAAAGAGTGAGATAATCACCACGATGGCAAAAGAGTTGATTCCTACTTTTTCAATCTCGCGCATGATCTGCCGGTATAATATGGAGTGTTTCTCAGGACGGCTGAATGTCCTCCCCATCAGCAGAAAGTAAGTTCCAATTTGCGCTAGCAATTTCATAAGACCTGTACAATTTAATGTAATATATCAATTATTGTATAAAACATCCTGAGTGTCTTAACTATTCATTAAAAAGGGACTATATTTATTGTAAATAGTTAATTCAGACATAAATAATTTCCCTCAGGATAATGGATAAAAATTACTATTGTGTAATCATGGCCGGTGGCATAGGGAGTCGTTTCTGGCCCTTAAGCAAGACCGAACGCCCCAAGCAGTTTCTTGATATTCTCGGTACCGGAAGAACACTTTTGCAACAAACCTTCGACAGGTTTAACAAGATTATGCCCCCGGATCATGTTTATGTAGTAAGCAACCTTGAGTACAGGGAAATTATAGAAGAGCAGCTGCCTCAGATTCCTGAAGAGAATATACTTCTGGAACCTTTACGCAGAAATACGGCTCCATGTATTGATTATGCCAATTTCAGAATTCATCAGAAGGATCCCGATGCAATGATTGTTGTCGCCCCTTCGGATCACCTGATCGTCAAAGAGGAGGATTTTCTGAGGTCCGTTGAGCAGGGCCTTGAATTTGTGGCAGCAAACGATGCCCTGTTAACCCTGGGGATTGTTCCCAGTCGTCCGGAGACAGGTTATGGTTATATCCAGTCCATCGAGAAGAAAGTTAAGGGATATGAGTCGCTGAGTTTAAGGAAGGTGAAGACATTTACGGAAAAGCCTGACCTTGAACTGGCAAAGGTATTTCTAAATAGCGGAGACTTTTACTGGAATGCCGGAATTTTCTTTTGGTCGCTGAAAACCATCATGAACTCATTTGAGCTGCATCTTCCGGAGATTCATTCTTTGTTTAAAGAAGGAGTGGGAAGCTTTGGGACGGAAAACGAAAAGGCCTTTATTCATGAAACCTATGGGAACTGCAGGAATATCAGTATCGATTACGGAATCATGGAGAAAGCGGATAATGTCTATGTTCTGGTGTCAGATTTTGGCTGGTCAGATCTTGGAACCTGGGGTTCATTATACGAGCAACTCCAAAAAGATGAACGGGAAAATTCCATATCGGGAAGGAATGTTTTTTTGTATGAATCGAAAGGGACCCTGGTAAATGTGCAGGACGATATACTGGTTGTCCTTCAGGGCCTGGAGGATTATATCGTTGTGCAGAATGGAAATATCATCCTGGTTTGCAAACGTGAGGATGAACAGAAGATCAAGCAATACGTTACCGATATCAAGACTGAGATAGGGGATGACATGATGTAGTCGCATATCCTGTATCGCAGCTTAAAAACGAGCCTGCGAGCTCAGCGCAGCTAACCCATCCTTCGGATGCCTACAATCAGCTTTGCTGATTTCAGTACCGAATACACTTATATGAGCAGATTGTATGTTGAGGAATAAAAAAACCGCACCTAACTGGATGCGGTTTTTTGATATGGTATAAGGAGATTTCTAGTACTCCCAGAGGTCGTGTTCCATGATGAACAGGTCATTTTTGATCCGTTCGGCCTCAAGCAGAACATCCTGTCCAAGTTTGTAATCGGTTAGCATGCGGTTTCCGAAAACATTGGATTCAGCAATAATGGTGCTCGAGAAACGGCGCTGCATAAAGAGGTCATCAAAAGACATGGCCTGGGCATCATTTTTCGGATTATATACCGCGTGTGTAGCAAATAACCTGCGACATTGCGGGAAATGTACCACGAATGGTATGGATGGCCTGGGTGAGGGCAATGGCTGGTTGAACTCATCATAATAGGTATAATATACCGGGGCAATTGCCACAATACGGACCTGCATGGTAGAGTTCTTCTTGTCGAAGAACCACTGCTCCTGGATCTGGAACTGAAGGATATTGGTCATATCCTGCCCTACTTTCAGGAAATTCCCATCATTATCAGAGATGGTATCACCACCCGAGCGGCGGTACACCTCTTCCAGGTTGGAGACCTTTGAAAAGGGGTCTTTCCAACTGGTGATGGCGTTATATTCATAGGGAGTTATTTCTTCCGTTTTGATCCCTTCCATCAGGAGGCCAAAAAGGCTGTACCTGTCACCATCACTCATGGATCCTTCAAGGGGGTAACGTAAGGGCATGTTCTGCCTGTGCCTGAGGTCAATGGTCCTCCAGACATCCTTGGCCCACATGACATCAGCTTCACGAATGTAGCTGTAGGGCACCGGTTTCTTTTCCGGAATTATAGTTTCAGATTTATATACATCTGTTGAGGGGGTATAGGCGGTGATTACCGGTGCATTCCCCGGGGTAACTGTTGTTACCGGATTCTGGGCAGAGATGGAACATGTCCAAATTGCCAGAATTACTGCTCCAAAAATATACCTTCTTGCCTTCATATTATCGAACTGTTATGGTAATACTGTTTAGATTTCTTAATACGCCATCGGGACCGGTGGCTTTGATTTTTTCAATCATAACTCGTTGGCCTGACCTGAGTTGGCGGAACAGGTCCTTTTGCTGTGAAGTAAAGCGATCACTTTTGGAGGACATGGTACTCCACATTCCTCCCTGACCCATAAATGCTACTTCAAAAGATTCAACTTTATATTCTACCTCGAAAACGAAGTCTTTGGCTTCGGCCCTTACATTTTGCAGGCGGGACATGCTACCAACGGTCAGGGCACCCGAGGAACCATTAATTCCTTCCACAACCGCATCCGGTTTGGGAAGAGGATATACTCTGAATTGCTCACGGCTCATGAGCTTTCTCTGGCCATCGATGTTGGCATATACACTAACTGTAGCTTTGTCTCCGCTGGGACCCGGCTTCACCTGGTATGTTCCGGCACCTATCCGTCGGATATTTCCTGAAGAGATCTGTGCGACAACATCTCTCTCGGCAACACCTCCCACAGAGATCTCAACCGGATTGGCAATCCCGCGGTAAAATACATTCATACCTGTGGCTGATACAGTAGCATTGGATTCGGCCACTTCAAATTCAGCTGAAAATGGTTTGCTGGTTATCTGGCCGTCCTTCTCAATGGAGATGACTCCTCCCCATTTCTTCATGCCGATACTATTGTAAGTAATTTCAAATATTCCTTTTCCTCCTTGTGTTTCAAGTATGGTCCCATTCTCCAGCTTTACTTCGGGGATATTGGTGGAATCATAAGCAGCCAGAAAAACTTCAGCATGGTAGGGGACACCCTTGAAAACATAATTGGACTTGGCTATTACTACCGGTTCAATCACATTCACCTTGAAGTCGCCTGCATCAACCTGACCCAGCAGGAAATTAAGCATTTCAGCTTCCACATTGCGAACATCACCCTGCATTTTGGAAAGCAGTGTGACAACCGAAGCCAGCGGAAGATGCTCAAAATAGGTGGATTCCCAGGTGGGGGTGACTCCTTTCTTAAGGTTGTGATGCATGCTCTCAGGAACCTCGGTACTGAGGATGCTCTCAATGGATTCCACTGTAGCCGCATAGGTTTCCTTGTCATCGATCATAGACAGCAGGAATTCCCTGTATTCTTCAATTTTTCCTTTGAGCTCCTCACCCCTTTTATTGACAATCATAATCTCTCCGGGGAAATTGGTATCATCTTTTACCTTAACGTCGGCCAGGTGTACCTCCCCGTCATGAATGGCGTCATCATCCTTCTTGGAAACTATCTCAATCTTACATAGGTTCATGAACTCGTATAGCTCATTGGATTGTGCCTTGACTTCTTCGGCCCTTGTTTTCCAGTCGCCCACCTTTTCGGGATTCTGTTCAAAGGCTATGTTGAATTTGTCATACAGGCCATCATTCTTGGCAGCAAAATTCTGAGTAGTTAAAGTCAGACCACCATCCACCAGAGTAAATGCATCCAGCACCTCTTTTGATACATTCAGTGCCAGCATAGCTGTCAGCACCAAATACATCATGCCGATCATTTTTTGTCTCGGTGTTTCTTTACCGTGTGCCATAGAGCAGGATTAAATGTTATTATTTTTTTCTAATGCTCATGGCAGTGAGCATATTGCCGTATACATTATTAAGTTCGGAAAGACTCTCGCTGAGTTTCACGATCTCGGACTTGTACTTCTGTGTCTCGTCCACGGAGGCCTTCAGGCTGGAGATCATCTCGTTCAATCCGGAGTATACCCCAGCGGTTCCCTGCAGGTGCTCCTTACTTCCTTTGACCTGATCGGTATAGGTAAGATTCAGATCAGCAAGATTCTTATTCAGCTGGTCGAGCTGCTGGTTAAATTGCTGCTGACTCTGCGAAATATTCGCATGTTCCTGCTTTACCTCGCCTGACATGGCTTCATAGGTGGCAGTCAGATTTGCACTTGAACTGGCAAATTTGTCAGCTATATCTTTCCCTTTGGCATCAATCAGGCTGGCTGTATTCTTGTAGGATTCCGCCAGTGTGTTCACTGATTCGTTCAACTCACCTGTATTGGATCCATAAGCTGTAGCCACATTATCCATTTTCTCAGCTGCAGTGCCCATCTTGTTAAAATACTCCTTTGTTGCCAGCGAGGCCGAAGTAATATCACCGATGGTCTCTGTTGTGGAAGAGATGGTGTTCAGGTGCTTACCCAGGCTTCTGACATCCTCAGCATTGATCTGGGATTGCTCGAAAAGTTCATCAAACTTCTGCAGACCGACATTCCTGTCTGCAATGGCCTGTTCCTTATATTCGTCGATTTCATCGGGATCGGACATACCGGCCAGTTCCGGATAAACCAGGGTCCAGTCCAGTTCTTCGTGGAGTGGTTCGAAAGCAGAGAAGAAGAAAATGATCGCTTCAATAAGAAGACCACATGTCAATGCAACACCTGCTCCAGGCCAGTGCTGGATTTTAAATAGTGCTCCAACAATTACAATGGAGGCTCCAAAGCCATAGAGTTTAGCTGTGAAACTCTTCCAGCCCGAACTTTGAACTAATTCTGTAATTCCCATTATATTAAGTATTTAATTATTGATCACCTAAATATGAACGTACACACCTGAATCCGATGTACGATTTTGTTGAATCCTGGTATTCAAAATCCCGGGTACTTACCTGCAGGTAACGGGCAATGTCCTTCCAGGATCCACCCCTGATCACTTTACGCTTCATTACCGGAGGGTCATCGGGTGTTGCTTCGTAATTATAGTAAGGATTCATGTCGTGTGAGAATACATAGGCGGATGGGTCATAAGCAGTAATCGTCCATTCTGCCACATTACCCGCCATGTCGTAAAGACCATATTCATTAGGGACTCCGTAGAATGCAACCCTGGAGGGATACATGGAGCCATCGTCAGTGTAATTTCCGCGAAGTGGTTTAAAGTTGGCAATAAAGCAACCCAGTTTGTTTCTCAGATAGACACCACCCCAGGGATACATGCTGTGATCAAGACCTCCTCTGGCCGCATATTCCCATTCTGCCTCGATGGGCAACCTGTAGTCCTGTACAATGGGTTCCCCATTACTCAGCAGCGCCTGGTTCAGCAAGTTGGTTCTCCAGACACAGAAGGCCTTGGCCTGTTTCCAGGTAACCCCAACCACCGGATAATTGTCATAGGAGGGGGCTGAAAAATACAGGTTAGTCATAGGCTCATTGAAAGAGTAAGTAAAATCTTTCACCCAGACGAGGGTATCCGGATAAACAAGTACCCAATCCTTATTTACAAAAGAAGAACGTCCTGTGATCTCTTCCTGCTCCCCATTGGGCCTGGTAATAGTACCCTGGTACTGAACCACCGGGTCCGCATTGCCACCTGAATACTCCAGGCGGAAACCATTGGCAGGATTTGCTGCCTGAACACGGTCTATCCAGTAATAGTTATAAATAAGTTTGGTTGGGTTTATCTCTGGGAAATAAAGAGACAGACGATCTTCACCTGAATAATAGATACCCAGATCCTCAATGGTCTGCTGAATGTTTCCTTCCTTGTCCCTGGATGCATCCAGCGGCGTCTCCCAGTCGATGATGGGATCTCCATTGGAATCTTCATAAGGCTGATCCTCGGAATCTTTCCTGATGTAATCATCGATGCCCTGGATAGCAAGCTCTTTCCTGATTATGGAATCACGAACCCAGTATACGAATTGCCTGTATTCATTGTTGGTGATTTCTGTTTCGTCCATCCAGAAGGCATCAACCGCTACTGTTCGGGCTACAGTGTTTTGGGTCCAGGTAACATCCTGATCACCAGCTCCCATAACAAAGGATCCCATGGGGACTGCTACCATTCCAAATGGATCAGGTTCAGCATAAGCTTTCCTACCCTCAACCCCGACCAACTCTCCGGTGTTGTATGAACCACAACCACCGATGAGGGTTGCGGTAACAACTAATATTACTAATCGTTTCATAGCATATCGCTTATTAGATGCAAACCAAACTTTATTCGAACTGTTTTTGTAAAAAAACATCTTCAATAGAAATTAAATTATAAAAATCTTATACTCTTATATTTCTGAGGACTCCTGTCAACACTGAGATCGAAGCAATATCGTACAGTGACTTCATGAGATCCGCTGTTGTAATTCATTAGTGGCGAAAGTTCAAAATCATATGAATAACCAATCTTGATCCCGTTCATCATTTCAATACCAACAAGAGCTGATAAGGCCCCCCCCACAGAATAGGAAACTCCTCCCCAGAACCTTTTATTGTATCGAAGGTTGGTATTCAGATAGATATGATGAGATCTGGCATCGGTCTGAACCATCAGGGAGGGTATGATTTCGAACATTGGATTGGACAGCTGGATATTGTATCCGGCTATCAGATAATAATGCCTGATCAGTTGTGATGTGGCGTTGTCTTCCGGATAATCAAAGGTGGTTTGATTCAAATGTGTGGTAGAAAGACCGACGTACAAATTATCCGTATTATAATAGGCACCAAGTCCCATATCAAAACCAAAAACGCTTCCTCCACTATTTGGTATGGCATCATCCGTATCCGGGGTGATGATGTCGGCGCCATTCCATTCGGGAGACAGGGCCTGATTGGCTACTCCAGCATTTACTCCTATGCCCAGGCTTCCCTGTCCCAGTTCGATCCGGAAGGCATAGGAGGCACTGAATTGGAAGTCGTTGTTAAATGCCAGATTGTCGTTCATAAAACTAATGCCGATTCCATGGTCTCTTCCCAGGAAATGAAGTGGCATATCGGCAGTAAAAATCGTTGTGATAGGAGCATCTGGAAGTCCGGTCCACTGATTGCGAAAAGCAGCACCCAGGCAGATCTTATCTGAGCTTCCAACTGCTCCCGGGTTGAAGTAGGGCGCCAGGAACATATTCTGAGTGAATTTCGGGTCCTGCTGTGACAGGGCATTCAGCGAAATTGCTCCTAAAATACATATGTACACCAATCTCTTCATCATCAGGCTTACTCAATCCAGGGCTTCTTCTTTATAGCCAATAAACACGTTTAAAATAAGTAAAAATAGTTCGAGTTCACAAAAATTTATCAATACCGTAAGGTCAACAAAATCAAGGGTTTCAGGTCATTTCACATAAAAAAACTGCCTGTTTCCACTTAATAATAACGTGTATTAATCTTTTTCATTACCCAATCTGTTCAAAAAGCGCCACCAGCGGTCCGGTATCTCCTGATTACAGGCATGCTGGTAATCTTCATACGAACATGAGACGAAAAAGTTATACCCTGTGGCCGGATTCTTTACAGGAATTTCCATCCACCATCGCTCTGAAAGCGTGCTTTTGTGGAAGATAATGTCGTGTCCGGGGGCATTCAGGGTGACGATAAACTTTTTTATATGTTCTGGTGTATCCACTGGGTTTTCCCGGATACGATGGGTGAGTCCCTCCAGGAAGTACCAGGCAGACTGCGCTGCCAGGTGGGCCGTCTGGCCATTTACATCGAATGATGGATTGAGTTCAAAAAAACCAAGAATGTTGGCATGCTCACTTAATCCTGCATATCTGGTGATCTGGCAAAGCTCATCTCCAAAGAATCCATTGGGTGAAGGAAGTGAAGCTCCCGGAGCATCTGCATGCCTGACAGCTCCCATATCGATGCCGATGAATTCAGAATCCCGAATCAGAGGTTCGGCCTGTTTGATTTCTTTACGTGCCTCTCCCAGACGAATGCTTTCAAGAAAGGAAAGATCCAGTTGCTGGAGCTGATCTTCGGTGACAAAACAGGCCTGGTGGCCCAGGTTTGTGAGACTGAATTGCTTCACTCCGGTATTATGAACTATCTGGTTCAGGTAGTTACGGGAATTCAGTAAATCATCCTTTTGTGAAAAATCGAGCATGGAATCAATGCTGAGTACCTGGTGCAATCCTTCATGCTTTTCAAGGGCCAGGAAGGCTCCGCGGCTCAGGTCCTGTGAACCTCCGAATATCACAGCAGTGATCTCTCTTTCTCTGAGTTCCAGCAGGATATCCCTCAGAGCAAAATAGGTATCATTTACCGATCCTCCGTTTTTTACATTGCCAAGGTCATAGATATTCAGGTTCCTGGTAATTTTTCGCAGCTGGTAGAGTTTGCTTCGGATCTGGTCGGGTGCATCTTTACTCCCTTTAATAAAACCGTTGCTATCAACCGGTACACCCAGAATGGCCACCTGGTGTTTGTCCAGTTCACGAATGGGATGATCCGGCGTATGGACTGAAATGTGGTGACTGAAAGATTCATTATTGTCAAGGTATTCGAATTCGGGCCTTTCCAGGCTAACGGGATCGAAATATCCATTCAGGTCCATGATATGCAGGGGTTTTATGTTTTATTTCTTGGGACGGGAACCAGCTTTTTCAATGATTTCACGGCATTCATCAAGCGTTAACTCTTCGGGTTTCCTGCTTTTTGGGATCCGGTAGTTTTTCTTATTAAAAGAGATGTAGGGTCCATAACGGCCGTTGAGGATCAGGAGTCCGGGTTCTTCATCAAACTGTTTGATATTCCTGTTTTTCTCCTGGGCGCGCTTTTCGATAATAATCTCTATGGCCCGCTCCGATTCAATAGTAAGGGGATCATCGGTTTTTGCCAGGCTGAAAAATTTGCCCTTGTGCCTGACATAGGGGCCATACTTTCCCACACCAATGACCAGGTCCTCATCCTCAAACTGTCCCAGGGTGCGGGGTAATTTGAAAAGCTCAAGAGCCTCTTCCAGCGTGATGGTTTCCAGGCTCTGACCTTTTAAGAGGCTGGCAAACTGGGGTTTATCCTCATCGCTGGCCTCTCCGATCTGGGCAATGGGCCCGAAACGGCCAATTTTCACACTCACCGGTTTTCCAGACTTGGGATCTTCCCCCAGGATCTTTTCTCCTTTGGATCGTTCAGAAGTCTGCGTGGCCGTATCAACCTTCGTATGAAAAGGGGTGTAAAAGCGTTCGATCATGCTGGGCCAGTCCTTATTTCCTTCGGCAATTTCATCAAACTCCTCTTCAACAGAAGCGGTAAAATTGTAGTCCATGATGTTGTCAAAGTTCTGCACCAGAAAGTCGTTTACAATCATCCCGATATCGGTGGGAAAGAGCTTTCCTTTCTCAAAGCCGTATTTTTCCTTGATGGTCTGGTGCTTCAGGGAATCTCCCTTCAGGACCAGCTGCACCATGTCGCGCTCAATTCCTTTCCGATCCTCTTTCACCACGTATTCCCTGTGCTGGACTGTAGAGATGGTGGGGGCATAGGTGGAGGGCCGGCCGATACCCAGCTCCTCCATTTTCTTCACCAGGCTGGCTTCTGTATACCTGGGTGGCTGGAGGCTTGTTTTTTCGGTGGCTTCAATCAGCTCGCGGCTTACTTTATCATTGTTCTTAACAGGCGGAAGCAAGCCTTTGGTCTCCTCCTCCTGCTCTTCATCTGTGGATTCCATATAGACTTTCAGGAAACCATCAAAAACCAGGACTTCCCCGGTGGCAATAAATCGTTCAGGTGCTCCTGAAACCAGGATGGAAATGGTGGTTTTTTCAAGCTGAGCCTCGCTCATCTGTGATGCAAGCGTTCTTTTCCAGATCAATTCATAGAGCCGCTGCTCCTGCCTGCTGCCTTCAACAGATGACTGATCCATGTAGGTGGGCCTGATGGCCTCGTGAGCTTCCTGGGCTCCTTTGGCTTTTGTAGTATAATTCCTGGTACGCAGGTATTTTTCGCCAAAAGCCTCCTTGATTTTTCCTGCAGCCGATCCGATGGCCAGTTTGCTCAGGTTTACAGAGTCTGTCCTCATGTAGGTAATCTTTCCCGATTCATAGAGCCTTTGGGCCACCGACATGGTTTGGTTAACTGAATAGCCCAGCTTCCGGCTGGCCTCCTGCTGAAGTGTTGAGGTGGTAAATGGTGCTGCAGGATTCTTCTTCAGGGGTTTCTTTTCAACGCTATCCACTACGAAATCACTGGTTTGGCACTTCTGGAGAAAAGATTCTGCTTCTTCCTGGCTATCGAAACGTTTCGACAGATCAGCTTTGAGCTGACTTACCCCCCCATTGCCGTCAGGAACGGAAAACTTCCCTGTGACACGGAAATATTTTTTTGGAGTAAATTTTTGTATGTCCCGCTCTTTTTCCACAATCAGTTTTACAGCTACCGATTGCACCCTGCCAGCTGAGAGTGATGGCTTCACTTTTTTCCATAACAGGGGAGAGAGCTCAAATCCGACCAGTCGGTCCAATACCCTTCTTGCCTGCTGGGCATTCACCAGGTGGGTGTCAATATGCCTCGGGTTCTCCAGGGCTTTCACTATGGCATCTTTGGTAATTTCATGGAAAACAATCCTCCTGGTTTTATCTTTATCCAGTTTCAGCTCCTCAAACAGGTGCCAGGCAATGGCTTCTCCTTCACGGTCCTCATCCGTTGCCAGCCAAACCATAGATGATTCCTTGACCAGGCCCTTCAGTTCCTTCACAATTTTCTTTTTATCGCTTGGAACAATATACTGAGGAGCAAAACCTCCATCCACATCTATTCCCAGGTTTTTCTTTGCCAGGTCCCGGATGTGACCAAAGCTGGATTTAACGGTAAAGCCTTTTCCAAGGAAGCGTTCAATGGTCTTGGCCTTGGCGGGTGATTCAACTATTACAAGATTATCTATCATTTTCCTTTAGTTCCTTCGTTTACCTCTTGAACACAAAATAACTTAATAATTACTATTTTTGACCCAAAATAAAGCTGGCCATGGACAATAAACCCGGCAAAACTACAAAATATTTATACATCCTCTGGACTCTATACACTCTTGGAGTGCTATTGTTCATTATTATCATGGTTTTAATCGGTCATGGTAAAATGGGTTTTATGCCTGATTTTGCAAGGCTCGAGAATCCCCAAAGCAACCTGGCTTCTGAGTTGATTACCGAGGACGGGGAGTTGCTGGGCAAGTATTTTATTGAAAATCGCACCTATGTGGATTTTGAGGAACTGGCTCCACACCTGGTGGATGCCCTGGTGACCACAGAGGATGTGAGGTACTACAGGCATTCGGGAATTGATATCAGAAGCCTGATGCGTGTGGCCGTGAAATCTGTTCTGCTGGGTCAGGATGAAGGAGGTGGCAGTACCATTTCACAACAGCTGGCAAAAAACCTGTTCCCCAGGGATACCACTGTTAATAAAACAAAGATCGGACGGATTGGTCACCTTGCAATTAATAAGTTCAAAGAGTGGAACACCGGGGTGAGGCTTGAAAAAAGCTATACAAAGAATGAGATCATTGCCATGTATCTGAATACGGTGCCTTTCGGTGGGGAATCCATCGTGGGGATCAAATCGGCCTCCAGGACCTTTTTTAATACCACTCCTGATTCACTGAGCCTGGACCAGGCGGCCATCCTGGTGGGGATGCTGAAAGCCCCGACGGCTTATAATCCCAGAATCAACCCCGATCGTTCCCTGGTCCGGAGAAATACGGTTATCAATCAGATGGTAAAATATGGAGCCCTCGAACAGGAGGTAGCCGA
>Ga0180436_10000141_pt1 | contig 75683 bp, 68 predicted proteins | sample SS_ome_2_FD_132434 | JGI IMG/M metagenome (GOLD analysis project Ga0180436, IMG submission 132434) | Hypersaline lake sediment archaeal communities from the Salton Sea, California, USA - SS_3_S_2 metaG | ecosystem: Environmental > Aquatic > Non-marine Saline and Alkaline > Hypersaline >...
ACGTCCCGCCCCATGCCTCGCGAACCCATCGGCTGTCCTCCTCGGTCTTCCACTCGAACCCCAGACAGCCAATCATACCGCCCCCGCCCCCATCACGTCACACACACTTGCCGGAAGGACACATTTTTGCACGCGTGAGTGTCCCTGTTTGTTCCTGCAGCCTCTCCATTTCCCTCTGTTGCTCTGGTCCCCACTCGGGAATGTGTAGCAAGCAGTAGTCAAAGGAGGATTCGCGACGTATTGCCATCTCTGTTGCGATACCGACAACAACGCTATGATTTTGTATCATTCCCCGAGTGACAAAACACAGGCTGTCCAGCAGAGCCTTCCGGTCCTCCCTGGACACAGCATCGCCAGTGAATAGGAAGCATACCGTCATATTGCCACCAGCCATGGCACGCCTGAAAATACCTCTATCGCTGTTCCGTGCATGTGCAATGCGGTGAGCCTCAACGTAAGCAGTAGCCAAGCATCTGCGGTCAAATCTACTTGGGCGTGCAAGTTCCCGAGCTATTTTCTCATATTCACACGAATCACCAGTGTGTGCTCGTTCAATGAGCTCGTCCCACACGTAGCTCACTTCGTCGGCCTGTAGTCTCGCAATGTATTCGGGGCGAGATTTGAGATCATTCCAGGTACCTTCTTCCAAATAGACCATATTGTGTCCTTCGAGCTTCGCGAAGGAACGTCCGTTGAGGAGATAGTACCCAAGAAGCTCCTTCTCCCCGCCCTCCAGAATGAACGAGCCGACATGCTCACGAACACGTTCCTTTTCGCGTAAGTACCTGCAGAAGTCGCCAATCGTATCGAGTTCGTTAAGTGCGATCTCGGTGAACTCTCGATTGAGAACGTGACATTGATGAGACTTCACCCGAGTAGCCAGGTGCTGGACGGCTGGTGTTTCGCCCAAAAGCACAGAGACAAGGAATACATCACTGATCGTGCTCGGATCGAACGGCTCAGAAGTCCGGCGGGAGTTTTCCAAGACTATCGGAGTCTTGAGGTCCATGAGCTGCCTTCTCGCGCCACCAAGCTGGCGCAGGTTCTTCTCCACTTGCTTCTCATTGACATTGCCATCGTTTCCAAGCTTCAGGTCCTTTGCCTGCCAGATTATCACTGTCGATTCAAATACTACCAACAAATCACACAGTTCCTTGCCATCGGGAAGCTTTGGGTTTGGGAAGCACCAGTCTACAAGGAACGTCTGGTGTGCAAGCTGTTGCAGAAAGTTTTCTGCAGATTGCCCCTTCAATCGGAAATAGTGCTTGCCTGGGGTCATGTCGGGATCGTCAGTGTGCATCATTCTACGTCACCTAACTTGATGTTAGGAGGTTTCAACGTAATACCTGTAGGCCGTGGAGTTGCAGCGCAACGCCTAGGCCAGGACACTCCGCCACTCCAATGGTAGCAGTCTCACAGTCTCCTGTTAGGGGCCTTTGGGCGTGATCGGCTGTCTCCGCCTATTGCCCCCTTTCGTGGCGAGGGTGCGGGACCACGGCAGAGTGACATCCTAGCTGGGCGCGATCCCATGGGCAACTCCGGGTCAGCCCAACCGGAAGCCCTTGTCCCGGCTAGTCGCGAGTCGTCGGTCGGCAAGCACATTTGATCCCCCGGCCCACCTGCGCGGCGACGGCGAGGGTCGCTATAATCAGGGGTATGACCCATCCCGTCACATGGCAATCCCTCTATCCCTTCCGCTCGAATTGGCTGGACCTGCACGGGCTGCGCTATCACTACCTGGACGAAGGACCGCGGCCTGACGGATCGCCTCGGGTGGACACCGCCCACCATTCTTCCATGGTGGACAATGTCCACCCTACGGCACTGGCGGGACGCCAGAGGCAACCCGATGACCAAGCCGCGACGGACCAGCCCACGCTGCTGCTAGTCCATGGCAATCCCACTTGGTCGTTCTACTGGCGCGAGTTGATTGTCGCGCTACGCGATCGCTACCGGCTCATCGCGCCGGACCACATCGGCTGTGGGCTGTCGGATAAGCCGTCGCCGCGCCGATACCCATACCGGCTCGCCCGGCGCGTGGACGACCTGAAACGGCTGATCGAGTCGCTCGACCTCCGCGACGTCACCCTGGTGGGCCACGACTGGGGCGGGGCCATCGGGCTGGGGGCGGCGGTCGATATGCCCGATCGGTTCGCCCGACTGGTCCTGATGAACACGGCCGCCTTCCCCTCGTCGCGTTGCCCCTGGCGGATTCGCGTCTGTCGCACCCCGCTGCTCGGTCGTCTGGGCTTGCAGGGATTGAACTTCTTTTCGCGAGCGGCCCTGCGGATGGCTACCGAGCGTCCCGAGCAGCTGAAACCCGCCGTGCGCGCCGGGCTGTTGGCCCCTTACGATTGCTGGTCGCACCGGACGGCGGTTTACCAATTCGTCCGCGACATCCCTCTGAACCCCAATCACCCCAGTCACGCAAAGCTGCGCGAGATCGAGAGCGGGTTGAGCCGGCTGCGCGACCGACCCACGCTGCTGATCTGGGGGATGCGCGACTGGTGTTTCTCGCCCTATTTCCTCGATCGCTTCCGCACCTACTTCCCGGCCGCCGAGGTGGAGCGGATTGCCGACGCGGGCCACTGGGTGGTGGAAGACGCACCGCAACGCGTGATCGACCGACTGCGAGCCTTCGTGCCGGGCGAGGCCGTGTAAGCTCCTGGGCGTCACGGACGACTTGCCCATGCAGCAACTTGTTCGCAAACTTGGGCGGACACCGCCGCGAGGCCAACATCACGCCAGGATCAGTCGAACCGTCAAACGAACTTCAATGAGCCACCAAGGTAGCCATTCGAAGTGCAATGTGAAAGGCAGGAATGAATGATGGATCGATCGAACAGCCAGCCCTACATCATTCGCGTGGACACTCCCCGGTTGACGTTTGCGGCGGCCCACTTCATTACGTTTGAGGGTGGTGGCTGCGAGCCGATTCATGGACACGACTTCCGCGTGGTGGCCGAACTGGCGGCCCGGCTCGGCCCGGCTGAATACACGGTCGATTTTACACTGGTGGAGAAGCTGCTGGCGGAGTTGATCGCCCCACTGGACCATCACGTTCTGCTGCCCGTCGAACATCCCCTGATGGAGATGGAAGTCGACGAGTCGGCCTACGACATCCGGCTTGGCGCGCGGCGATGGTTGCTGCCCGCCGAGGACTGCGTGCTGGTGCCCGTGGCCAACACCACGGCGGAAGCGATGGCCCGCTTTTTGGGCGAGCAATTGCTCGCCGCGCTCGGTCGGCATTCTGATGCGAAATTGGAGTGGCTCGCCGTTGAATATCACGAGGGGCCTGGATATTCGGCCCGGTATCGGATTGAGCCGACCTCGGACTGACGGCTTACTCCGCGAGCCGTTTCGAAGCAATAGTTCGGGGTGGTGGTCTGAGGTCCTGTTCCGGGGCCGGTGGCCTGGGGGCACTGATCCGAAGCAGCGTGCGCGGAGCCCTCCCCGTCGGCGCGGTGGCGGTTCTTCAGGGGTCGGCGCATTCGGCGGAATCGGTCCATCCGGCCCAAGGGGCGGGTTTTCCCCATGCAAGACAGCAATAATCGGACAGTCGTGATTGGCTCCGAAGCCAGGGCGAACTAATCTTTGATGCCAGCACATTGTTCGCCGCCTACCAGCACTGGACCCGCCCACGATGCGCGCCGAATACATCAATCCGTTCATCTCATCGCTCGGTAACGCCTTCCGCACCATGCTCGATTGCGACGTGGAGCGCGGACAGCTCATGCTCAAGGACGACTGCTCGCCGAAGCACGAGGTCAGTGGGGTGATCGGTCTCTCGGGCAACGCCGTGGGCACGGTGGTGCTGAGCCTTTCGGCCGAGGTGGCCATCAAATCCGCCTCGGTCATGCTGATGTACGAGGCGTCGGAAATCGACGCCGACGTGGTCGACGCCGTCGGCGAGCTGACCAACATGGTGGCCGGCGGGGCCAAGGCAAAGCTGGACGAGTACGACCTGAGCGTCAGCCTCCCCAGTGTGATCACCGGCACCGGCCACGAAGTCCGCTTCCCGTCGAACGTGACACCAATCTGTGTCCCGTTCACCACCACCTGGGGCGAAATGTGTCTGGAGGTGGGGCTGACCGCCGTCGAAGAGCCGGCGGCTACGGCGTAGCCGCCGCTGTGTTCCCCGCTTTCTCTCAAGTCTGGCTGTCCCGACGTCGATAAGCGCAGCGAGTCGCGACATTTCCGATCGGGACGCCTGGGCCGTTTGGGGTGAATAGGTAGTTCACCCTGCCGCCTCGTTCCTCGTCTCCCCCGACCGCCGCCATGCCTACCGTCACCAATCCCAACGTCCGCAAGGCCGCGATCCTCCTAATGAGCCTGCCCGAGGATCAGGCCGGGCAGTTGATGGCCAAGCTCGATCCGAAGCAGGTTGAGGCCGTCTCCATCGAGATCGCCCGCATGGGTGGTGTCACGGGTGAGGAGCAGGAAGGGGTGATCCAGGAATTCGCCCACTCCAATCCCACGGCGCTGAGCGGTCGGGCCGGCGGGTTGGACTTGGCCCGCACGTTGGTCGAGACGGCACTGGGCAAAAACGCCGGTTCCACGCTGGAGAACGTCCGTCAGTCGATCGAGGCCCTGCCGTTTGGCTTCCTCCAGAAGGTCGACAGCCAGAACCTGTTGACGTTCATCATCGACGAGCATCCGCAGACGATCGCCCTGATCCTCTGCCACGTGCCGCCACAGCAGGCGGCCGACATCATTAGCGGACTGCCGGCCGAGCGGCAGCTCTCGGTCATCCGGCGAATCGCCACCATGGGGCAGACCAGCCCCGAGATCATCCACGAGGTGGAAAAGGGGCTGGAACACCGCATGGCCAGCGTGATGAGTCAGCAATTCGAGAACGCCGGCGGAGTGCCCAGCGTGGCCGAGGTGCTCAACGTAACCGACCGGGCGACCGAGCGGGCGCTGCTGGAAAACCTGGCCCAAGAGGATCCCGATCTGGTTGAGGAGATCCGCCGGCTGATGTTCGTCTTCGAGGACATCTGCAAGCTGGCCGACCGCGATATCCAGAACCTGCTCAAGAACGTGGAAAGTTCGCAATGGGCCATGGCACTGAAGGGTGCCAGCGAGGAACTGAAGGACAAGATTCTCAAAAACATGTCCAAACGCGCGTCCGACCTGCTCACCGAGGAAATGGAATACCTCGGCCCAGTGCGGCTCTCAAACGTCGAACAGGTGCAGCAGCAGATTGTGGACGTAGTCCGCCGCCTGGAAGACGCCGGCGAACTGACCACGCACGGCGACGAGGAAGAAGAACAGTTCATCCAGTAGCGGGCGTTGGGCGTTGGATGCTGGACGCACAAGCGTAGGGCACCGCGGGCGTGGGACTGGCCGAGTCGGCAGTTTGGGGACGCACACGGCTTACTCCGGTGGGCGGTTGGCATTGCTTGATGGGCCAGTCGTGTTTGCTATGATAGAGAGGGTTCTTTTGCCCGTAACGAACCGGTTGCGCATGAAATGGGCAGGAAAATGGTCGCTCTCCACGACATCCAGAACGTGGCCCGGAGGCTCGGCGAGGTGACGCGCGCCGAGCGGGTGATCTTGTTCGGTTCGCACGCCCGTGACGAGGCCGACGAGGGCAGCGATGTGGACCTGCTGATCATTGCGCCTTCGACGTTGCCTCGGCACAAGCGGACGCCGCCGTTGTACGGGATGTTTTGCCCATATCCCTTCCCGATGGACCTGCTTGTCTACACCCCGGAGGAGTTTCGGCGGGAGGAGCAATCCGAGCAATCCCTCATCCAGCGGATTCTGCGTGAAGGGAGGGTGGTGTATGAGCCAGGCGATTGAGTTGGCCCGGCAGTGGGTCGCGAAGGCGGACAATGACTTGCTCAACGCCGACAACAACCTCGCGGCCAATCAGATTCCGACGGACACGGTTTGTTTCCACTGTCAGCAAGCGGCTGAGAAGCTCCTGAAGGCGTATCTGGCATGCCTTCGCGTGGAAGTTCCTCGAACGCATGATCTATTGGCACTGCTCGAACATATCTTGCCCCAATGCCGGACGGCGGAGCAACTTCGAGCAAATCTGGCCTTACTGATGCCCTTCTCTGTCGCGGTGCGTTATCCACAAGAATTCATGCCGTCGATTGAGGACGCGCGCGAGGCGAGAGAGGCTGCGGAAGCTGTCCGCCAGTGGCTAACCAGCACGGTGCCGTGGTTAGCGGAGCCAGCCTAGTTTCGAGACCGCGGATTCGTGCCTCAGCTGCTGATAACGCCGCCATGAAGCTGAATCTCCCGGAACTGCCGTCGGAGCTAGAGTACCTGCTTGCCCCGGCGCAAACCTACGGAAATCGCTTTCAGTCCGATAGTGACATCGCACGATTCCTCGAGTGCGCGAGCGAATCCGACATGGAAATGCTTGCGACCATCGCCGAACGCGTGTGGCTCAACAACCATTACCCTAGCTTAGTGGAATGGTGGAGTGGGGTCGATACGGCAATCAAGTCGGAGGTGGCGCGTCAGTATCCGCCGCGAGTTGTATCGCGTAAGTCGGGGATTTCGGAGAACTGCCACAACCTTGAAGGGAAACTAATTGAGGAAGCCAATCGCCGGTGCGGGCACATGGATTTGTATTTTCTCTTCGGCTTGATGGACGCTTGCGATCTCCGGTTCGAATGATCGATGGTTTCATTGAACGCTGGTGCGTCCTTCGAACACCATTTCCACCTCCGCCCATTCGTAGGGGCCGAGGGGGATTTCCACCGCGTCGTCGTCCACGGTCAGGGCAACCGCCGGCTGATCGGCCACGCCGAGCTTCCGCGCGGCCAGTAGCCGGCGCGGCGTGCGTAGTCGGGCGGTTACCCGGCGTCCGTCCATCTCCAGCACGCGAACGCGCAGTCCGGGCCGCGGCCAGTCTGGGCTTGAGCTTCCTTCCGTGGCGCCGACGACACTCGACTGGGACGTTTCACCGGTCGTTTCGTCCATCTCCTTGCCTGTGGTTTCGCCCTCGGCCGGATCGTTCGCGTCGCCTTCCTCCCAGGGACCCAGCGGCGTGGCTTGCCAGTGCGTGACCAGAGCGTGGCGGCAATCGAGATGGAACAGCCAGCCGCTATCCATCGCGGGAGCTTGCCCCACGGGCAGCTCGAGCGGCGGGAGCCAGCGCTCCAGGGCGGCTGCCATCGGATGCGGCGGGTCAATGCCGATCCCTAGCCGGAACCGCCTCGCCCGCTCGCCGCGGACGACAAGGATCGTATCCAGTTTGCGCATCCCGAACCGCCGATGGTAGGGCAAGCCATCACAGAGCAGCGTGGTCCGGTGCGGCGGTCCGCCCAGCACCCCGCCCTCGCCGGCGTGGATGTCGACATAGTGCGGGGCTTCCAGTCGGGTGGCGTCGGTAGGCACGTTCGCCAGGTTCACCGAGCGGTACAAATCGGCCGTGGCATCGTTCCAGGCAAAACGGAGGCCGTAGTAGCTCCGCCATGGGTCGGGCCCCGGCTCACGATCGGGCTCCAGCTCCACCTCGATTTCGATCGCCCGACTTTGTCGCCGCAGGCGGGTTGTTTGGCGGAAACCGGCCACGCGATTGCCTTGACGATCGACCAACCGGCCGACGCATGTCACCTCGCCCGCCTGGTCTCCTTCGGCGTTGAGTTGCCAGTCGTCGGCGGCGGGAATGGTGTAGTGGGCGTCGCTGTCGGCGGCCCGCTCGCGAGGATCGGGGATCCGCATGGCGACCTGCTGCGCTAGGCGTGGGCCGCGGGTGCGGTAGTCGCCGATACCGCGAATCGCCCCGGTGTGGAGGTCGAACGTGATCTCGGCAAATTCGTTGCGGAGGACAATGCGGTCTTCCTCGCGCTCGACCATCGGTGGCGGCACTTGCTTCTTCTTTCGCCAGGGCCAGCGCCGTGCGGCCCGGTCTCTTGCGGTTGGTGCTGCGGGCTGACTGTCCCTTGCCGCGACGGGGATGAAACGGAACCCGAAGCCGGGCACTTCGACCGGATCGGTTCCTCCCGCGCTTGCCCAACCGCTTGCCGGGGCGGCGTGCGGGTTCAACAGAATCGACCCCGCGGAGCGTTCGTCCGCCGGTGGCTCGTGACCGCCGTCCGCCGGATCGCCGTCCGCCGGATCGTCTGTTGGCGGCACGGCACCCAGGGCAGCCGCCACTCGTCGAGCCGTCGCGCGCAGAGCCGCCGACAAACGACTGTCGATGGCGTGCTCTTCCGCATCCGTCCCGGGCGATGTCAGGGCGTCTTCAATCGAATTGATGAACTCCTCCACGTTGTCCCGTTGCGGCAGCCGCGTGGGGTCGGAGAGCACGTTTGCGTGCGTCTGCCACGCGCGCAACGCGTCGATGCGCGTCCAGCGGGCGAAGTAGCGCATCCAGCGCGAGACGGGGTCGGGCCGGCCGGCAGCCACGTCGTTCTCCAGATAGGGCGAGCGATACTCGTCCACGCCCGGGTTGGCGTCGGCGCCGGCGTAGGCGGTTTGCGTGAAATAGTCGTCGACGGTCAGGCAAGTTCCCACCGCGCGGCTGACGTCCATGTAATCGCCGGTGTCCGTGCCATGATCCCCACGCATCGACAGCCGTCGGAGCGAATCGTACCATGCCCCAACTGACCCTGGCCAATGCGCGAACAGCTCCGTGGCCGTGTGCTCGAAGTCCATCGAATCGGAGAGTCGTTCGGCTGTCTGGAAAAAGTTCCGATCGCCTCCGGCGTCGAGCGGCACATGAGCGACGGCCTCGATCGCCTGGTGGTCCAGCCCTTGCCATCGGATGCGACCCTGCTTGGTTTCGGGGACCCGGCCACCGTTGAAACTCATGTGGAGTGCGGCGGTGAATCCAAGCCGTGCGAGGATCGACGGCAACAGCGGCGTCAGCGCGAACATCCGCTGGCCGAACACTCGGGGACGCAGCCCCAGCAGCCGTTCGTAGACTTCCAATCCAGCCACTAAATGGTGCCGAATGGCCTCCAGCGGCATCAGGGCCAAGGGCGGTTCTCGGTCGGTCCCGCCGATCAGCCCAATCCGCTCGCGTTTCACGGCTGCGTTTATCAGATCGAGCAATTCGGGTTGCTCCTGGGCTATCCGCCGCAAGACGTGGCCACTCAGCAGCAAGTTCCTTGGCGCGGAGTCTTCTCGCAGCCATCGCTCGAACGGCTCGCCCAGGGTTGTCTCGGCAACCAGCGTGAGGTCGATCAGGTAGTTGTCCGTCGGGTAGAAGTAGTCGCGTGCCCCGGAGAGCAGCTCGATCGCCGCGTCGATCGAGCGTTCCCGCGTCGCTCGGCTCTCCTCGTCCGCGGTGCCCGTGCGCGCGGCCTTCACCACGGCATCGCGAAAGCCTTCCTCGTCGAGACAGTGCATGTAGAGCATGCGTCGCGTGAGCAGATCGACCAACAGCCGAGCGACGCCCAGGTCGCGCACCCCGTTGACCTGTTCTTGGGAGACCCCGCTCGCGTCGGCCTCGAATTGATCGAGCAGGCGGGCGAGCAGCGGCCCGACCTCGCCGGCTCCCACGTCAGCGACATCCGCCCCGCCGACGGACAAGATCGTCCCCCCGTCCAGCTCGATCTGCTCGGTCCATTCGGCCGGGACCCAGGACCGGGCCGGATCCGGCAGGAGGAAGATGGTTTCCGCCTGGGAGGCCGAAGAAGATGGCTCCTCGTATTCCATGCTCTGACTGCCCGTGGGATCGCCGGCCGGAAGCCAGCCGGGCACGTCGCCCATCGCCGCGATTAGGGCCGGGTGCCAGGCAATTAACCAGGCGCCAAGCAGCGCCCGAGCATCGCCCTCGTTGCGCTCCAGCGCAAGCTCCTCCAGGCTGTCGCATGGCAGCAATACCTTCAGATGCTTCGGTTTCATCGCAACCTTCGATTCTTACTGCCTTTGCGGAGGGGACGCGAACCGCCGACGGAGCCACGAACCCCGGCGGCCCGGGGCCGCTTGCGGTTGAGGTCCGACCAGGAGACCCTTCAGCACACGGCCGGCTCGCGGTCAATGGCGTCCAAGCCCCCATCATAACAACAGTTACCACTGCGGGCGAACCACCCGGCCGGGCACTGGGCTCCCTCGCGGCGTTGCCTTTCGCCCCCACCAGCGGCCCGAGTGGAACAATCAACGCTGGGCTGCCTCGGAGTGCCGGAACCCCGCCCGTGGACGCCATTTACGCGGGAACTGGGGTCCATGTTGCCAGCGGGCGGCTGCTTGACATCACCCGGTCACTCGGGTTAAATTGGATAGTTGAGGTGGACAGTTCGTTTCGCATCCGCTTGCACCCGCGAACATAACCCGAAACGGACCAGCCCGGGAGAGCTCGGCCCGGAAGCGAGCCGTGCCGGATGGCCGCGTCAAGCGTCGCGCCGTTTGTGGTTGGCGGGACGCTGGACGCAATCGAAGCTGGCCACCTTGGAGAACAGGCAACGCTTGTCGGAATGGCGGCCGTCGGCTTTTGAATCGCTGCCGGGACTGGGTCGCCACGGATGTCGCACATGTTGGCCCGTCTGGGCATCTCAACCCGGGTTGTGTGGCGACTGGAACAGAGAATCAGGTCATTTCCATGCGGGGGAGAGATCCTCACCCCGACTCATCGTCTTTCGAGGTTCCATCATGGCTAGAACCGGCGCGGCTTGGGGTATCGACATCGGTCAGTGTGCGTTGAAAGCGCTGCGCTGCCGACCGCACGAGAGCGATCCCGATCGACTGGTGGCCGACGCGTTCGATTACATCGAATACCCGAAGATTCTCAGTCAGGCCGACGCGGAACCGGACGAGTTGATCAGCGACGCCATTCGGCAATTCCTCTCGCGCAATTCGGTCCAGGGCGATCGCGTGGCCATTTCCGTGGGTGGGCATTCGGGGCTGGTACGTTTCATCAAGCTGCCTCCGGTTGAGGCCAAGAAGATTCCGGAGATCGTCAACTTCGAGGCCCGCCAGCAGATCCCCTTCGATCTGAACGATGTGATCTGGGATTACCAGCGGATGGGGGGCGGTGCGGAGGAAGAAGGCTTTGCGCTGGAAACGGAGATCGGCCTGTTCGCCATGAAGCGCGACGTCGTCTTCCGTACGCTCGAACCTTATCAGCAAGCAGGGCTGGAAGTCGACATTGTTCAGCTTGCGCCCTTGGCGCTCTACAACTTCTCGGTATTCGACCAACTGGGGGAAATCCCTCCGCCCGAAGAATACGACCCCGACGACCCGCCCGAATCGCTCGTCGTGATCTCCTTGGGGACCGACGCCACGGATCTCGTCATCACCAACGGTTACCGTGTTTGGCAGCGCAGTATCCCGATCGGCGGCAACCACTTTACCAAGGCGTTGACCAAGGAGCTGAAGCTCACGTTCGCGAAGGCGGAGCACCTTAAGCGAAATGCCACGCAGGCCGAGGACCCCAAGATGGTCTTCCAGGCCATGCGACCCGTGTTCACCGACCTGGTCAACGAGTTGCAGCGCTCGATCGGCTATTTCAGTAGCATCGATCGCCACGCCAAAATCGGCCGGGTCATCGCCCTGGGTAGCGCCATCAAATTGCCCGGCTTGCGACGCTACCTCTCGCAAAGCCTTGGCTTCGAAATCGAACACGGCGAAGCGTTCACGAAACTCAGCGGGTCGCAGGTGCTCTCCGCGCCGGCGTTTAAGGAAAACAGCGCGACCTACGCCCCCTGTTACGGGCTGGCGCTGCAAGCCCTGAACATGGGTAGCTTGAAGGTCAACCTGCTGCCGAGCGAGATCACCCGCGAACGCATCATCCGCGGCAAGCGTCCCTGGGCGGTGGCTGGGGCCGCCGTCTTGCTCCTCGGCTGCGCCATCAGCTATGCCAGCCACACGCTGGCGGTGAGCACGGTCGATGAGAAGCAGTGGTCAACTGCCGAGCGGAGCGCCGCGGGCGTCGTCCAGGAAGCCCAAACCCTGCGCGGCGAAGCCGAGACGGCCCGCACCGCCTTCGATGCGACCGATGAAGTTGGCCAGCACCTGATTGGCAATGTGGAAGGTCGTATTCTCTGGGTGGAGTTGCTACACGCGTTGAATCAGTGTCTGCCACAAGCCGAAAAGGATGACGCCACCCCTCCCGAGCAACTTGAAAGCACCCTGCCTCCCGCCCAGGAAATCGCCGAACGCGAAGAGCTGCACCTGACAAGTATCGAGGCTCAGAACGTCGAAGATTTGGCCCAGTGGTTCGCGCGCGTCTACGGCAACGGTTGGTATCAGCCGGCCGAGGGCGAGCAAATCGGCGCGGCCGACGCCACCGCGGCCGGACAGGCTGGAGCCGCCACCACTGGCGGCGCGGGGATGGCGGGTGGCATGGGCGCCGGTGGCATGGGCGCCGGCGGCATGGGCGCCGGCGGCATGGGCGCCGGCGGCGGAATGGCGCCCGGGCCGGGGCCGGCCGTTGGTGGTGGAATGGGCAACGCCGCACCGGGCATGGCCGGAGCGGGGGGTGCGGGGGGAGCGGGCGGTATGGGCGCCGGAGGCCAAGTGTTGCCGCCGGTCCCTGGCGGTCCCACCGGCCCGGGCTGGGTCATCCAACTCAGCGGATACCACTATCACAACTTCGCGGAAGATGCTCAACGCGTGCAGGGCGCGCAGTACGTTCGCGATACACTCATCGAGAAACTCCGCACCGGTCGGATCGCCCTGCCGCGGGTCGATGCCGACGGCAAGGAACTGGTGACCATGGCCGAGTTGGGCGTCGGTTTCCCGGCCCTGCTTAATCCCGGCCGAGCCTATGACGTGGTCGTCGACCTGAGTCCCGCCGGCGGTGAGGACTCCAGGGACGAGCGGGGCCGAATGCGACCCGGTGGCGGACGTCCGGGCCAAGCCAACGACGACGATGCCGAGCAGAATAAGGTCGAGTTGCTCCGCTACGATTTCACCGTTCACTTCTGCTGGAAGCCGGTGACGCCCAGCGAGCGGCACCGGCGGCGTTTGGAGGCAGAGCAGCAAGCGGCGGACGGTGAAGTAACAAGGCAAGAGTATGAACAAGTACAAGTCGGCATGGCACACCCCGAGGTCGCGCAAATATTCGGGACGTTGGGAACTGAGGTTATAGATCAGACAACCGCTGGTACTGGAACGACCAAGACGTACCAGTGGACAACAACGGATGGGTCGGTTGTTACTTGCGTCTTCCAGAACGGACGGTTGTTGACAAAATCGCATGTTAACTGGCCCAATAGCCCCTGAAAGGGTTGCGGCCTTGTGGCTCTTGGAATCCGCTGAGAACGTTTTGTGGTAAGACTGAAAGCTCCAAGTGCTCTAGGCCGAGGCCGGTTGAGACAGTCTCTGTTTTTGAAGATTACGAGTCTATTAGTTCATACATTGGCATAGTCGAACACAAGGTTCTGCAATGGATAAGCTCAAGCCAGCCCTGGACGTGCTGAAGAAGTATCACTTCTGGTTTATGATCGGCGGTGTGCTGATCGTGGCGCTGGGGTGTTGGTGGCTTGCCAGCAGCAGTTTGCAGGCCAAGTACGAAGAGCGCAAATCGACGATCGACAACCAGTCGCGACAGGTGTTGCAGGTCGTCAACGACTCGTCGATCCCGAATCGGGAAACCATCGCCAACATCGAGGCGCAACATACCAAACTGAAGGAGTACGTCCTTTCGGCTTGGGAATTGCTTTATCAGGAACAGAAGAAAAACAACCCCATCCCTTCCGTCCTGGGCGAAGACTTCAAGATGTATTTCGAGGCGCTGCGGCCGGGCGAGGAGATGGCGCCCCAATTCCGCGAACGCTACCGCGGTTTCATCGATCGCCACTACCTGGACTTGCTGGAACTGGTCGACCGGCGGCACGTGAAGGGCGAGGAGGACCCGCGCGACAGCGACTCGACACGGAACCCACGGCAGCGACCCCGACGACGGACCGGTGGGGCCGGCGACTACGGTCCGATGTTGGAAGGAGGCGGCGGCCGGAGCGAGCAAGATCAAACCGACGAGGAAGATGTCTACGTCGGGGTGGTCGAATGGGATGCCCCGGAAATCTTTGATATCGCCGACTGGGACCAGCGTCCCACCACCCAGCAGGTGCTGTTGGCCCAGGAGGACCTGTGGGTCTACGAGGCGCTGCTGCGAATGATCCGCAACGTGAACGAAGGTGTCGACAGCCACGACAAAGCCTGGATCAAACAAATCCGGGCCCTCGAGGTCGGGCGTCCCGCGGCCGAGGCCTGGGTGGAATTGCAGCAACCGATCTTCAGTGCGCCCACGGCTCAAGCGACCGCCGAAGGGCAAGGCATGGGGGCTGCCGGCGGGATGGCGGGCGGCGGCATGGCCGGTCCCGGCATGGCGGGTCCCGGGTTGTCCGGTGGGCAAGGTCGTATGCCACCGTCCATGCCCCAGCCGGGTGGCGCACCAATGATGGAAGGCGCCTATGGACCGGAGTCGGGCTTTGGAGGTGGTGATGCGGGCGATGGCAACGGCGACAGCCTGTTGCATCATCGCTACGTGGATCAGAACGGCTTTCCCATCACGGCCGAGAGGGCCAAGAATCAGCCCCCTTACGCCGAGTTCAAAATGATGATGGTCCGCATGGACCTCGATATGCACCAACGCCACGTCACCGATCTGCTGGTCGAATGTGCCAATTCGGCCATGCCAGTCGAAGTCGTGCGGGTGCGGATGAACCCCGGTGCCGACGGCGGGGGATTGCTCGACGGTACTGGTAGTCAGCGGCGACGAAATGAACGCACGCCCGGTGGTGGCGGTTTTGGCCGCCCGCGGATCACCGGCGGCGATCGTGGCGGCCGGGACGAGACGGACTTCGCCGAAGACAGCAACAGCTACCACAACGTGGAAGTTTTCGGCATCATCTACATTTACAATCGCCCCGATCGTGAGAAACTCGGAACCGGCACGGCGGGGATCGACGTGCCGGCGGAGCAGGAACCGCCGCTCAACTCGGAGCCCAGCAACGAGCGCATCCCACAACCGGAGAACGGCCAGGGCGCTCCAGGGGCCGGACAGGGCTCGCCAGGGGGAAGCCAGCCGGGACCCGCCACGCCCCAGGCCGGTCCGGGGGCGAACGGCGCCCCCGCCCAGCCGCCGGGTGACGCGGCGGCGCCTCCTGGAACGTCGCCCGGAACCGCCCCCGGAGCAGCCGGAGCCACCCAGCCAGGATCGCCAGCCGCCAACGGCGTCGGAGGACCCAACCAATGAAAATGAAACTCGCCCTCGACAAAGAGACGATCAAGGAGTTCTTTCTCGATCACGTCGAAAAGATGGTGTTCGGGCTGCTGGTCGTCGTGTTTGTTCTGCTGATCGCGTCGTCCTTCATGCGCGAGCGTTACGAGCGTGTGCCGGACGACTTGATGAATCAGGTATCCAGCGCGCGTAAGACGATTGCCGACGCCGACGTCGATCCGCAGCGCACGGCCCGCAACTATCGGGCGATGATCGTCAACAACCGCCCGCCCCGCGAGGAAGACTACCAGCACACGGCGCCTTGGAACCCGCCGCTCCGGAATCCCATGGAACGCCCCGGCCGGCCGCCGATCCTCTTGGTGCGCGATCTCCAGGCGTCCGCCGACCGCGGAGCTTTCCAAATGAAACCGGAAGCAGACGCGGGCGGTTTGACCCGGCGTGCCGGGCCAAGCGGAACGGACAGTGGTCTTCGCGGGCAGCGCTGGGTGGTGGTTACCGGACTGGTGCCCGCCGAGGAGCAGCAGCGGGCTTGGGATGAGTATTTCCGCGAGAAGTTCAGGCCGCCCAACGGTGATTACGTTCCCCGGTTCATCTATTACCGTATTGAGCGTGCCGAAGTGCCGCCGGGCAGAGCGACCAAGGATCTGCAGTGGGAACTGATCAACGTGCGTCAGGCCCGGCAGATCGAGACCCGCTGGCAATCCACCGCGCAGGAGGTGGTCTCCGAACGATACACCCATCCCGTGCTCACCTTCCCGCTCGGCCCGTTGCACGAAGACAATGCATTCCACCAGCGGACGAGGATGCTGACCGCCGGCGCCGGCCGTGATACGGCTTGGGGCCCGGAGGTAGCCCATCCGGAAATCCCCCTCCGCGGCGAAGCTGGCTCGGGACTCGATGAGCCCGGCATGCCCGGTGACGGTACGCCGGATGCCTCCGAGGATGTGCCACTGGATGACGTGCCGGGCGACTTCGGGGACGATTCGCCCTTTGGGGGTCCGCGCGATGGGCGCATGCCCCGCGGCGGCGGGCGCCGCGCCGGACCGGGGCTGGATCGACGCGGCGAGCCCATGTTGGGTCAAAGCGGCGACGGTTCCGAAGAACCCGAGTTCCTCCTGTTTCGCTTTTTCGACTTCGATGTGGAGCCGGGCAAGTCGTATCGCTATCGCGTGAAGCTGATGCTCGCCAACCCGCTGGAAGGCGTCGCCCCAAGGTACCTCGCCCGCGACGCGGCCGACCTGGGAAGCAAACGTTGGATCGAGGGGGAACAGTGGTCGGAACCCTCCGCCGCCGCGACGGTTCCCCGCGATACACAACTGCTGGCCCGTAATGTGAACCGCCTCCGAGGCAGTATGGCCCAGCCCACGGGCACGGTCGCCGTCCTGAAATGGAAGCCCGAAGACGGGAGCGAAGTAATCAAGGAGTTCACGGTGACCCGGGGGCAGCCGCTGCACTATCCGGATACCGTTTTGCGTGAGCCACGTTCCCGGCCGCGCGACGACGAGGATGACGATCGGCGGGATCGCCAACTTCGGCCTGCGCCGCTTGGCGACGACGGGCCCGCCAAGGAACCCGAGAAAGTCGATTTTGTCACCGGGTGCGTGACCGTCGATTTGCACGGCGGGGATCGTTTGCCGGGGCGCGGCCAGTCGCTCACCGAGCCGGGCTATGTGCTCGTGATGGATCCGGTCGGGCGGTTGACGATCCTTGACGAACTCGAGGACAAGGCGGAATACGAACGCCGCCAGGCAAGCCAAATGTCGGACGAGACTGAAGGTCCCATGGGGCCCGAAACGGGACCCGGCCCGGACGGGGACCGTGGGTTTATCGAGGGCACGCCCGACTATTTCGACGACGGCGCCTTCCCCGAGCAGTTCCGTTGATCGGTGGTCGCGGGGGGAGCCGCGCTTGCCGGTTCGCGGGATCTCCGGTAAGATGGCTCGGCGCGGCTGGGAGCAACGGCCGCTCACCCGCGGCGGGATCGCCGCGAACCGAACACGGACCGCGAGCCGAGGAGAATAGCGCTGATGGCAAGTTATCAAGTGGCCACCATTCGTCGCCCCGAGCAGTGGCAGCCCCGCGGCATGGATGACGTGCCACCGCAACCGGGTGAACCACTCGAGGTGGGTGAAGAGCAGGAAGACCTGTTCGCGGCCGTTCGCGAAGCGATCGCATTTAACGAACAGGCCGAGCAGTCGGGCGGTGACCGCTGGGCCGTGGTCGTCGAGCCAGGGAGCCCCGGGCGTGTGTGGAAGGCGGCGCGTCTGTGCACCCCGCTCCGCTATCAGGTCAATGCCATCTGGTGGCCCGAGGGCTGGGAGCCGATCGAAGCAACCGACGTGCCAAACTGCCTCTGGCAGGCGCAGGGGCGAATCAGCGAAGAGCCGCTGAGCTTTGAGAAGGCCCAAACCACGGTGCAGGCGCTGAATCGGCAGTGCATCGACAATCCTGGCACCACTTGGCACGTGGTCGTGGCCGTGGAGAACGAGCCGGTTTCCCGCACCGTCTCTTACGACGCCTCCGGCACCGAGGCGACCGTCGAAGTGCGGCGGTTGCACGTGATCCGCCCAGAGGGAGCCGGACACGGCGACTGCTCGCACTGCCCGGCACACGCATTCCAGTGTGCTCAGGCCGAATGGAAGAGCGTGACGCAGACCCTACGCGCTGCGACATCTTGACCGGTGGTTGTGGGCGGCCCTCCGTCCGGCTATAATCATTCCGATACGCTCCATTTGAGTGGCGAGCCGGCGACGCGAACTGGCGATCATTGCAAATCGCTGGGATGTTCGGTAAGACCGCCGGGGGCCTAACGGGCCCTTGTTCGTTTGGCTGACGGGTTGCGGTTCGTCTTGGCTTGGAGGACGCCCCCATTTTCTCGTCTTCGGGGTTTGACCCGGGGGAGGTCGCAACGATGCGAATTGCCGTGGGAAGCGACGAACGTCATGCGCCGTTGCGCGCCAACCTTGTCGAACTCTTGGACCGCTTGGGCCAGGAAGTGGTGGAGATTTCCGGCGAAGCGGACCAAGAGGATACCGGGCCGGATTGCCCCCCTACGGACGTGGCCGAACAAGTCGCCCAGCTCGTCGGCAATCAGGAGGTCGAGCGGGGGATTCTCGTTTGCGGCAGCGACTTGGGCGGGTGTATCGTCGCAAACAAGATTCCAGGCGTTCGTGCCGCCCCCTGCCACGATGACCTGACGGCCGAGCTGAGCCGCCGACACAACGACCTCAATGTCCTCTGCCTCTGCGGCGATATGCACGCGGAAAAGCTGATCGATCGGCTGGTCGAAATCTGGCTGACCACTCCGTTCGAGGCCGGTCGCCACGCCCGACGGCTCCGGAAGGTGACCGCGTTTGAGCAACGTCGCGAACAGCCCGCTGATCAAGCGACAAGCCCAGCGTCCTGATCAGCGCGATGCCCGCATCGGTCCAACTGGCTCGACGTGGGATTCGGGGATTGTGGGGGGCGGGCGGGAGCCAGCGTGGCTACGGTGCGGGGATCTCGCCCTCGGCGTCCTGGCGTGCATAGGCCGGCGGACCAATCAACTCCTCTATCTCCAGTTCATCCAGGGTTTCCTGCTCCGTCAGGCCCCGCGCCAGCAGGTCGAGCTTTTCGCGATTCTTCCGAAGCATGTCATACGCCTTGGCCGCCGACTCGTGGAGAATCCGTTGAATTTCCTCGTCGATCACTTGGGCCGTGTGCTCGCTGAAACGCCGAGGTTCCGACATCTCCTTGCCCAGGAATGGATGCTCCTCGCCGTCACGGAAGGCCACCGGGCCCAATCGCTCGCTCATTCCCCAGTGGGTCACCATCCGCCGGGCAAGCTGGGATGCCTTGTTCAGATCATCTTCCGCGCCCGCCGTTAGTTCCTCGAAGACCAGCTTTTCGGCCGCCCGGCCGCCGAGCAGGAACAGCAGCCGTTCGTTCAGTTCCCGCTCGCCGATATTCAGCCGATCCTCCTCGGGCAGAATCTGCGTGGCCCCCAGCGAGCGGCCGCGCGGGATGATGGATATCTTGTGGACCCGATTTCCGCCCGCCGTGAGCCAGGCGAGCAATGCGTGTCCGGCCTCGTGAAATGCGGTGGCTTTCTTTTCCCGCTCACTGAGCACCTCCTCGCGCTTGCTGCCCATGAGCACCTTGTCGCGGGCGTACTCGAAGTCGGACATGTCGACTTTCTGCTTATCGTGCCGGCTTGCCCAAAGCGCGGCTTCGTTGACCAGGTTGCGGATGTCGGCCCCGGTGAGCCCCACGGTGCCGCGGGCCAGGCGGTCGAGATCGACGTCGTCGGCCAGTGGTACGTCGCGGCTGTGGACCTCGAAGATGGCCCGGCGTCCGTTGAGGTTCGGTCGATCGACGGTGATATGCCGGTCGAAGCGTCCCGGGCGGAGCAGTGCCGGGTCGAGCACGTCGGGCCGGTTGGTGGCGGCCATGACGATCACCGACTCGCTGGGCGTGAAGCCGTCCATCTCGCTGAGGATTTGGTTGAGGGTTTGCTCGCGTTCGTCGTGCCCTCCGCCCAGCCCCGCGCCACGATGGCGGCCAACGGCGTCGATCTCGTCGATGAACAGGATGGCCGGCGCGCTTTCCTTGGCCGTGGCGAACATATCGCGCACTCGGCTGGCACCCACGCCGACAAACATCTGGATGAATTCGGAACCGTTGATCGAGAAAAAGGGCACGCCCGCCTCGCCGGCCACGGCCCGGCCAAGCAGCGTTTTGCCCGTGCCGGGGGGACCCATCAGCAGGATGCCCTTGGGTACCCGGCCACCGAGTCGCTGGAACTTCTCGGGATTCTTGAGGAACTCGACCACTTCCTCCAGGTCGTGCTTCACGCCCTCGAGCCCGGCCACGTCCTTAAAGGTGATCGGCTGGCCACCGGCTTCGTACCGTCGGGCGGGGCTCTTGTTGAAGCTGCCCATCAGTCCGCCACCCATGACCTGGTCGCGGGCGCGGCGGAACATGAACCACACGCCGGCGAACAGCAGCAGCGTCACCAATAGATAGACACCCAGCAGTAGCCCGGTGTTGTCCGTGGGCGGCTTGACCTGATAGTCATCGCCCAATTGGGCCAGTAGCTGCTCATCCAGCGGCGTGTCGAGCACCTCGCCGATCGGCAACGTGGTTCGGAACTTCTTGTGCAGCTTTTCGCGCTTGCCGTCATCACCGGGTTTCGACTCCGGATCCTCGGGCGCCTCCTTGAACTCGCCGCGCAAGATATTGCCCTGTACCGTCGCGTTGGCCACGTTGTCTTCAGCGAGTTGCTTGCGAAAAACACCGTAGCTGATCTCGGAACGATCCTCCCGCGACTGGTTGACATAAAGAATGGCGACGACCAGCCCGAGAACCAGAATCAACCACACCAGCGAGCCGCTCGGACGAGGGCGCGCTGACGGACGATCTGGCGGCTTGGGCTGCTGGGGGCGTTGCTCGGGGCGATCGGGCGGGGGAGTGCTACTCATCAGGCTCCTGACCGGTCATGCGGGGGATGGCTGGCGCGGGTTGGGGGAAGCCGCACTCGCCGGACCGCTCCCGGAAAGGGCTTCCAATCAGTCTATTCTATCCCAAAGCCGCCCGGCTGACGAGAACCGCCCCGCCTGCAAAAGCCCCGCGCCGGCCGGCCCTACGGCGAAACCGATCGTGCGGGTACGATAGTCACCATGAACCACATCCCCGACCAAGGTGGACGACGAGGGGCCGTGGGCATCTGCCCCCGCCCGGATGGCCGACTCCTGGTCATCCGTCGCGGTCCGCGGGTACTTGCACCGCTAACATACTGCTTTCCCGGTGGTGGAATTGAGCCAGGCGAGACCGAACCGCAAGCCCTGATCCGTGAGATCGCCGAAGAGGTCGGCATCCGCGTACGGCCCCGTCGGCTGTTGTGGCGATGCCGTACGGCATGGAACGTCAACCTGGCGTGGTGGCTGGCCGACCCACCGGACGAGCCGCCCTGGGTCAACGACCCTCGCGAAGTCCACTCGATCCACTGGATGACGCCGGAGGAAATGGCTGTCGCCGATGAACTCCTGGAAAGCAACCGTGAGTTCCTTGAACTGGTCATCCGCGGCGAGATTCGGCTCGACGCTTGAAACCTTGCGATCTGGTACCGTTCAGCCTGCCAGCCCGCGTTGGGCCCGCCAGGCCACGCGCAAGCCGAGGAGCCGGCGGGAACCCGGTGGGCACCCGCCGGCCCCAGTAAGACGTCTCGGGGAATCGGCCACGAGGCCAAGCTACTTCAACGGCGTCAGCTCCACCTTGCGGAAGTGGAGTTCGGACCCCTCCGATTGCAAGCCGATCGGACCGGCGACTTCATCCAGCCCCCAGCCCTCGTTGACCTTTTCGCCGTTGATCTTCAACTTGATCTTCTTGCCCTTCACGGTGATCACGTAGCGGTTCCACTCGCCGACCGGCTTTTCGGCCGTCTTGATGCGTTTCACGCCGGTGAAGTCGCCGAGGGCCGCGTGTCCGGTGATCTGCTTCAGCCGCTTCTCCGGGCCATCGATCGACGCGCCGCGGAACCCGTAAAGATCGCCCGCGTTTTCGTGCTTCAACTGAGCCTCCACGCAGCGCGGCATGAAGCCGATTGGCTCGCCCGCAATTCGCAGCAGCACGCCGCTGTTATCCGGCTTCTTGCCCTCCGGCCAGCGCCACTCGACAACCAGTTTGAAGTCCTTGTACGCGTCGGTGGTGTAAATGTACCCGATCGGTTTCCCCTTGGTGACCAGCAGGCCGTCCTTGACGGTCCACAGGTCGTCTGGCACTTCGTCTCCGGTGGCATGGATCTTCCAGCCATCGAGGTTCTCGCCGTTGAACAGGGCCACCGATTCTCCCTTGGCCGAGGTGTCGGCCTTCTTCGCGCAGCAGGCATCGGCGCCATGGGCGGAGACGGCAGCCGTCAGCAGGCCGAGCGCGGCCAGGGTCGATACGAGTGTAGTCGTGGTGCGTCGCATGGTTTCTCCTTCTCGTGTTGGTGAATAACTGGTTTCCACGGTCGAATCACCGGACGGGCGTATCAGTGGCCCCGGGTCCAGTCGGCATGCGTCGGGGAGACAATCGCCGCGTGGGGGGGCCGGCCACCTCGTCCCGGGTTGCCCATGTTTCCTCACCGGTGATACGAAAAAGTCTACACGGGCGCCTGCTGGGAATCAAGCAAATACCGGCTATCGGCCGGCCGGTCACTTGAGTTCAATGATCTCAACGCGGCGAAACTGAATCGCGTCTCCCTCGGCCGTCAGGGCGACGGGGCCCCGGAGGACATCGCAGCCGGTCGCCCGATTCACGTGCCGACCGTTGAGGATGAGGTCGACCGTGTCGCCCCGCGCCACGATTTCATAGCGATTCCACTGCCCCGAGGGTTTCTCGGCGTCGGCCGTGCGGCGGAGGTTGATCAGGTGGCCGAACTTGGGGTGGTCGAGTTCCTGCTTGCGGTCGGCCGGACCGTCCAGGTTGTAGCCATTCAGGCCCCAGAAGTCGCCCGCGTCGGGATGGTTGATCTGCGCCTCGAGACTCCGTGGCCAAATCATGTCGTCCCCGCTGATCCTCACGAGGATGCCACCCTTTCCCGGCTGCTTTCCCGGCGGCCAGCGCCACTCGACCAACAGCTTGAAGTTCTCGAACTCCTCGCTGGTTTGGATGTAGCCCAACGGAGTGCCTTTGGTCGTCAGCAGTCCACCATCAACGGTCCACGCATCTGGATGATCGACCGATCCGTCGCTGGACGAAAAGGTCGTCCAACCGTCGAGGCCTTCGCCGTCGAATAGCGACCGTGCCCCCGGGCCCTCGTCGGCCGCCGCCGAGCCAAAGATCATCGAGACGGCCAATGTGCCCGCGAGAAGGCCCATGCCGAGGCTCGGTAGGAATGCTGTCCGAGCAAGGATGCGCTTTCGTCCAGATGTGCTTGTGTCGGTCCATTTTAATCGCATGCGGTGCATTCTCCCTTTCCTCCAGTTAAGTGTCCGATTCAAACACGCAAGGCCGCGGCCGAGCGCCAGCCGCCCCCGGCTAATGGGCTATTGATGCCGGCGCAGCCAATGTTCGCGCTTCCGAGAACAGGGTGGGCACGGTTGGGCTGAAATCCGGAGATTTCCGCTGAGTCTACCTGTCCCGATCCCGCTCGGCCGTTCATTAGCAATGCAACCCTCAATAGCGTACAAGTGTAACCGGCGGAAAACAGCAGAGCAAGCGACGCGCCAACCCCTTTTCCCACGCCTGACGTTCGACGCCGAATCGTTGTACAATCCCGACCATGGACAGCCGCCAAACCAAGCCCGAGGGCTTTGAACTGCTTTTCGAAGACGGGCCGTGCCTGGTGGTCTCGAAGCCGGCGGGACTTCTCACCCAGGCACCGCCGGGCATCGACAGCCTCGAAGTGCGCGTGCAAAGCTACTTGCAGCGACGCGACGACCGGCCCGGCTGGGGCTACCTGGGCGTGCCTCACCGGATCGACCGCCCGGCCTCCGGCGCGTTGGTGCTGGCCTCCAGCCGACGCGCGGCCCGGCGTCTCAGCGAACAGTTCGAAATGCGGCTGGTCGAGAAGACCTACTGGGCGCTCGTTTCGGGCCACGTGGAGCCAGCGACCGGCACCTGGGAAGACTTTGTGCGGAAGATCCCCGGTCAGGCGGCGGCCGAAGTGGTCGCCGCGGGACATCCCGAGGGGCGCGTGGCCGTCCTGCACTATCGCGTGCTGAAAAGGCAGCCAGACACGGCCGCGGCCGCATCGGTGCCGCCTACGCCTCGAGAGGCAACGGCCGCCGGCTGGTCGTTGCTGGAGATCAGCCTGGAAACCGGACGCACGCACCAGATTCGGTTGCAATGCGGCTCGCGCGGCCATCCGATCCTTGGCGACGAACAATACGGCTCCCGCGAGCCTTTTGGTCCCGCTCGCGATGATCCGCGCGATCGGGCGATCGCCCTGCATGCCCGACGGCTGGCGTTCCGCCATCCTCGCGGGCGAGAGCCGGTCGAGGTCGTCGCCCCGCTGCCGACATACTGGCCGGACGGTTTGGCGTAAGTTCGATGGCGAGCATCCGCCGGGCGTTGCCAGATGAAGAGGTGCGATGACGAGAATTGTCGACGGAGGCCCCGGTTATCTGGTAGAATTGCTGGACACGACCGACGGACTCTGCCCCTTGCAACGCCTCACCCTCTCAAGCCCTCTCGCAGCATGACCCGCGTCACCCCCGCCAATCGCCCCTGGTATAGCCGTCTCTGGTATGAGGTCCTGCGGCGGATCATTCAGCTTGCCGCCGTACTCGGCTGGGGGGTGCGCCATTGGGGTCGCCAGAACATCCCCGACAACGGGGGCGTGCTCGTGGTGAGCAATCATCAAAGCCACTTCGACCCGCCGCTGGTGGGCATGGCCTGTGCGCGGCGGATGAACTACCTTGCCCGGGAGACCCTTTTCCGCTTCGCTCCGTTCCGCTGGCTGATCCACTCGCTGGACGCGATCCCCATCGACCGCGATGGCCTGGGGCTCTCGGGCATCAAGGAGTCGCTCCGCCGGCTGAAACGCGGCGAGATGGTGTTGGTCTTCCCCGAGGGCACGCGGAGCCCGGACGGCGACATCGCCCCGTTCAGACCGGGCTTCACCACGCTCGCAGTGCGCGGCAAGGCGTGGATTCTGCCGGTGGCCATCGACGGGGCCTACCAGGCGTGGCCGCGTCGCGCGATCTTGCCACGCCCCGGAAGGATCGACGTCTGCTACGCGCCGCCGATTAGCCCGGAGGAGGTTGCCCGCTGGTCGGAACGCCAACTGCTGGCCGAGGTGGAACAGCGTGTCCGGGCGGCGCAGGAGCTTCTGCGGCGGCGCGGTTGAGGCCTCCCCTCACCGCCGCCAGAGCAATCCTAGCCCGTTGAATTCCGGGCCGGCCAGCGGAAGCATCTCCACGGTCGGCAACTCGCGCTCCGTGCGATCCACGGATCGGCAGGCCAGATAGGCCATGTACCAGCCCAGGCATATCTGCGAGAGATAGTGCGCGTCGTCGTTTACTCGCGACCAGGCAGGCAGCGTCGAGCAGCCGTACAGGCATGCCCGCAGCACACGGTTCTCCGTGGCCTGGGCGGCCGTGATGAAGGGCACCGCCCCGATGAACGCATGGCCGCTCACCGCGTTGACGTCGTCCAGCGGCTTCCAACGCGACTCGTAATGCGTCTCGCCCGGTCGGGAAGCACCGAGGCAATACTGCATCAACAGCATTGGCGGACCGCCGACCAGGTACGCCCGCGTGGTCCGCGATCCCCAATCGCCGAGCGGCTCCAGCAGCGGCCGACCCTCCAGCAGCGGACTGCACAGCGCCAAACCGCCAAAGACCGGCAGCAGCAGGTCTCCTTCGCCGAAGTTCTTCCAGAAGGCGGCGAAGTCGTCGGACGATTCACCGCGGATGTCGTCCTGCCACCAGTCGCGCACGTCGTGGTCCAGCGAGGTGTTGGCCAGCGGTGCTGCCAGGGCCACGGCCGTCGCCAGGCGTCCCAGCGTGGGCGCGGAATAGTAGTTGGCGAAATCGCCGCGCACGTTGGCTGCCGCCGAGCGGATGGTGTCCAGCCAGGGTTCGGGGGGCGGAAGCGCGCCGGTCGTCAGCGGCGACGGCGTGCAGGAAGCAATCGTGCCCGGGGTGCCCATCTGGGAATCGAGCCGCAGCGTGGTTGGCCCGCCGGTGATCGGTGGCCAATTCTTCGGTGTCGACTCGCGGCTGGCAAACGCGCAGCGGGGGCGGAACTCGGCCTGGAGTGGTGGCAGCCGAAACACGTTCGTCCGCACTGCGCGGAGTGGACGTGTTTCAGCCCCGACCACCGGCAGCCGAACCATCATGCAATGCATGTCGGTTCCGCGGTTGGTCGGCCGATTCGCACCGCCAGCGAGCGGGCAAACAGCCATGGCGACGCCGAGCACGACGCCCAGTGTGACGAATCGCAGTGCGACGAATCTTGATCGTGGCCGATGAAGAGTCAAACCATTTGCCCCCAAATTCCTGCCCCGGCCCAAACGTCCTCCCTCAACAGAGGCATCGACCCGCATAAGCGGAACATGCAGAATCATCGCTACGGCCGGAACAACCGTAACAACCCGAACGGACGCCCCGGATGCCCCAGGTTAACAGGGTGGGGGACGCGGTCATCCCACCGGCGGCGGTGCCGATCGGCTTGCGGACCAGCGGGGCCGGACGGTAAGGAGGCCATTGACCGCCAGGAGGATTGCAAAGTCGGTTGCAGCCGGCGTTGAGCCTCCACACGTCATTCCCGCGCCGGGCCGTCATTCCCGCGCACACGGGAATCCAGAGTCGCCAACGAACTACTCGCCGATGACCTCTTCGGCGTCATTCCCGCGCACGCGGGAATCCAGAGAATTGAGACGGATCGCTGGATTCCCGATTTCTCGGGAATGACGGAAGAAGACGGATCGCTGGATTCCCGATACCCGCTTTCGCGGGCACAAGCTTCTCGGGAATGACGGAAGAAATCGACTTTGCAATCCTCCTGCATTGACCGCCGCCCAGATTGCCGAAAGCCCGCAGGTGCGATAACATGCATGGTTTGGCTGGTAGTCACCCGTCCCAGGCGGGGTGGGGTCGCCGGTCCAACGCCACGCACGGAACAATCACGTGACCGATTCGATCTTTTCCCACACCTTCGAGAACGGCCTTGTGCTGGCAGCCCACCGCATGCCCTGGGTCCGATCGGCTGCCTTCACGCTGCTGGTACCCGCCGGATGCGCCTATGAGCCGGCGGAACGCGCGGGGCTGGCCGGCTTGCTCTGCGAGATGGTCCAGCGCGGGGCCGGGCCTCGCGACAATCGCCAGCTCGTGCTCGACCTGGACAATCTGGGCGTGGAGCGGGGTGAATTCGTCTCGGCCGCCCATACCGGCTTCAGCGGCACCGCGCCGGCCGAGAACCTCGAAGCTGCCCTGGAGATCCACGCCGACGTGCTCCGCCGCCCGCACATGCCGGCCGATCAACTGGAGCCTGCCCGGGCAGTGGCATTTCACGAGCTACGCGGCGTGGAGGACGAGCCGGCCCAGAAGACCGTGCAAACGCTCCGCCGTCGCCACTACGCCGAACCCTGGGGCCGCTCCTCGCAGGGCGACTTACCCGGCCTGCGGGCAGCCGGTCTGGACGACCTCCAATCCTTCTATCGCCAGCGCTACCGACCAGACGGCACCGTCCTCGGCGTCGCTGGGCTGTTCGACTTCGATCGCTTGCGCGACGTGGTCGGCCGGCTCCTGGGCGATTGGCCACGCGGCGAGGCTCAAACCGTCGAGGAGCAACCGCCGACCGCCCGCTACGAGCATCTACCGTACGACTCCAATCAGACGCACATCGGCATCGCCTATCACACGGTTCCCTACAGCCACCCCGATTACTTCCAGGCCTGGGCCACCATTGGCGTGCTCAGCGGCGGCATGAGTGCCCGGCTGTTCACCGAAGTGCGCGAGAAGCGCGGCCTCTGCTACAGCGTGCATGCCAGCTATCACACACTCCGCGATCGGGCGGGCGTTTTCTGCCACGCGGGAACCACGGCCGAGCGGGCCCAGGAAACGCTCGACGTCACGCTCGACGAGCTATGCAAACTCAAACACGGCGTGCGGACGGGCGAACTCGACCGGCTCAAGTCGCGGATCAAGAGCGGGCTGATCATGCAACAGGAGTCGAGCACCGCCCGGGGCGGCGCCGTCGCCCGCGATTGGTATCACCTTGGTCGCGTCCGCCCGGTCGAGGAATTGCAGCAGCGCGTGGATGAACTGACGTGCGATTCGATCAACGCCTATCTGGCCGAAGCCCCGCCGACGGATTTCACCGTCGTCACGCTGGGCCCCGAACCACTGGAGGTCCCAAGTGGAGTTTCTTGAGCACCGGCTGCCCAATGGGCTGGAGATCATCGCCGAGCGGAACGCCAGCGCCTATAGCATGGCCTTGGGATTCTTCGTGCGAACTGGCTCGCGCGACGAGTGGGACGGGATCGCCGGGTGTAGCCACTTCCTCGAACACATGATGTTCAAGGGCACGCCGCGCCGCACGGCCGACGACGTGAACCGCGAGTTCGACGAGATGGGCGCCCGCTACAACGCCTACACCAGCGAGGAGAACACGGTTTACTACGCCGCCGTATTGCCCGAGTGTCAAACGCGGGCCGCCGAGCTACTGGCCGACATCATGCGTCCCTCGCTTCGCGACGACGATTTCCACATGGAAAAGAAGGTGATCCTCGAAGAGATTCAGATGTACGAGGATCAGCCCCCCTTCGGCGCGGACGAGAAGATTCGCGAAGTGTTCTTCCAGGATCATCCGCTCTCGCGGAGCGTGCTGGGTACGCCGGAGAGCATCGCCGAGATGACCGTCGACGCGATGCGCGACTATTTCCGCCGCCGCTACGGGCCGGAAAACGTGTTGCTGGCGGCCACGGGCCATGTCGACTTCGACGCCCTGGTGGCCACCGCCGAGCGCTGCTGCGGCCACTGGGAACCGTCCGGGGCAACGCGCCCCATGCCCCCGGCCCGGCCGCGACACGAGACAGTCGTCCTGCAAAAAGAGATCGCCACGCAGCACTACGGGCTGCTGGTCTCGGCCGCGCCCGCGGCGGACGACCCGCGACGCTTCGCCGCGCGGTTGCTGGCCATGGTCATCGGCGACGAATCGGGGAGCCGGCTCTACTGGGATCTGCTCGACCCGGGGCACGCCGAGCACGTGTCGATGCACCACCAGGAGTACGAGGGCGCCGGTGCGATGCTCACCTTCCTAAGCTGCCAGCCGGAGGAGATCGACGCGAACCTTCGCCGGATCGAGGAGGTGTTTCACCGCTCGATGGCCGATGGCTTCCTGGAGGACGAGTTGCGCCAGGCGAAGAACAAGGGCCGCTCGCGGATGGTCCTCTCCTCGGAACGCCCGCGGGGACGCCTTTTTTCGGTCGGTCCGGACTGGCTTTATCGGCACGAGTATCGCAGTCTGGACGACGATCTGGCAACGCTCGAAAGTCTCACCGCCGACGAGCTTCATGCCGTGATGGCCGACTTCCCGCTGTGCCCCACGGCCACGGTGACCGTGGGACCGTAGGGTGGGCACTGCCCACCAGGAAACCACACTCGTTGCCACCGCACCATGTCCGATTACCGACGCTACTTCGTCCCCGGGGGCACGTATTTCTTCACGCTTGTGGCCCATCAACGCCGGGCTCGATTTGCGGAGCCAGAGGACCTGCGGCGGCTGCGTTCGGCCGTGGCCTTCGTGCAGCGGGAACAGCCGTTTCGATTTGTTGCGGCGGTGGTTCTTCCGGACCACATGCACTTCATCTGGACGTTGCCGCAGGAGGATTCCGACTATTCTCGCCGCATCGGCCGAATGAAGGTCCATTTCACCAAGAGTTGCCAAACCTGCACCCTGGCCGGAGAGGCCGATTTGTCTTCGCGCCATGGGCGGCGGGAGAACACCGTCTGGCAACGCCGATTCTGGGAGCATACGATCCGCGATGAAGCGGAGTTGCATGCCTTGCTGGATTACATTCATTACAACCCCGTGAAGCACGGATTGGCCAGATGTCCGCACGAGTGGCCTGCATCGAGCTTCTGGCGATGGGTCGCCCGCGGGCTCCACGACTGCCATTGGGGATGCCAATGCCGGAACGGGGCCTTCGCTCCGCCCGACTTCCGAGCGCTCGATCGCGTCGTGGGCGATCTGTGACCGAGAATAGTCGGGTGAGCAGCGCCCACCGCGAAGTTGTAGGGTGGGCACCGCCCACCATGAGTCCCGAGAGACGCCTTTGCTGGGCCATGCCCACCCTAACGCAAGCTGCCCGCCCTACGCGGACGCCGTGGTGGGCAATGCCCACCCTACGTGCTCATTTCGTGGTATTTCCGCAGAACGGCTTCGGCCGTGCTGAGGCTGCCTTGCAGCAGGGGCCGGCGGTCGTGGATGCCGAGGTGGCCGTGCCCACCCTACTGTTAACCGGTTTCCCAGTTCAGCAGGTTGATCTGGTCGTTCAGCGTGAACCAGTCGTAGAGCACGCCGATCCCCGCCAGCCCGGCGGTGAGCAGCCAGAGAATGCCCGTGATGATCTTGCCTTGGTAGAAACGATGGAAGCCGAGCACGCCGAGCGGCGGGATCGCCAGCAGCAACCACGCCACATTGTAGTCGTAGGGGCCGGCGTGGTATTTTGCTTCCACGGCCTGATCCATCGCGGGCACGAGGAACAGGTCGACGATCACCCCGATCAGCAGCAACCCGCCGGTGAGCATCCAGAGCAGGCCGCTCAGGATGCGTCCGTAGTAGAAGCGGTGCAGGCCGAGCACGCCTCCAAAAATCAAGAACACGTAACCGATCAGCAACGAGTGAGTGGGTTGCGTTCCAGGTCTTTCATACGGCATGACTGCTCCTTTGCGTGGGCCTCTTTGCGTGAGGCTTTTCGCCGCCGCGTTGCATGCCCACGTCTTGCGAGCGGTTCTTACGCGGGGACGACTTCCGTTTGGGCTGGTGCGGCTAGCTCCGGCCGGGCGGCGATGGTCATCCGCACCAACTCCGCCAGCGAACCGGCCTCCATCTTGTCCATCAGTTTAGCGCGACGCACCTCGATTGTCCGCACGCTCAGGTCCAATTCGGCGGCGATCTCCTTGTTGGGCTTGCCCTCGATCAGGCGGTCCAGCACCTCGCACTCGCCTTCGGTGAGCCGCTCCAGACGCGACCGGACTTTGCGCCGTTGGGCCATCTCTCGCCGGCATTGCATGTCGTGACGCAAAGCCTCCTGAATGGCCTCCCAAAGCTGCTGGTCGCGGCAGGGCTTCTCCAGGAAGTTGAGCGCCCCGCCACGCAACGCGCGGACCGCCGTGGGTACGTCGCCATGGGCGGAAATAATGATGACCGGCAGCCGCATCTTGTGGCGATCCATCAGCTCCAGCAATTCCATGCCACTGATGCCCGGCATCCGAAGGTCGAGCAGCACGCAACCCGGGTTGGAGCCGTCGCACTGATCGAGGAACTCGCGTGCCGAGGCGAAGGCCTGGGGCCGCAAACCCATCGACTTGACCAGCAGGTTCATCGATTGCCGTACGGCGGGATCGTCGTCCACAATGTGGACCGTCGCGTCACTATCCACGAATTTCCTCCTTGTTGATCGTCGGCAAGGTGAGGTGGAATGCCGTTCCGCCCTTCGGGACTCGTTCGGCCCAAAGCCGGCCACCATGATTCTCCACGATGGACCGGCTGATTGGCAACCCCAACCCCATGCCAGAGCGTTTTGTTGAATAAAATCGGTCGAAAATCCGTTCCAGTTCACTGTCGGGTACGCCCGGACCCGTATCGGCAACCTGCACCAGCGCGTAACCGTCAGAGGTTGCTTCGGCTCGAATGGTCACCCGTCGCCGCGACACGTTGTCGGCCTTCGCCAGATTGGCCGCTGGCCGCGTGGCCTCCGTCTCGGCATCTGGCGGAAGGGCTTCCGCCGAGGGTCGGTCCGGCGAGGGTCGGTCCGGCGAGAGGGCGTCGATCGCGTTGCGGATCAGATTGATCAAAACCTGCTCCACCTGGACCCGATCGACGCCCACCATCGGCGGCGGCTCGTTCAGTTCCAAGCAGATTTCCACCTCGGCCGACTGGGTCTCCACTTCCAGCATCGTTGCCACGCCGCGAATCAGCTCGTTCACGCTGACGTGGTCGCTATGCACGTCGGCGTTTCGTAACAGTCGGCGGACACCCCGAATCACTTCCGCCGCCCGGTCGGCCTGCGCGGTGATCTGCTGGACCGATTCGACCAAATCGTCCCGGTGGCCAACCGCTTCCTCCGTCTGGCAGCTGGCACAATGTCCAGCCCGACGAACCGCATCGTCGGCCTTGATCAACCGCTCGCAAGCCTGGGCGTAGCTCGCAATGGCGCTGAGTGGCTGACTCAACTCATGGGCCAACTCGGCCATCATTTCCCCCACGGTGCTCAAGCGGGCCACGCTGGCCAGCTCGGCCTCGCGCAAGCGGACCTGCTCCTCGGCCCGACGTCGTTCCTCGATCTCCGTCTTCAGACGCACGTTCAGCCGCGTCAATTCGGCCGTCCGCTGCTTAACCCGCTGCTCCAGTTCCGCATGCGTTTTCCGGAGTTGCGTCTCTCGGCGACGCAGTTCGGCCTCGGTCGTGCGGAGTTGCCGCTCGTGTTCCAACTCCGCCAGCGTATGCTCCAGAACCTTGGGCAGAAGCTCCGGAAGGCTTGGACTCTTGATCAAGTAATCTCGCGCCCCGCGTTTCATCATCTCCACGGCCACCGCCTCGCTGCCATTGCCCGTGACGACGATGAACGGCACATCAATACCCTGCAATCGCCATTGATCGACCAATTCGCTGGCCGACATGTCGGGCAAGCTGTAGTCGAGCAGCACCAGGCGGGGATCATTCTCGGCCAGCCAGTGCAGGGCCTCGTGGCCGGAACCCACGCCGTGGTGCCGGAATCCGCTCCGCTCCAACTGGCTAGCGAGCAGCCCAAGCAATGAGCGATCGTCCTCCACAAGAAGGACGGACTGATTTTGGCCCGACGAATCCAGGCGGCTCTGCCGCGCCGACTGAGCACTTCCGCCCGACCGTTCTTCCTTTGCCGTCTGGTGCATCCTGCCGTCGCCGATTTCGCTGAAGCCTTGCCCTCTGGAAGGGCCAAAGTAGTGGGGTGGGAATATGGGGGGCCGACCATTTGGGCCGAACGCTTGGTGGGAGAGCTAGCCGAACGCCTAGTGGGAGGTCTATGCGGACGAACAACCAGGCCGCCAAACACGATGGCTCCGGCGGCCGGCAACGATCACGCTGACCAGCCACCGAACGCCCTTCATGCCGACTTGCCCCCCCATCCAGGCCAACTCCGCCACCGGAATACCCCAGGCAGGATTCGAACCTGCGACCACTGGTTTAGGAAACCAGCGCTCTATCCCCTGAGCTACTGGGGCTTAAACGGTTATCTCATAAGGGTTTGCGTTGCGTGTGTTTTGGCCTTCTATCTGGCACTTGACGCCCGTTCTGACGCCCGCTATACTTAGGGGAGTCAAAAGTGACGCCCGACGGGGGCAACCGCCGGGCGTCAGAGGAACACCTGAACCCTTTACGAACGAGGTGCCCCAATGAGTGATTCTACCACCCCAAAGCCGGAGAAACCATACGAAGGTTTCCCCCTCTACGCTCACGCCTCTGGACGCTGGGCGAAGAAGATTCGCGGCAAAACCTTTTTTTTCGGGCCGTGGTCCGACCCGGATGCGGCGCTCGAGCGGTTGAACCGCGAGTACCCGTACCTCTCCCAAGGCAAGCGGCCGCCCGAGCCGGACGCCGATGGCCCCACCGTGGCCACCGTCTGCAACGAGCACCTGGAACACCAGGACGCCCTGCTCCTGGAAAAGCAGCGGAGCGTCGAGACGTTCAACGAGCACCTTGCCGCGGCCAAGGCGATGACCGCGACCTTGGGCCGCGACCGCCTCGTGGATGACCTTCGCCCCGAGGACTTCGCCGCGCTCCGCAAGCGGCTGGCTGATGGCGTCGGGCCGGTCACGCTCCGCAACCGGATCGGCCGGGTCAAGGCCGTGTTCAACTACGCCCACAAGCAGGGGCGGATTGGCAGCTTGCCGCGGTACGGTGCCCAGTTCGATCCCCCAACGGCCAAGCAGATACGTCTGGCCCGTGCCGATGCCGGGGAAAAGTACCTGGACGCCAAGCAGATACGGGCCTTGCTGGCGGACGCCAACCCCATCATGAAGGCGATGATCCTGTTAGGCATCAACTGCGGTTTCAACGCCCGGGACTGCTCACTACTCACCGACGATTACGTCGACCTGGGCGGGTCGTGGATCAGCTACCGTCGCGAGAAAACCGGGGAGCGGCGGGACTGCCCGCTGTGGCCCGAGACGGTGGACGCACTGCGGGCCGTGCTCGACAATCGACCCAAGGCCAATGCCCCGGCCGACGCCAAGCGGGTATTCCTCAATCGGCGTGGCGGCACCTACGAGCGGAAAAGTAGTCGCGGCAAGGTGGGCTCGTGCCCCATCTGCTGCATGTTCAACCGATTGCTGACGAAGTTGGACATGAACCGCACCGGCTTAAACTTCGGCAGCCTGCGGCACACCCACCGCACCGAGGCCGACGCGATCCAAGACCCCCAAGCCAAGCGGCGGATCATGGGCCACACCGCCGGCACCGGTGAGGCTGTCGAGTCCGGCTACATCGAGCGCATCCACCCCGAGCGGCTGACGGCGATCACCGACCGGATACACGACTGGCTGTTCAACGAGTGACCCGTCGACCATCCCGAAACCCACCCGACCCCGGCCTCACCCGCCGGGGTTTTTTCGTGGCTCTCCCGAACCTCCCCGAAAACAAGTTTTGGGGCCTCTCTGTAACCCGTTGCCACGGTAGGGTTTGCGCCTCGACAACAACGACAAAAACGGGGCTTGCGTCTGGTAAAATGCACTTAATCGAGTTTCGCAAACCTTCAGGAGGTGAGCCGTGCGAACTGCTGAAACCACGCTCTTGCGTCGGGCCGAAGTCGCCCGGCGGCTGAACATCAAGCCGAGCACCCTGCTGACTTGGGCGCAGCAAGGCCGGGGGCCGAAGCCGATCCGACTGTCGCCGCGGTGCATCCGGTATCGGCCCGAGGACGTCGCCGCGTTCCTGCGTCGGGCGGCAAAGTGATCAACCAAAGGACACGGAAGGTTAGGTGCGAACCATGGAAGCAACTTGTGGGGCTAGCCCAATAAAACGTCGGCGGCGGACCAAGAGGGACATCGACCGCATTTGCGGGGCGATGTTCGACCTACTCGAAGCCGAGCATCCGATGAGCGTGCGGCAGGTGTTCTATCGGTTGGTCAGCATGGGCGTGATTCCCAAGTCGGAGAAGGAATACCAGGGCACCGTCTGCCGGCTGCTCGGCCGGATGCGGCGGGAGCGCGAATTGCCGTTTCACTGGATTGCAGACGCGACCCGGTGGCAACGAAAGCCGAGCACCCATAGCTCACTGCAAGCGATGCTGGAGCGCACCGCCGACACCTACCGCCAAGCGATATGGGACGACCAGCAAGTCTACGTCGAGGTATGGCTCGAAAAGGATGCACTGGCGGGCGTGCTCTATGACGTGACCGCTGAATGGGATGTTCCGCTCATGGTCACACGGGGCTATCCGTCCATCAGCTACGTCCACAACGCGGCCGAGGCGATGGAGGCCGAGGGGAAGCCGGTGTTCGTCTACTACTTCGGCGATCACGATCCGAGCGGGGTAGACATTCCCCGCAAAGTCGAAGCCGATCTGCGGGAGTTCGCCCCCGACCTTGACCTGACGTTTATCCGGGCGGCTGTGAACCCCGACCAGATCATCGACATGGACCTGCAAACCAGACCGACCAAGCGATCGGATACCCGCTCTAAGGGTTTCGTGGGCGAGTCGGTCGAAGTCGATGCTATCCCGCCCAACGCCCTGCGGCAGATCACCCGCGACTGCATCGAGCAGCACGTCGACCGGGAGACATTGCACTGGACAAAAGTAGTTGAGAACCAAGAGCGCGAGACGCTGGAACATATCATCGCCGGGCTGGAACAGTAGTGAGCAACTGGCTGACCATCAACGAACTAGCCAAGGCGTGGCGGGTGACACCCGACCACGTGCGTGGGCTTATTCGCAGTGGCCAGTTGCCAGCCGTCAACATCGCCATGAGCCCTGGAGCCAAACGCCCCCAGTGGCGGATCCGCCCCGAGGACCTGGAGCGATTCACGGCGGCCCGACGGGCGGTGGAGCCGGCGGGCGATCAACCGAAACGGAAGCGACGCCGCGCGGTGCGGCAGTGGGTGTGACCGAGGCGGGAGGGGGGAAGCTGTGATGATCCATGGCGTGCGGACAACCGGGGGAAAACCCCTATCGGGTGTTGGACGAGTTGGCCCGGGAGGCGATGGCCGCCCTGTTGCGGCGACTGCCCGCGGAGTTGGACTTTGACGACATAGACGACGCCCTCAACGAGTTGGCCAGCGTGGCATGGGATGCCGCCGAGGCCATGTTGCGGGAGCGGCGCAAACGACACCTCGATGCTCTGGGCGACGGGTTCGACGAGTCCGCCGTGGTGGACGACCCGAGGCATTTTGAGGCCGCGTTGCGGCGGATGGAATCGAAAGAGGCGACGACCCTTTAAGGGCACGGAAGCGAAGGTGCGACATGGTTACAACCAACGAGCGGATACAAGCGGCAAGGGAATATGCCCAGGCAGGCTACCCGGTTTTCCCCCTTGCTCCCGGCACCAAGAGGCCGGCTACCGAGCACGGGTTGAAGGACGCCACCGACGACGCCGACCAGATCGAGCAGTGGTGGACCCGCTGGCCTGACGCCAACATCGGTCTTGCCACCGATGGCCTTCTCGTGCTCGACCTAGACCCCGGCTGCAATGGCTGGGCATCGCCAGACGAGCAACTTGACCTGGCCGGCGTGCCAATGCAGACCACTCCCCGCGGCGGACGGCATTACGTCTTCCGTGGCGGCGGCTACCGCAACACGGCAGGCAAGGTGGCCCCGCACGTCGACACCCGGGCCGACGGTGGGTACATCGTCGCGGCCCCCTCGGTAGTCGATGGCAAAGCCTACGAGTGGCAGGTGCCCCTAGAATCGTCTGAGGCGTTGTCTGAGCCGCCCGCGTGGCTTGTGGCCCGGCTGAGGGATGCGAAGGAAGGCAATCACCGCGGCGACTACACCACCGCCCTGCAAGGCGTGGGAGAAGGGGAGCGGAACGGTTCGGCAGCATCCGTTGTTGGCGGGATTCTATCGCGGTTTGATCCACGCAACCAATCCGACCGACGGAAGGCGTGGGGATTGGCGGAGGCATGGAACCGAAGCAATCGCCCTCCGCTCTCCGATTCAGAGTTGCGGGGCGTGTTTGACAGCATCGCGGCAAAAGAGGTGGCGAAGCGAAACAACCCGGCGGCCGTCACCATCCGCAACTACAAGTGGCAGACGACCACCGACGAGGACGGAAACGAAACCCGCCGCGCGGTGCCGATGGCGATGGGCGAGATCATCGAGTCCGTGACGTCGGCGGCCGACGGGTGGCCGCGCCGGATCAACGGCAAACTGTTCGTCCACGATGGCGACGTCTGTTACCTGGACAAGCCCCAAAGCCTGTTCGGCTGGCTGGGCGGCAGCGTGGGCATGGTCGACTGGAAGGCCGGCAGCAGGTTCGTCAACAAGCAGGAGTTCCACGCCGAACTATCCCGCACGGCACGGCGCCACGAGTCCATCGAAATCATGCCGCACTGGCCGGCGGTGCCCGAGGCGTACTACACCTGCGACTTCCCCGAGCCGGGCGACGGGACCACGCTCGACAAGCTGATCGAGTTCTTCGAGCCGGCCACCGAGGTTGACCGCCAACTGCTCTATGCCGCGTGGGTCACGCCGGCGTGGGGAGGTGCCCCGGGTAGTCGCCCGGCGTTCCTGATCACGGCGGCGGAAGGGCGCGGCCGTGGCAAGAGCAAGCTCGTCCAGTTCATCGCCACGCTCTACGGGGGCGCGGTCGACGTGGCACCCCAAGAGGATATCTCCCGGGTAAAGTCCCGACTGCTGACAGCCGAGTCGGCCACCCGGCGCGTGGTCCTGTGCGACAACATCAAGTCGACCCGGTTCTCATGGGCCGAGTTGGAAGCCTTGATCACGGCGTCGACCGTGAGTGGATGGGAACTGTATCAAGGTGACGCCAGCCGCGACAATCGCCTGTGTTGGTATCTCACGTTGAACGGGGCCAGCCTCAGCACCGACATCGCCCAACGCTGTGTCGAGGTGCAACTGGCCACACCAAGCTACCAGGCCGATTGGGATGCCCGGCTGCGGGGCTTCATCGAAACCAACGCCGACGCCATCATCGCCGACGTCGCCGCGTTCTATCAACGGCAGCCCCAGGAGTTGCCCCAGGCGTCCCGCTGGGCGACGTGGGAGGGCGACGTGCTGGCCCGGCTGGACAACCCGGCCGAGTGCTGGAAGGCCATCATGGAGCGACGCGCGGCCGCCGACGTCGAGATAGAGGAATCCGAGTTGCTGGAGTCCTACTTCGCCGGCCGGCTGGCGGCCCTCGGGTACGACGTCGAGACCGAGTGCATCTTCATCCCCACCGGCATCGCGGCGGAGTGGTACAACAGCGCCACCGGCGAGAAGAAACGGACCACCGGGGCCAGCCGAACGCTCCGCCAGATGATCGACGAAGGACAGCTCCATCGGCTATTTGCGGCCAAGCACCCCGATCCCAAGGTTCGGTCGCGCGGCTTCGAGTTCGCGGGTGAACACTGCGACGTGGAAAGCAGACCGGCGACCGACCTGTTAAGCAGGATAAAGCAGGGGAGCGAGGGGGATAAATGGGACTGAAAACTGGACATTGTGAACACGTTGAACACTTTGGCGCTTATGTCCCTACGCGCGAGAAACCTCCAAGGCGTTCACATAGGTATGAAGCGTTCAGAGTGTTCAAGGCGTACCGAGACCCCCGCCCCCACCTGTGGCGAAAACAGCGTCGGCGCACGTCCCCCCCGATGGCGGTGGTATTACAACGTATTACCTCGGGGGGCGTCTGTCGCGTAAATGACACGGCATCGAGTATGACCACTGGTTTCGGTAACCAGGATACGAACGCCGTAACCCCTTACATAGCTTACCCGTGTGTCCGTGTCCCTGACGCCCGTAAGGCGTCAACCTCCAGGACGTGGCGGGCTGGGCGTCTCGCACCCGTTCGGCCCGTCACTCCTGGTAAATTACGCAAGACTGGCAAGGCAACCACCGGGGTGGTATCGCATCGATTTGATGACACCTATCCGGGGGGTGGGGGGGGTCGATCACAGGGGTGGGGGGTGCGAAATCGCGGGCGGGGTCCCGCACAGATTCCACCCACATTCCCCAAACCAACAACTGGCAACCTTGGCAACTTAGGAAAGGACAACAGCCATGGCGACGGTATTCATGGAACGTGTCGGGTTTGGCCCCGACCTGGACGTCGGCGAGGGGCGGCTACGGGGTGTTCGCATCCTCGGGGCGTCCCCGACCAAGAACGGCAACATCTACACGCCCGAGGCGGTGCGGCGTGCTGTCCCCCTGTATGAGGGGGCGGTGGTGAACGTGGACCACCCCAGCCGCGAGCGGCCCCACGAGGACCGCAAACTCTCCGATCGGATCGGCTGGTTGGAGGGCGTGACCGTGGACAAGGCCGGCGGGCTGACGGGCACGCTGAACTTGCTGACGTCGCACCCGCTGTTCGGGCCGATCATGGAGGCCGCGCGGCGGAACCCGTCGCTGTTGGGCATGAGCCATAACGTGGAAGGCCGTTTCCACCGGAAGGACGGCAAGCGGGTGGTGGAGTCCATTGAGCGGGTGGTGAGCGTGGACCTCGTGGCGGATCCGGCGAGTACCAAGTCGTTGTACGAGTCGCTGACCGACCTGGGCGAGCCGATCCGAACGGGCGAGCCGACCCCGCCCCCGTGGGCGTTCCCCGAGACGTCTCACCGGCTGCTGGGTAAGTCGCATCGGCGGAGCGACAAACTCACGTTGCGTCGTTTGCTGGGCAAACCGGCGGTGGCTGACTACGAGGCGGCGAAGAAGAGGCTGTTTATCAAGTGACCCCTTTGACAAGGAACGAGGTGAAGTGATGAGCGTGATGACAACGAGTGTGGACATCCGGCAGAGCATTATCGAGGGCGTCGACCTGGACGATGCGACCATCGAGGCGGCCGGCTGGTTGCCTGCGGATGTCGCCCGGCTGCAAAGGCTCTACAAGAGCCGAGTGGACGCGGCGGCTACACTGGCGTCGGCCACCGAGGCCATTGCGGCGTGTCGACGGCGCGAGGACGAATACGATGCCCCGATGGGCGAGCAGGTGGTCCCGAGTGGTTTGACCTGGAGCCAGTTGGCCGCGGGGTTGGACAAGCTGCAAAACCCGTCGCCGTGCGACATGGCCAAGGTGGCTATTTCCAACGAGCGGATGGGGCACGAGCGACGGCGGACGGAGGCCCTGGGCGTTCTCCAGCGGACGGCGAGCCGGGCGGCCAAGCAGTCTGCCGACGACGCACGCAACCGGCTGGCCACGGCACGGGCGGAGTTGCGAGCCCTTCGCGGCGACGATCCCCAAACCACCGGCGGCAACGAGTTCTCGCATTGGGGCAACGTCGCCCTCGAACGTCGGCGGAACATCGACCGCGTGGGCGAGCTGCGCGGGCTGCTGACGAACGCCGCGCACAACCCGAGTGTGTTGGCCCCGTACGCCAAGGTCGGCGAGCAAACCCGATCGGAAACGGCGGCGAGACTGCGAAACGAGATGCAATCCCTCCGCGCGTTTTTGTCCGAGCAAGACGCGAGGGCGGAGGCCCTGGAGGCGGAGCTGTCCGACCTCGAGGACGGGCTGCAAAGCTGCGAGGCGGCCATTTTGGTCCCCGAGTGCTTTGACGCCGAATGAGTCCCCCAGGCCGGCATCGCCTCGTTGGCGGTGTCGAAAAGCCGGTGCCTGATAACTCACGCCAGGCACCGGCGCCTTTTACACAATCGCGGCGGGGCCGGCCGGTTCGTGACGGTCGGCCGGTCGGTTCCCGTCGCCTATTTCAAGAGGAAGCAACTGTGGAACTACAAGATATCTTCCTTGGCGGTTCACTGATGCGCGACGACGGTTCGCCGTGGTGCAACGTGACCACCGCGCCCGGTTTGGTGTTCCTGGAAGGCATCAACGCGCCGACCGTTTCCGTGAAGGCAGCGGGCGATTCGATGATGGCCCTGGTGACGCACCCGAGCGGCAAGTTCGTCGGGTTGCAAGTGGCCGACAGCGGCGAGGTGGTTGTCAGCGTGATCGGGCAGGGAAACGACATCGAACAGATTTACCCCATCCAAGTAGGAGCCAACCATGGCTGAGACGCACGAACGCGAAGTGTTGATCCGCATCAAGCTGGAAGCGGATAAGCAGCGCAACAAGGCGGCGGAAACTGCCATCCGGCAAAGTGTACGGAACATCCAACAGGAGGCCGACCGGGGCGGCGTGGCCACGAGCCGAAAGCTGACCGATGCCGTGAAACAGCAGAGCGCGGCCATGAAGAAGGCCATGGCCGAACAGCAGCGGATGGTGGCGCAACAGCGGGCCGCCTTGGACGGCCTCGGGGAGCGGTTCTCCGTTCTCGCCGAGTCGTCCATGAGGTTTGGCCGTGGGCTGGCGATGCTGGGGGCATCCGGGGAGAAAGACCTCGAGAAGCTACTTCGCAAGCTGGTCAAAATCCAAGCGGCGTTTGACCTGACCGTCGGTGGGTTTCGGATGCTGCAAGGTGGCTCCCAACTGTGGAACCAACTGGGCAAGGCCACCGGGCTCGGCGGCATCATGGGCAGCATGAACGCCGGCCAGGCGGCCGTGATCGGCGCGGGCGGCGCGGCGTGGGCGGCGGTGGCACCGTCTCTGATTGAGCTGGCCATGGAGGGCAAGTTCAAGTCCGGCGGGGCTGGCGACAAGTATTTGCGCGGTTACGCCGGCATGGCCAACCGGCTGGGCATCGCGGACTATCTCCCATGGCAGCATATGAGAGAGTTGGCTGGCACCGAGCGCGACTTGTCGGCGGCCGAGCAGCGTCGCGAGACGTACCGAGCCAACCTTGCCCAACTGGGCGGGGCGTTCGGTGGTTACTACGCCGCGCAGATGCAGGAGATGGACTTGCAGCGGCGGTACGGTCGTGGCACGTCGGCGGCGGCCCGGACGGAGCTACAGAGCGCCGGGAGCCAACTGGCGGCACTGCGGCAGGCCCGGCAGAGTGGGCAGGGCATCGTGACCGACGAGCAACTGCAAGGGGCGGCGGCACTCTACGAGGCGAAGTTGCAGCGGTTCGTGGAGCTGCGGCAGAAGGAACAGGCGGTCGTCATGCAGACGGCGGGCCGGGAGATCGCGGCAGCGGAGAAGAAGCTGTCCGTGCTGGAGGCCGGGTTGTCGGCCCAAGAGCGGTTCGGTTCGCTGGACCGGGGCGAGCAACAGCGGATCGCCCGGGCGGCGCGGACCGGGATGGAGCAGGGCTTCACCTCGGTCCAACAGGCCCAAGACGTATTGCGGTTCGCGGCGGAGGGGTCCGACCTCCAGCAGCGCGCCCGGCAGTACCTCCGCCAGCGTGGCTCGGGGCTGTTCGGCCAGTTTGCGGGCGGCTACGCCACGGCGGCCGGCACCTCGGGCGGTTCGCTGGATTCGCAAGCCCGGTCGATCCGGTCGAACCTGAAAGACCTGCGGAGCCAGGCGGACGAGTCGGGCAAGCGGGTGGCTGACGAGATCAACAAGATCATGGAGGGCGGGTTCACCACCCTATCTCGTTCCATGTCGTCTCGGGTGTCGGAGGCCGAGAACCGGATTCAGGCACTCATCAACCAAAACTTCAGCGGCGTCCGGGATCAGATTCAGATTCGCCAGGCCGCCGAAGACGCGGCGGGGTAGGCCATGCACTTCGACGGCAACACCTACGGCGATTGGATCGAGCGTTCGGCGGTGGAGGCCCGGCTGGCCTTGTTCGTGGCCAACCTGCGGGACGGGCTGGCCACCGGCAACTCCGAGACGCTGGCGGCCATCATCGCCCGCGAGGAGCGGCACTTCGTCCCCGACCTCTATGGCGAGCCCCGAAACCGGGCCAAAACCGGGACATCGCCATAGAGGCCCCTACAAGGCCGTCTCGTGGCGTTCTGTGGAAATAGGTCCGTGGAGTCGCCTAGACCCCACGGATGGCGTGAGGGGCGAATCTGGGCGACCGTTTGCCAGCAAGGACACGAAAGAGGCACGCAACCGCCGCATCTTCGACCTGTGGCTGGCAGGGTGGACGGAGGCGGAAATTGTGTCTGCGATTGGTTGCAGCAAGGGGGACGTAAATCGCAACATTCCCCAAGACGGCGACATTGCCATATTGGGGAAACCGGACCAATCCGCCGCGACCCACGGGACCGACTGGCTAGACAGTTTTAGCCAATTTGGACAACTGTCCGATTCGGCTAAAACTGACGCATGGCTGAAGGGTTTTGCCGAAACAGGACATTTGTCCGATTCCGGCGAACGTAACCACGGTGGACACAGGCCAAGGTGGCGGCGGCGCTGGGGGTGACGCAAAGGACCGTAGGGGAATGGCTTGGAAGCAAAAGGGACGGAAGTAATAGTCGGAAGACTAATACTTCCACTCCATTCCAGCCCCGGCCGTCTACCCCGCCGCTGATGGTGGAGTTGGGCGAGGAGATCGAGCTGGCGTATCGGCCGGTGGCAAAGGCGGCACACAAGCAAGGCGCAAAAAAGGGCGGGAACACTGCCGGCAAAGGTCGTCCATCGCGCGTTAGCTCTAGGGAAACTTTCCCTAAACCTAAGCAGGACGATACCAAGCGGACCCGCGCCCAGGCCGCAGCCGCCAGTTATGGGCGAGACAATGGCCACAACCCATTAACGAGGATTCAGTACGATGAGCGTCCACTACGATTGCTTGGTCGCAGTTCAACAAACCATCCGTGATCTTGACCTGGCGGGTGTCGCCGATGAGTCGGTGGTCGTTCTAAAGCTGCCCCTGTTGCGAGCACTGGCCGCCCGGTCGGTGAGCCTGCCGGCCGTGCTCATCACACCGGGGCAGACAAAGGCCGCGGCCGGTGGCGACAACGTGCAAGACGACACGGACCTCGGGTGTCGAGTTCTCATCGTCGTGGCCGACAATCAGGAGCGGACCGGGCAGGCGAATCTTGAAACGATGTCCGGCTGGGTGGAGCGGGTGCGGCGAGCGTTCCACAACAAGCGGCTGTCTGGCGTTTCGTCTGTCTACACCTGCGAGGTAATTCCGGGCGACACGGTTGACCCCACGGCGTGGGAGTTCAACTACCTGGCGAGCGGCATGACGGTGGTTTGCCGGTCGCGCGAAAAGCGGGCGTGATGCTGACACGGCGGGCACCCTGCCCCCGTGAACGCCATCGGGTAGTTGGCGCGGCCCGGTGGCGTTTTTCGTGCGCGGTCGGTTAGAGCACTGGTCACAGAAACCAGTTGCACCCATCCCCCAAAGCGGTGGCGTCACTGACGCCCAATAACCCCGGATAATCCAGGTTAGACCACTGGTTTCTTGTTTCCCGGATTCGCCTCTAGCACGGGGGAAAGCCTGTTTTTAGGTGGCGTCAACGTGTCCTGTTTCGGTAATTAGGAAACCAGTGCTCTATCCCCTGAGCTACTGGGGCGGGAGGGCCAATTATCGCCGTTCCCCCGTAGGTTGCCAAGGCCACGGTTGGAAGTCCGAGGGGCGGCAATCCTATCGGGCCGCGGTGTTTTGGCGATACGGCAATCTCGCCAGCCCGCGCGTCGTCCTGACGGCAAAGTGCGACGGTTGGCAGAAGTAATCAGCCTATCGGCAATTTCGAGCAATACGCCTATCTGCGGGCCTCGTTTCGGCGCCCGGCAGGGGGGGACAGGCCGGTTTGCGTCAAACTGGGCAATCTTTTCCGGTGGTGCGTCCGCCCGTCAAGCGTGCATGTTTGCCTGACCGATCTACATTAGGTCCGGAAAGACCGAGTTTCGGCAAGCCGGACCGCGCTTTCAACAAGGCGATGACGCGAGAGTCACGGTCCGGCAGTGGAGCGGAGATCGTCTGGGCCACGAACAAACCAAACGCGCTGGTCGGATGTCCGAGGTTGGGTAAGCTGGGAAAGTCGAAGGCCGAATGCCCGATCTCCCGGCGTCACCTCCGGTCCCGAGCCGGGGCTCCTTCTAGCTCGACATCGACAGACTTCTCATGGCCAGACGACCCCGCCTTCGACGGCCTTCCCGCTCCTGTTTCTGGACAATCCTCGTTGTTTGGAGCGTGATTGCCGCGTGTGCCACGTCCAGCGCTAGGGCCTCAAAGCTGCGAGAAACGGCGGTGGTGCGCGCCGTGCGGCAAGCAAAAGTGGCCGTGGTGAATATCAAGGGCGAGAAGACCGTACCCGCCACCAGTTCGCGATTGGAGGGCTTATCGCCCGGACGCCGCGTGAACGGGATGGGCACCGGCGTGGTGATCGATTCGCGGGGCTATATCCTCACCAATTTCCACGTCGTCGAGGGGGTGAAGGAAATCAACGTGACCTTCGCCGATGGGAAGCCGACCCGGGCGGAGCTGGTTGCCCGTGACACGACGACCGACCTTGCCGTGATCAAGGTGCCCACAGAAGAGCCCCTGCCGATGATCACGTTGGGTACCTCGTCCGATTTGATGTTGGGCGAACCGGTGATCGCGGTGGGAAACGCCTACGGTTATGAGCACACGGTCACTCGGGGGATCATCAGCGCCTTGCATCGCGAGGTCCAGGTCAGCGATATCCAGTTCTACGACGATCTGATTCAGACCGATGCCAGCATCAACCCTGGTAACTCGGGTGGTCCGCTCCTGAATATCGACGGTGAGATGGTGGGCGTGAATGTGGCCGTGAGGGCGGGAGCCCAGGGCATCGGGTTCGCCATTCCGGTCGACATCGCCATCCGAGTGGCCGGCAAGCTCCTGGCCACGTCGTCTTCGGCTCGGGCTTGGCACGGCATTGAGCCGGTCGATCCAGCGGAGGGCACAGCGTCGGAACCGGAAACCGACGGATCGGGTGTCGCCGTGGCGGAAATCCAGGAGGGCAGCCCGGCGAGTCGGGCTGGCGTGGAGCCGGGCGACGTGATCACCATGGTTGGCGAAGATGAAATCTCCCGTCCGCTGGATTTCTATCGGGCGATGCTGGAGCGTGAGCCGGGCGAAGAATTGAAGCTGCAGGTGCGACGCTCCGATGAATCACTCGACGTGGCTCTTGTGCTGGCCGATATCCCGCTGCCACTGAAACCGATGACCAGTCCCGCCTGGGATATGCTGGGTTTGGAGTTGCAGCCGGTTCCCGCTGCCGAGTTCGCTCGCAAAAGCAGCCGCTATCGGGGCGGCTTGCTGGTGAAGGAAGTACGCTCGGGCAGTCCGGCGGCGGAACACGGTATCGCGCCGGGTGATGTGGTGGTGGGCATGCACGTCTGGGAGACCGTCTCGCTGGACAACGTCTCCTACGTTCTCCGTCGGCCCGATTTCGCCAGCCTCAACCCGCTGAAGGTGTTCGTTCTCCGCGACAAGGAGACGCTCTACGCCTATCTGCCCGTGGGAAAAGTGAAGACAGCCCGGCGGCAGTGATTGATCGCGGCCATCTCCAGGGGCTACAATGTCTCTCCATGGAAAGCCGACTGATCGACTGGCTGCGCGACCGACTGCCCGACCACCCGCTTCTCCAGGTGGGGTTGGGAGACGACGCCGCCGTGCTCCGCATGGCTGGGGCGGAGCGGATCGTGATGACAACTGATCTGCTCAGCGATGGTGTCGATTTCGTCGTGGGCGAGATGGATCCCCGGCGGATCGGCCACAAGGCATTGGCCGTCAATCTGAGCGATTTGGCTGCGATGGCTGCCCAGCCGATGGCCGGTGTCGTTTCCTTGTTGTTCCCCCATGGTGCCGACTACCAGTTGGCTGTCGGTCTGTTCGAAGGCATGCTGCCACTCGCCGAGCAGTTCAGTCTGGCGATGGCCGGAGGCGATACCAACTGCTGGCCGGGCGGACTCGCGATCAGCATCACGCTGCTCGGTCAGGTAACCGAACGGGGGCCACTGCTTCGCGGCGAAGCCCAGCCGGGTGACGCCGTGGTGGTATCGGGCGCGTTCGGTGGGAGCATCCTTGGGCGACACCTCGATGTATGCCCACGCGTGAATGAAGCCTTGGCCCTGCACCAAGGATACACGATCCATGCCGGCATCGACTGCAGCGACGGCCTGTCGCTCGATCTTTCGCGGCTGGCCGAGGAGAGCGGCCGCGGTGCGACGCTTGATGCCGGGCGGATCCCCATTCACGACGACGCCCGCCAACTCTCCCGGCGAGAGGCGGACGGAGCAACGCCGTTGGACCATGCCCTGGCCGACGGGGAGGACTTCGAGTTGATCTTGGCGGTGCCGCCCGACGAGGCCCAACGCATGGTCGCCGAGCAGCCCCTGGACGTGATGCTGACGATCGTGGGTGAGGTCACCGCGGAGCGCGGGCTCCGGCTGCGCGACCCTTCGGGCAAACTACAAGAACTGCGGCCGCGCGGCTGGCAGCACGGATAGAAGAACTCGGGATACACAGCCCATGAAAGAGCTAACCTTCGTTGCCGCGGATGAAACGGCCACGCGAGAGCTGGGCCTCGCGTTGGCCTCGGTGTTGCCGCGCGGCGCGGTCGTGGCGCTGATCGGAACGCTGGGAGCCGGCAAGACGCGGCTCGTGCAGGCGCTGGCCGAGGGGGCAGGGGCGAAGCCGGGTACCGCGGTCAGTCCCACCTTTGTGTTGGTAGGCGAGTATCGCACCGACCCACCCATCTATCATTTCGACGCCTACCGGCTCCGCGACGAAGATGAGTTCATGCAGCTCGGCCCCGACGAGTACTTCGAGGGGGAGGGTATCTGCGTGGTGGAATGGGCCGACCGCGTTGAGGATTGCCTGCCGGGCGATCGGCTGGAGATCGAGATCGCCGTGAAGGGCGAGCAGAAGCGGGAGATGTTACTCCGAGCCACCGGCGCGCTACACCAGGCCGTGGTGCAAGGTTTGGCCGATCGGTTGGGCCACGATGGGCAATAAGCGGAAGCCGCAACGCCTTACCCTTCGTTGCCCGCTTCCGGCGACACGGCTTCAAACTCGCTCGTCTTGTCGTCCTCGGTGGGTTTGACCAGGGGCAACTCCAGGATGAAGCGCGCGCCCTTGTCGGGCTTGCTTTCGACGAGGATCCGCCCGTCGTGTTCCTTGAGTATCTTCTGGCTCACTGGTAGGCCGAGTCCGGTCCCCTTGCCCTTCTTGGTGGAGACGAATGGGCTGAAGAGTTGATCGAGCTTGTCGGGGGCGATGCCCGGGCCGTTGTCGGTGATTCGAATTCGCACGCTGTCGCGGGCCTTGTTCAGCCCGGTGCGCACCTCGACACGGCCGGTGTGCTCCGACTCGGATGCCGCGTCCAATGCGTTGGTGAGCACATTCAGCACGGCACGATGGATCGCCTCGGAGTCGAACACGCTATCGGGCATTTCCGGCATGGGGAGCCAGTGGAGTTCGACGTTCAATTCGTCGGCTCGCGACTGCATGAGTTCGGCCACGTCGCCGACCACTTGGTTGATATTGGCTTCGGATAAATCGGGCTCGCGCTCCTTGCTGAAGGTGAGCATGTCCATCACCAACTGCGAGATGCGGGTCTGGTTCTTTTCAACAATCTTCCAACCCTTGCCGACGACTTCTTCGTCGTGTTCCGACAACCCCATTTCGATCAGATAGCTGCCGCCGCGAATGCCCTGAAGAATGTTCTTGATGTGGTGGGAGAGGACGGCCACGGTTTGCCCGATGGCGGCCAGCCGCTCCGCCTGGACCATGGCCGAGTAATAGCGGGTATCTTCGATGGCCAGAGCCGCCTGATGGGCGATGGCGACCATCAACTTCAGGTGGTCCTGGGTGAACTTGGTCGCTCCGCCGGAGCGGACCAGGTCCTTGGCGCTGGTCGAGGTGTCGATGTAGATCACCCCGACCATATCGTAGCGACCTTGCAGTGGCACGCAGATCGCTTCACGCACGCCCATCTGGAGAATGCTGGCGGCCGGGCTGAAGCGGTCGTCTTGACGCGCGTCGCTGGTCAGCACGCCCTCGTTGCGCTGCGTGACGTAGTCCAGGATGGTGCGGCTAATGCTAATTTTCTCTTCCGCACTCACGCCCTGCCGCGTGCGCCGCACCTTGGGGACCAACTTGTTCCGCTCGGGATCGATCAACATGACCACGCCCCGGTCGGCCTCGACCCACTCGAAGATTAACTCCATGATCCGCTGCAGGAGCTGGTCGATATCGAGCGTGTGGCTTACGGCCAGCGCCGTGCGATACATAATCTGCAGATTGCTCCGCGCGCGGGCCAGCCATGAACTCTGGCTGGAGTCGGCGCGAGCGTCGAGAAAGCGACTACCTTCCTCCTGCGTCACGGAGTGCAGGATTTGGGAGGCATCGTCCGGCTGGTCGAGATCGACCGCATGGATCAGGTCGTCGTCGGCCTCGTCGCTGCTCTCGGTGTAGAGCATGAGCGTGCCGCCCACCTGAAGCTGATCGCCGCTTTGCAGCGGATGGCGTTCGGTGCGCGTGCCGTTGACGAAGGTGCCGTTGCTGCTCCCTAGATCGGCCAGCACGTAGGCGTCCCCTTCGCGGCGGAATTCGGCATGCTGGCGCGAGACCTCCGTGTCGTGCAATTGAACCGCCGCGGATGCATCACGACCGAGCCGGACGGTTGTCTCGTCCAACTCGAAGCGCATCCCCTGGTCGTGGCCACGAATAACAAACAGCGAAGGCACGAAAAGACCCTCTCCCACACCGGCGTTGAGCCGGGCGGCACGTCCGTGGCGCGCCGCGACCGGACTGGATTAGGTTCCCAACCCGACTCGGTTTCTCCGGGGCGATTCCGATGGCCGGTTAGCCGGAACACCCTATGTTGGAAAGCGGGTTGCCCGAGATCGGATTTCACGAGGCCGACGCATTCGGACGCCGAGCCCCTTAGCCCGGACGTCTCGAAGCGGCGAGCAGTTCTTCGATTCTACGGATTAGCGGCCCGTAGTGGTAGGGCTTGGGCACGTGCTCCCCGCGGGGGAATCGGCGGCGGCAGCCCTTGATGCCCCCCAAAAGAATCATCGGCGGTGCCGATTCCGACCTAGGCGACTGCTCCGGCGAGTCCAACTCTTCGGCGGCATCCCGCCCGGCGGCCTCGTCCATTTCCAAGTCGATCACGATCAAGTCGGGCCGAAGGCGGTCGGTCAGTTGGGTGCCCCGCGGCAGGGCGTCCGTCCCAATCGTCCTCACGCCCCGACGGGCCAACGCAGTGGCCAGCACCTCGCGGTTCTCCTCCGAGGGGTCCACAATTAGCACGCTGCACTGCTTCTTCACGGCCTTCTCCTTGGCGGGCATTGCACGAACGTCCCTGTTCGTGGCAGGTGGGCGGGGCAGAGCATAGCCGGCGGGGCTGTCCATGTCAAAGCCGGCTTGGTGGACCCTCGCCCCGAGGGTGCCGCGCGGGGGAAATCTCCGGCCAAACCGGGACGACCGCCCGGTGCCACGCCAGCGACCGCCCGGCCGATCCCGCCGAATTCCGTCGCAAAGCGTTGTCACGCGGCAGGTTGCGACTTTCCGGGGCATCGCCATTTTCTGGCCTTTACGCGCAGCGGTCTTCTCGGCAGAATACCGCCTGTTCCGTGCGGCAATTCAGCCGCTTGCGGACGCCCGGGCGACGGGAGGGAAACTCGCCGGCCGGAGCAGCTTTCTGGCAATCAGACCCAGTCGTTACGGCGATCGTCGCGCGGGCGGCGGCGTCGGGTCAAGGAAGACCACCCCAAGAAGCAAGGAGTGCTGAACGTGAGACGACTGATTCTTCTTTCGGCGGCCACGACCGCCACCCTGACCGCGGCGGCCCTGTTCCTCGGCAACGCCTCGGCTCAAGCCCCGCCGCGCGGCGGCAACGCCGGCCCTGGTAACGTTGCTCTGGTCGATGTGCAGTACATCTTCAAGAACCACCATCGGTTCAAGCAGCAGATGGAGGAAATGCGCAAGGACGTCGAGGCGGCCGAAGCGCAGGTGAAGCAGAAGACGGATCGCATCCGCCAGATGGCACAGCAACTCGACAAGATGACCAAGGGCACGCTGGAGTACAAGCGGCTCGAGCAGCAGATCACCGAGGAGCAGACGGGCCTGGCCATTCAGGTGCGCAAGCAGAAGCGGGAGTTCCTGGAACGCGAGGCCAAGGTTTACCACAACGCCTACAAAGAAGTTTGGCAAGAGGTTGACTACGTCTGCAAGAGCCAGGGGATCTCGCTGGTGCTGCGGTTCAATGGCGATCCAGCTGACGGCGACAATCCGGAGGAAGTGCTCCGCGATATCAACAAGCCGGTGGTCTGGTATCGTCAAGGGCTGGACATCACGCCGATCGTCCTCCAGGGAATCAACCGCGATTCACGCGGTGGCAGCGGCCCGGCGAACCATAATGCCCGGGGGAACAGTCCCTTCAGCCGGTAGTAGAAGCGGACCGGCGGAAACCCACTTGCGGGCGGTGCCCGTGGTCAAGGATGGCCGCGGCCTCACCGTGCGGACTTGTCTTGATGGATTTCGGTGAACCGGGGGGGGGCGGCTGCTCGTGGCGTCGCCCCCGCCGACCGGGATTCGATTACGACTTCCTGCGGTGGCTAATCAGATTTGGCGGCTTCCGGCCGTCGCGCGGTTTACTTTGCCACCGCTGGAGGCCACACGTCTCAGCACGGTCGCGTCGCTTCCTCGACTGGAGCGGCGCGACTACCGTCAAGGACGACGGTTTATTGCCCATGATCTCGGCACGCAATCAGCGCACGATTTCCACCTCGGCCACTGTGGCCGGGGTCGGCTACTGGAGCGGGCAGGATGTGACCATCGAGTTCCGTCCCGCGCCGCCGGATGCCGGCATCAGCTTCGTGCGGGCCGACTTGCCCGGCCATCCGCGCATTGAAGCCACGCTCGCCAACCGGACCGACACGCCACGCCGCACCACGCTCTGTTGCGACGGGGTTGGCGTCGGGATGGTGGAACACATCATGGCGGCGTTGGCGGGTATGCAGATCGATAACTGCGAGGTTTGGGTCGACCGGCCGGAAATGCCCGGTTGCGACGGTTCGTCCATCGCCTTTGTCGAGGCGCTCTTGCAGGCCCATCCGGTGGAACAGGCCGCGCCGCGGAAACTGCGCATCGTCGAGCAGACCATTCGCCGCGGCAGCGAGCAGAGTTGGATCGAGGCCCGGCCGGTCAGCGGTAATCGGGCGATCCTTCGCTACGACCTGGATTACGGCGCGGGCAACTCTATTGGCCGGCAGTCGCTGGAGATCACCCTTTCGCCGCGGTTCTTTCAGTTGAGTCTGGCCCCCGCTCGGACTTTCATGCTGGAGCAGGAAGCGGCCGCCCTGCGCGCCCAGGGGCTGGGACTGCGGGTCACCACCCGCGACTTGCTTGTCTTCGGCCAAGACGGGCCGATCGACAACCCCTTGCGTTTTCCCGACGAATGCGTGCGTCATAAGCTGCTCGACATGGTGGGCGATTTGGCGTTGGCTGGCTGCGACCTGGCCGGCTGTTTTCACGCCCACCGCAGCGGGCATCAGTTGAACGCCGAGGTTCTCGGCGGCATCGAGCAGTTGGAGGAAACCCCCGTCCGGCTCCGCCGTTGCGCCTAGTACCGCGCGTTTCGACGCTGCGGGGCCGCCCATCGACTTGGAAGGAAACAGCCCATGGCCATTCGCATTGCCGAATTCGCCTCCGTCGACCCCAAGGCCCAAATTGACGAAGGCGTGGAGATTGGCCCGTTCTGTGTCATTGGCCCGCATGTTCGCATCGGCGCGGGTACCCGCCTGGAAAACCATGTGACGCTGATGGGACGCGTGACCATCGGCGAGCACAACCACGTTTACCCGAATGTGGTTATCGGCGGCGAGCCCCAGGACGTCAGCTACTGCGGCGCCGACACCCAGGTCATTATCGGCAACCACAACATTTTTCGCGAAGGGGTGACGATCAATCGGGCATCGGAAAAGGAAGACGGAATCACCGGCGTGGGCGACCATAACTTCCTGATGGCCTGCTCCCATGTGGCCCACGATTGCAAGCTGGGCAACCATATCATCATCGCCAACAACAGCCTGCTGGGCGGACACGTGCATGTTCACGACCATGCCTCGATCTCCGGCAGCGTCGCCATCCATCACTTTGCCACCGTGGGAAGTTACAGCTTCGTGGGAGGGCTCAGCGCCGTGCGGCACGACGTGCCGCCGTTCATGCTGGTCGACGGCGTCCCGGCCAAGCCACGATGCATCAACTCGGTCGGACTAAAACGTAACGGATTCACGACCGACATGCTGGCTGCCCTGCAGGAGGCCTACCGGCTGCTATTCCGCTCCCGCGTGGGACTCGACAACGCCCGCGAAATCCTCCGCTCCAGCGGTCAGTTGATTCCCCAAGTCAATCACCTGCTTGGATTCGTCCAACAGCAGCACGAGGGCGTTCACGGCCGCACCCGCGAAGCCATCCGCCGCGCGGCGTAAGCTCCCCGGGGGCGAGGCTCCCGCCGAGCTTGGGATGCCGCTGGCATCCTGCCAACGCCTCGGCCACCCAGCCGGGACGCACTCCGGATTGAAAGACGGATTGGCCGGGATGTGCCAGCATCGGGCCCGCTCCCAACCCGTGACAAAAGGGCTAACCGCGGACGCCGCTACCGAACGCCTTTTCGAGGACCTTACCATGACGCGCAAACTCAAGATCGCCGTCGTCGGCGCGGGCCGCCTGGGCGGCTTCCACGCCCAAAAACTGGCCGCTCATCCCCAGGTCGAGTTGATCGGGGTGGTCGATCCCGTGGCCGCACAGCGGGATCGCGTTGCCGCGCAATGCGGCTGCGCGGCCGTGGCGAACTTGGACAGCCTCCCCGAGCCGATCGACGCCGCCGTGGTGGCCGCCCCCACGCGGCTGCATCACCGCATTGGCATGGAACTGCTCACCCGCAACGTCCATGTCCTGATGGAAAAGCCCATCTGTGCCGGCGTATCCGAGGCCGAAGAACTCGTGGCGGAGGCCCGGCGTCGCGGGCTGGTTTTGCAGGTGGGGCACGTCGAACGGTTCAATCCGGCCCTAGACGCCACCTTGCCCGACCTCGAGGAGCCAAAGTACATCGAGACGGTTCGGGCCAGCGGGTTCACCTTCCGCTCGACCGACGTGGGCGTGGTGCTCGATCTGATGATCCACGACATCGATCTGGTGCTCTCGCTCGTTCGCTCGCCCGTCGTGCGTGTTGAGGCGATGGGTGTCTCCGTCCTGGGTGGCCACGAGGATATCGCCAACGCCCGACTGGAGTTCGGCTGCGGTTGCGTTGCCCAACTTTCGGCGTCGCGGGTCAGTTACGAGCCGGCCCGACGGATGCACGCCTGGACGCCGCGGAGCTTCGTGGGCATCGACTTTGGTGCCCGCGCAGCGTCGCTTGTCCGACCCAGCGAGACACTGCTGGAGCGGCAGTTCGACGTGGAGAGCCTTTCGCCGGACGAGGTGGAGCACCTGAAGACGCACCTTACCGAGGAGCACCTGCCCCGAGAGGTGATTGAGCGGGAAGCGGTGGACGCCCTGGCCCTGGAGACGGCCGACTTCGTCGACGCCGTGTTGACCGGCCGCGCTCCGCGCGTGACGGGCGAGGACGGTCGCGACGCACTGGCCGTAGCCGCGCGGGTGCTGGCGTCGATCGATGCTCACGCCTGGGACGGCGTGCCGGAGGGTCGCGTCGGTCCCCGTCTGGCTCCCACGCCGGCGATCGTGCCGGTCCCGCCGGTTTCACTGCCGATGCGACGATCGGCGTAGTAGGCAGGCACCATCCATAGCACCTGTCAATCGGCCGCGATGGGCTTGGTTCCCTTTCGGGTACGATCCCGGCGCCGCCTTGACCGTCATCCGGATTTGATCGGTAATCGATATTTTGGCGTTTGCGTCGATGTGCTCGGGGTTGCCGTCTCTCCGCCGCCCCTTTGCGGTGAGTGAAAGAACGAAGTGCGCATCCCTCGGCAGGTCGACGAAGAAGTCGTCGCCCGTGTCCTTTGTGACCGGCTTCTCCTCCCCCCCTGAGGCCAATCCGTGCGCGAATATGGAAGTCGTCTCGCAATCTTTGGAAGACCTTCTTCAGGTTTTTTCTGGGTCGCCGAACCTCCCCAAACGTCTTGCGAAACTCGTCCAAACTGCAAGTGATCGATTCGGGGTATTGGTCCAGCAGTTTAGCTTCGAGCTTCCTGCCTTCGGCGCAGAGCAACAAGATGCGCATGCCCCTGGCAATGGGGGCATCGCAGGCTTGGCGCCGGTACCCTACCTGCCGCGACGGGTCGTCAACGGCTTCAAGCGATCAATTTCCCGGGCCTCCTTGCTCCGCCGGGCGTGCCAGAGGTCCCAGTCTTGTTGGAGGCCAAGCCAGAAGTCGGCCGGCATGCCTAGCACGCGGGCCAGGCGGAGCGCCGTATCGGTGGTAACACCCCGTCGGCCGCGGACAATCTCGTTCAGCCGTGGATAGGAGACGCCCAATCGCTCGGCGAACTCGGTCTGAGTGACACCCAGAGGACGCAAGAATTCTTCGAGCAACATCTCACCGGGATGCGTTGGCGGTCGATTGGCGGGCAATCGCCGAGTTGAAGACCGGCTAGTGGTAGTCCGCGATTTCGACGTCGTCGGCATGGCCTCGCTCCCATCGGAAGCAAATCCGGTACTGGTTGTTGATGCGGATACTGTGCTGCCCCGCCCGTTCGCCCCTCAAGCGTTCCAATCGGTTTCCCGGCGGAACGGACAAGTCGCGCAAGTCACCAACTTGATTAATCTGGTCGAGCTTGCGTCGAGCCATTCGCCAAACGGCTTTCGGGCATACTCTGTTAGCGGCTCGCGTATCGGCACCGTCGAATACATCGCGGGTACCACGATCGCGGAAGGAGCGAATCATGACGTCTCATTATAACGGTCGCCGTAATAGTTGCCAAGACCAGCCTAACCGGTCGAGGTTGCCCGCGCCCTTTGAGCTGAAATCACTGCCAAAATGCCAGGGGCACCCGCTAACTAGAGCCGAACAAGGTGCTGACGTAGAGGTTGAAGTCACGCCAAGTCCCGATCCTCGAACAGCAGCAGGGCCAGCAGCAGGGCCAGCGTGCTGTAGAGCAGCCAGTAGACACCGGCCATGCCCAAGTAGCTCAGCGGGATCTCGCGCCCCTGGGAGATGGCGGCGTAGACGTTGAAATTGTTCAGCATCGGCAGCACCGTGGCTAACAGGTCGGCCATGAAGGCCACCACGGCGAAGCGGCCCACGGCCGACTCGGCGAGCAACGGCGTCAGGTGCCCCAGGGCGTAGATCGACGCGCAAATCACCAGATTGGGCACCAGCGGCAACCGCGTGGAAATAGCCACGCCCAGGGCGACGAACACGGTGGCCTCCATGAAGGCCAGCGCCAAGCCGGGGGCGATCTGAATCATCTCCGCCTCGCATTCCGCGACGGTCGGATCGGGGGCCGCCGTTTCGCGGGCGTCGTATACCACCTTGTACGAGACGGTCGCCAGGAACAGCGAGCCGAGCACAATGAACAGCACGGCCACTACGCCCACGATCCCCAGATACTTCCCCAGGATGAACTGCCGGCGTCCGACCGGCTTGGACAACAGCGTCAGGGCCGTCCGGCCGTCGATCTCCTCGGCCACCGCCGCGCTGGCCGTCCACAGGGCCAGCACGATCGACAGCACCATGAGGATCGTCAGGCCGGTGTCCTTGAGCATCTTCACGTCCTCGCCGAACGTGTAGTAGGGAATCACCGGCAGTAACAGGAGAACGATGACTCCGCCGCCCAGCAGGACGGGGAAGAAAGGCTGCGAGGCGGCCTCCTTGGCCGTGGTCCAGGCGATGGCCGCCGTCTTCGGCGCGACTAGGCTCAGCAGATAATAGACACCCACCAACAGGGCGACGGCCACCACCACGCCCACCAGGACAATCGGTAGCGTGCGGAGCCACGTGACCACGGATGCCAGCGGCAGGACGGAAGGAACGTGATCGGAAATCGTCGGCAGGATCATCTGGCGAATGACCGCGTTGAGGCGGCGAGATGTGGCGAGTCAATGTCTGATTTCAAAACCACTGAACTTACGCTTCGGCGGCGATGATTGTTCGTCCACCCGGGTAATGTACCGCCCGAAATGATCCCGGATGGCCGCGATCAGCCGGTCGATCTCGTTCGGCTTCCCCTCGACCTGTAGCTCCACCCGACCGTCGGCCAGGTTCCGGACAAAGCCCGAAACGTCCAACTCCGAGGCCAGTTGACGCACCGTGTAGCGAAAACCGACGCCCTGCACGCGTCCGTTGAAGTAGGCTTGGCGGTGTTGTCGATCGTCGGATTCGGTCATGGCGTTGGGTGGCCGGGGGGCAAGGCGCGAATGGGCGCTACGGCACCGGTCGATCGGAAGATCATCGCATCACCGCGAGCCCGGAACCGGCGGATCGAGGTCCGGAGGCCTGTTTGCCGCCGGCTGTCAAGCGGGGGCTTTGGCCCGCGAGTGCTGTGCCGCACCTTTCGGACATTGTAGCCCCATCTGGTCAATGACACAGCCGGGGCGGCCCACAATCCGTTCGCGCGGCCGCGTTCTCCCGGTTGCTGCCGGTTTCATCTTGACCAAGTTCATCTTGACCCAGGGGGGCCGCTTGACCTACGCTTCGGCCATGATCCACGGATTTCCGCCACCGCCGCGCGCCCTCCGCCGCCTGTTGCCGGTCGTGCTTGCCATCCTGGGGCATATTCTGGCCGGTGGTGGATTCCCGGGCCGGCTGTCCGCCCAAACCGCGGAACCCCAAGCACCGGCCACGCCTGCTGGGCGGCACCCGGGCTCCGAGGCCGAACTCACACCCCGCGAGGGCGTCGTTGTCATGCGGCGAGGACAGGTGGTGGAGGGAAAGATCTCCCGCTCGGGCGACCACTATTACATCGTCCTGCCCCACGGTGAAATCCGTCTCCGCGTGGCCGATGTGGACTTCGTCTGCCGCGACCTCGAAGAGGCCTACCACAAGAAGCGGGCGGTGCTGCCCGCCGGCGATGTGCACCGGCACCTGGAGTTGGCGCGCTGGTGTCAGCACAACGGGCTGCTAGGGCACGCGGCCGAGGAATTGTTGGACGCGGCCAAGGCCGACCCGACGCATCCGATGATCGGCGTAATGCAGCGGCGGCTGCAAATGGCCTTGGAGGCCTCGCGGAATCCGCCGTCCGAGCGGCCAGTCCCGCAACGTGCCGGGCCGTCGCGCGACGACTTGGACCGCTTCACACGGCACCTGCCGCCGAACGCCGTGGCCGAGTTCACCGAGAGCGTGCAACCGTTGCTGTTGAACAATTGCTTGGGCAGCGGATGCCACGGTGCCCAAGCGGCCGGCGGTTTTCAGCTGATGCGCGTTCCCCGCGGCCGCCCGCCGGGCCGACGACTCACACAACAGAATCTCCACAGCGCGATGCAGTGGATCGACCGCGACAACCCGTCCAATAGCAAGCTGCTGACCGTCCCCACCGAGCCACACGGCACGGCCAAGACGGCCATTTTCACGCACGCCAACGACCCGTCGCTGCGCGCCCTGGCCGGCTGGATCGGCAGCCTGGCCCGGCGCAAGCCGGCCACGGTGACTGACTTCGGCTCGCCGGCAAATCGCCTTCAGCCGGACGTCCAGACCGAGCGGCGCGAGGCAGGCATCTCTCCGCCGACAGCGGCCGGCTCTCCGCCCTCGGAGAATAGCGGCACGACGCCCGCGGCCAAGATGCTCCGCAATCGGCCGGACTTTCCGCGGGGCATCCCGCCAGGGCAGAGCAGTCCGGACGTGAAACGGGGTGCCTGGGACCAGCAGTTCCCCTCGTCCGACCCCTCGCTCGACACTCCGGAGCAGATCCAGGCGAAAGACTCCCGCCCCCTAGACCCCTTCGATCCCGACGCGTTCAACCGACGGTATCACGAGGAAGATGGGTAACGGAAGACGGCTCAGGGGCGAACGCGACAGTTTGGCGGCTGCGCAATCGATCGGAAACGAGCGGCTTTCGGTTCCGAAGGTCACTTCATCGACAGCGGGCATGCCGAACTGGTGTTTGCCAGCCGGTGTGGCGCCGCGATGCTTCATTCGCCTGGTCGCGTCAGTCCGCCGCTGAGCAACATGCCGTCGATCCGCGAGGTGGCCAGCCAGAGATTCTCCAGGCTGTTCACGTAGTCGAGGCTGGTCTGGAAGTAGGTGCGTTGGGAGGTGAGCAATTCTAGATAGCCGAACTCGCCGTCGGCGTACCCTCGCTGGACGAGGGCAAGACTCTCCGTTGCGGTTGGTAGGATCTCGTCGCGGTAGTGTCGCACTTGTTGCTGGGCGTTCTCGTACCGGTTCATTGCGTCGGCCAAGCGGTGTTGGATCGCGAGTTCCACCCGTTGAACCTCGCGCCGAGCAGCCGTGAGTTCCGCGTATGCCCGATGGATGTTGCCCTGGTTGCGGTCGAATAGTTTCAAAGGCACGGCCACGGAGACTGACGCCACCGTATCTTCCGACGCATTGTTAAAACGCGTTCCCGCCTCCAGCTCGATGTTCGGCACGCGACCGGCACGCTGCCGGGCCACATTGCATCGGGCGCGTTCCACCTCGGACCAAGCCTTGGCCAGTTCGGGGCTGTGGCCCAGCAGGCGCGAGAGTGCCTCGCCCCACGTCAGTTCGGCGGGCGTCTGTTCGAGCTTGTCCTCCAGCGGCTGGCGCTCCATGCCGGCGATCCCGACCACGGCGGCCAGTTGCTGCCAGGCCGCCACGTGGTCGTTGCGAGCGTTGTCCAATTTCAGTTGAGCCGACTGCAATTCGATCCGCGCCTCCAGCAGATCCACCCGGCTCACTTCGCGCGCCTCGAGCAATCGTTGTGCGGTGTCGACACCCTCCCTGCCGATGGCGACCAGATTCTTCTGGAGTGTCACGGTCCGCTGCGCGGCCATGGTACGATAGGCGGCCGCGCGGACATCGTTGATCACGCGTCGACGTTGGATTTCCCACTGTCGACGAGCGGCCGCGATCTCATGGCTCACCACGGCCCGATTCAAACGCAGCTTGCCGGCGGTCACGAACTCCTGCGCGACAAACGCCCCCTGTTGACCGGCCGTGCCTTCATCGCCAATTTCTTCGCCCAGGTAGCCGGCCACGGGATTGGGGTAGAGGCCTGTCTGGACGTACTTGCCGCGCAGTGCCTCGATGTTGCGGGCTGCCTGAGCGAGGGTGGGGTTGCTCGCCGCGGCGAGCTGTTCCAGTTCCGCCAACGTGAGGTAGTCGGCCGAGGCCTCCGCGGCAAGCGGCGGTGGGTCCGGCAGCGGCACCCCCAACCTCAGCGCCGTGCGGTGCTCGGACCACGCTTCGGTACGACCTGGCGAATCCGTGGTGCGAACGGAAGCCGTCGAATGAGTCGCCGGCGCGCTGTCGGCCAATGGAGCCGAGTGAGGCAAGCGTAGCACTCGCAGTGCGGAGGACTCGGGGCGGTCGGTGGGATGGGGCTCTTCCGCGGCGGCGCGCGCGGAAATCAGCGCTACGCACGAAATGAGCAGCAGGACGGACCAGGTGGCACGTGCGTTGGGTGGGCTTGGCACGGTACGCCTTTAGCTCGGGGAAGGGCCTGTTGCGGAATTCGGGGCGGGCCGGACCCCACCACGATCCACGCATGGCGGTTTGGGCCCTATCGGGTGGTATCGGCAATATGCGTCGAAGGGGTTGAGATGATTAACCGGTTAAAAACGAAAAGAACGGTATTTCCTGTGGTCAGGCCGGTTGCGTCGCGCGATTCCTGGGGGCGGGGACAGAGAGGGCCGTCGTTCGCAAAAAGTGGCTGAACGCGTGCGAACGGGCAAATCGCGCACTGGAGAAGCCGGCCGGTTAGGGGGAGAAACGCGGGCACTAGGCGGCACTTCGGGGATCCCAGGCGGCTCGGCCCCGCTCCAGGGCATTCACGGGCCGTCGGGGGACGTAGAACCCGGTACGCCCGGCCGATTTGGTCACCAATCCCTGCCGAAAACTGGTCGCGAAGTGGAGACGAGCGGGCTCGAACCGCCAACCCCGGGCTTGCAAAGCCCGTGCTCTCCCAATTGAGCTACGTCCCCAGATTGTCGTGATCACACGGCAGCGGAAGCAAGCGGCGAGTTGGCCGCATGGATTGCCGACCGAATCGGGGCAGCGGGGTGCGCCGCTTCGGATACCCAGACAACCCCTGACCTTAGCATCGATTGCCCCCCCTGACAAGTCGGCGGCGGCGCGGTAGCGTCTCGACTCGGGAGTTCATTGCCATGATGCTCGACGACGCAAAAGCAGACGGCGGTCGAAGTGACGGCGATTTGGCCGCCATGAAGCGCAAACTTCGCGCCCAAATGCGCGCCTGGCGGCGTGGCTTGCCGGGGCTCGACGCCCGGGGCCGCCGCATCTGGGAGCGGGTGCGTGGTCTGGACGTTTATCACCGGGCGGATACCGTCATGTGCTACGTGGCCTTGGGCGACGAGGTCCCCACACAGCCGGAGTTCCCCCGCCTTTGGTCGGAGGGCAAGCGGCTGGTCGTGCCGTATTGTGTCGGCGACCGGCTCGGGCTGTTTCACCTCCAGACGGAGGAAGAACTCGCCCCCGGCACGCTCAAAATCCTCGAGCCGCGAGAGCATCTCCGCACGCTGCGAGAGCGCGCCGTACCGCCGCATGAGATCGACTTGATCTTGGTGCCCGGCCTCGCGTTCGATCAACAGGGTAACCGGCTGGGGCAGGGCGGGGGCTACTACGATCGGTTACTGCGTCAGGAGGAGGTGCGCGCGGCGACGATCGGCTTGGCTTTCGACTGCCAGATCATCGACCGAGTGCCCAGCGCGCAGCACGATGTGCCGGTCGAGGTAGTCGTCACTGAGTCATCCGTTTATGGGGTAGGGCATTGATGCCGGCGCGGCTGGCGTAGCATCTCGGCGGTGGCGATAGGCCAGTGGGGCCGCGACGGCAAATCGGGATCAGGCCTTAATCGGGCGCGGCACGATAGTTGGCCAGTTCATCTTGACGGGTTTGCTCGCTCCAATCGAGCGCCGCGGCCATCCACTGGGAAACCTGCTCGGCCAGCGTGAATGGATCGCGGTACCAGTAGTGCCAGTTCGCGCGGCGTCGCATCACGTCGTCCAAGTGCACAGCCCATTGCTCGTGGCAAAAGCGAGCAATTATTTCACGGGAAGGATCGGGTGGGATGATTCCGCTGGTGGGGTCGACCGACGGGGCCGCAGCGGCGCTGGGCCTGGGTGACGGGACGGTGAGTTCGGGCAGCAGCGGCTCGTCGGCGGTTGTGCAGGGACGCTGCTCCATGTCGGCCTGTTGGAGAACGGCATCGATGGTTTGCCTAGCGATGTGCCGATAGGTAGTCAGCTTGCCACCGGCCACGTCAATCCAACCCGGTTTGGGTGAACGAATCTCATGGGCGCGGGAGATGTCGGACGGTTTGCCGCGGCCGCTGTCGATCAAGGGGCGCAGCCCGGCCCAGGTGCGGATCACCTCGTCGCGACGAATAGCGGCATCGGGGAAGCCATGATTCACCGCCGCGAGCACCTGCTCGATGTCTTCCTCGGCGGTGGCCACGTCCTCGGGCCGGCCCTCGTAATCGGTGTCGGTGGTGCCCAGTATCGTGCGCTCGCCCCAGGGGATGGCAAACAGAATGCGGCTTCCCTGCGTGAGTACCACGGCGTCGGCCACCGGAAGGCGACCCCGTTCGATCACCAGGTGGACACCCTTTGTCAGACGCAGCCGCAGGCCGGATTGGGGGATGGACGGTGCCCACGGACCGGTGGCGTTGACGATCACCGTGGCCTCGCAGCCGATTTCGCGGTCGGCGAGGGCGTCTTGAAGCGTGACTTGCCAACGGGCTGGGCCCGGTCGGCCCTCAACGTACCGCATTTGGTTGAGGAGCAGCGCCTCGTGTCTGGCGGCGGAGCGGAGGGTGTCGATCACCAGGCGGGCGTCGTTGGTCATGGCGTCGAAGTAGCGGACCGATCCGCGCAGCCCATCACGTCGAATACCCGGCACAAACGCGCGCGTTTGCTCCGCGCCAAGTCCCTGCGATGAGCCCAAATTGCCATGTTTCAGCAAGGAGCCACCGGCCAACATGTCATATAGTTTCACGCCGATCCGGAGTTGCCAAAGCGGCCACTGACCACCGCGATAGGCGGGGAAAACGAAGGCCAACGGATCGCACAGGTGCGGTGCAATGCGGTGCAGGATCCGCTTTTCGTGGCTGGCTTCGCGCACCAGCCCCACGTGGCCTTGTGCAAGGTAGCGCAGCCCGCCGTGCAAGAGTCGACTCGTGCGACTGCTCGTGCCCTGAGCGAAGTCGTACTGTTCAACCAGGGCGACGCGCAACCCGCGCATGGCGGCGTCGCGCGCGCAGCCCGCGCCGACAATCCCGCCGCCGACCACCAGCAAGTCGAGCGGCTCGCGCTGCAGCCGGGCGATCGTCTCTTCGCGGGTGAGGGGAGCTTCGATTTTCGGCATGGTGTGTTCGGTCGCGGATACGTGTTCCGTGGCGACGAGGTGACGTGTTACTTGGACCAGTGTTTCGCCCGCTCGACGGCCCGCGCCCAGCCGTCGCGGAGCCGGGCCCGGTGTGTCGCGTCGATGGTGGATTGGAATTCGCGGTCCAGTTCCCATTGGCGGGCTAGTTCAGCCTGATCACTCCAGAACCCGACGGCCAGACCGGCCAGATAGGCGGCACCGAGGGCCGTGGTTTCGGCAAGGCTCGGTCGGCGGACCGGCGTTTGAAGCAGGTCGGCCTGGAATTGCAGGAGCATGTCGTTCACGCTGGCCCCGCCGTCCACTTTCAGTTCTTTGAGATTGATGCCGGAATCGGCCTGCATGCAGTCGATCAGCTCGGCCGACTGGTAGGCCATCGACTCGACAGCGGCTCGGGCCAAGTGGGCGGCGGTGCTGCCACGCGACAGCCCCAGGATGGCGCCTCGGGCGCTCGGGTCCCAGTGTGGTGCGCCAAGTCCGACCAGCGCTGGTACGAAGTAGACACCGCCGGCGTCGTCCACTTCGGCGGCCAGTTGTTCGATCCGCGCGGATGATTCAATCAGACCCAGGCCGTCGCGGAGCCACTGCACGACCGCCCCGGCAACGAACACGGAGCCTTCCAGGCAATAGGTGGTCTGCCCGCCGATTGTCCAGCCGACCGTCGTTAGCAATCGATGATCGGAGGCGACCGGCGTCTCACCCGTATTCATCAGCAGGAAGGCCCCGGTGCCGTAGGTGTTTTTCGCCGCTCCAGGCTCAAAACAACACTGACCGAACGTGGCTGCCTGCTGATCGCCAACCAGCGCCGCCACGGTGATGGGCCGGCCGAACAAGGCCGCGTCGGTCTCGCCGTAAACGCCGCTGGTGGGCCGCACCTCGGGCAGCACGGCCCGGGGCACGTCAAGCAATCCGAGCAGTTCATCGTCCCACTGGCCGCGGTGGATGTCGAACATCAGCGTGCGGCTGGCATTGCTGGCGTCGGTGGCGTGAATTCGCCCGCCGGTTAGCTGCCAGAGCAGCCAGGTGTCGATGGTGCCGAAGAGTACCTCCCCGCGTTGGGCTGCCTCGCGCAGGCCGTCGTTGGTGTCCAGCAGGTGCTTCACTTTCGTGCCGGCGAAGTAGGCATCCAGCACCAGGCCCGTCTTGCGACGGAAAAGCTCTTCGTGGCCAGCGTCTTTGAGCTGCTCGCAGATCGGCGCGCTAACGCGGCTTTGCCAAACGATGGCATTGCCCACGGGCCGACCCGTCTCGCGACTCCAGATCACCGTCGTCTCGCGCTGATTGGCGATGCCGATCGCCGCCACCTGCTTGACCGAGCAATCGGCGGCTGCCAGTGCCTCCTGGGCCACGGCGAGCTGCGACTGCCAGATCTCTTCCGGATCGTGTTCCACCACGCCGGGGCGGGGAAGTATCTGGCGGAACTCGCGTTGGGCCGAGGCGGCGATCCGTCCCCAATGGTCGAAGAGAATCGCCCGACTGGACGTGGTCCCCTGGTCGAGCGCGAGGATGTAGTCCGGCATGGCAAAACCCCGTGATTGCCCGCGTCGCACCTTGGTGGTCGCTCCTCGTCGGAATGGTCAGTCTATCCGGACCGCCGGGAACGTACAACCGACCGACGCCAGGGAACCGGCAACAGGGAACCGAGGCCAGGGAACCGGCACCAAGGACATGGCCTCCGCAAAGCATGGGTTGCCGCTTCGGCGGGATTCCGCTACCTTCGGACGTTTTCACGCAAGCAACGGCCCGGTAGCTGTCCTCGTGCAACAGAATGTCGACTCCGCGCCCCACGCAACCCGCCCTCCTCCTGATTGGCCCCACCGGTTCCGGCAAGACGCCGCTGGGCGAGCTGATCGATCGCAACGGCCTTTGGGGCCGCGCTTGGCGCCACTTCGACTTTGGCGCCACGATGCGGTCAGCAGTTGCCGCGGCCGAGCGGGCAAGCGCGGCGGATCGCGGGAATGAAACAGCGGTACCTTCGCTTTTCACGCATCTCACCGTGGCCGACATCGAGCTGATGCGCGACGTGCTCCGCCGGGGCGTGTTGCTCGAGGATCATCAGTTTTCCATGGCCCGACGATTGCTCGATTGGTTCTTGGATCGGCCGGCGAATGGGAAACCGAGCCCGCCTGAAGTCCCCACCGATCGCCGCAAGACATGGCTGGTGTTGAATGGGTTGCCGCGGCACGTCGGGCAGGCGGAAGCCATGCGCGAATGGGTCGACGTGCGCGGCGTGGTCGAGTTGGCATGTGATGCCGAAATGGTGCGGCGACGGATCGCCCGAAACACGGGCGGCGACCGTGGCGAACGCACCGACGACAGCGCCGCCGAGATCGCCAGAAAGCTGGATACCTACCAGCGCCGCACCGCGCCGTTGCTCGAGTTCTACGGTCGGGCCGGCGCAACGCGGCTTCGCATCGATGTATCCGCGGAGATGGGCCCGCAGGCGATGTGGGCCGAACTGCAACAGGCGAACGCCGCGGGAATGGCCGGGTGAAGCGAATTGCCCCATCGGACTGAGCCGGGTGGGGGCGCCGCGATGGAACCACCTCGCACCTCGCTCACGGCAAGCGCAGTCGTCCACCGGCGAAGCTGAGCGGTTGGGGCTCGTCGTCCACCGCGCATCGGGGATGGGCGCGCAACTGCTCGGCCAAGTCGGGGGTAACGTGCAGCGTGCCCAAATGCAAGGTGTTGGGGATGAACATCCAGCCATGGTCGCCCCAGCGCTGGCGAATCCGCGCGACCAGTTGTTCGTCGTCGTCCACCGTACAGGGGATGGCCATCCGTCGCATCTCGCCGGTGGTGAAGACATTGGTGAATGTCTTGTGTTCGTCGATGGCGTCGCGGAGTCGGCGGGTAATGAAGTCGGCCAGCCCCACGCCGATGGCGTTCCCTTTCGACGCTTCGGCCAGTTCCAAGGCGGCGATGACGTTGATGCGCGGCCGATCGAGGTCTTCACCTCCGCGGACTCCGCGGTAGCCGATCACATTCGTGTCCATGCCAGCCCCGCTGAACGTCTTGCCGATCTGGCCGATTACCAGCACGTTCAGTTCGTCGACCGGCAGCGCGGGGAAGTAGTGCCGGTGCCGCTGTAAGAGCCGCGGCTCGGTGGCCAGAATCTCCTCCGGCCGCACGGCGTGTAACTCAGCCGTGCGGTCGAAGCCGTCTTCCAGGATGGCCAACCCGGCGAAGATCTTTCCGGACCCCACCACGCAAGCGCCCATTTGAAGGAGCATGTCCTTCATCACCGGCGTGGGGGCGGAGTGGAAGGTGGTGGCCGAGTTGATCTTGCCCATGCCCACGACCATCATCTTGGTCAGCCCGCTCTGCACCGGGCCGGCGAAGCAGGTGTGCAATTTCACCCGATTGAGCACGAGCACCCCGGCTGCTTCGTGACAATGGCGATCCATCCACACATCGCCCGTGGCCACACTGCCCACGCGGACGACGTCCATCGTGGCGCGGATGGGCATGCCGAGAGCGTCCTCGGTTAGCCCGAGCGATTCGACCATCGCCCGCTGCCCTTCGGCGGTGGCCCCGTTGTGCGAACCCATGCATGGAGTGAGGAATGGTCGGGCGCCACGCTGCCGCAGCCACTGGCCGGCGGCGCGGGTGATCTCCACGATCCGGTGGATGCCCCGGCTTCCGGCCGTAATAGCCACGTCGCCCCGTGGTGGATCGATGCCCAGCGAATCGAGCTGGCGATGGACCTCGCCCGCGACGTCGTCGATGGGGTTCGAGATCAGCCGTTGGCTGACGCGGTGGACAAGGAAATGGTTTGGCATGGCGCGGCTGGCAAGAGTTTGTCACGAAACAAGCCAATTATACGAGCATCTCCGTGTGGCCGCCATTGGCCCATGGCGATGCGGGTGATGGATTCCCGTGCTGGATGCTTCGCGCGTCGCCCACGTTCTGGTAGTGTGAGGTAAGACGCGGCGATCGGCCGCCACGTGCGGGGTCGACGCGTCCACTTCCAGCTATTGGAGGATTCGCAAATGGTCGATCAACCACAGCTTTCCAGGGCCGACTGGACAATCGTCGTTGAACTGCTGGAGCGGGAACAGTCCGAACTCCATCCCGAGATTCGGCACACGCGCTCCCGCGGCCTCCGCGAGCAGTTGCATGAACGCCTGAAACTGGTTCAGGCATTGCTCGAGAAACTCCGCTCACTGGCCGAGCCGGTTGAGGAGTGAGTGGCTGCGGATGCCCGCGGGTTCGGGTCATTCCCGTTTTGCAGGGGGCGGTGACCGAGGGCTTCGGTTCGAATCATCCTGTCGCTTTCCCTGCCACCCACTGAGAAATCCCGACCCCTTTTCGCCAAGCTGGGCACTGTAAGGGTATGACAGCGGCAACGGCGGATCGACGAGCCGAGATGGCCGATCTGGTGCGAACGCATCAGGCGGGTGTGTGGCGGTATCTCCGCTTTCTCGGCTGCGACGCCGGCGAGGCCGACGACTTCACGCAGGAAACGTTCCTCGTGGTGCTCCGCGACGGGTTCGAGCAGCGATCGAAGGCCCAAACGGCGGCCTACCTCCGCACGGTCGCCCGAAATCGGCTGCTGATGAGCCGACGCCGGCGGAAATGCCGTCCGGCGGAGGTCGACCTGGAGGCGGCCGAAGCGGTTTGGGCCGAGGTGGCGGGCGACGATGGACTGGACGGCTATTTGGCCGCGTTGGCCGAGTGCCTCCAGTCGGCCATCGCCCCCCGGGCGCGTCAGGCCCTGGAGCTTCAGTACCGGGAGCGGGCGAGCCGGGCGGCCATCGCCGCCGAGTTGGACTTGGCCGTCGAAGGCGTGAAGACCCTGCTCCGCCGTGCCCGCGATGCGCTCCGCCAATGTGTGGAAAGGAAGATCGGACGATGAGCGAATCGAACCAACCGCCGCGCGACGAACTGGCCGATCGGCTGATGGATCAGGCCTTGCGCGAGACGCTCGGTGGCGAAACTCCGCCCGACCTGTCCGATCGCATCCTGGCCGCTGTCGAGGAGAAACCCCGTCCCTCGAACCAGCGAAAGGAGCGTGCGATGAACAGGTCAAGATTTTGGATGAAGGCGGGCTTCGGCGCCGTGGCCGCCTGCCTGATGGTGGGCTTCACCATTGCCATGCTGATGCCGGCGGTGGAGAGTACGCGTGACTCGGCGCGACGCGACAATATGGGTCAAGCCGCGGGTGAGATCGGGGCTGCCGAAAGCCAAGTGCCCCGCTCGGCCGGCCGGAACCCACGGCCCGATACGGACGAGTCGCGGTATCCAACGAGCCACGAGTTGGTTGAAACTGAAACTGAGGTAACGCCTGCGCCAGGGGATGCCCCAGCCCGTCCTCCGTCTAGCGATGCGAAGCCGCCCGTACGCCCGGGCGTGCCGCCGCCGCTGGATCCACAGATGAAGGTTGAACTGCACGATATCGGCACCCCGATTGCACCGCGTGGCGACATGCTTGATGAGGCTGGCGAAGGGTGGATGGAAGAATCGGGCGTCGCTAGCGCGCCGGGGAAAGGCGAGGCGATGTGGCACGACGATGCCGAAGGCGTCGGTCCAGGCCGGGGTGGCGATCAGTACAATCACCTGGTCGACAATCCGTTCAAGGCGGTCGTGGATCACCCGTTGTCGACCTTCTCGATCGACGTCGACACGGCATCGTACGCCAATGTGCGGCGGTTCCTGCTCAGCGAGAATCGGCTGCCGCCAACCGATGCGGTGCGCGTGGAGGAGTTGATCAACTACTTCGATTACGACTACGCTCCACCGACTGACGAGACGCCGTTCGCTTCGCACATCGAGGTGGCCGAATGCCCCTGGCGGGCCAAACATCGGTTGGTCCGCATTGGTCTGAAGGGTCGCGTGATCCCCGACGACGAGCGGCCGGCGAGCAACCTCGTGTTCCTCCTCGATGTGTCCGGCTCGATGGACTCGCCCGACAAATTGCCGCTGCTGAAAGAAGGCATGAAGATGCTTGCCCGACGGATGCGCGAGCAAGACCGCGTGGCGATCGTCGTCTACGCCGGCAGCGAGGGGCTGGTGCTTCCCTCCACACCCGGCAGCGAACGCGAGCAGATCATCGAGGCCCTGGACCGGCTCCAGGCTGGCGGGTCGACCAACGGCGGGGCCGGCATCGAACTGGCCTACCGCATCGCTCAAGAGAGCTTCCTTGAGGAAGGCGTCAACCGGGTTCTGCTTTGCACCGACGGCGACTTCAACGTCGGCACCACCAGCACCGGCGACCTGGTCCGAAACGTGGAGCAGAAGGCCACAGCGGGGGTGTTCCTCTCCGTGTTGGGCTTCGGCCGGGGTAATCTGAACGACTCGATGATGGAGGAAATCTCGAACAAGGGCAACGGCAACTATGCCTATATCGACAGCAAGCGGGAAGCCCGCAAGGTGTTGATCGATCAGCTTGGTGGCACCTTGGTGACCATCGCCAAGGACGTGAAAGTGCAAGTGGAGTTCAACCCGCGGCAGGTGGCCGGCTATCGGCTGATCGGCTACGCCAATCGGCTGCTGGCCCCGGAGGATTTCAACGACGACACGAAAGACGCCGGCGAGATTGGCGCCGGGCACACGGTCACCGCGTTGTACGAGATTGTGCCCGCCGGGGAGGAAGTGGCCACACCGGACGTCGACCCGCTGAAGTATCAGCCCAGCGGGGGTTCCACTGCTGGCTTGCCCAGCAGTGCCGGCAGCCCTGACCCTAGCGATCTCCCAGAGGAAGAGGAAACCGGCGATTCACCCTCGCCCCCGCAAGCGGGAGAGGGGAGTGTGATGGACGAGTTGCTTACCGTCAAGCTCCGCTACAAGCAGCCGGACGAGGATACGAGCAGCAAGTTGGAGTTCCCACTGGTCGACGCCGGGCAGCGGTTTGGCCAGACGGACGACGACTTCCAGTTTGCCGCCGCCGTGGCCGCCTTCGGGATGCTGTTGCGCGACTCGAAGTACAAGGGCGACGCCACCTACGACGCCGTGCTAGAAATTGCCGAGTCGGCCGCGGGCAACGATCCGCACGGCTACCGAGCGGAACTGATCGAAATGGTCCGCCGGGCGAAGGCGCTGACCCAGTGACGTGGCCGCGCCCAGGGGCCCTCACCCTGACCCTCTTCCAAACGGAGAGGCGACAAAATGAAACGCCCCTCTCTCGCTTGGCGGGAGAGGGGCGTTTGGCATTTCTCAACCGGTCGGTTCCGCCGCCGGTCGCTTTACTTCTTCAGCGGCGTCAGCTTCACGTTGCGGTAATCGATGGGCGTGCCTTCCGACTGCAGGCAGATCGCCCCACTGGTGAGCGGCTTGTCGGTCTTGGCATTGCGAAGGTTCGTGCACTCGTTCACCTTCTCGCCGTTAACGAAGACGGTGACGGTGTCGTCCTTGCAGATGATCCGATACTTGTTCCACTCGCCCAGCGGTTTTTCGGAATCTTCGGTGAGGTTCTTCACGCGTCGACCGCTACGGCGGGCTTTCTCGTTCGGCACGTCGCAAGTGGTGCCGATGTCCCAGAAGTCGCCGGCGTGGCCACTTTGAAGCTGCACCTCCAGCGAACGCGGCCAGATACCCAAGACGCGCGGATCGCCGGTATGGACCAGCACGCCGTTGTTGCCGCCGCGCTCCGGCCAGCGCCATTCCAGTTCGAGCACGTAGTCGCCATATTCCTTTTCGGTGCGAAGCACGCCGGCGGGGTTGCCACGGCAGTGCAGCACGCCGTTGTAGATCTGCCAGATCTCGTCCATTGTGGCGTCCTTGTCCTTCACGTCGAACGTCCAGCCGGACAGGTCCTTGCCGTTGAACAAGGCGATGCTCTCGCCCTCGGTCTCCACGGCCGTCAGTTGGCCGGCGCTGAGCAGCATGGCCGCCGCGATCAGCGCAAGTAGCAGGGTGACTCTCTTCATGGTGGATCTCCTTCACAAAATGGGGGAAGTGGGGGGAATCTGAAACGCAGGTTCACATTATGACCCAGCCGGGGGCGGATGGCAAGTGATTGCCCCGATGCCGGGCTCCGCTAACGCTGAGCGTCCTTCTTCAAATCGGCGATGAACCCGTCGAGAATGCTCTGCCAGCGGGCGGCCATCGCCTTGACTCGCTCGGGATGCTCCTCGGCCAGATCGCGAGTCTCGGAGCGATCGGTCGCCAGGTTGTACAGCTCCCAATCTGAAAGCCGTTTGCGCCGAACGAGCTTCCAATCGCCCACGCGGATCGCCCGATGGCCGCCGTGGCACCACCAGAGGGCTTCATGCTCGACGCTCCCATCCTTGGCGAAGGCCGGCACGAGGCTCCGCCCGGGGGTGGGCGGCACGCGTGTGCCATCAGGCGTCTCCTCCGGCCAGCTTCCCCCGGCCAGATCGAGCACGGTGGGAGCCACGTCGATGAAGTGACAGGTGTCGTGCCGCAGCTCACCCTCGGCCTCAATGCCCGCCGGCCAGTGGACAATCAGTGGCGACGCGATGCCACCTTCGTGGTTCCAGTGCTTGTGCAGGCGGTGTGGGGTGTTGGCGGCGGTCGACCAGCCCGGCCCCAGGCAGAGATAGCTTTTGGCCGAGCCGGGTGGGGCCGACTTGTCGTGGCCGCTTCCGCGGATGATCTGCTCGGCGCTGGCGCCGTTGTCGGAACCGAAGATGATTAGCGTGTCGTCGAACGCGCCCATCGCTTTGAGCTGATCGACAATCCGCCCGATTTCGGTATCCATTCGCGTGATCATGGCGGCGTGAATGGCCATCTTCTTGGCCTGGAACTCTTTCTGCTCGGGGGTGAGATCTTCCCAAGCGACGGCGAAGGCCTCTTCGCCCGGCCCGATGTCCTTGCGCAGTTTCTCCGGCGAGAGGTTCCACGGTGGAATAACCTTCTCGTCGCGCGGGGGCAAGGGGCAGTCGATCAGTCCCATTTCGCGCATTCGCTGCCAGCGGCGGCGGCGGATCACATCCCAACCTTCATCGTAATGCCCTTCGTAGGCGGCGATGTCGTCCTTCAGCGCGTGCAACGGAAAGTGGGGTGAGTAGAACGCCACGTATTGGAAAAACGGGGCGTCGCCATGATGCTTGCGGTGGAGCTTCAGACACTGGATGGCGTGATCGGCGATGGCCACGGTCGAATAGTAGCCTTCGTCGGTGCGGGCGCCCGGGGCTCTGATTCCGTCTTCCTCCCAGATGCCCGTGTTGAAGAAGCGATCCCAGTCGCAGCCTCCGCGATGCGCGCCCCAGGAACGCTCGAAGCCGCCGGCCTTGGGCTGCCCGTCGACATGCCACTTGCCGGAGTGATACGAATGATAGCCCAACGGCGCGAGGTACTCGGGCAGAAGCGCGGCCCAACTGGGCCGTTTCCCGCGCGTTCCGCCGGAAATGCCGGGCGCGCTGTCGCGGCGGATCTGTTGCGCGTAGTAGCCCGAGAGAATGCAACTCCGCGAGGGCCAGCAGCGGCCGGTGGAATAGGCCTGGGTGAAGCGGAGGCCGTCGGCGGCCAGGGAATCGAGATGGGGCGTGCGGATCTCGCCGCCGTAGCAACCAGCGTCGCTCAGGCCCATGTCGTCCGCCAAAATCAGCAAGACGTTCGGCTTCTCACCCGCTTCCGTTTCGCTCGCGCTGCCGGATGACGCCAGCACCGCCAGCAGCGTGGCCGCGGCGAGGACTAAGGTGAATCGCGGGGCGACGGTCCAGACGCCACTCACGATTCGCCATGCGCGGAGGCCAAATGGCGAAGCGAGAGACGGACGGCAAAGATCGATACGCTTGTGAAGACTGGCGATAAACATAAGCGATTCCCGTGGGAAGGGGGGAGCGGGAGAGGGAGGGAAAGCCAGACGCGGCCGAGGACCATTGGCCTCGGTGGGCCGGCATGCAGCGGAATGCAGCGACGAAAATCCATTATCCCAGCACGAATCGGACCTGTCAACCAAACCGCCGATGCCGCCAATCAGAGCAGCCCCTGGCCAAGCGTTCCGCGCCTACCAGGATTCGCGCAAGGCGTCGAGCCGCGCTTTCATCTCCGCCGCCACGTTGGCATAGGCGGGATCGTCAAGGACGCATTGGTTTTCGTTCGGGTCTTTTTGGTAATCGAACAGGGCGGCGCCGCGGAGTTCACCCCGGCCGCGGTTCGCGCGGACCTCGCTGTAGCGGTAGCGCTGTGTACGGACGGAATCGCGTCCGCCATGTCGGCTGAAGACGGCTTCCTTGTGCGCGGCTTCCGGTTCGTCGACCAGCGGCAAGAGGGATTTGCCTTGCAGATGATCAGGTTTCTCCAGGCCGGCCAGATCGCATAGCGTGGGGTAGAGGTCGATGTACTCGACCAGTTGCCGCCGAGTCCCGCGGGCGGGCCGTCGCGGATCGACGATCAACAGCGGCACGCGGACGGCCACTTCGAAGTTCGTATGCTTGCACCACATGGCGTGTTCGCCGAGTTGCCAGCCGTGGTCGCCCCAGAGGACGATGATTGTATTCTCCGTCAGTCCCAGGAGCTCCAACTGGTCGAGCACGCGTCCCAGTTGGGCGTCGACAAAGCTGACCGACGCCCGATAGCCGCGGATCAGTTGGCGCGCCGTCTCCTCCGAAACCGGTCCGCGCTTTGGGATGCCCCGATATGCCCGCAGTTCACCCCAGGTGTAGCCGAACGCCGGGTGGAGGTCGCGCGGGAAATACATGTTGTCCGGCAACTCGATTTCATCGGTCGGGTAAAGCTCCCAATATTTTTGCGGCACGACGAACGGCAAGTGCGGACGGTAAAATCCACAAGCGAGGAAGAACGGTCCATCTTGCTTGGCCAAGCGGTCGAGATCGTCGATCGTCCGCTGGGCGATTGGGTAGTCCGGGTAAATCGAATCGGGCCGCTCCGCCGCTTCGACGGCCGGTCCGCGCCCGGGACCTCGGTTCTCGGGCTTCGCCCACCAAATGCTGGATGTCTTGGGGCGCCAGGGAGGCTCACTCCAAGCGGCCAGATCGTCGTTGCGGTGGTGAAACACCTTGCCATTGGAGATCGTTTTGTAGCCGGCCTCCCGGAAAGTCCTGGGCAACGACGTGATGTCGGGGGCGTCCTCGTCCAGGCGCGCCAAGTAGTTTCGGAAGCGGTCGGGCGTGGGCCGCAGACCGCTCATCAAGCTGGCCCGTGAGGCCCCGCACGTGGCGATGTTGCAGTAGGCGTGCGTGAAACGCAGCCCGCGCTGCGCCAGGCGATCGAGGCGAGGGGTGACCGCTCCTTCGGCCCCGAACGCGTCGATCTCCGGTCGCAGGTCGTCCACGGCAATCATCAGCACGTTGGGACGATCCGATTGGGGTGGGGGGGCGTCGGCTGAATCGGCGGTCTCCGCGCGGATAATCGAAGGGGCCGCGCTGGAAGCAGAAATCAGCGCAAGAAGCCAGAGACAACGGCACAACGGTGTGGAAGAACGCCGACAAAAGCCCATGGTAAACCTCCCAGGATATGGTCAATATGACCATTATGGCGCGCAGACCGACGCGAGTCCAGCGAAGGTCCCCACGGGACTCGCGTCGGCGGCCACGTCACGACGAGGCATCCGATGATGGCTCGCGGCGTTCACGGGCCTGCACGATTGGCGATTGGCCGGCTACTGGACGATCTCAAATAGCGCGGCCACTGCGATGACGAACTGCAGGCTGTCGGGATCGGAAGAGAGCGTTTCCATTCGCTGGGTCAACCGGTTTCCTTGCACGGCTTGCTGCATGAGTTGCTGAAAATACTGTTGTTGCGCGTATGCCCGGCTCCCATAGGAGTAGTCGACCATATCCATGTTTCCGGCGGAAGTGAAGTGGCTCGTGCCATTCAGGCCCAGCAGTTTTCCGAGCTTCACGTTGGCGGCGGCGGCGGTCATCTCGGCCTGCTTTTGGGCGTCTTTGTAGGCGGCGGCCATCCCCTCGCGGCGTTCTTCGTCGGTCAGTTGGGCGACGAAGACGATGAGGGGTTTGTCGGTGTCGGGCTGCTCCTCGGCGCCGGCCATCATGCCGCCCATCTCGGCCATCATTTCGGCGACCTCCGGCGGTACATCCTCCGATTCCTCTTCCTCGCCGCCGTTGAGTTCCGCGTCCTCGATCTTCTTGCTCAGCTTCTCCGCCCAGACCAGCAGATTGGTGTCCTCGTCGGCGTCGATCGGCCAATCGGCGGTGAGCGTACAAGCCACGGTGACGACTTCGGGCGGCGTGAGGCTTTCAGGCAACTCGCGTCCTTGGAGACGCATCCGTTGCCGGATCATCTGCTGAAACTGCTCCCGCTGGGCGTTGGCCGTTTCGGAGCGGCGGGGCGTGCCACTGGAGATCGATTCCGGCTCCGCTCCCAGAGCGGCCAGGACTTCCTTCGCCGTGGCCTGTTTCTCCTCGATCGCCTTCAGGGCAGCCTCCAGGTTATCGGCCTTGGCCGCCAGTTGAAGAAACACCCTTGCCGCCGTGGGTTGCTTCTCAACCACGTGGGAGCCTCGGCCGGTGACGCTGGGGTTGGCCGACGGGGAGTTAACCCTGGGCTGTTGAAAATGTTCTCGTTTGTTTTTTCGGGCTATCCGTAGCTTGCTGCGGCGGATTCTTGGTAGGCGGTGACTCGTCGAGAGGTGAGGGTGGCGCCGAGTGTGTCTTGCACCCA